>Ga0081538_10002648_pt1 | contig 17286 bp, 12 predicted proteins | sample TabmetS5T2R1_FD_71022 | JGI IMG/M metagenome (GOLD analysis project Ga0081538, IMG submission 71022) | Tabebuia heterophylla rhizosphere microbial communities from the University of Puerto Rico - S5T2R1 | ecosystem: Host-associated > Plants > Roots > Rhizosphere ... | reverse complement strand
CCTCGACGCCGATGGTCCGGCTGAGATGCTCCACGGCACGCTGTAAGAATTGCAGACGGTCGCCCACGTTCGACCCCAGGCCGATAAACGCACGCGTCATGGGTCACCCCTAGTGGCATTCGCTTAAAAGCCTTAAAAACTGTAACGGTCATCCGTCCATGGGTCCGCGGTATTGCTGTAGCCGCGTACTTCCCAGAACCCTGGTTCGTCGTGCTCGCGAAAGTACAGGGCCCGTAGCCATTTGACGGACTTCCAGGCGTACCGCTTGGGCACGACCAGACGCAGCGGCCCGCCGTGCACAGCCTCCAGTTCACGCCCATCGTGTTTATAGGCGAGGAGCACGTCATCATCCATCAACACCTCCAGGGGGAGGTTGGCGGTATAGCCCCAATCATCCTCACCGATCACGTACTGCGCGTGTGGCTTGGGTTGTACCCGTTCGGCGAGCATTTGAAACGCGACCCCTTCCCAACGGTTGTTTAAGCGGCTCCAACTCGTCACGCAGTGAAAATCGCTGATGGAGGTGATCGACGGCAACGCTAACACCTCCTCCCAGGTCAGCGTCAGCGGTTGTTCCACCTCTCCTACCACCTTCAGCGTCCACGTTCGCGGGTCAAATGCAGGCGGGTCACCCACGTGCAAAACCGGGAACTTGGTGGTGAGTGTCTGGCCGGGAGGCACGCGTTCTCGGGAGGTCGGGTTCACAGCTTGACGCAGCCAACTCACGGCTGTCACTCCTTTCGCTGAACCAATTTCAGCACTTGTCATCACCCGCTCGGCGAGGCCGAAGCGTGAGCGCGTCCGGTCAACATCCTGACGCGGGATACGGGGGATGAGAGCGAGGCGTCAGACGCCGAGCACCTGACGCACGGTACGGATGACTCGCTCGACATCGCTCTCGTGCATGGCAGGATAGAGTGGCAACGACAGGACTTGCTCTGAAGCCCGCTCAGCGACAGGGAAATCGCCCTCTTGAAAGTCGTACTTCTCGTGGTAAAACTTCTGTACCGTCAATGAGCGGAAGTGTACGCCCACGCCGATCCCAGCCGCGGCAAGACGATTCAGCAAGTCATCCCGTGCCACGCCGAGCCGAGCGCTGTCGGCCATCACGACGTAGAGATGGTAGGCGGAGCGGCGGTTAGGCTTGACCCGGAGCGGCAGAAGCCCTTCGATGTCCGCAAAGCCCTGGTTATAAAGGTCGGTGTAGGTCTCACGGCGTCGTTGCCAAGCGTCGATATGCGAGAGCTGTGGCAGGGCCAGGGCTGCCTGCAGGTCGAACATGTTGTATTTGTAGCCGGGAAACAATACCTCGTAATGCTGGTAGCCGGCCAGCTGGTAGCGTTTCCAAGCGTCCCGACTAATACCATGCAGGCGTAGAACCGCCACCTGATCCGCTAACTCGGGGTCATTGGTGGTCAGCATGCCCCCTTCGCCGGCGGTGATGTTCTTGGTGGCGTAAAAGCTGAAACAGCTTGTCCACGGCCCCTGAAATCCCAAGCCGTAGTCGCTGCCGACTTTATACCCCGCAAACTCAGCCCCCAGCGCGTGGGCTGAATCCTCGATCACCGCTAGCCCGTGTTGCGAGGCAAGGGCAAAAATCTTATCCATGTCACACGGCTGCCCCGCAAAATGCACCGGGAGGATGGCCTTGACCTTACCGGCGTCGATGCCCTCACGCTCTGGAGCCGCGAGGAATTGCTCAAGCGCAACCGCGTCAAGTAACAGCGTCTCAGGCTCCACGTCGATAAACACCGGCCGCGCCCCGCAGTGCTCGATGACGTTGGCGGTGGCTGGGAAGGTGATCGGCGACGTGATCACGATATCCCCCGGTCCAATCCCCATCGCCACCAATGACAGATGCATGGCCGCAGTGCAGGAATTGACCCCGACCGCGAACGGCGCGCCCACGTAGCGGGTGATGGCAGCCTCAAATTCCAGCGTTTTGGGGCCCGTCGTCAGCCACCCAGACTCAACGGCTTCAACGAGTTGGGCAATCTCCTCACGCGCGATCAGCGGCTTGTAGAAGGGGATCGAGCCTTCGATGACCATGGGTCTACCTCGCTGGGCTGTGTGTGCAGGGCCACGCGGCAAATCGGAGCGGTATTGTGGGTAATCGGGTCCGACCTGTCAAGACAATTTTGAGCCAGCTGAGGTTTGTCACCCAGATGTGGAGCCGGCGCCGCGCGATCTGACTTCAAAAGCTTTCCTCTCGATCGATAGGGAAAATCGGTTAAGAGGATCAAGGCGAGGAGGCTGGCCGGGATGGCACCGGAGGTCCTGCCCTGGCAAAACAGGGTGCTCAATCGCCTCTCCGGCGGGATGAATTGCTATCTGAGGACGGGCGCTGCGGCGTTTCTGCGGCAGCGATGATGGCTCCCTTTGCATGCTATGTCAACACTGGGTCTCCAGATGTCCCCTGGATCTCATGGATCTGACCATCTGAACATCTAAGCGGTATCCTCGTTTTCTTGAAGGACTATTTCAATGTATAATTTGCGGCAAAGATCACGATGTGAGAATCATCAGGAAAGGTAAATGTCTGCGACAGCTGAATGAAACCTGAGTTAAGATCCAATAACTCTGCATATAATTTCTTATTATATCTAGTTGTGAGTCTATAGTGAGGAGTGAGTGTCGGGCTCTGATAGCCTCCATTTTTCCATAAGATGAAGTCATATGCTTGCAATTGGTCTCTCGTCAGGGGACTATTATTGACATCGAAAGAGATCTCGAAGAGGCTCAGTGGATAATCGAAGAAGATTAGCGGATAGCGATGAACCTCAGCATAGTACTGAAGTGTTGCGGCATTGAACACCGGATGATTGGGGACGACCAAGATCCGCGAAGGGCGCTCTTTATACTCAGAAGAGGCAATAAACGCATCAAATATCCCCTCTCTAGTCAGTTTCCCCTCATTCATATTTTCTACATAATGTCGGGATCCTGTCTCATCAGCATCGCGCTTGAGTAACTGATGATACACCATCTGCACGTAGGCCTCATTGGAGAGACTTTGCGCCCTCTTGAGAAATTGCATGCGCCCGGATTCAGCATGCCTCTCGTCTATTCCAGCTGCTCTTTGTCCCAGGGTCAACAGGATATCTTCGGTTGGCCATTGGAAAAAAGCGTCAGCGTGTAGGTAGCTTCGTATCCAGCTATAGTGCGAATATTGGTGCTTGATAAAGAAAACTGGTGGGAAAATAGGCACCTCTTTCGGAATGAGAGGTGCCACATAAGTTGTGCCGACATAGGCCACTGTCCCAACCATCATGGCGGTCACCACAACACCTCGCCTCAACCATCGCGTATCGAGGGCCTCCATATATCCTGCGAGGAGGAGCGCCAGTGGAGGGAGTAGGGCCAGCGTATGGCGCCCATTTTTTAAGGGTACAGCCGTCAAAATCGCGTAACCGACGAGCAGCCACATCCAAAGGTACCCTTCCTTTGATCGCACCGCTGTCCCTTTGAGGCCATTCCGTTTCCATCGATCGATCGTCTTGACTCCCCTTGAAAGCACCAATCCGGCAAATAGAAGAGCATACAAAAACGACATCCCCTCATTCACAAGGAACAAGGAATAAAGAGCTAGGGTCCTCAGTATGAGGAATTCCCCTTCTAATCGAGAGGTAGCCGATCCCTCCCCAAAGCCGTAATGGGTCAGGAACCCGAGAGCCGCTTGAAGGTTTGGCCCCCACCACACGGCAATGGCCAGCACCGCCGCGCTCACTGCCACTAGGAAGTTCGCCAGGCGGGCGAGCGTCAGCTGTCGCTGCCTGATCAAACATCCAAAAGTATATACGACCGGACCCACGAAGAAGACACCCGCCATCGACTTGGTCAGCAAGGCGAACCCGACCAGCCCGCCGAAGAGCAAACTCCAGGGCCGACGCCGGAACTCCTCCGACTGCATCAGCGCGTACATACCGGCCGTGACCACAGCGGCCGCGGGGAAGTCGAGCAAATAATCCCGAGAATAATGCACGATGCCGGTAAAGGTGGAGATGACGAACATCGCGACCATCCCCACCTTCGGCCCATATATGCCTTTGCCCAGCGAATAGATTCCCCATAACAGAATAAGTAGGTAAAAAGAGTGGGTTAGGTAGGCGACCAGTCGTGACTCCCCAAACAGGAGATACAGGGGAACTGTCGTGAGAGGAAACAACGGCGAGGCACGGGTAAGGCCTAAACTGCCATTGATAAATTCATGGGCCATCGCGACAAGGCCACGATCCGTGAGCGCGTGCAGGTAGCGCAGACTCATATAGAGGTAGGCCGCCTGGTCCCACGGCGGTGGAATCGTCAGGAGGTGACGTTGCAGCCAGAACATGCTGTTGACCGTTAGGAAAGTGACCAGGCCCACAATGGCCCAAAAAGCCCCATTCGGCCGAGGATATCGGCGACCCTCTCCGTTCATCATGCTGTAAGCCCACCTTCCGCTTGGTCATCGGCGCTTGCCGTGTGCGAATATGCTCCCGCGCTTCGATCGGCATAAGAGTGCACACCTCTTCCGGCAAGCGACTCGACGACGTGTCCATCGTCTCTTCTCCCTGCCCTGAGAGATGCTCCGGGGGCCAGGGCGTCTGGGCCGCAGTGATGACCACGACAACGGGCCTCATGGGCGATGAGCGGTTTGTAAAATGGGATCGAGCCTTCGATGGCCATGGATTGACCTCGCTGGGCTGTGTGTACAGGGCCACGCGGCAAATTGGCGCGGCATTGTGAGTCAGCAGGTCCAGCCTGTCAAGACAATTTTCGGCCAGCGAAGGTTTGTCACGCAGACGTGGAACCGGCGCCGAGGAATTTGGCTTCAAACCGTTGCAGGTACATCGATCAGGCCTGTGCACTTGACAGGCCTGCCTACCTATGATAAACGAAAGCCACTTTTTCCCTCCAGGAGATCATTCTCGTGAACGATCAAGTCGCGGTGTCAGTGGTCGTCCCCGTCTTCAACGAAGTGGAGAGTCTACCGGAGCTGTATGATCGGTTGGTCAAGACCCTCGATAATGCCGGGGTGCCGTCCTATGAGCTGATCTTCGTCGACGACGGCAGCACGGATGGCAGTTTTGCGCGACTGCGGGAGCTCTCGACCCTCGATGCTCGCGTCCGCGTGCTCAAATTCACGCGCAACTTCGGCCAACACGAGGCCCTCTCGGCCGGCATGGAGCGCGGCTCAGGCGAGATCATCGTTTTCATGGATGCGGACCTGCAGAATGCCCCTGAGGATATCCCACGCTTCATCGCGAAGATTCATGATGGCTTGGATTTGGTCAGCGGTTGGCGGATGAGCCGGCAGAAAGTGGGGCTGACGCGGTGGCTCGGCTCATGGGTGGTCAATCGCGTGATGACTTCCTCCACCGGGGTGTTCTTGCATGATCATGGCTGTGGCTATAAGGCCATGACCCGACGTGTGGCGCAGGAAGCCAGCCGCTACGGCCATCTCCGGCGCTTCCTGGTGCCGTTGCTGCTGACGTTGGCACGCTCCGTCGGTGAGGTTCCCATCGCCGACTATGAACGACAGCAGGGGCGATCGAAGTACAATTTCCTGCATCTCTTTGCGATGACGTTTGATTTCTTAACGGCGTTTTCAATGCGCCCCTTCCGCATCGTCGGACTGGGCGGCATCTTTGCGACTGGCCTGGGGTTCCTGGCTGGCGGTGCCTACATCATCGGCCGTCTGTTCTTTGCCATACCGGCCAATAATCATTTCCTCGCGGCCATCATCCTCCTGGCCTTTGCAGGCATGCAGTTCACCATCCTCGGCTTGTTAGGGGAATATCTCGTGCGCGCTTACCATGCAGCGCAGAATCTGCCTCTCTACATCGTTGAGGAAGACATCGGCGGATCATCCCGCAAGGAGTCATCAGCTTGAGGGCGCAAGAGCGCGTGCGCTGTAACCTGTGCCAGCATGACAGCACTCGGCTCTTTCTGGCAACGCCGGTCGACACGTTGGTGCAATGTCGACGCTGTGGCCTGGTCTATGTGGATCCACGCCCGCTCGCCGCGGCAACCGACTATGAGGAGGAGTTTTTCCTCCACGAGTACAAAGACGTGTACGGCGTCGATTATATCGCCGATCGCGACAATATTACACGCCTCGCCCGGAGACGACTCGAAGCCATCGAACGCCATCGGCAGGGTGGGAAGCTTCTGGATGTGGGGTGCGCCGCGGGTTTCTTCCTCGACGAAGCCCGCCGGAGAGGATGGGAAACCACAGGGGTTGAAGTGTCGCGCTTCGCCTCGGAATATGCCCGCCGGGAATTGCACCTCGACGTGTTCACCGGCCCCCTCGAGGCCGCGAAGCTGCCCGATCAAGAATTCGATGTGGTGGTCCTGTATTTCGTGCTGGAGCACCTGCGGGACCCTCTGGCCCTGTTGCGGGAGGTCGGCCGCGTTCTGAAAGCAGGCGGTCTTTTGAGCGTGGCTGTGCCCAACATCGCCGGCCTCTATTTCCGGTTGAATAAAGAGGCGTGGATCGCCGAACGCGTGCGGCACCAGAGCCACTTCTACGAATTCTCGCCGCGCACTTTGCGCCGGATCCTGGGGCAGGCGGGCCTGCGAGTTGCGGCGCTGACCAGCGAAGGCCGTTATACCCGCGGTCACGCTCTGGCGAGTTGGGTCAAGCGGCTGCGCTTAGGCAACGTTTTACTGGCACACGCGGTGAAGGTCCGATGAGGCTCGGTGCCCTACAACCAGGATACCTCCCGTGGCTGGGTTTTTTCGACCAAATCGCCCGCTGCGATCTGTTTCTTCTCTACGACGATCTGCCTTATTCCAAAGAGACCTGGCGCAATCGGAACCGTATCAGAACGTCGCAGGGATGGTGTTGGTTATCGGTGCCGGTGCGGAACGATGGTTTGCTGCGGAAGACCATTCGAGAAGTTGAAATCGATGAGGAGCGCCAATGGCGTCGACGTCACTGGCGCTCGCTCAAGCAGCACTATGCGCGCGCGCCATTTTTCCCCGTGTATGAGGAGTTTTTCGCCGGGCTGTATGAGACGAGATGGCGCTTCCTCAATGACCTGAATCTGGCCATCATCCGCTATATCGTTGCGGTCTTAGGCATTCAGACCTCGATCCTGGTGTCCTCTGAGATCGGCTTGGAGCGCGAGTACCTTCGTCTGCGAGGCAGACATCGAGACCCGACCGGGAGGATCGCATTCCTCTGTCAACACTTGGGTGCCGACTGCTTTCTGGAAGGGGCGTTGGGACGGATCTTCATGGAGCCAGAGCGTTTGCAGCCGCTCGGCCTCACGATGGAGTTCCACCATTATCAGCATCCCCGCTATCATCAACAGTTCAGCCGTTATGCACGGCTGAGCGGCGGGTTTCTTCCGTACCTTTCGGTCATCGATCTACTCTTTAACCATGGTTCTGACAGCCTGGACATCTTGACTGGACGCAAAACCGTCTCACTCCCGTGATCGTTACATGTCACCATGGAGAGCGTTTGATGGCTTCAGCATTAGCGCCATTTCCCACCCGAATTCACATCGAATCGACCAACATCTGTAACCTCGATTGCCTGTTTTGCCCCTATGGGCGGCAGACACGGCAGAAGGGGTATATGGGGATCGAACCGTTTAAGAAGATCATCGATGAATGCCAGGGGCATCGGACCAGACTGTGGCTACACTTTTTGGGAGAGCCGTTGCTCAACCGAGACCTGCCAACCATGGTGGCGTATGCCAAGGCGCGGGATATCCCCCAAATCGGGTTCTCGACCAATGGCTTTTTCCTGACGCGCGAGCTGGGAGAGAAATTGATTCGGGCTGGGTTGGACCGGCTAGAGTGTTCGGTCGATGGCGTCGATCCCATGTCGTATCAGCATCTCCGCCGTAGCCGAGAGTTTCAGCGGGTAGTGGCCAACCTGCAGGGGTTCCTGGAACTGCGTAATGCCATGGGCTCAGAGCGACCCATCGTCACGATCCAATTCATGAAGACGCCAGAGACGGTTGCCTTTCTGCCACGGGCGCAGGCATTCTGGAAGCCCTTGCTCAGAGGGCAAGACTTTTTGATGACTATCGAGGATATCTCGTTTGCGGGCGAGATGCGCGGGGCACGTTATGCGCTTGAGCGCCAGCCCTGTAGCTGGCTATGGAACTATGTGGTAGTCCTCTGGAATGGTGATGTCGTCACCTGTGTCAGCGACTATGATGGCAGCCGGGTGATGGGGAATGTGCGTCAGCAAACGCTGGCGGAGATCTGGCATAGCCCGGTGTATGAGGAGTTGCGGCGCAAGCACCTCGAAGGACGGTTCAACGAGGGGGGTCTATGCACCGGCTGTGACGACTGGGCACTGGCTGATGGCCACGGCTATCAGAATGTCGAGGGAGAAAAGGTCTAGCTTATGCGGCTACTGATTACTGGAGGAGCAGGGTTTATCGGCAGCGCGCTGGTGCGTCACCTGGTCGCACAATATCCCCACTATTCGGTCACGGTGCTGGACGCCCTGACATACGCCGCCTCATTGGAAAATTTCCCCGAGGCGCTGCGGAGCAACGCCAATTTTCGCTTCTGCCACGGCAACGTCCGGCATGCAGCGGTGGTCGAGGAACTGGCCGCCAGCGCGGATGTAGTCCTCCACTTTGCGGCCGAGACGCATGTGCCACGCTCGCTACACGACACGGTCGCGTTCTTCGAGACGGATGTTCTGGGCACCCAGGCGGTCGTCGCTGCGGCGCTCAAACGTCACGTGAAACGGTTCATCCACATTTCAAGCTCCGAGGTCTATGGGACCGCAGATTTCGTGCCCATGACCGAAGAACATCCCTTAAACCCGACCACGCCTTATGCGAGTGCCAAGGCTGGGGCCGACCGCCTGGCCTACGCCTATCATGTGACATACGGCCTCCCCTGCCTTATCCTGAGGCCGTTCAATACCTATGGCCCGCACCAGCACCTTGAGAAAGTCATCCCTCGTTTCATCACCAATGCGATCCTGGGCGAACCCCTGACCATCCATGGGGACGGGAGCCACTCCAGGGACTGGCTCTATGTCGAGGACCTCTGCCAGGCCGTAGACCAGGCCATCCACGCCGACCTGTCGCTATTCCAGGGACAGGCGATTAATCTCGGCACCGGCATCGATACACCCATTCTCGCCATCGCCGAGCTGATCCTCGACGTCATGAACAAACCACGCTCCCTACTGACCTTCGCATCGGACCGGCCTGGTCAGGTGGTGCGGCACACGGCATCCACGGAAAAGGCTTCCCGGCTGCTCGGGTGGCGAGCCAAGACCGACCTCAATGATGGCATCGCTCACACCGTCCGTTGGTACATCGATCATCCGGAGTGGTGGGGGCGGCATCTCTGGATGCGGGCTGTCACCATTACCGACTCAGACGGGCGCTCGTCGACTTACTGATCATAGTCGGTTCGGTCGGAAGGGTCGGTGCATGACCCGGCGTGTGCTACGCCCGATCAGCCGTCGCCCGAGCACACGGCTAAGGCTCGCTCCGAGGAACCGCGCAGCCCCGTCATGCGCTGTGCGTTCCGGGCAATCTCGGCGTTGGTGGCGGCACGCGCCCACCGGTGCGTTTCAGGCTGGACGCTCCTGCATCGAAGGTTTTTGTGCTGCGAATGAAAACGCTGATCATCATACCGACATACAACGAGCGGGAAAATATTGAGGCTCTAGCCGCACAAATCACCGGCCTGAACGCGGAATTTCACGTGCTGATCGTCGATGACAATTCGCCGGATGGGACGGGAAGCATCGTGCAATCCTTGGGTGCGAAGAATGGCCGTATCCACTTGCTTTCCCGCCCTGCGAAGCAAGGGCTGGGCAGTGCCTACCTGGCAGGGTTTGCTTACGCCATTGAGCATCACGTCGAGCATATCGTGACCATGGACGCTGATTTCTCTCACGACCCTTCACTGCTCGAGCTGCTTGTGAAACGCTCGTTGTACTGCGATGTGGTGATTGGCTCTCGCTACACGGCCGGCGGCAAAATTGAAAATTGGCCTTGGCTGCGGCGCCAGTTAAGCCTCACGGCCAATCGTTTGGCGCGCCGGGCCGTCGGGCATGACCTCGGTGATTGGACCTCTGGTTACCGATGCTATCGCCGCCATGCCATCGAAAAGCTCCCGCTCGATAGCCTGCGCTCTAATGGCTATTCCTTCCTGGTCGAGGTGCTGGCGGCATGCCTACAGCTGGGTTGCCGTGTTACGGAAGTGCCGATCACCTTTTGCGATCGGCGGTCCGGCAGAAGCAAACTTTCACGCGTCGAAATTTTCAAGGGGATGTTGACGCTCTGGCGCTTGGGCCTGCAGAGATTCCTCTCTAGTGGGATCGACCAGCGATAGGTTATGGTCACAGGCGAACCGACAGGTAATGAGCTAGCGGGCTACGATCATTAACGCTCTCAAGAAGTTCGACGGAGAACAGCTGCTCATAGGCGTCGTTCTGGCTCTCGGCGCCTTCGTACGTCTCTCGGGCCTCGATTCAGGCTGGTTCCTTCAAGATCAGGTCCGGGATGGGATGGTGGCCCAGGGAATCCTCAGCGGTCAAGACTTCCCGCTCGTCGGCCCCCATGCCGCCCTCAGTACCGTCAGACTTGTGGGGCCGCTTTACTACTATCTCCTGGCGATTCCCTACGGGTTGAGTGCCGATCCGGTGGTTGGTGTCGCGTTTTTGAATCTTTTGGGGATCTGTTCTATCTATCTCACCTATCGGCTGGGAAGGGAGATGTTCGGGCCACCGGCGGGACTCATCGCCGCTGCCCTTTACGCCGTCTTTCCCATGGCTGTGCTCAGCGGCAAGGCGCTTTGGAATCCGGGTTTCATTCCCTGCTTTTCCACCATTTTTCTGCTCACGTTCTGGCGCTTCCTCGTGGGAGGCCGACCCTGGTCCTTGCCACTCCCACTCTTCCTCCTGGGCGCTCTCCTGCAGATACACATGAGTGGTGCAATCCTGGTGCTTCTGCTCCCCGTGGCGCTCCTCATGTATCGCCCTCCGCTTCAGCGTTGGCCTTTGGTGACGGGTCTCCTCGGCGTTGCGCTCCTCTACGTTCCATACCTTATGTTTCAGGTCCAGTATGGCTTCCCGGATGCCGACAAAATTTTCGCCTGGGCAGGTAAGAACCCCGGGGCTCCCGTCTGGCGGATTGCCGGTTGGGGCTTCTGGATACCCTTTTTACTCCCAGAGCAGTTGGCGGCTGCGATATCAGCAGAAATCTCCCCGACGATGTTTCCGACCGCTCAGCGGGCCCAGTTGGCCCTCTTGGGCCTGGGCCTTCTGGCCCTGCTGGTCATGTTATTCAAGGCTAGAGACAGACGACCCTATGTCTTGTTGAGCCTTTGGTTTGCTCTGCCCTTTGTCATTGTTCCGCATAACAAGGTTGGGGTCATGTGGTACTACTTTGATATCCTGTATCCTTCGCAGTTTTTGATCATCGGAGTTTTGATCCAGATGATTTCTGGGGCGTGGGCCCAGACACCCGTCAGAAGCTGGGCTCACAACGGCTGTCGTGTCGCCTTGACCTTGCTGGTCGGCGTAGTTGTCGCGATGCAGGTGTGGTTCATGGTGAACTTTGAGAAGGGAGTGGTACACTCGGGTGTCTTCAGGTTCACGGAGGGGATCTTCACCGGGAGCTTCTGGAGGAATCCCCTAGAAACTATGCCTCTCTACTACAAAAGGGCTCTCACGAAGCAGTTCCTGAACGATGCTGGTGTGCATCATGCGGCGCTCGAACGGCGGGCGCATGGAGCGATGTACCAGCTGTTTCGCGAGGATAAAGGATTTCTGTTGCGGACATTAGCACCAAACCCTTCTAGCGTCCAGTCCGATCCCACCCTCCATTATCTCATTCTACGCGACGATTTTCGGGTCATCCTCCAGCAAGGACAAGAGGCGACGGTCGGAGCCTATAAGATCGTCGCCTATCGCCCGACGATTCGCTACGAGTCGTGGAGGGCGAGCGTGAGCCCCGGGCCGGAGTGGTGGAGTCCACACTTTGACGATTCGGCATGGCCTTCTGCAACATTGCCGGCGCGGCAGATTCCAGATCCCGCCGTCTACGAGGCCATTCCGTACGTGCGCTGGCCGGAAAAGACGATGATCTTCAGAGGCCGGATGGAAACTCCCGCAGCAGGCCAGCATATCTGGTTCATGGTGAATATTCGCGACTCGCATTTCTTTCCCCACGAGGTAGACGGATTCTATGTCAATGGCCAGCCGCTGAAGCCAAGCCGTACGGTCTCCTACCCCAGCATCAACTCGCGCAATATCGAAGCGATGGTGGACGTGACGCCAGCCCTCGGGGCAGCGTCAAACCTTATCGCTTTCGAAATCAAAGGCATGAACGAAGAGTTCGATCTCGACATCTACGAACTGCAGCTCGCGATGCGACCCGAGGCGAGATAAAATGCACGGCACCGGGGGGTTCCGCGACGGGAAGCCACCGTGCAGGCGCCTCTATCCCTGGTGGGGATGGGGGCTCTGCTTTCTGGGTATTTTTTTCATTTATCTGTCGAATGGCAGGGCTATCACATCGGCCGATAACGTCGCCTTACGCTATCTTCCCCTCAGCCTCATCCGCGAGGGGAATTTCGACTTGAACGAGTTTTCATTTCTTTATGCGCACAACATCATCCTTTACCCCATTGTCTACCACGACGGCCACTTCCTGTCGTTTGCCCCGGTCGGACCTTCTCTTCTCGCCGTGCCCTTCTATCTGATTCCGACACTTGCGGGCATCTCCGCTGAGTCGGCTTGGCTACCCTACGTCGAAAAAGTCGCCGCGGCCGGCATCGCTACACTCTCGGCTCTATTCGTCTTCCTGACCCTCACCCGATTGACGTCGATCAAAGTGGCCCTCCTAGGCGCGGGGCTCTATGCGTTCGGGACAGCCACCTTCGGGATCAGCAGCCAATCACTCTGGCCCGTCGGATCGGCGCAACTTCTGCTGGCCATCGCACTTTACTTGCTAATTCGCGGTGTTTCCGCTGCTGGCTGGACCGCGTATGCGGCCGTTCCGCTCTCTTGGGCCGTCCTGAGCCGGCCGTCCACCGCGCTCATTGGCCTGATCATCGCCCTGTATGTCCTCCAGCACCGTCGACGGCAGTTCCCACGCTTTGTGCTGCTGACCCTCCCGGCCGTTGCCTTTCAGCTACTCTACAATGTTCTATATCTCGGCGACCCCTTCCTGCCGCCTGGATATGTCAGTGCCGGCCACCATGTCCTCGCCCGGCCCGAGAACTTCAATACCCCCCTTGTCAAAGGGTTGGCTGGTCTCCTGATAAGTCCCTCCGTGGGGTTTTTCGTCTACTCTCCGGTCTTCGTTTTTACCCTTATTGGCATTTATCGACGCTGGCGTGGGCGCGATCCGCTGGCCCCCTACCTGACCGGTGCTGCACTGCTGATCATTCTGTTGGACAGCAAGCTCAATATGTGGTGGGGAGGGACTGTCATGGGCCCTCGTTATGTGGTTGAAGTGGCGCCGATCCTAGCATACTTTTTGGCTTTTGGGGTGCCGCTCGAAGAGGCCGTATGGGAAAAAGGCCTCTTCGGCGTCCTCGCCGCCTGGTCGATTTATGCCAACGGTCTCGTCGCGTTCATGCTCGATGAGAGTTGGGACCATCAGGCGGACCTCTGGTCGTGGTCAAATAGTCCGATCATGTACTATTCGCGACACGGTCTCGACTGGGTCAGCTCCCTGCCGCCCGCATTGAGGCGGCAGATTCGCCAACTGCCGGATAGCCGCTCCCAGGTCGGGCTGGCGGCGGATATCCGCGTTGAAGGTCTCCCCTCCGAGGTCGTAACCAACTCTCTTCTGGACGTGACGGCGCACGTGAAGAATACCGGTCAGGTGGTATGGCGTCGCCGTACGGCGGATGGGATCGGGACGGTGCGGTTTGGCTGGAGATGGGTCGGCACTGAGGGCAGGCCTGAAGCGCCAGGTGAAGGGCGAGGTCCCTGGCTCGCGAGCGATGTCTTGCCTGGCCAGCGCGCCAGCATCGGCATGCAACTGTCACCGCCTGCCAAACCCGGACCGTACGAACTCGAGCTTGGTATGGTCAGCGAAGGGGTGGCGTGGTTCGGACGCGATGGCGAGATGCCACTGCGGCTCAAGATCGACGTGGCGGGTGAGCCCCTCTGCCCCTTCGAGCGTGCGCTGAGAACCATGCAGGATCCGACAGAACCCCCCGTGCATATTCAGTGGGTTGCCGACCGGACCGTTCTCGAACCCCATGAGGCCTTCTTTGCGCGTCTGAACATCTCCAACCCCGGGCCAGCTCGAGTGCTCTATCCCGCCATTGTGCTGCAGTGGCCCTCCGGCCTCTATTCTTATCTCCATCTTGCCCAGCAGCGCTTTCAAGGTATTTGTCCAGGATGGCTTGAGCACAAGTGGCCGATGTTCCTTGATCGAGGCTATCGAGCTGTCGAGTATCCCATGTTGACCCTCTTGCCTGCCGGAATGCCCGCGGGCACCTATACCCTCTACTTTCTCTATGTGCGGCCCAAGGATGCCAGAATCCGGCTGGTGGCCAGCACGGCCGTGAAGTTTGAGCGGGTGCCGTAAGGTATGGCGATGCGAAAATGGTTGTTAGCTTTGCTGATCTTCGCGGTCCTGGCCAGTCTTCGGACCTTCCCGTTGCTGCTCCATCTCCATACCCATGTGCCCTCTGAACCTGTTGAGCCTCTCTTAAACGCTTGGATCTTGGCGTGGGGTGTGCATGCCCTCACCACCGATCCGCTGCACTTATTCGAGGCCAACAGCTTCTTTCCGGTCAGGCGCGCCTTGGCCTTTTCCGAACACCTGCTTGGCGTCCTGCCGATCTTTGCGCCGGTCGCCTTCGTGACGGACAACCCCATCTTTGCATACAATACCCTATTTATTCTCTCCTTTGCCCTCTCTGGCTTTACCATGTTTATGCTCGCCTTCTACTGGACCGATGCGTTCTGGCCATCCATCGTTGCAGGCACACTCTTTGCCTTTGCCCCTTGCCGCTTCGCGCAGATCGGGCACATCCAGCTACTCAACTTCTTTTGGGCTCCTTTGGTCCTGATGTTCTTGGATCGCTTCCTTCGTGCCCAGCGCTGGCCGGATCTCCTGCTGTTGGCTCTCTGCTACTGGCTCCAGGTGCTCTCCTCGGTGTATCTCGGCTGTATGATCACGGTCGCTGTCGCGCTTTACGTTGGATATTATGTGCTTTTGGTCTATCGGAATTTGTTATGCCTGCCGATGCTGCCTAAGGTTTTGACCTTACTGGGGGGGAGCATCCTTATTCTCCTTCCGGTGCACCTTCCATACCTTGCAGTTGCCCGTGAGTGGGGCATTTCCCGCGGACTCGATTACCAGATCTATACGGAGGCATACGTCTACCTGAGCGCAGAGGCCCTAAATTACCTCTCGGTCCCCCCTTTTATGGCCAAGATTTATCATTCCGCGATCCGCGCGCTCCTGCCGGTTGCGGAAGGCGTAGGAGTGAATGAGAAGTGGCTGTTCCCTGGTCTGGTCATGCCTGCACTGGCGGTACTGGGCAGCCTCTGCAGGCTCGAATCCATCGATCGTCAACGCCTGAAAGCCGTGCGGCGAATCTGCTGGCTCGTCGTGGTGGTGGCCTTCCTGCTCTCGCTCGGCCCGTTTCTTGTGATGCTGCGGCGCAAGACCGAGATTCCCCTGCCATATCTGTTATTCTTCCAGGTGATCCCGGGGTTCAGAGTCATACGGGCTCCGGCGCGATTCGTGCTCCTGATCGTGCTGGCGGCGAGCCCGTTGGCAGCCCTTGGGGCGCTCAAACTCGTCGAGGTCTGCCGGCGTGTCGGAAGCGCAAGATCGCTCACGAAGGCTGTACCCGCTCTCGTAGCCCTAGCACTCGTGGTGCTGGCCCTTCTGGAACTCGGCATGCAAGCACTCCCACTGGCCCGCATTCCCACCCGCGCAGAAATCCCCGAGGTCTATCGTTGGCTCGCCGCCGAACAGCCGGGTCCCATTGTCGAAGTGCCCTTGGGGATCATGCAAGACTACGAATATCTCTACTACAGCACGAGCCACTGGCTTCCGCTCGTCAACGGCGTGAGTGGGTATATCCCCCCTACGCTTCGAGAGATCAAGAGCGTGATCGAGCGCCTTCCCACCGCCGCAGCAGTAGAGTACCTCAAAGCTCTGGGTGTGAGCGCGGTCGTGCTTCACACCGACAGGCTACGGCCTGCCGAGTTGGATCGCTGGCATGCCGTACAGACTGCTGAGGGAAGCCTGCAGGAGGTGAGACGGCTCGGCCCGGCTATTCTTTATCAAGTCCCAATCGTTCCCAGCAGTGCCAGCCTCCGCCTCCAAATCGATGCCCCTGCGTGGTTGCCGGCGCAGACACGCATGACACTGCGGCTAGCACTCCGTGGAGAACAGGGCAAGGCCTGGAGACATCCGGAGCCTCACGAAAGTTCCCCGTACACGCGGTCCCACGCGATCGTCAGCTGGAAAACTTCAAGTGGCTCCGAGATCGCGGCCAACACCAGGGTTCAACTTCCGCTCGCCATTTCTCCCGAAGAGCACGCGTTCGTTCCCGTTGCCGTTGAGACCCCACCGCTACATGGGGCCTATACTTTACGCCTATCGATTCCCTCGCTCATGGCCGAGGCGGAATTGAAGCTTCTGCACATTAGAGCTGCCCTATTGCCGAACAGCCTCAGCGCCCCACACCTTCTCTCCGCCGCCTATCACCTGCTCCCTGAACACTCATTGCCTTTCATAAGTCGCGCTGATCCCCCGCCCCTGACGCTCAGGGTTCAGAATACAGGGCAAGCGGTGTGGTTGGCCGAGGCACGCGAGGACCGTGGTGCGGTCCGATTGGGATGGCGGTGGTTCAAGGCCGGTCAACCAGTCCATGGTCACGAAGGGCGCAGCATGCTGCCCTATGACGTGTTTCCTGGACAGTCGCATGAATTTCAGGTCACTGTCGACCCACCGGGAGGCTCCGGCGTATACACGCTCGAGCTCGGGCTGGTAAGTGAGCAGGTCGCCCGGTTCTCGGATCTCGGCAGCCGACCCATCCAACTGACCATGGAAATCGACCAGACTCCTCTTTGCGAATCCTTCGGCCGTCTCCTAGAACGATCCGAGACGACCCTTACAGAATCTCCCCGCTTTCATCTGTCGACAGATCGACCACGCTATCACCCGAGCAACGGCATCGTTCACGTCTTTTTGAAGCTCGAAAATGTCCGAGAACCTTTCAGGGCCGATGCCTACCTCGCCCTCCGTGGCCCAGATTGCCGTATTTACTTCTTCGAGTACGATCGCAATCCTATTCTCTACCATGGTGCCTTATGGCCCATCT
>Ga0081538_10002647_pt1 | contig 17287 bp, 16 predicted proteins | sample TabmetS5T2R1_FD_71022 | JGI IMG/M metagenome (GOLD analysis project Ga0081538, IMG submission 71022) | Tabebuia heterophylla rhizosphere microbial communities from the University of Puerto Rico - S5T2R1 | ecosystem: Host-associated > Plants > Roots > Rhizosphere ... | reverse complement strand
TGGCTAGGACCCGGGAGCGTCGCCACCGGACAGCCCGGGTCCGAACCTCAACCGGCGGCTGCGCTCGGAGAATCCCTGGACCGACGCCGCGGGACGGGAGTTCGAGTCTCCCCACCTCCACCAACTGGCCAGGTCATGGACCTGGCCTTTTGCGTAGCTGGACCACGGCTGGGCCACCGGTAGGGCGCATGGAGGGCGCGACTGCGGCGGCCCGGGCCCGGTCGAGGCGCTCGGCGAGATCCTCAAGCTCGTCAGGCCAGAGGTGCCCGTAGCGGTCCAGGGTCATCACCGCCGACTTGTGGCCAAGCGACCGCTGGACTGCCTTGACGCTGGCGCCCTCGCGGATGAGCAGGCTCGCCGCTGTATGCCGGAGGTCGTGGGCGCGCAGCGTCTCGGGCAGGCCAGTCCGGCGGGCGGCCGGCTTGAGCTGGCCGTGCAGGAACTTCCGGTCGCGCAGAGGGCTCCCCTGCGGCGCAGTGAACACGAGGTCGTCGGGCCGTGGGGCCGCCCGGCGAGGTGCTCGGCGAGCAGTTCGACCATGAATCGCGGCAGCCGCACGATGCGGCGTTCGTCGGTCTTGGTCGGCCCCCATACCAGCATGCTGCCCACCTCGGTCGCCGGCTCGACCACCTCACAGCGGCCCCGGAGCAGGTCGAGACGTTTGACGCGCAGCGCGGCCACCTCGCCGAAGCGTCGGCCCGTGTAGGCCAGGAAGTAGACAAGCATGCGGTAGTGCGGTCCGATGGCGTCGGCGAGCTGCTCGACCTGGCCGGTGTCGAGGAACAGCATCTCGCGCTCGACCCGCTTGGGTAGCCGCACCCCAGTGGCCGGGTTGCGGGCCAACCGCCTGCCCTCGACCGCCGCGGCGAGTACCTGGATTAGTACCTGGTGGGCGTTGCGAACCCGTGAGGGTGACTGGCCTGACTCAACCAGTGTCGCCACCCCCATTCACGGACAGTGAGGGTGTCGATCCCGGCCAGGGTCGCCGCGCCGAAGTGGGGGAGAACCTGGTTGTCGAGCAGCATCCGGTAGGTGCGCCGGGTCCCAGGCTTGAGGTCTGCCGTGGTAGCGAACCAGCGCTCCGCCCATTCGGCGAAGCCCCGGGCCCTCGGCTTGGAGGTCTCCAAGCGTCCCGTGCTCTACCTGGCCCTGGAGGACGGCCACCGTCGCCTGCAAGACCGCTGTCGGCGGCTGGCCGGCGACCCCATCCCGTCTGAGTTCCAGTACCTGACCATGATCGAGCCGGGCCGGGTCAACGACACCATCACCGCCTGGATCCACTGGCACCAGGACCCGCCGCCGCTAGTCATCCTGGACACCCTCGGCAAGATCCTGCCGCCAACCCAGCCCGGCGAGGACAGATACCAGCGCGATTACCGGATCGGGACGGCCCTCAAGCGCATCGTGGACGGCCTGCCCGGGATGACGCTGCTGGTCAACCATCACGACCGCAAGGCCAACGCCGACGACTTCGTCGACGCCGTCTCCGGCACCCATGGCCTGGCCGGCGCCGCCGACACCATCATCGTGCTGGCCGTGATCGGCAGGAGGCCGCCGGGCTGGTCAAGGTCACCGGCCGGGACGTGGCTGAGGGCGAGTACGCGGTCACCTTCAAGGACGGGCCGTGTGGGAGTTGGACGGTCACGACCTGGAGGTTGCCCGCGAGAAGGTCCAGAAGGTCCGAGCGACCAGCCGGGCCACCGCCGCCGCTGGCGACCGCATGCTCGACGTCGTTCTCTACGCCTACGAGCACCCCGAGGGCGTGCGCCGCGGTGATGTGGCCAAGGCCCTGAAGCTAGAGCCAAGCGTGGCCGGGGTGTACCTGGCCCGCGCCGCCGACGGCGGCCGGCTCCGGCGGGCCGAACGTGGCCTCTACGCCCCTGTTACGAGTGTTACGTCGTTACGTCCGGGGACCGCCAACGTAACAGATAACACTCGTAACACCCCCCAGAGGCCGGGCAGCTGCTGGACGACCCTGGAGGTTCACCCGATGAGAGCTGACGACTTGGAGCAGTTCGCGGTCGCTGATGGGCTGCTGGTCCGCATGACCGCCGAGCCGGGCCACCTGAGCGAGGCCGAGAAGAACTACCTGTTGTTCCAAGCCGCCCGGGCGCTTGCCCTGGCCGCTGAGCTGAAGGGCGAGGAGGCATACCGGCTCATCCACCCAATGACCCCGGAGAACCGGACGACCATCCAGGCCGGCGCCGGGTTCGCCACCGTCATCGCCTGGGAGCGCATCCTGTTCACCATCCGCCGCAATGACCTGCGCGGACTCTGCCATCCCGACCTGAACTAGAATGGGCGGCGACCGCCCCGGGGTCCTGCTAGCAATACCGCAGTTCAGCGGCCGTAGTGGGGTCGAGCGCCGTCTGCCTCGGCTCACGGACTGCAACCCTGATGCAACCCGGAGGACTGCAATGACCGACGTAGTGCCTGGTCCGGGCGAGCCTCCACTGCCGCCTGGTCCAGGCGAGCCTCCAATGCCGCCTGATCCGGGCCCCCAGCCTCCACTGCCGCCTGATCCGGGCGAGCCTCCACTGCCGCCTAAGCCTCCAGAGCCCAAGCCCTTCTGACCTGTTCACTGGCCGAACGCCTGCTGCTCTAGGGCGGTTTCACCTTTCCACGGGCTCGGGTGCATGCTTTCCCACAAGTTCAGTGGGGAATGCTCGAGGAGCAGCGGTGCCCGACCTGCTTGCCAGCCTCCGCGGCCAGCGCGAGGCGCTGCGCGGCGCCAACGATGCCATCCTGACGCGCGCGGCGACCGAGCAGCGCGACCTGACCGGCGAGGAGCTCGGCGAGCACTCCGACCGGGCGCTGGAGATTCGGGCGCCCGATGACCGCATCGAGCAGGTGCTCGCCGACCAGGTGGCCAAGCTGCGCGCCGCCCAGGTGCGGGCGCCGGGCGGGTCGACCCCGCGGGAGCCGGTGCTGACCCGCGAGCAGTCCGTCTACGACTGGTGCCAGACCCGCGGCATGTTCGACCAGGCCGACCAGCCGCTGAACTTCGACCGCTACCTCCGCCGGCTGGCGACCGCGAGGTGGGACGGCGCCGAGCATGAGCGCGCGCTGGCCGAGGCGACGGTCGGGGCCGGTGGGGCGCTGGTGCCGGCGCCGCTCTCGGCCCTGGTCATCGACCTGGCCCGCAACCAGACCCGGGTGTTCCAGGCCGGCGCGGTCACGGTCCCGATGACCAGCCAAACCCTCGCCGGCGAGCGGTACCTCGCGGACAGCCTCACCTATGCCTTCCTGGTGTACCTCCGCGCCGATATCCAGCTCGCCCAACCGGCCGCGTTCGTGGTCGACACCGGAGCAAGGGGCTAAACGATGGTTGACGAGCTGGCAGCGCCGGGCGCCGAGATCGCCGAGAAGGGACCCGACTTCGAGCGCGCCATCGGCGAGCCGGCGAGCACCCGCAACCGGCCCGACCCGGCCGCCGTGGAGGTGGCCGACGACGACCTGCTCCTCGGCGAGCTGGACAAGGACGGCAACGGCTCCCAGGTGTTCGTGGCCAAGGCTGACCCGATTCCTCCCGGGCTGCGCACGCTTCCCCGGTCGCCGGCCCGGCCGGCGCCATCGCCTAAGCGGTAGGCGATGGGCTGGTGGGATGGCTGGGTGTGGTCCCGGGTCGCCAACCGTGAGGCCCTGACCCTCGAACAGCTCCCCGCCAGCGAGGCCACCCCGACCGCGGCCGGCGTCCCGGTCACTACCGACCACGCCCTGCGGCTGTCTGCTGTGTGGGCCTGCGTGCGGCTGCTCGCCGACGCCGTGAGCACCCTCCCCCTTGACGCGTACCGCCGTGGCGACCGCGACCCAATGCCTGAGCTGCCGCCGCTGCTGCGCAACCCGGCCGCCGGCATGAGCCTCAACGAATGGCTGTATGCGGTGATGGTGTCGCTGCTGCTGCGCGGGAACGCCTACGGCATCGTCACCGGTGGGACCGTCGCCTACCGCCTGAACGGCGAGGAGCTGGCGCCGGCCGACGTCTGGCACGTCCGCGCCTACACCTTCCCCGGGACCGTGCTCGGGCTGTCCCCGGTGGAGTACGCCAGGCAGACCATCGGCCTCGGCCTGGCCGCCGAGAAGTTCGGCGGGCAGTTCTTCGGCGACGGCAGCGTGCCCTCCGGTGTCATCTACGCCGACCGTGACCCCGGCCGCGAGGGCGCCAAGAAGCTCCAGGCGGAATGGGTAGAGGCCCGCCGCGACAACCGCAAACCAGCCGTGCTGGCCGGCGCCCGCTTCGAGCCGCTCACCGTGAAACCCGAGGAGAGCCAGTTCCTCGGCACGATCGACGCCAACCGGAACGCGATCGCCAGCCTGTACGGGGTGCCGCCGGAGATGGTCGGGGGCACCACCGCCGGCCCGCTGGCCTACACCTCTCCAGAGATGCGGTCGCTGGATCTGCTCGTCTACACCGTGCGCGGCTGGCTGGTCAGGCTGGAGAACGCGATCACCACGCTGCCGCCCTCCACCCAGGTCGCCCGGTTCAACGCCGCCCGGCATGGTCCGCGTCGACCTGAAATCACGCTACGAAGCCCACGAAATCGCCCTCCGGGCCGGGTTCCTCACCATCGACGAGGTAGGGGCGCTAGAGGACCGCGGGCCGCTCCCCGGAGGTGCCGTCGCATGATCCTTCACCGCGAGTTCACCGGCGCCCTGCAGCTCCGCGAGACGGCGACGGGCGCACCCTCCACGGCCCGCTGCTGCCGTGGGGAGTGGAAGCCCGCGTGCTCGACCGTGGCCGCCTGGTCGTGGAGGTGTTCGAGCGCGGCGCCCTGGCCGGCACCGTCCCCGGCCGGATTCCGTTGACGGCGACGCACCCAAGGGACGCCGGCACGCTCCCCATCGGTATCACCCTGGAGATCGACGAAAGGTCCGACGCTGCGTACGGCTCCTGGCGCGTGTCGGACACCCATCTCGGGAACGAGGTCTTGGCCCTCGCCCGGGATGGGGTACCCCTCGGCTTGTCGGTGGCTTCGCCGAGGTCCCCGGCGGGTCAAGGTGGGCGGCCAGTCAGAACCGCGTCACCCGAACGCGGGTCGCACTCGACCACGTGGCAGTCGTGCGAGTGCCGGCCTACGCCGGGGCCGGGGTCGTGGGCGTCCGCTCCGAGGGCAGCGGGCGCCCCACCCTGGCACTCCTGCTCACCCTGGCCCGCCGCCGTGGCTAAGCGGTACTGGACCGGCGACCGGCAACCCGCCAAGCTCCGCGACGGCCGCCGCCGGCTGTGCGTGAGCTGCCGCCACCCCGTCGTGTTCGGCGACCGCTGCCCGACCTGCCGCGACCGGCTGCGCCAGCGCCAGCGCCGCAAACCACGATGAGCCGCACCCTGCTCCGCCGCTGCCTCGACTGCCCGCGCAGCGTCCGAGGTAAGAGCCGGTGCGTCGACTGCGAACGCGCCCACCAGCGCGCCAAGCGAGCACGACGCCCCGACCTCGACGACGCCGCCGAACGCAAGCGCCGCCCGCCTGGTCGCCGACCACCGCGCCCGCATCGGGGACTGGTGCCCCGGCCTCGGCCAGCACCCCGCCCACCCCTCGGCCGACCTCGTGGCCGACCACATGGTCGAGGTCGCCGCCGGAGGCCCCGCCTCCGGGCCGCTGCGGGTGCTCTGCCGGCAAGAGAACAGCCGCCGTTCCGCCTGGCTGGCAACGGGCCTTTTGCTACCGCCACGGCCGACGACCCCGCGCCCGCCGAACTTTCCGACACTCTTCGAGACGACCACGACCGACGACGGTCCTTCGGTGGCATGAGGGCGGGTCCCAAGGGCACCGTTACCGCCCCGCCGCTCGACCTTCGCCGCCTGCCGCGCCGGGGTGGTGCCCGGGCAGTGCGGTTCATCGAACGCTATGTGACCGTGCCCAAGGGCACCGGGGCCAGGCATCGCTTCCAGGTTCGTCCGTGGCAGCGGGAGATCATCAGCGGGGTGCTCGACGACCCGCGCCCACGGCAAGCCCTGGTCTCGATCCCGGCCGGGAACGGGAAATCGACCCTCGCGGCTGCCCTCGGACTCTACGGACTGCTCGGGGATCGCATGGAGGGCGACCAGGTGCTCGTCGTCGCCTCCGACGAGCGGCAGGCCCGGATCATCTTCACCACCGCCGCCCGCATGGTGGAACTCGACGACGACCTGAGTGCACGGGTGCAGGTCTTCAAGGATCACCTCCTAGAGCCGCGGACCAACAGCGTGTTCATGGCCCTGCCCGCCGACCCCGGCGCCCTGCAAGGCTGGGATCCGTCGCTGCCATCGTGGACGAGCTGCACGTGGTCAACGACGACACGTTCGAGGCCATGGCCGCCCGCGCCGGGAAGCGGGAGCACTCCTTGTTGCTGGCCATCTCGACCCCGCCCAAAGCCGGCCAGGATGACAGCGTGATGCGCCGCCTGGTCGACCACGGCCGGGAGCAGAACGACCCGTCGTTCTACTTCGCCGAGTTCGCCGCCCCGGCCGGCTGCCGGGTCGACGACGAAGGCGCCTGGGCAGTCGCCAACCCGGCCCTCGACGACTTCCTCCACCGTGACGCCCTCCGCGCCACCCTCCCGCCCAAGATGCGAGAGGCCGCATTCCGGAGGTACCGGCTCGGCCAGTGGGTGGCCGTCGATGACGCCTGGCTGCCCGACGGCGCCTGGAACACCTGCGCCGATCCCACCCGGTCGATCGACGACGGCGCCGAGTTGGTCGTGGCCCTCGACGGCAGTTTCAGTAGGGACTGCACAGCCCTTGTCGTGGCCACGGTCGAGGCCCGCCCGCACGTCCACCTCTACCGGCTGTGGGAGGCCCCGGAGGGCGCCCGCGACTGGCGGGTGCCGGTGGTCGAGGTCGAGGACGCGATCCGGGCCGCCTGCCTCCGCTGGCGGGTGCTGGAGGTCGCCGCCGACCCTTACCGCTGGCAACGCTCGCTTGAGATCCTCGACGGCGGCGGTATCCCCGTCCACGAGTTCTTCCAGAACGCCGCCCGCATGGGGCCAGCAACCGCCCGGTTCTACCAGCTAGTGGTGGACGGCGAGCTGACCCATGACGGCGATCCCGCCCTCGCTCGACACGTCGCCAACGCGATCCTCAAGGCTGATAGCCGAGGCGCCCGGCTGGCCAAGGAGCACAAGGATTCCAAACGCCGGATTGACGCCGCCGTGGCCGCTGTGATGGCCGTGCATTGCGCCGCCGAGCTGGCCGACACTGCGCCGGCCATCTACGCCTAAAGAGTTCGAACCTCCGGTCACTGGATGACGACTCACCCGAGGGACAGGCCGCAGCAGCGCAGGAACGAGAAGAGGCCAGATCCGGGTGCCCGGATCCAGCTTCCCGACTGACGACAACGGAGCCCGGCGGCGGCCCCGTTGTCGTCAGCGGCGAGGCGTTAGTGGGCCGGGGTGAGTCGTATGGTCGTGTCCAGCTGCTCAACGAAGGAGACTGCGCAGCGGCCGGGTACTGAAAATGGTACGGGGACACAGCCGAGGAAAAAGGCGGTGAGATGAGCCGGGCCCGGCCGTAACGTGCCCAGGACGGCGGTGAAGGTCAGGCTGAAGGTGGCACCCTCCGGGGTGCATGGCGCCACCAACTCGTGGAAGGGGGCCCACACGGTGTGGGGGTGGGGGTATACGGGTCGCTGGACGAGCTGACCGCGGATCTCGACGAACACGAACTCCTCTACGCCTGAGCAGGTGACGGTCCCCGTCAGGGTCACCTCGCCGGTTCGCGGGTCGATCGTGGCCTGGTCGATGGTGGCCTCGACGGTGAGTTCTTGTTGGGCGACGGCGGGGGTCACGCCGAGGGTGAGGAGCCCGAGCGTGACCAGCATGGTGGCGAGCACTCGCAGGACGTTACGGGGCATGGCATCTCCTCCTGCTCCCTGATGGAACCGGACTCGGCCATCTGTCCACCTGTCTGGCTGGAGCGATGCTGAAGGGCGGGTCGGCCTGGGCTTGGCGGCGAGACCGCATCTCCACCACCCCCGCCGTGAACGCCCCCGGCCGTGGTAGCGGCCGAGGGCGTTCGCGTCCCCATTCGTTGCACCACCAGATGAAGCGCTGAACCGCCGTCAGGCGTTACGTCGGGGCTCCCGCTTGGCGAGGCGCTCCTCGGCCTCCAGCAACCGATGCACCACCAGCAGCTTGCGCATCAGATCATCGAGCGCCCGGCTGGCGGTTTCCCAGTCCGGATCGCTGACTGCCCTAATGAGTAGCGCGTGGGCTTGCTCTCGCTCCTCAGGGGTCATCCGCCGCGGGTCCTCCATTCCCCTCGTCCCCTGGATCGACTCACCTGGCGCCGCTGCCAGATCGTCGCCTGGGTCGTGGCTGATGACCTCGATGACCTCGACGAAGCCGAAGGCGGCCCGCAGCCGCCGCAGGGCCGCGAGCTGGTCATCGTCGACCTCAGGCACACGACCATGATGCCCCGGTTCGGCGTGGGACAAGGAAGACAAGCAAAACGATGGGCGTACGCTAAAACCGGCGAACGCCCCGACCGCGACTGGACCGGCCGGCCGGGGCGTTCACCTGCCCTATTGAGCGCTCCGGCCTCCAGCCATTACGCGGCGTGGCCGCCGACACGCCAGCGGCCCCCGAGGCTTCCCTGCGGGGGCCGCTGGTGCATCCGGCTACTGCTGGCCGGGCGTCGGGTCAGGGCAGCACGTCCTCCAGCAGCACGGCCCAGCGGACCAGGGAGTTGCGGCCGTCGCGGACCCCGACTCGACAGGCAGGTTCAGGTCGCGGGCTTCGTGGATGAGGCGGCTGACTTCGCTTGCCGCCTGGGTGACGTCGATCAGCAGCGAATGCCGCGACGGGTAACGTTCTCCTCGGGCATGAGGGGTAGCTACTTGTGTCCCATGGGGCCGGCGCGGCGCCGCTGAATGGGCGCTTGAGTCCGCCCAGCAAGGCGGGCCCTAGGGCGTGGATAGGGCGCGGATAGGGCGCGCTCGGGGTAGAAGTACCACGCCCTAGAGGAAGGCAGCGGAAGGTGGCAGGGGAGTGGATCCGAGCAGGCTGGAGGCCAGATTTGGCCATTGCTGCCGCTCAGGCTCGCGAGCCTAGACGGAACCCATAAGGGAGCTCGAGTCTCCCCACCTCCACCAGCAGGGCCTGGTCACCGACCAGGCCCTTTGCCTTGCCCAAGGGCGGCCAGCGGAGTGTCGGTCCGCGCTGGGTCCGTGACGGCCTCGGCGTCGGCGTCCTGGAGCCGGTCGGCGAGCTGCTGGAGCTCGTCGGGGAACAGGTGCCCGTAGCGGTCCAGGGTCACCGTGGCCGAGCGGGGCCTGGACCGCCTTGACGCTGGCGCCCTGAGCGATGGGCAGACTCGCGCAGGTGTGGCGAAGGTCATGGAACCGCAGCCGGTGGGGGAGTCCGGCCCGGGCCACCGCCGGCTTCGGTCGTAGGGAGCAGGAGGCGTCGTTCTTCACCGTGGTGGTCTGGCGCAACCAGGCCGAGCATGCGGCCGAGTCGCTGTCGAAGGGCAGCCGCATCGTGGTGGTGGGCCGGCTTCAGCAGCGCTCCTGGGTCGCTGAGGACGGCAGCGCCCGGCAGCTGGTCGAGGTCGTGGCGGAGGAGCTGGGCCCGAGCCTGCGCTGGGCGACCGCCCGACCCGAGCGGGCCAGCAGCACCGGCGACTAGCTACCGCCGTATGGAAGTTCGCGTGTGGTCAGGCGCCGGGTCGGCGAGGCAGCACTCGCAGCCCCAGTCCATGGCCTCTCGGGCGTGCGCAGGCGGCGCTGAAACCTTCCTGGCAGGGACCGCGTCTGGTTGAGTGCAAGCAGCCGGCCGGGAGCCGCCATGGCCGTCGACGACCTGGAGTTCCGCGAGTTCTTCGCCAGCCAGTACACCAGGCTGTGCTGGCTTGGCTACCTGCTGACCGGCAATCGGGCCGAGGCCGAGGAGCTGGCCCAAGACGCGCTGGTGCGCACCTACCACCGCTGGGCGTGGGGGCGCCGGCCCAACGACCCGGCCGCCTACGCCCGCAGGGTGCTGGTCAACCGGCACCGCTCGCGGCTGCGCCGAGCGCTGCTGGAAGCGCGGTACCTGCGGCGAAACCCCGACCAGCAGACCTATCTGCCCGACTTTGGCGAGGAGGCGATGGTGGTGTGGGCCGCCGTCGGCCGGCTGCCGGCCCGCCAGCGGGCGGTGCTGGCGCTGCGCTACCACGAGGACCTGACCGAGGTGGAGGTGGCACGGCTGCTGGGGCTGCCGCTGGGCACGGTGAAGACGCTGGCCCGTCGCGGCCTGGGCAGGCTACGCGCCGAGCTGGCCTCCGAGGTCCCAGATGGTGTGAAGGAGCCACGATGAGAAGCGACGAGGAGCTGCGGCGCGCCCTGGGCCGTCCCGACCTGCCGTGGCCTGATGAGACCGGCGCCTACCAGCGGTTCCTGCGCCGCCGGGCCCGCCGCGGCCGGGTGGTGGCCGCCACCGCCGGGCTGGGGCTGGTCGCCGTGCTGGGGGCGGCGGTGCTGGTCGCCCGCCAGCTGCCCCAGGATCGGGAGTCGGCCGCGCCCCCCGCTAACGCCGCCGAGCTCGCCAACCGGGCCGCGACGGCGGCCGCGGCCCAGTCGGTCCCAGACCCGAGGCCGCACCAGTGGGTCTACACCAAGTCGCTGACGGTGGAGCACTGGAATCGCAAGAACGGCAAGCCCTTCACCGACAGTTGGGAGCGCTGGGTCCGGGTCGACGGCAGGAAGACCGTCGACCAGCTGCACGATGCCCCCCGCGCGGCCCGCCCCAAGAACGTGCGCAGGGAGCGGGTGCAGCTGCCCCCCTCGCCGTGCCCTGGCGACAAGCCGGCTCCGCTCCGCACACGCATCCGCCCCGCGGTCGGCCTTGCGGCCTTCTTCCCCAACCCCGCTGCGGTGCCTACCGACCCCGACGGGCTGCTGGCCGCCGTCTACCGGCTGGTCCAGGACCCCGACTGCGCCCCCATTCCTGGCGACAACGTCCAGGACCGGGCCTTCCACTTGATCGGCGCCATGCTGTACACCGTGCAGCCGCCGGAGGTTCGCGCCGCGCTGTACCGGACCCTGGCCAAGATCCCCGGCGTCATGGTCGCCCACGGCGCCAGCGACGCCGCCGGCCGCCGCGGCGTGGCCTTCGCCCGGGCAGCATCTCTCGTCGATGATCGCGGATCCAGTGACCGGTTCCGGCTGGAGCTCATCCTGGACAACGACACCTACCGCTACCTAGGCGCACGGTACGTCGTGACCCGCGACCACGTCAGTGAAGGGACCCAGTTTCGCAAGGGGCAGGCCTTCCTCTCCTGGGCCCAGCTGGCCCTGGCGGTGGTGGACGCCCCCTGCCAGCGGCCCGGCGAGACCACCACCTGCGCCTCTTACGTCGAAGTTACCTGGGTGGGTGGATAGGGAGGGAAGCTGAGCGGGGCGGCCGGGTCCTCGGTCATCGGCCGGCTCCAGCAGCAAGGCTGGACCCCGGAAGACGGTAGCGCCCGGCAGGTGGTCGAGGTCGTGGCCGAGCAGGTCGCTGCGAGTACGCCGCCTGGTGCTGCTGGCTGGGGTCGCCTCGGCGGCTGGGCCACTCTGGGCTGATAGCGCCGTCAGGAGTTCGGGGGGTCCAGCCGCACGGCGGTGAGGTCGGGCCCGACCGTCCAGGGGTCGTAGGTCCAGCCGTGGACCCGGGAGGCCAGGAGAACGAGAAGTTCTCCCAGAGCAGCGGGATCGCCTGGCGGGCGTTGTCCCCCAGGTAGTCCGGCCTCCAGACGCTCTGCCCGAGCTGGTGCTCCAGGCGCTTGGCCGGCAGCTGAAGCGACCTCTCCCAGAGGTCGCCCCGGCCACCCGGGGTCGGGGAAAGGTCGTAGGGGCGGTAGCCGAGCGACCCGCGGGCCAGGATGGTGGAGGCCAGCTCGCCGGTGGCTGGGTACCGCCCGGCGATGGCGTCGCGGTAGGCGACCTTGTCGATGGCGTAGTTGACCGCCCGGCGGACCCGGACATCGGCGATCGCGCCAGCCTTGGGGTGGGTCCCAAGGACCAGCAACAGGTCGAGGCCTTGATCGGCCTTGCCGTGCCCGGCCGGCCGATCGGTCCCTGGTCGCGGAGGACCGGAGCGGGAGCATACGGGACTGGGACCACCCGTCGGTCCGGCTGGACGGCCTTGATGCTGGCGCCCTCGCGGATCAGCAAGCTCGCACAGGTACGCCGCAGATCATGGACCCGCAGCGCAGCCGGCAGGCCAGCGGCCCGAGCAGCCGGCTTGAAGTAGCGCTCGGTGAACTTCGGCTCTGCTCGCTGGTGTCTCGAGGATGAGCAGCTTGCCCTAGTGGGGTAGAACCGCCGTTGCGAACCACCGCGGACCTGGGCGGCGTTAGGTGGTTCGTAACTGTGATGATGCCCGCGGTGCCCGCTTGGGCTCCGGATCGGGTTGGTGTTGGCAGGGAGAGTGGCTCGGATCGTAACCGGCCGTCCGACGGCAGGCAGGCTGGTTGCTCTCCTGGGGCTGGTGCGTGGAGGCTGGTGCTGGCAGGGCGAGTGGCCCCTTTCGTAACCGGCCGTCGGGGACGTGCCTTTCGCTCGAAGTGCCCTCGAGCTGCCGGCACCGGCCTGGTCACCATCGCCGCTGGCTTGATCAGAAGCCTGTCCGACCCATGGGGTCGTGACCCCTCACAGTCCTGCCGCGCGGTGTCTCCACCCAGGCCGGCGCCGACCACGGCCGCCGCCTCGCAGAGGAGGACAACCGCAGGTGCCCATGCTAGAAGGCAGGATCGAGCATGTCATCGGGGTCGACACCCACCGCGACAGCCACACCGCTGCCGTGCTGGATCCCAGCGGCGGACTCCTCGCCCAGGTCGAGACCCCAGCCAGCCAGGCCGGCTATGAACAGCTGCTGGGCTTCGTCGCCGAGCGGGCGCCGGGACGGCGCTGCTGGGCGCTGGAGGGGACCGGCTGCTACGGCGCCGGGCTGGCCAGCTTCCTGGCCGATCATGGCGAGTGGGTCGTCGAGATCGATCGGCCCAAGCGGACCGGCCGCACCCAGGCCAAGAGCGACGCCCTGGACGCGATCCGAGCTGGACGAGAAGCACTCAGCCGCGACCAGCTGGCCTGCCCACGCCAGCGGGGCCAGCGCGAGGCGCTGCGGGTGTTGCAGCTCACCCGCGCCGGCGCCGTCAAGGTGAGCGCCGATGCCCGCCGCCACCTCAAGGCGCTGCTGGTCACCGCGCCCGAGCCGCTGCGGGCCGGGCTGCGGGGTGGGACCTGGCTGCGCCAGGCCCGGGCGTGTGCCGCGCTGAGCGCCCAGCCGTCGGATCCGGTGGAGTACCGGGCCACCGTGCGGGCGCTGCGGGCCACCGCCGAGCGGGCCCTGGCCGCCCACGCCGAGGCCACCCAGCTCGCCAAGGAGCTGGGCACGCTGGCCCGGGCGGTGGCGCCGGCGCTGCTCGCCCAGCCGGGCATCGGCCCCATCACCGCCGCCCAGGTGCTGATCAGCTGGTCGCATCCGGGCCGGCTGCGCTCGGAGGCCGCCTTCGCCATGCTGGCCGGCGCCGCCCCCATCGAGGCCTCCTCGGGGCAGGTGGTCCGCCACCGCTTGAACCGCGGCGGCGACCGCCAGCTCAACCGGGCCCTGCACACCGTCGTCCTGCTTCGTGAGCGCTACCACCAGCCAACCAAGCGCTATGTGGCCCGCCGCACCGCCGAGGGCAAGAGCCAACGCGAGATCCGCCGCTGCCTCAAGCGCACCGTTGCCCGCCAGCTCTTCCGGCTGCTCGCCCGGACCGCTGTGACAGCTGGTCGGTGACACCGCCCACCACTTGACAACAATAGAAGCTTCGCTCTCGGGACGGTCTCGGGGTAGAACACCGGAAGCCGCATGAGCCGTCGTGCACGCTAGCGCAGGCCGCTGGGGCACGACGGCGGGAGCAGGGATGTCACGCCGGACCACGACCGTGATCGCCACCTCGTTATGGGCGGTGTCGCTGCTCCTTGTCGCGGTCACCCTGCTGTTCATCGTAAGGAGTCGCGACGCCCAGGTGCCGGCCGGGTTCGACACCCCTGGGGCCGGGGAGACCGTCCGCTACCTGGCGGCCACGACGGTGGGCGCCATCCTGGCCGCGAAACGACCCCGCAACCGCATCGGCTGGCTGGTCCTGGCCCTGGGCTTGTCGTGGGTGGCTTACCCCTTTGTGGCGATGTACACCGCGACAGGGCTGTTCGTCGCCCCGGGCCGGCTGCCGTGGGTTCGCCAGATCGCCTGGGTCGGCAACTGGGTGTGGGTACCCGCCTTTGCCTGTGTCGCGCTGATCCTGTTGCTGTTCCCAGACGGCCGGCTGCCCTCGCCACGCTGGCGCCTGGTCGCCTGGGTGATCGGTGTGGCCGGAGGGTTGTCGCTGGTTGGGGCGGCTTGCTATCCCGGCCCACTCGATCTGGTTCTCCTGGTCAACGACGCCGAGGTCACCGCCCGGCTGACCAACCCGCTTGGGGTGGCGGCCCTCGGCCGGCTCTTTGGCCCCGTGCTCATGGTCCTGCTGCTGGGGGCGGCCGTGGGGGCGGCCGCCTTGCTGTTGCGGTTCCGGCGGTCGCGAGGGGTGGAGCGCCAGCAGCTCAAGTGGGTCGCGTACGCGGCGTTGTTGTTGGGGATCGAGCGAGGGGTGCTGGCGCTGGGCCGGCTGGCCGGTCTGGTTCCCGACACCGGCTTGCCATGGCTGGAGGTTGTCACCAACTTCACCTTTGGGTTCTTCTTTGTGGCCATCGCCGTGGCGGTCCTGCGCTACCGGCTGTACGACATCGACCGGCTGATCAACCGCACCCTGGTCTATGGGCTGCTCACCGCCCTGCTCGCGGGCGTCTACGCTGGCGTGGTCCTGGTCCTCGGCCAGCTGTTCGGCGGCATCGGCGGCCAACCACCGAGCTGGGTCGTGGCCGGCGCCACCTTGGCGGTGGCCGCGCTGTTCCAGCCGGCTCGCCGCCGCATCCAGGCCGCGGTGGACCGCCGCTTCAACCGCCGCAAGTACAACGCGGCCAGGACGGTCGAGGAGTTCACCATACGATTGCGCGATCAGGTCGACCTAGACACGCTGTCGGCCGAGCTGCTGGCCGTGGTCGACCAGACCATCCAGCCGACCCGGGCCTCGCTCTGGCTCAGACCAACCCACCGGTGAAGGCCTGAGACACTACCCAAGACAGCCAGCTGTCATCGCGCCATACCTGCGCCTAGACTCCTGCCGACACCGTTCCTGACCTCGAATGCCTTGACGCGGGTCGATGGCCAGGCACAGGGCAGGGTCCTACCCCCGAACCACGATCTACCTGACCGACGAGCCATGGCGATGCTGAGCCGACTCGCCGCGCAGGCGCGCCTTGACGATCTCTCCTTGTCGGCCAGCGACGTGATCCGGCTTGTCGTCACTCGCCTACGCGACCAGGTGCCCGAGAAGGAGCTGCGCCGGGCCTGATCGCGCGTGTCCGCAGTGAGGCCGAGCGATATCCAGGACGTGCGCGACGTGGCCTGCCCGAAGGCTAGACCGGACCTGCTGTGGTGCTCGTTAGAAGGTTCTCTACCACTTCAAGGCCGGCCTGCGAGCGGCCGCCCTCGGCCAGCATGCGCCTTGCCCATTGGGGGCTACACCTTGAAGGAACGCTGGAAGGAACGCTGGCCGAGATTAGACGCTCGTCACACAATGGCTGTTGCCCTGGTGATAGGCACCCTGTACCTATTCTTGGCTTCGATCCATCTGTTTCCCTCGCTCCTCGTGAACCGAAGCATCGGTGACCGAGGAACTGTCAGCACTCCAGATCGCCTCAAGGCAGAGAATGACTTAGAACGACGCTATTACAAGGCTTGGATGGAGCGATCCTTCTCGTCGGATCTTACGTTGCATGGCGACAGTTGTTGCTGACTCGGGAAGGCCAGATAACCGAGCGATTCACTAGGGCTGTAGATTCAAAAGTCTCGTTCCTGGATTCACAGAGACTACCTCGTGCCTCTTGCCAACGCGGTCAGTCACGGTCACTCGAAGGGTGCGGTCAGGCTGAGCACACGTCCCTGACCTGGGATGGGGGAGGAGGCCGAAACTGCATGGCATGCAAATGCTCATGTCGGATCGGATGGGCTATGCCGCAAGTTCATCCTAAAGGTTGTCGCAGGGCCACGGGAGCAGTTGCTGGTCAGCGCTCGTCACGAGCCGAGGGGACCACAACCACGGGGCAGACTGCGTGCAGCACCGCGGCATGGCTCACCGACCCAAGCAGCAGCTCGGAAAAGCCCCCACGTCCCCGTGATCCGACCACCAGCAGCTCGGCGTCGACCGACAGCTGAACCAACGCCTCGGCTGGGTGTCGGTCCTCCACCACCGTCTGCTGCACCTCGACCCCAGTGACTGTCTCCCCAAGCTCACCGAGCATCGCCTCAAGGAGCTCGTCAGCCTGGCGGCGGACAGCCTCCTCGAACGCCTCTCGACGGTGCACCGACGCGGTCAGTTCCGGCGGGGGTTCTCCAGCCGCCCCGACGGCCGCATCGTAGGTATGCGTGGATCCGAAGTAGACCGGCGCCGCCAGATTCTCGGCATGGTAGGCGTGCACCACCTGCAGCACCGCCTGCCGCAGGCGCGCCTCGGCGGCCGCCCAGGCAAGCGCCCGCCTCGCCTCGGGCGAAGCATCAACGCCAACCACGATCCTGCCCACCCGGGGCACCTCCTTGACCGGACATCGATGCCCGCAACGCCTTGGCTCGCCGAGGCCGACCATATCCCAGAACGCAAGGCTGGGGTCGAGGCGGGCAGCGGATGCTCACCGGTTGACTCACCCAGCCCGCTGGTCCGTGCCGGGTCCGCAGCCCACCGACCTGCCTCGTTGCCTTCCCGAAGCATCGCCTCGGAACCTCGGGGGCTCACCTGGATTCCGGAGCAGGCCGAAACTGCATGGCGTGCAAGGTGTCATCGAGCACGCGGCGGAGGCTGTGGCGCCGGCCGGAGCCACAGGGACGTCGTCGTTGGTTGCATGGTCTGGTCGGTGACGACCAGCAGCTCGGCGGCCAGCGCGTCCAGGTCGACCTCATCCCGCAAGCGGACGCTGAACGCCTCCACCGTCTTGGCGGCATCGTACTTGCGCCGGTTGAAGCGCCGATCCACGATCGCCTGGATGCGGCGGCGGGCCGGCTGAAACAGCGCCGCCACCGCCAGGGTCGCGCCCGCGACCACCCAGCTGGGCGGATCCGTACTCACCCCGCCGAACAGCTGGCCGAGGACCAGGACGGCGCCGGCGTAGATGCCAGCCAGCAGGGCGGTGAGCAGGCCGTAGACCAGGGTGCGGTTGATGAGCCGGTCGATGTCGTAGAGGCGGTACTTGAAAAGATGACATGTGCGGGGACC
>Ga0081538_10002646_pt1 | contig 17288 bp, 17 predicted proteins | sample TabmetS5T2R1_FD_71022 | JGI IMG/M metagenome (GOLD analysis project Ga0081538, IMG submission 71022) | Tabebuia heterophylla rhizosphere microbial communities from the University of Puerto Rico - S5T2R1 | ecosystem: Host-associated > Plants > Roots > Rhizosphere ... | reverse complement strand
CCAGCCCGTCGGCAGCGGTCTCGGTGGCGAAGCCCAGGCTCTCGAGCTCCTGCTCGAGGTAGTCGACGTTGAGCGGCTCGTCGTCGACGATCAGGATGCGCGCGGGCGGCTGCTCAGGCGACGGCGTCATCGCCGCCCCCGCGCGCCGCGCTTCTCCTGCCCGGGCCGGTAGACCAGCGGCAGATCGACCGTGAACGTCGAACCGCGGCCCAGCCGGCTCTCGACCGCGATGCCGCCGCCGAGCGCTCGCGCGAGCCGCTGGGAGATCGTCAGGCCGAGACCGGTGCCGTTGCGGCGACGGGCGCCGTTCGAGTCGGCACGGTGGAACTCGAGGAAGACCTTCTCCAGCTCGTCGCTGGCGATCCCGATGCCCGTGTCGGACACCGCGATCCGCAGCCGCCCGTCGGCCGCCGCTGCCCGCACCGTGATCGATCCCTCGTCGGTGTACTTGATCGCGTTACTCACCAGGTTCAGCAGGATCTGCCTGACCTTGTCCGCGTCGGTGACCACGCCCGGCAGCTTCGGCTCGACTTCCACGTCGAGGCGCACGCGCGGACGCTCGACGAGCGGCTCGAGCGAGTCGGCGACCTCGCGCATCACGTCGGCGATGCGCGTCTCGGCGATGTCGAGGCTCACCTCGCCCGCTTCGACGCGCGACAGGTCGAGGATCTCGTCGATCAGGCCGAGCAGGTGCTCGGCGCTCACGAGGATCTTGGACAGGTTTGCCACCTGCTTCGAGGGCAGGCCATCCGCGTTTCGCGAGACGAGCCGCGTGAAGCCGATGATCGCGTTGAGCGGCGTCCGCAGCTCGTGGCTCATGCTCGCGAGGAAGCGGCTCTTCGCGGACGCGGCTTCAGTCGCCGCGTCGCGCGCCATCTCGACGCGCCGCAGCAGCTCCGCAAGCTCGGCCTCGTTCCGCTTCTGCGCGGTGATGTCGATGTCGATGCCGGCGACCGCCACGACCTCGCCCGCGCTGTCGCGCACCGGGAACCGCACGTCGGCCAGGACGTGCTCCTTGCCGCTGCGCACGACCTGCGTCTCGCGCCGATGCGACTGCCCGGTCGCCAGCACGTCGCGATCGATCCGTGCGTGGACCTCGGGGCTCACGTCGAGCTCCGACAGTCGGGCGGTCTCCGCGAGCGTCTTCCCCCGGATCTCCTCGAGATGGAGGCCCCAGAAGTCCTCGTACTGCCGGTTCGCGAGGATGTATCGGCCGTCGAGGTCGCGCAGGTAGACGTGCGCCGGCATGTTGTCGATCAGGGCGCGCAGGCGCGCCTCCTCGGACCGCTGACGCTCGACCACGCGCCCGAGCTGGGTGCCGATGCTGAGCAGCAGCTCGAGCAGCTCGGCGTCGACCCGAAACGGCTCCCCGGCGAAGAACTCCATCACGCCTACGACGTCGGTGCCGGCCATTACGGGAACGGCGACGGTGAGCATCGCGCCGTCGGCAGACCTGCCGGCCAGTTCGTCGCTCGATGCGAAGACCGGCTTGCGCGTCCGGACGGCGACGCCGGGCAGGCCGCGGGCGGCGTGATCATCCCCGCGCTCGATCGCGGCCCGCAGGTCGCGGTAGCGCTCCTCGTCGCTTAGCCGCCAGATCCCCGTCGACACGAGCTCGTCCGGGTTTTCGCGGCTGACCAGGTACGCGTGCCCGACCGGCCAGCCGGTGAACTCGCAGACATCGACGAGCGCGATGCCGAGCGCGCCCTCGAGCGACGACGACTCGTTCGCCGCGGCGGCCGTGCGGCGAAGCAGATGCAGCGAGTCGGTGCGGTCGCGCATCGCCTCTAGCACGCGGTTGTACTCGCCCGCGATCTGGCCGACCTCGGTGTGCGGCTGCACGCGGACCGGTCGCGCGAAGTCGCCGCTGCGGCGATGCTCGTCCATGTCCACCAGGAGATCTGTGATCGCGTCGCTGGCGCCGTGCTCGGCGATGTTGAGCCCGGCGAGCTCGCCCTCGCGGTCGATCCGGAACGGGAACCGGCGGTCGATCAGCGACAGGACGAGAAAGCCGACGCCGAACGCCCACCCGAACGCGACCGCAATGCCGACGAGCTGGATGCCGAGCTGCTCGATGTTGCTCGACGCGACCGGGAAGGAGTCCACGTCGCCGAGGATCCCGACGGCGAGCGTGCCCCAGATCCCCGCGCCGAGATGCACCGGCACGGCGCCGACCGCGTCGTCGATCCGGAGCCGCTCGAGGCCGCGCGTGACGAGCTGCATCACGACGGCGGCGATCCCGCCGATCAGCGCCGCCTTCCAGGCGCTCATCATGTGCGCCGATGCCGTGATCGCGACGAGCCCCGCGAGCGCCGCGTTCAGCATCGTCACGACGTCGGGTCGGCCGTCGAGACGCCACGTGAGGACCATTCCGACCAGCCCCCCGAACGTCCCGCCGAGCGTCGTGTTCAGGATCACGGCCGGCACCTCGGGCGTGAGGCCGAAAGTGCTGCCGCCGTTGAAGCCATACCACCCGACCCACAACACGAACACGGCGAGCGTCGTGAGCGGCAGGTAGTCGGCCCGGATCGGGACGGCGTCGGCGCCGAAGCGCCCGATCCTCGGCCCGATGATGATGATCGCGGCGAGCGCGACCCAGCCGCCGACCGAATGGACGACCGACGCGCCCGCGAAGTCGACGAAGCCGAGCTCCTTCAGCCAGCCACCGTCCCCCCACGCCCAGTGGCCGAAGACCGGATACGTGACCGCGGTGACGAAGACCGCGAGCACGAGATAGCCGCCGAAGCGCATCCGTTCCGCCACCGCGCCGGATATCAGCGTCGTCGCGGCCCCGATGAACCCCAGCTGGAAGACGAAGAACGCGGTCAGGAACGCGCTGTCGGCGTCGTAGAAGAACGAGGACGTGCCCAATAGACCGCCCGCGTCCGAGCCGAACATCACCCCGAAGCCGAACAGCCAGAACAGCGACGCCGCGATCAGGAAGTTGGCGAAGTTCTTGATCGCGACGTTGATCGAGTTCTTCGAGCGGACGAGCCCGCTCTCGAGCGCCGTGAACCCGGCTTGCATCAAGAGCACGAGCGCAGCGCAGAACAGGAGCCAGCCGATGTCGGCTGTCTCTACGCTGGTCACGATTGTTACTTTGGATCAGCGCGCGCGCCTGGCCCATGCGGGAGTCCCGCTCAATCGCGGTTCGGGTAACCGCACTACGATCGTGCCGGTGCGGCACGAGACTCGCTTCTGCGCCTCGTTCGACGGGGTCGACCTCGCTTACGCGATCGACGGCGACGGCCCGCCGCTGGTCAAGGCGAGCAACTGGATGACGCACCTCGACTACGAGCGGCAGAGCCCGGTCTGGCGGCACTGGGTGAGGGAGCTGAGCCGGGGGCATACGCTCGTCCGCTACGACGAGCGCGGCTGCGGGCTGTCCGACCGCCAGTTCGACGGCACGCCGACGCTCGACACCTACGTCGGCGATCTCGCCGCGGTGGTGGACGCCGCCGGGCTCGAGCGATTCACGCTGCTCGGCGTCTCCGGCGGCGGCCCGACCGTCATCGCGTACGCGGCAAGGAACCCGGAGCGGGTGAGCCGGCTCGTGCTGTACGGAACCTGGGCGCGCGGGCGCTATCTCCGCGACGACGACGAGATCGAACGGGCGCGGCTGCTGACGCAGCTGATACGGGTGGGCTGGGGCGGCACCGTGCCGGCATTCCGGCAGGTCTTCAGCTCCATTTACATACCGAGCGCGGGCGAGGAGCAGAAGCGCTGGTACGACGAGCTGCAACAAGTCTCGAGCAGCGGCGAGACGGCCGCCCGGCTGTGGGAGTCGCGCAACCGGACCGACGTCCGCGATACGGCCCGCGGCGTCAGGCAGCCGGTGCTCGTCCTCCACGCCCGCGATGACCGGGCGGTGCCCTACGAGGAGGGGCGGCGCCTGGCGTCGCTGCTCCCGGACGCACGCTTCGTGACGCTGGAATCGGACAATCACGTTCTCCAGGAGGCAGAGCCCGCATGGGAGGCGTTCCTCTCCGAGGTGCGTGCGTTCCTGGGCGACGACGAGCGCGGCGCTACCGTCACGGGCGATCTCTCGGAGCTGAGCAAGCGCGAGCACGAGGTGCTCACGCTGGTCGCCGCCGGCATGAGCAACGAGGAGATCGGCGAGCGGCTGTTCCTGAGCACTCGCACGGTCGAGCGCCACCTCTCGAACGTGTACGCCAAGCTGCGGCTGTCCGGCAAGTCCGCACGCGCCGCCGCAGCCGCGCGATTCTCACGCACTTGACGCTCGGCGCGGGGCACCGGATCGGACGCCGGCCGACCGGCACATGGAATAAATGCTCACGTGAGGCTCTCCCAATCCCTGGATGACAGGTGTGCGAGACGAGAGCGCCGCGGTCGTGCCTGACTTGACCGGTGGCGCGGAGCCGCAGCGGCTGGAGCCGGCGAGCCTGGCCCGCCATCGCCCACGGCTGATCCGCGCGGCGTACGCGATGTGCGGCTCGCGCGAGGACGCCGAAGATCTCGTGCAGGAGACGTTCGAGCGCGTGCTCCGCCGGCCGCGGTTTGTGCAGCGCGACCGCGACGTTGCGTACCTGCTGCGCGTGCTGCGCCACACGTGCGCTTCTGAGGCCCGCGTCGCGGAGCGACGGCGGACCGCACCCGCGCCGCCCGAGGATCTCGACTGGATCGCGGACGACCGGGCGGAGCCGGATGTGGCGATGGACGCACGGATCGCATATGCAGCGATGGCGGAGCTGTCCGAGCCGCTGCGCGCGACGATCGTCGCCGTCGATGTCGTCGGCCTCTCCTACAAGGAGGCGGCGCGCTCGCTGCGCACGCGCGTCGGGACGATCATGAGCCGGCTCTACCGCGCCCGCCGGCAGGTGGCCGCCGCGCTGGAGGCGACATGACGGAACGGCTCGAACAGCGGCCGCTCGGCAGACGCGACGAGGCCCTGCTGGTCCAGCTCGCCGACGGGACGCTGTCGGGAGCCGCGCGGCGCCAGGCGGAGGCGCGGCTGCATGCGATGCCCGAGGCCCACCGCCTGATCGAGCGCCAGCGCCGGGTGGCGCGGGCGCTCGGCGCCGGAGCGGAACTGCCCCCGCTGCACGCCGCCGCGGCGCCGCGGCGAGCCGCACCGCGGGCCGCCGTCGCAGGCGCGCTCGCGGCCCTGCTCGCGCTGCTACTCGTGCTCGCGTGGCAGGACGCCGGCCCGACCGTCGAGCGCGCCGCCGACATCTCGCAGCTGCCGGCGACCGATCGGGCGCCGAGCGCGTCCGGCCCGGTGCTGCGCGCAGAGGTCGACGGCGTCAGGTTCCCCGACTGGGGACCCGAGTTCGGCTGGCACGCGACTGGGATGCGCAGCGACGACATCGGTGGGCGTCGCGCGACCACGGTCTTCTACGAGCACATGGGCCACCGGCTCGCGTACACGATCGTCTCCGGTCCGGCGCTCCCGCGACCGGCCGATGCCAGGATCATCGAGCGCGACGGGCTCCGGATGTCCGTGTACCGCGATCCCGGCCACGGCGGTCACGACGTCGCCGTGTTCGAGCGTCGCGGACGCACGTGCGTCGTCGCCGGCCACGTGATCAAGCTCTCGACGCTGCTCGAGCTCGCTGCTTGGAAGGGCGGCGGGACCGTCCGATCGTAAGACCGGCACGGAATAACCGCGCCGCTGTGCCACTCGGTTAACGGTAAGTGGGCGCCACGCCCACTCACACAAATCACCTCAACGGGAGGCACTCACACATGTCACAACACGCCTCTAGACGCGTGGGCGTGCTCACGGCCGTCGCGCTCGCGATCGCCGCCGTCGCATGGCTCGCCGCGCACCCCGCGAAGTCGTCGGGCCACCCCGGCCCGCACGCGGACGCGCGGTCGTCGGACGAGCGGACGCACGACCCGCGACGTGCCCGTGCCGCGACGCGCAAGTTCCGCGACGTCAACGTGGCGCGGGCGGCCGGATACGCCGCCACCGGCGGCTGCGTGGAGGACCCCAAGTACGGCGGCATGGGCATCCACTACGCGAACCCGGACCTCGTCGCCGACGGCGAGCTCGACGTGACGAAACCGGAGATCCTCGTCTACCAGCCGGCGCCCGGCGGAAAGCTGCGCCTCGGCGCGATCGAGTACTTCCAGGCGGACGCCGACCAGGACCTCGCCACCGACCCGGACCGGCCGTACCTGTTCGGCATGCCGTTCGACGGACCGATGCTCGGCCACGAGTCCGGGATGCCGATCCACTACGACCTGCACGTCTGGCTCTACCGGCACAACCCCGCCGGTCGCTTCGCGATGTGGAACCCACGCGTGCACTGCCCTGGGCCCTGACCGTGCGCCCCGCTAGGAGGTCAACCGTGTACGACTACGTGATCGTCGGCGCCGGCAGCGCGGGCTGTGTGCTTGCCGCGCGATTGACGGAGGACCCGGATTGCCGCGTCCTGCTGCTGGAGGCCGGCCCGCCGGACGACGCGGCCGAGATCGCCGTCCCCGCCGCTTCCACGGCCCTGTGGCGCGGGCCGTTCGCGTGGGACGACGCGACGGTCCCGCAGACGCGGGCGAACGGCCGCACGATCCGCTGGCCACACGGTCGCACGCTCGGAGGAAGCTCGTCGATCAACGCGATGGTGTACATCCGCGGCAACCCGCTCGACTACGACGGCTGGCGGGACGAACACGGCTGCGTGGGCTGGAGCTTTTCCGATCAGCTGCCGTGCTTCCGCCGCGCCGAGGATCAGTCGCGCGGCCGCTCGGCGTACCACGGCGCCAGTGGCCCGCTGCGGGTCGAGGACCTGCGCCACCGCCACGAGCTGGCGACCGCGTGGCTCGACGCGGCCCGCGCGCACGGGCTACCGGCCAACGGCGACTTCAACGACGGCGCGCAGGACGGCGTCGGCTTCTACCAGGTGACGCAGCGCCGCGGCCGCCGCTGGTCGACCGCGGACGCCTACGTGCGGCCGGCGATCGAGCGCGGCAACCTCGCCGTGCGCACCGGCGCCCAGGCGACGAGGATCGTCGTGGAGCACGACCGCGCGGTCGGGGTCCGCTACCGCGTCGGCGGTGACGAGCACGAGGTGCGCGCGGAGCGCGAGGTCGTGCTCTCGGGCGGCGCGATCAACAGTCCGCACCTGCTGCTGCTCTCCGGCATCGGGCCCGCCGACGAGCTCCGCGCCCACGGCATCGACGTCGTGGTCGACGCGCCCCACGTCGGAGCAGGCCTGCAGGACCACGCGTGGTGCCTCGCGCTATGGCACACCCCGCGTGCGCGCAACCTGTGGGAGGAGGCGACGCCCGCGAACGTCGAGCTGTGGCGGCGCGAGGGCTCGGGGCCGTTGGCCTCCAAGCCGAGCTCGACACGCTCGTGGCCGGCGTCCGGCTCGCGCGCGAGATCGCCGGCCGGCGGCCGCTGGCGGCTCACATCGACGGCGAGGACGCGCCCGGCGCGCACGTCCGCGATCAAGCGCAACTGCGGGCCTGGGTCCGCGGCAGCGTCGGCACGATCTTCCATCCGACCGGCAGCTGCGCGATGGGCGGTGCCGAAGAGGCGGTGTGCGACCCGCAGCTGCGGGTGCGCGGCGTCGACGGGCTGCGCGTGGTCGACGCGTCGGTGATGCCGGCGATCCCGCGCGGCAACACGAACGCGCCGACGATCGCGATCGCCGAACGCGCCGCCGATCTGATCCGCGGCACGGCACGTAAGCCGCGGCGGGTCAGTGTCGGGGAGGCCGTCTAGCGCTCAGCGAGCGCCGAGCGGTTCGCCGTCCGCCGGTAGCGACCGGCCCCCGCGCGCTACCCGTCGTCGCCGGGGGCGTGCGGGGCTGCGAGCTGAGCCGGCCGACCCATGGCAGGTGGAAATGGTGGCGCGCCTGGTGCTCGGGCGCGATCGCGGTGTCGTCGCTCGCGCGCACGAACGCCCACGTCAGCACCGTGCCGAGCGCACACAGGGCGACCAGCGGCCACGTCGCCGCCGACAGCGCGGACGCGAACGCAGCCGGTTCGACCTGACCGTCGTGCAGGTCCTCGTCGAGCTCGGCCTGGAAGACGGCACCGGCCGCTGCGAGCGTGATCGCGCCCGCCATGACCCGGTTCATCGCCAGCACGCCGGCAGCGATGCCGGCCTTCGCGCGCGGCATGGCGGTCATCGCCGCCGTCGACATCGGCGCATAGACGCAGCCGAGCGCGAGCCCGAACAGCAGGTAGCCGGGAAACAGCAGCCCGTACCCGGTCGACGAGTCGACCTGCGCGAGCACGAACAGTCCCGCGGTGCCGAGCGCCATGCCGGCCGTCATGAGCGGGCGGATGCCGAACAGCCCGATGAGGCGCCCGCCGAGCGGGGAGATCGCGATCATCGGCGCGGTCACCGGCAGGATCAACACGCCCGACTCGAGGGCGCTGTGGCCGCGGTCGGTCTGCAGATACTGGGGCTGCAAGAACATCAGCGCCCAATAACAGCCGACGAGGCAGAAGCCGGCGGCGCTCGCGCCGAAGTACGGCCCGTTGCGGAACAGGTCGAACTCCACGATCGGCCAGCGGACGTGGTGCTCGACGAACCAGAACGCAACCAGGAGCACCACACCGCCCGCGAAGACGCCGAGGGTCGCGACCGAGGTCCAGCCCCACACCTTGCCCTCGACGAGCGCGATGACGATCGCGGCCAGCCCGAGGCCCACCGTGACCACACCAAGGATGTCGATGCGGCGGGCCGCCGTCTCGTCGCGCTGCTCGGCCGTCGCCGCCAGCACGAGCACCGCGCCGATCAGGCAGAAGGGCAGGTTGACCCAGAACAGCCAGCGCCAGCTGACCGCTTCCACCAGGGCGCCCCCCACCAGCGGCCCGAGGCCCAGCGCGAGCGCCGACACACCGGCCCAGATGCCGAGCGCGCGAGCACGCTCCTCGGGCGGAAACACCGTCGCGACGATCGCGAGGGACAGGCCCAGCAGGGCCGCGCCGCCCAATCCCTGCACGACGCGTGCAGCGACCAGTAGCTCCTCCGTCTCCGACGATCCCGCGATCACCGAACCGACCGCGAACGCCGCCATGCCGCTCAGGAACACCCGCCGACGACCGAGAATGTCGCCCAGGCGGCCCGCGCTGACCACGAACGCGGCCAGGACCAGCAGGTAGGCGTTCATCACCCACTGCAGCCCGGCGGTCGTCGCGTCCAAGTCGCGCGCAACGTCGGGAAGTGCGACGTTGATCACGGTCGAGTCGAGCATGAGCACGAACAGGCCCATGCAGGCGCCGGCCAAGGTCCACCAGCGGCGGTTCGCGTCGGTCAGGCCGGGTAGCGCGCCGATGCGCGGAGCATCAACCGCCATCAGCGAATCATCGCGCGTCAACCGAGCGGCGAGGGCGGGATGCGCGTCTCGCCTTGGACCGCCGGGATGCGCATCGCGAGCTCGTCGACGAAGCACCACGACCAGACCTCGCCCGGCTCGATCGAGCGGATGATCGGGTGGCCGGTGTCCTGCGCGTGCCGGCTCGCGTGACGACTCGGGGAGTCGTCGCAACAGCCCACGTGGCCGCATCGCAGGCAGATCCGCAGGTGCAGCCATTCGCCGCCGGCGGCGAGGCAGTCCTCGCAGCCGTCTACCGCCTCGGGCAGCTGCGTCACGGCGATCGAGTCCAGGTGGGTGCAGCGCGGCATTGCGGCTCCTTCTTGTCGGTTCAACCGGCCGCCGGGGAGGACGCCGGCCTCGTCCCGCCGATGCGCGCCAGCGGGTCGCAGATGTCCGGGCGGTTGGGATCCTGCAGGCCCTTGCGGAGCGACAGGAAGGCGGCTCCGCCGAGAACGAGCGGTAGCCAGAACAGGATCACGCGGTAGACGAGGACCGCCGCGGCCGTGGCGGCGGCGGGCAGGCCGTAGGCCACCAGGGCGCCGAACAACCCGCCGTCGACTCCGCCGATGCCACCCGGGATCGGCAGCAGTCCTCCAAGCTGCCCGAGCAGGTAGCCCATCAGGACGAGCGTGATCGGCGGGGACTCGCCGAAGGCGTGGAAGCAAGCCCAGAGGACGGCGTTGTCGAACGCCCAGTAGCCGAGCGAGCCCGCGATCACGCGCAGGTCGCGCCGGCGGACGATGCGCCCCGCCTCGCGCACGCCGTCGCCGAGCGCGTCGCCGACCCACGCGAGCCAGCGCCGCCAGCCGTGTGAGGCCTCGCCCTCGCGCGAGGGCAGCCGCGCAGCGAGCAGCGGGACGAGCGGCACCGCCGCGATCGCCAGCATGGCGAGCAGCGCCGGGACGAGCGTCAGGAGCGGCGACTTCTCCGGACCGAGGCCGAGCCACATCGCCGTCCCGATCACGGCCACGGCGACGAAGTTCGCCGCGCTCTTGAGCACGAAGAACGCGACCGTGCGGCGTGCGATGTCCTCCGCGGGCATGCCGCCCTTGCGCAGCGCCCACGCTCCGAAGGCCAGGCCGGCGGCACCGCTCGCCGGTACGAGCGAGCCGACGGCGAGCTCCGACATGGCAAGCTCGTAGCTCGTCCGGCGCGACATCCGCGCGCAGAAGATCGGCCGGAACATCAGCACGTAGGACAGGCAGGACAGCAGCTCGAGCAACACAGCCAGCGCAAGCCAGCCCGGGCGCGCCCCGGCGAGCCGGTCACGCACCTCGCCGAGGCCCGGCGCGAACGCCGCGACCAGGCCGACGACGACGAGCACGCCGACGATGCTGACGGCGCGCCGGCGCAGGCGGCGGTCGTCCAGGCCCTCCGGGAGCGGCTCGGGCTCGATGTACTCGACCTCGACCTTCGACACGAGGTCGAAACTACACGCCCTGCCTCGCCCGTCCGCGCCGCGCAGCCGAGCGCACGACGAGCATCGGCCCTCTCGGCGAATGGCGTGTGGGTGGTCGCTTCCCCCGAGGCGAGCGGGAGCGCAGGTGCACTCCCGCTCACGCTGGCAGGATCGGACAACCGATACGGCGCTGCCCTACACCACTACGAGGGGCGGGGCTATCGCTCGCGCGGCGTAGCGAGCGTGTGCTCGAGCGGAACGTCACGCGACGCGACGACCCGTGCTCATCCCCGGCAGGCGCGTGACCCTGTCGCTGACGCGCGCTCGGGCCGCTTGGCCCCGTCGCGTGTAGGTTCGTCGAGCGCCGCGGCCGATCTCGCGGCGGCGCGTTCCGCATCACTTCGACGACGTCGAAGCCTCGAGCACTTGGCCCGGACGATGACCGAGCAGGCGGATCGCCGAGACGTCGTACAGGTCCACCGGGATCGCGCGACCCCAGCTGCCATCCGGTTCGAGCTCAAAGCCCGGCAGCCGGATCGTCCGCCGGTCGCGCGTGATGAGCTCGGCGCTCGCAACCTGGTCGCGATGGCCGGGGTCGACGGTGACGAGCATCCATGACGGGCTGCCCTGGTAGCCGAACACCACGCCGGCCTCTGCCCCGGTCCCGTCCCGCAGAGGTTCGGCCTGGAAGGACTTGCCGTTGGCCTGCTCCAGCGTGCTGCGATAGCGCTCGGCGGTGACGTGATCGTCGCGGTAGACGCCCACGAGCGCGATCGCAGTTACCGCGGCGGCCGCCACCGGCGGCCCCAGCCACATCAGCAGGCGCCGGGCGAGCCGGCGGCGCGGCGCCCGCCGCTGGAAGCCAAGCGCGTCGATCACGCGCGACTCGAAGCCGACCGGCGGCTCCTGCGTCGGCGCGAGCATCAGCAGCTCGTCGGCGACAGTCGTGAGCTGGTCGACGAGCCGCCGGCATTCGCCGCACGTGGCCAGGTGACGCAGCGCCTCGGCGCGCTCCTCGCCGTCGATCGTGCCGAGCGCGACCTCGGGAGCCAGATCCTCCAGCTCGTCACAGCTCATTGCCGGCCTCCAGTGAATCACGCAGCTTCAACATCGCCGCCCGGATCCGCGTCTTGATCGTCCCGACCGGTGCGTCCTCGAGCTCGCCGATCTCGCGCGCGGTCCGCCCCGCGAACGCCGCCAGGAACAGCGCGCGGCGCTGCGGTTCGGGGAGCTCCGCGAGCGCGCCGCGTACGAGCACGCGCTCGTCCACCGGGGCGCGCTCCTCGACCGCGCCTCCGGCCGGCTGGAGCCTGGCGGCAACGATCTCGGGATCCAGTGCCTCCGGGCGCCTGGCGCGCATCGCATCGATCGCCGCGTTGCGGGCGATCGTCAGCAGCCAGGTGGCGACGCGGCCGCGCCGCGGGTCATACGTGCCCGCGTTGCGCCACGCCCGCACGAACGTCTCCTGCGCCACGTCCTCGGCAGTGCCGGGATCGCGCACGATCGTGATCACGAGGCCGTACACGCGCGCCTGGAAGCGACGGACGAACGTCGCCGCCGCGCCCGTCTCCCCGGCCGCGAGGCCCGCGAGCAGCGCCTCGTCTGACAGCGATCCCGACACAGTCGGTGCTATCGCCTCCCCGGGAATCGGCCGGCCAGGAACGCTCCCAGGAACCCGACGGTGGCCACGTCGGCGATTCGCTGTCGCGGGGCCGTGTCAGTAGCCATGGGCGCCGGGGCTGTCGTCGCTCGCGCCGCTCGAGCTAGAGGACGGCGAGTCGCTGCTCGTCCGAGCCGCCTCCCACTCGAAGCGCGTCCCCTGGAAATCGTCGACGAACCCGTCGCCCTCGAGCTCGCCGGCATCCTCTTCGGCGAACGTGTACAGCGGCAGCCCATCGAACGCCAGCTGCTGTTCTCCATCCGGGCGCGTCACGACGCCGAGCTTTGCGCCGAGCTCCGCGGCTGCCCGCTTGGCGTCCGCCGGCGACGCGAGCACCGGGTCCCAGAACGACGTGCATCCATCGACACAACGGATCCTGCCGCCCTTCTCGATGGCGGCGCTGTACAGGGTTCTGCCGGCGGAGTCGGCCAGCACGTCGGTCCCGTCGACATTCGCGACCGACACGACCCCGGGACTCGAGTCGGCAGCGCTCGCGCCCGATTCATCGTCACTGCCACAGGCCACGATGCCGAGCGCGGCCGCGCCGATCACAAGCGTGGAAAGAATGATCCAAAGTCTCATGCCCTGACTTACGAGCCCAGGCGCGTCTAGGGATTGGTCGCGTGAACCGCCAATACCGGCGCGCAATCGTCGAGCGCGCCGCCGATCACCTGCTCGAGCGCGGCCAGGTCACGGTCTCACTGCGCGACTTGGCCGCCGCCGTGGGCGTGAGGCCGTCCATCACTTCGGTTCGCGGCAGGAGCTGGTGGCACCGACGGGGCCGGGCCTTACCTGCGCCTGTTCGGGCAACTGCCCGCGCTCGCCCGGCGTCCCCGTCAGCCCGCATATGCGGCTGTTTCGCACGGGCGATTTGACCTAAAGCGCACTTGAGGTTGTAGCCCCGCGACGGATGGCATCAGACGCGAGGAGCCCTTCGAAATGACGACAGTGGCGAACGACCAAGACGTCGAGGCGATTCGAGCGGTCGTCGCCGACACCGAGGCGCTACAGAGCGACGCCGACGGCTTCGCCCGCCTCCTCACGGAGGACGTCGCGCTCGTCAACTTCGGCGGCCGGCGCGTGCTCGGCAGGGACAACGTCCACCGGGCGATGCGAGAGGCGCTGGAGACGCCCTTCGCGCACGTGTATACGAAGACCGAGCTAGTGGATGTGAGGTTTCTCCGGCCCGACGTCGCTCTGGTCAGCTGCATCAAGCACATCTCCGATGAGCGCGAGCCGGCGGCACGGGACGCGAACGCCCCGCTGTCGGAGCGGGGCAGCCAGACGTTCGTGCTGGTCAGGGAGCAGGGCAACTGGCTGATCGCGCTGGCACAGACGACTCCGATCGCGGTCTGAACCCCTCATGCGCTCAGCAGACGTAGACGTGCAGACTCGCGCGGTCGAGATCGAGGCGATCAAGCGGGTGGTCGCCACGCTTGAGCACGCCCAGCAGAACGAGCTTCCCGATGAGTTCGTCGGCCTCTTCCGGCCCGACGCGATCTGGACGACGGCCCACGGCAGGCGCCTCATCGGCCGTGATGAGATCGCGGCGTTCACGCACCAGGTGCTGCCCGGGGCGATGAAGGAGTCGACCGCCACGTACGAGGTCGCGCACGTGCTCTTCGTCCGACCGGACGTCGCCGCCGTCAAGGTGCGCCAACGGCCGGTTACGCTCGACGGTCGGCCGATCGAGGGAGAGAGCGAAGGCAGCCCCCTCTACATCATGGCCAAGGAGCACGGGCAGTGGCAGCCGGTCGCCGGCCAGAACACGGTCGTGCTTGACACCTGACCCGAGCGCGGCGAGTCCCGTCGCGGCGCTCGCGGCACATCATCACGACCTCGCCCTGAGGCCGGGGCGCCTCCGCAGCGTCACGACGACGGGACGATCATATGATACCGTGATAGGCACAGTTCGTGACATTATCGAACAGTGTCTATCTCGGGAGCAACGCTCATGATCCAGCAACAACGCGCCGCCGTCGACCTGATGCGCGAGATGTTCGAGCCGCTCGCGCGCGGCGAGAACTCCCAGGCGTTCTACGACGCGCTCGACGACGAGGTGACGTTCAAGCTGTCGGTCGGCGAGCTCGAGGGCAAGGCGGCGGTGATCGCCTACCTCGACGGCGGCGAGCTGCTCGAGTTCTCACCGTTCGAGAAGCCGCTGATGTATTTCGGCGACGGTGACCGAGCGGTGATCGTCGGCGACGAGACCATCACGGAGAAGGAGACGGGCGCCGTCCACAGGGCCGAGTACGCCTGGGTGGTCCAAGTGCAGGACGGAAGGATCACCCACATCAGCGAGATCCAGGATGTCTCCGGCTTCGCCGGTCCGCTTGGCCGGCTGGTCGCCCAGTCTCGCGCGGCGACATGACCGCCGTCCCGCAAGGCCGACAGCGGCCGTGAGATGAGGCTCGGAATCGGGTTACCGACCACCATCAAGGGCGTGCGCGGCGCGCAGCTCACGGAGTGGTCGCGCCGGGCGGAGGCTGCAGGCTTCGACAGCCTCGCCACCATGGACGGCCTCGCGTTTCCGAACTACGAGCCGCTCGTGGCGCTCGGCGCCGCGGCCGCGGTCACCGAGCGCATCGAGCTGATCACGGCGATCACGATCCTCCCCTACCGCCAGAACGCGGCGCTGGTGGCCAAGCAGGCGGCCACGCTGCACGACCTTTCCGGCGGGCGACTCTCCTTCGGGATCGCGATCGGCGGCGCCGCCGCCGACTACGCGGCCAGCGGCGTGCCGTGGGAGGAGCGAGGCCGCCGCTTCGAGCGGATGGTCGAGGAGATACGGCGCGTGTGGGCGGGGAAGGCCCGCGATGGCGCCGAGCCCGTGGGCCCCGACGTGTCCGCCACCCCGCCGCGGCTCCTCATCGGCGGCGCCGCCGACGTCGCCTTCGAGCGCGCGGCGCGCCACGGTGACGGCTGGATCATGGCCGGAGGGCCGCCCGCGGTCTTCAGCGAGGGGCGTGAGAAGCTCGACGCCGCGTTCCGGGCGGCCGGCCGGACCCAGCGCCCGCGCGCCCTCGCCGGCGGATACTTCGCCCTGGGCAAGGACGCCGAAGGCCAGGCTCGACGCGGCCTTGGCGAGTACTTCGCCGCGCAGCCCGACGTCGCCGAGCTCAGCATCGCCGGCGCGTTCACCGATCCCGGGATGGTGCGGGAGGCACTCGACGAGTTCGAGCGCCGTGGCTGTGACGACTTCCTCTTGTTCCCCGCGTCGGCCGAGCCGGAGCAGGTCGATCTCCTCGCGCGCGCCCGCGGCTAGCCCGACCCCTCCCGCTAGGTCTCCTGCCGCTCCAGGAAGGCCGAGCTGGTCTGGCCGACCTCGATCAGGTGGCCGTCCGGATCGCGGAGATAGCAGCGGATCTCGTCTCCGCGGTCCTGCGGCGGCGTCAGGAACTCGGCTCCACGCGAGCTCCAATCCGCGTACACCGCCTGGATGTCCGCGACGCGGATATTGAGGAAGCTGCTCGCCCGATCGAGGTCGGCCGGAACCTCGAGCGTAACTGTCGGCTTGTCGTCGGTGGGCCCACCGCCGACGTTGATGATGATCCAGCTGTTCGCGAGCGCAACGAACGACGGCTCGCCCGCCAGGACGGTCTCGCCGCCGAGCACGTCGGTGTAGAAGCGGCGGGATCGTTCGACGTCGTCGGAGACGATGAAGTGGGTCAGCACGATCCCTTCATTCGGTGCGGGGAACTCGGCCATCTGAACCCTCCTGTGAGTCGGCCGTCGTATCCCGATCGTCGCAGGGCGCGACCGTCGGCCGAACGTCGCCGGAACAGACCTGAGCTGTCACGGGACGTCCCGCCACGCTGTCAGACCTGCCAAAGCACTGGCCTTCGAGAACCGATACCGCTGCCGCGACGGCAGCTACCGCTGGCTTCAGTGGTCGAGCATCACGGATCGCGACACCGGCCTCGTCGACGCGGTGGCGCGTGACGTGACCGACGCGAAGCAGTCGGAGACCGAGCTGCGGAGCCTGCTCGCCGAGCAGGCGGCGCTCCAACGTGTCGCGACGCTCGTAGCACGTGGGGATGAACATGCCGAGGTCGTCGCGGCCGTGGCTGAGGAGGTCGGCAAGCTGATCTCGGCGACGGGACCGGTGGCGCGGATCTCTCGACGTTCCGGCCTGCGCGGACTGGCCGATTCGGATCGGCGCGCTCATCGGCCCGGACTCGATCTGCGACATGCGTCGTCGGCGGCTCTCAGGCGTCCAGGTAGATGGTGGCTACGTCGGTGTAGAACTCGATCGCTGCGCGTCCCTGCTCGTGCGGCCCCCACGCCGATGCCTTCACGCCGCCGAATGGGACGTAGACCTCGGCTCCCGTCGTCGCCGAGTTGACGTGGACGACGCCCGCCTGCACCGCGCCGGCGAACCGCTGGGCCGTAGCGAGCGCGCTGGTGAAGATCGCAGCGGAGAGCCCGTACTCGACGTCGTTGGCGCGTGCCAGCGCCTCATCGAGCGTCGCGAAGGAGAACAGCGAGGCGACCGGGCCGAAGACCTCCGCGCGCGCAAGCTCCGCCGCGTCGTCGACGTTCTCGAAGAGGGTCGGCGCCACGAAATAGCCGTCGTCGCCGCCGGTGAGCAGTTCCCCACCCTCGCGCCGACCCTGCTCGATCGCCTCGAGAACGGCGTCGTACTGGCGCCGGTTGATGAGCGGCCCGATCTCGGTGCGCGGGTCGGTCGGGTCGCCGATGACCGCCCGGCCGATTCGCTCGAGCAACCGCTCCCGGAACTCGTCGTAGACCTCGTGCTGTACCAAGATGCGCCGCGTCGCAGTGCATTTCTGTCCCGCGGCGAAGTATGCCCCGGCGTACGCAGCCTCGACGGCCCGTCCCAGGTCGGCGTCCGCCATGACGACGAGTGGGTTCTGGCCTCCGAGCTCGAGTTGCACCCGCTTGCCGAGGGCCGTCGCGTCGTCGCGCACGC
>Ga0081538_10002645_pt1 | contig 17289 bp, 16 predicted proteins | sample TabmetS5T2R1_FD_71022 | JGI IMG/M metagenome (GOLD analysis project Ga0081538, IMG submission 71022) | Tabebuia heterophylla rhizosphere microbial communities from the University of Puerto Rico - S5T2R1 | ecosystem: Host-associated > Plants > Roots > Rhizosphere ... | reverse complement strand
CGGGGGCGAGGCCGTCGAGCAGCCGGCGGCGCTGGGCGTGGGGGCCGGGCAGAGCAGCCGGCCGTCCAGCCACAGCAGGTCGACGAAGAGGTAGGCGACGGGCCGCCGCCGCGGCGCCGACCTGAGCGGCCGGCGGCCCGGGTCGCGGCCCTACCGGGCCGCTCGGGCTACCCTGCGTTGGGGCGGCGGCGCGGGGAGCGGCGCCGCCCGCCAGGTGAGGGAGGTCGCGCATGCCCCTGCCGGCAGGGCCGGTCGTCGGCACCTGCGGCTTCGGCTACCCGGAGTGGCGTGGCCGCTTCTACCCGCCGGAGCTGGCACCCGGCGAGTGGCTCGGCTTCTACGCCCAGGTGTTCGAGGCCGTCGAGCTGGACGGGACCTTCTACCGGCCGCCGGAGCCCGCGCAGGTGGCCGTCTGGGCCGAGTCGCTGCCCGACCGGTTCGCGGTGGCCGCCAAGGTGCCGCGGGCCGTCACCCACGAGGCCCGGCTGGAGGGCGAGGCGGCCGCCGGCACGCTGCGGGCGTTCGCGCGCGCGCTCGACCCGCTCGGCGACCGGCTGCTGGCGGTGGTCCTGCAGCTGCCGCCGAGCCTGGACGCCGGCGAGGGCCGCGGGCGCCTGGCCCGGCTGCTCGGCGGCCGGCCCGACGGGCTGCCGGTGGTGGTCGAGGTCCGCCACCGCTCCTGGGACCGGCCGTGGCTGGCGGAGCTGCTGGACGCCGCCGGCGCGGGGCTGGTGCTGGCCGACCGTCCCGGTGTCCCCTCGTGGCCCGCCCAGGCCGGCGCGGGGCGGGGGGCGGTCCCCTACCTGCGCCTGCTCGGCGACCGCGGGGCGACCCCGGTGATCGGCCGGCCGGTGCGCGACCGCGCCGCCGACCTGGACCGCTGGGCGGCGCTGCTGGCCGGCGGCGCCACCCGGGCGACGCCGCGGCGGCCGGCGGCCGCCTTCGCCAACAACCGCTTCGAGGGCGCCGCCTTCGACACCGCGGCGGCGCTGCGCCGCCGCCTCGGCCAGCGCCCGCCCGCCCCGCGCGAGCTGTGGCCGGCACCCCCCCTGCCCGGCCTCGAGCCCTGAGCCAGGGATTGGGGTCACCCGGGCCTCCGCCCGCGCCACGGTGGGATGGGTTTGGGGGATGCGGGGGCGGAGCACCGCGCCACGGTGGGACGGGTTTGGGGGGCATGCGGGGGGCGGAGCACCGCGCCACGGTGGGACGGGTTTGGGGGGCATGCGGGGGGCGGAGCCCCCCGCAACAGTGGGAGACTGGGCGGCATGGGCAACGGCGCGAGCGTGGTGGTCGTCGGCGGCGGGGTGATGGGCTGCTCGATCGCCTTCCACCTGGCCGAGCGGGGCGTGGAGGTGCTGCTGCTGGAGCGCGGCACGGTCTGCTCGGGCATGACGGCCCGCTCCGGCGCGATCATCCGCACCCACTACACCAACGCGCCGGAGGCGAGGATGGCACTGGCCGGGCTGGCCTACTTCCAGCGGTGGCGGGAGCGGGTGGGCGGCTGGTGCGGCTTCACCGTCACCGGGGCGGCGATCCTGGTCGGCCCGGACGACGCCGAGCGGCTGCGCCGCAACGTGGCCATGCTGCGCGGCCTCGGCGCCGACACCGAGGCCGCCACCCCCGCCGAGCTGGCCGCCGAGCACCCGGAGCTGGACCTGCGCGGGGTCGGCCTGGCGGCGGTGGAGCCTGCCTCCGGCTACGCCGACCCGGTCGCGACCACCTTCGCCTTCGCCTCCCGCGCGGTCGACCTCGGCGCCCGCATCCGCCAGGGCGTCGCCGTGCGCGCGGTGCGGGTCGCCGGCGGCCGGGTGGCGGCCCTGGAGACCAGCGACGGCGAGGTCGGCGCCGACGCGGTCGTGCTGGCCTGCGGGCCGTGGGTCGACCCGCTGGCGCGCACCGCCGGGTTCGAGCTCGGCATCACCCCGGAGCGCTCGCAGCTGGCGTTCTTCCGCCGCCCCGGGACCGCCCGCCGCCACCCGGTGGTGATCGACGGGGTCCTCGGCACCTACTTCCGGCCCCACGGCGGTGAGCTGTCCCTGCTCGGCGTGGAGGCCGGCCACCCCGTCGAGGTGGGCGCGATCGACCGCGACGTCGAGGCCTACGACCAGCGGGCGACCACGCAGGGGCTGCGGCGCCTCGCCGGGCGGGTGCCGGCCTTCGCGGGCGCGCCGTTCGCCCGCGGCCACCGCGGCGTGTACGACACCTCACCGGACGGCCGGGCGGTGCTCGACGCCGCGCCGGGGGTGGCCGGGCTGTTCGTGGCCGGCGGCTTCTCCGGCACCGGCTTCAAGAAGTCCCCGGCGGTCGGGGCCTGCATGGCCGAGCTGGTCACCGAGGGCCGTGCCGGCTCGGTGGACATCCACCCGTTCCGCCTCGCCCGCTTCGCCGAGGGCCGGCCGATCGTCGGCGACGAGTACCGCCTGCCGGCGGCGTTCGGCCACAGACTCTGAGCAACCTGGACAAAGGGGTCAAGGCGCGGCCCCACGGGTTAGACTCGTTGCGCCAGCATCCGAATCGGCCGTGGAGGGGGTGCTGCTGGTGACCAGGCGACGGTCGCAGGCCGACGAGCAGGAGCTGCAGCAGGTGCTCCGAGCCAGCCCGGTGTTCCGCCACGGCAGCCCCGAAGCCCTCGCCGCGCTGGCCGCGAAGGCCGCGCCGTTCGACTACCCGGCCGGCAGCTTCCTCATGCGCCAGGGCGAGCCGGCCTCCTTCGTGCTGGTCCTGACCGCCGGGGAGGTGGCGATCGTCTCCCCCGTCCGGGGCGGCGCCGAGTGGGTCCACCGGATCGTCCGCGCCGGCCAGCTCATCGGCGAGCTGGCCCTGCTGACCGACGGGCGGCGCACCGCCGGGGCCCGCGCCACCTCGCCGACGACGGCCTGGGCGATCGGCCGGGACGACTTCTGGGCGTTCCTGGACGCCGCCCCCGGTGCCTCCTCCGCGCTGCTGCGCCAGCTCGCCGACTGGCTGGCCGACCGGGAGGCGCTGATCGACGACCTGCTGTCGCTCGACGTGAAGGGCCGCCTCGCCAAGGCCCTGCTCGGGCTGGCCGAGCGGTACGGCGAGCCGAACCCGGCCGGGGGGATCCGCGTCACCGTGCACCTCACCCACCGTGACCTGGCCGGGATGGTGGGCGCCAGCCGGGAGAACGTCAGCCGCGCCCTGGGCGCCTTCCGCCGGCGCGGGTTCATCGACTACGAGTCCGACTCGCTGCAGCTGCTGGACCTGGACGCCCTGCGCCGGCTCACCTGACGCGCCCCTGGCTGTGACGCGCGTCACCGCGAGGCGGTGACCGGCGGCACCGACAGCGACCGCCCCGGCGGGCTAGCGTGTCGGCAGTCCTTGGGACGGGCCCGGCGGCCATCGAGGAGGAGCCCGCCGGGACCGCACCGGGGACAAGGCAGCAGCGGCAGGATCGGCGATCGGGGGGGCTGCCCGTCCGGACCGCTGGAGGTGCCGGCCAGGGGCGCGGAGTCGCTCCGCGACCAGCCGGCATCCCGGCCAGGCCTGCCTCGTCACGGCCGAGGCGGGCCTGGCTCTTTCCCTCCCTCCAGGACGCCCTCCAGGACGGCGGCGGCGGCGGCCGCCATGCTCGGGAACGCCGCCACCCCGGCCGGCGGCGGGCGCCCGGCCGCCCGGCCGGTGCACACGAACAGCGGGGTCGCGCCGGCGGCGACGGCGGCGCCCACGTCGCTGTCGTGGTTGCCGATCAGGTAGGACGCGGGGAGGTCCAGGCCCAGCCGCGCCGCGGCCGCCTCCAGCATGCCCGGTCCCGGCTTGCGGCAGCGGCAGGCGCCGGCGTAGCCGGCGACCGTGCCCTGCGGGTGGTGCGGGCAGTGGAGCACCGCGTCCAGCCGCACGCCGTCGGCGGCCAGCAGCGCCCGCAGGCGCCGGTGGACGCGGGCCACCGCCGCCTCGTCGTAGTACCCGCGCGCCACGCCGGCCTGGTTGGTGGCCACGACCAGCGCGTAGCCGGCGCCGGCCAGCGCCGCCAGGGCGCCGGCGACGCCCGGCAGCAGCACGACCGCCGCGGGGTGGTGGAGGTACGCCACCTCCTCCACCAGGGTGCCGTCGCGGTCCAGGAACACCGCGGGCCGCGCCACGCCCGGTCAGCCGCCGGCCAGCCGGGCCTCCACCCAGCCGCAGAGGGCGTGGCCGATGGTGATGTGGCCCTGCTGGACCAGGCCGGGGGCGGTGCCGTCGACGTGCAGGGCGACGTCGGCGGTCCGGTCCAGGGGCGAGGGGGCCGGCCCCAGGAAGGCGACCACCTTCAGGGCCCCCCGGCTGGCGGCCTCGGCCGCCCGCAGCACGTTCTCGGAGCGGCCGCTGGTCGAGATCGCCACCAGCACGTCGCCGGGCCGGCCGAGGCCCTCCACCTGGCGGGCGAACACCTCGGCGTAGCCGTAGTCGTTGCCGACGGCGGTCAGCACCGAGGTGTCGGTGCTGAGGGCGACCGCCCGGTGGGCGGGACGCTCCAGGGCCAGGCGCCCGACCAGCTCGGCGGCCAGGTGCTGGGCGTCGGCGGCGCTGCCGCCGTTGCCGCAGAACAGCACCTGGCCGCCGGCGGCCAGGGCGTCGGCGACCAGCCCGGCGGCGCGCTGGACCGCGGCCGCGCCGGGCCGCTCGGCCAGCGAGGCGGCCACCGAGGCCGAGGCGGCCAGCCAGGCGGCGACGTCGGCGCCCAGCGCGGCACCCGGACCCTCCGTGCTCATCCGGCCCCTCCCCTCGCCCGCGCCCGTCCCGTGCCGGCCTGCACGCCGCGCAGGTCGATGCGGACCCGCGCGCACGGTGCCCCGGCCACCTCCAGGGCGGCCGCCACCTGGTCGCGCCGCCGCGGCGGGCTCGAGAACAGCAGGTAGCCGCCGCCGCCGGCGCCGAGCACCTTGCCGCCCGCCGCGCCGGCGGCGCGGCCGACCGCGTACAGCTCGTCCAGGCGCGGGGTGGCGATGCCGCTGGCGAGGCGGCGCTTCTGCTCCCAGCCCTCGTGCAGCCCGTCGGCGAAGGTGGCCAGGTCGCCGCCGAGCAGCGCGTCGCGCATGGTCTCGGCCAGCGCCTTGAGCGCTCCCAGGGTGGCCAGGCTGCGCGGCGAGCCGAGCAGCACGCCGTCGACCTGGCGGCGCAGGATGCCGCCGTCGGTGCGGCTCTGGCCGGACCAGGCCAGCAGCAGCGACCGCTCCAGCTCGTCCATGACCTGGCCGTCGACCCGCAGCGGGTGGACCTCGACGCGGTCGTCGCCGTGGAACTCGACGAAGTTGAGCCCGCCGAAGGCGGCGGCGTACTGGTCCTGCATGCCGCCCTCGATCTTCAGGTCGACCCGCTCCACCTGGTAGGCCATCCGGGCCAGCTCCGCCGGCGTCCAGCGGCGTCCGGTGGCCGCCCCGACGGCGGCCAGCATCGCCACCACCAGCGCCGACGACGACCCCAGCCCGGACCCCGGCGGCGCGTCGGTGGCCAGGACCAGGTCGAGGCCCCGGCCGGGACGGCGCGCGGCCAGCTCCCGCAGCACCGCCTTGACCAGGTCGAGGTGCCCGTTGAAGGTCAGCTCGTGGGGGGCGAACGCGGCGCTGGCCATCAGGTCCAGCGACTCCACGTGGTAGTCGCCGTCGGCCCGGGGGCGCAGGTCGGCGGTGGCGCAGCGGTCGATGGTGACCGACAGGACCGCGCCGCCGTGGGTCGCGGGGTAGGGCGGGACGTCGGTGCCGCCGCCGGCGAAGCTGATCCGCAGCGGCGCGCTCGCCCACGAGGTCCTCACGACGCCGCGGCCCCGGCCGCCTCGTCCAGCAGCTTCTCCAGCCGGGCGACCACGGCCTCCCAGGCGAACTCCGCCTCCACCCGCCGCCGCCCGGCCGCGCCCATGGCGCGGGCCCGCTCCGGGTCGGCGAGCAGCCCGGCGACCGCCCGGCCGACCGGCCCCGGCCGGCGGCCGTCGACCACCGTCCCGGTGACGCCCTCGGCGACCGTCTCGGGCGCGCCGCCGGAGCGGCCGGCCACCGCCGGCAGCCCGGCGGCGGCCGCCTCCAGGAACACCACGCCGAGCGCCTCCAGGTCCAGCCCGAGCCAGCGGGTGCGGCACGGCATGGCGAACACGTCCCCGGCCGCGTAGTGGGCCGGCAGGGCGGCCCACGGCACCTCGCCGGTGAGGTGGATGCGGCCGGCCGCCGGGCTGGCCGCGGCCAGCCGGCGCAGCCGGCGCTCGTACGGCCCGCCGCCGACGATCAGCAGCCTGGCCTCCGGCACCCTGGCCACCACCTCCGGCCAGGCCTGGATGAGCCGGTCCTGCCCCTTGCGCGGCACCAGCCGCGAGACGCACACGCACACCGGCGCCGACCCGAGCCCGTGGCGGGCGCGGACCTCCCCGCCGTCGACCCCCGGGTGGTAGGCGTCGGCGGCGACCCCGGCGGGCAGCAGCTCCACCGGGCAGCGGCCGCGGACCGCCCGCGCCACCCGCACCGCCGACCAGCGGCTCACGGCGGTGAGCAGGCGCAGGTCGCCGGCCACCCGGCGCAGCAGCCCGCGCGCCAGCGGCACCCTGCCGACCGCGACCTCGACCCCGTGGGTGAAGCCGACGCACGGCACCCCGGTCGCCCCGGTGAGGCGGCCGGCGAGCAGCCCGAGCGGGAAGGCGGCGCCGAAGGCGATCACGTCGGGGGAGACCTCGCGGGCCAGCGCCACCGCCCGGCGCAGCACGCCGGGGACGGGCAGCATCGTCCTGCCGGGGTGCCGCACCACCCGGAACGGCTGCGCGGCGTCGAACTCGGCCGCGCCCGGCCACGCCGGCGCGTACACCACCACCTGCTCGGCCGGCAGGCGGCTGACCAGGTTGTGGCAGTACTGCTGGATGCCGCCGGCTCTCGGCGGGAAGTCGTTGGTGACCAGCAGCAGCTTCACGGCGCGCGATTCTAGCCCCGGTGCCGTGCCGCCCACAGGCGCGCCTGGGCGATCCGGGCCATGGTCGGCGGGTGGCTCGAGAACAGCGCGACCAGCAGCCGGCTGGGGCGCAGGTCGGCGCGGTTCTCGAGGGCGAGGCGGCGCTCCACCGCCACCGCGGTGCCCGGGTCGCCGGTGACCTCCAGCGCGACCCAGTCGGCCCTCGCCTCCGCCCAGCGGCTCACCAGGTTGGCCAGCGGCGCGGCCAGCAGCCCGCCGGCGGCGGCCAGCAGCAGCAGGCCGGGCGGTGCCAGCGGGTCGCCGAGCCCGTCCACGCCGAGCAGGTCGAGGACCGGCCCGAGGTCGAACAGGCGGACCGCCAGCAGCACCGCGCCGGCGGCCAGGGCCGCCGACGCCACCGTGCCCCACAGCACGTCGCGGTGGCCGACGTGGGCGAGCTCGTGGGCCACCACCAGCACCAGCTCGTCCTGCTGGCCGGAGCGCAGCAGCGTGTCGTAGACGACCACCCGGCGGGTCCGGCCCAGCCCCGACACGTAGGCGTTCACCCTGGTGGTGCGCCGGCTGGCGTCGGCCACCAGCACGTCGCGGGCCGGCACCCCCATGCCGGCGGCCAGCGCCAGCAGCCGGCTCCGCAGCGGCCCCTCGGGCAGCGGGCTGAAGCGGTTGAACAGCGGCTCGATCAGCACCGGCCCGAGCAGGGCGAGGACCAGGACCAGCAGCGCGGCGGCCAGGGCGGCCACCCACGGCCAGCCCGACGGCACCCGGCGGGCGGCCAGCACCAGCACGGCCAGCGGCAGCACGGTCAGCACCAGGCCGACGGCCCTGCCCTTGAGCCAGTCCAGCAGGAACCCGGCCGGCCGCTGGGTCGCCAGGCCCGCGCGGACGTCCTGGCGGAAGGCCCGGACCGCCAACGGCAGGCGGGCGGCGGCGCGGGCCACGACCACGACGGTGATGGCCAGCGCCACCCGGCCGGGAGTCCACCCTCCGGCCAGCCCCGCCGCCGAGCGGACCAGCGCCCGCCCCGGGCCGGTGAGGGCGACGCCGGCGAGCAGCGCGAGGTCGACGACGAGGCCGAGCAGCGCCCAGCGCTGCCGCGGCTTGGCGTAGGCGACGCAGGCGTGGACCTCCTCCTCGGAGAAGGCGTCCAGCGGGTCGGGCGCCCGCGGGCGCGGCACCCTCGCCCACCAGGGCGTCACAGCCGTCCGCGCACCCAGGCGGCCCAGCGCGCCTCGGCGGCCCGCCTGGAGACCCCGAGGGTCCGCCGGAAGCCCTGCTCCAGCTCGGTGGTGGTCGGTGGGGCGGGCCCGGCGAAGGCGCGGTAGAGGGCGCGCAGCCTGCCCTCGCCGAAGCTCTCGGCGACCCAGAGGCAGAACGAGGACGACTCCTCGTAGGCGAGCACGCCGTCGGGGCCGCGGAGCTCCCGCGCGCTTGGCAGCCGGCCGTCGAAGCGACCGGCGCCCACCCGCTTGGCCAGCGTCGGGCGGGTGAGCCGCAGCGGGAACCTGAGCGGCCGCAGGGCGGTGTAGTCGGCGAACCCCTCGACCAGGAACAGGGGGATGCCGTTGCCGAGGGCGCGGGTGGCCACGTGGGTCATCTCGTGGGTCACCACCGTCTGGAAGTTCAGCGGGTCGTAGGCGCCGAGGACGGTGGAGTTGGCCACGATGCGGTTGCCCAGCACGCGCTCGACCGGGCCCGACTCCACCGAGGAGGCGGCCAGCGCCGCCACCTTCGACAGGTCGCGCGCGTGGACCAGCCGTTCCGCCTCCCGCTCGTCGCGGGGCGCCAGGATCACCACCTTCCGCTCCCAGCGGTCGGGCCAGGTCGCGGCGACCTCGCCGTAAGCGCGCTCGGCCGCCTGCAGCAGCCGGTCGGCCAGCCGCTCGCCGCCCGGGTGGTAGACCACCAGGGTGCGGGCGGAGCGCAGCGTCCGGACCGGACCGCCGTCCCAGATCTCGACGTCGTCGCGCCAGGCGGGCTGGGCGTCGCCCTGGCCGCCGACACGCCAGCCCGACGGGGTCAGCACGAAGGTGTAGTAGAGCCGGCCGAGCACCGGGCTGGCGTCCTGGCCCTTGAACCGGTACCGGGCCTGGACGTGGGGCAGGTACACGCGGTCGGGGGCGTAGCGGCGGCGGACCGTCGCGGTCGCCAGGTCGCGGCGGTCGCTCAGCCGGTAGGCGACCGCCGCGAACGGCACCGTGCGCATGCGCGTGAACAGGGCCGCCTGGTCCCGGTAGTAGCGGGCCCGCCGCCGGTCGACGGTGGCCAGGAACGCCGCCCGGTCGCCGCGGAGGACGGCCTGGGCGCGCCTGGCGAGCAGCTTCGGCACCTCGACCCGCGGGTCCGGGGGCGCGGTGGCCGAGGGGCGCCGCCCGGCCGCCTGCTGCGACGGCTCGACCCGGGCCCCTGGTCGCAACGCCAGCACGCCGGCCACCAGGGCGGCCACCAGCACCGCCACCAGCGCGACCACCCAGCCGACCCGGCGGCGCCCGGCCGGCGGTCCCGGCGGCGGCTCCCAGCCCGGCCACCCCTCGCCGGTCGGCGGGCCCGGCCGGCCCACCTCCGTCGCCCGGCCCTGCCAGCCCTCGGCGGTCCCCGCGCCCGGCCCGCCCTCGCCGGTCGGCGGGCCGGTGGGGCCGCGGGTCGCCCAGGCCGGCGGGCCCGGCGCGGTTCCCTGGCCGCCGGTGGTCCAGTCCGGCGGCTCGCCGCCGGCCGCCTGCTGGTCGTCGGCAGGAGCGCCGCCGCCCGGGCCCGTCCACGGCTCGGCCGGCGGCGGCGCCGGCCGGCCTGGCAGGGGCGGACGGCCGCCGGGCTCGGTGGGGTCCATCAGGTTTCCATCGTATCGGGCACGCGGACCGGGCGCGCCGGGGAGGCCGCGTGCGGACGAATGGGGCGGCTACGGCCCCCACCCGGGGGAAAGTGGGAGCCGTAGCCTGTCGACCGGAGGAACACGGGGGCGGCCGGCCCCCACGACGTCGCTCCGGCCGGGTCGGTCGCCCCACCGTGGCGGCGATAGGGCGGACGCCGCCGCGGCACCGTAACGAACCGGTAAAGCAGCGTGCAACTCCCGCAGCGGCGACGAACCGGCTATCTCGGCGCCGGGCCGGGCCGCCGCTGTCACACCCCCCCGCTACCGTGCTCCCCAGCAAGGCCGGACCCCGACGGCACCAGAGAGGGAACGCGACATGGGACGCGAGGAGCCACTGCGGATCAGCTGTGACGACTGCCCTGGCGGGGCGGAGTGCCGCGACTGCCTGGTCGAGTTCTTCCTCGGCGAGCGCGACGCCCGTGTCGTGCGCCTGGGCGGCGAAGCGGGCCGGCCCGTCGGCGACCTCGAGCCGGACCTGCAGCGGGCCTTCGACGCGCTGGCCGCGCAGGGCCTGGAGCCCCGGGTGGTGGCGCACCGACGCCGGCCGGGCGGCGCCGCCCAGGCCTCCTGACGGCCGCCGGCGCTACCGCGCCCCGGCCAGCCCCAGCAGCGCCGGGGACCTGGCCACGGTCGCGCCGAGGGCGCCGACCCGCTCGCGCAGCTCGTTGTCGGAGGTCACCACCACCACCGGGCGCTCCGGCGGGGCCGCGTTCACCCTGGCCACGATCTCGTCGTCGGCGGTGCGTCCCTCGTCGGTGAACACGACCTCGACCGGCCCCAGGGGCACCCGGGTCGGCACCGGTTCGGCCCCGCCGCCGTCGAACACCACCGTGACCGCCGCGGTGGACCGCCGCGCCAGCCGGCGGCACAGGTCGAGCAGCAGGGTCCGCTGGTCCTCGAGGCTCCGCTCCGGGAAGCCGAGCGGGTGCTTGGTCACGTTGTAGCCGTCCACCAGCACCAGGACGCCGGCGGCGGCCATCCACGCGGCCAGCGTCTCGGGGTCGTCGGCGCCGCGGCCGCCGGGGACGGGCAGGGGCTCCCGGCGCTCCGGGCGGCGCGCGGGCGCCGCCGCGGGTTCCCCCTCACGCCCCAGGCCGGCGGCGCGGCGCAGGGCGCCGAGGTCGCGCTCCAGCGCGGCGACCGCCTCGGCGAGCATGGGGTCGACCTGGCCGGTCGAGCGCCGCAGGGCGCGGTACTTGCGCTGCGCCTCGGCCAGGCGGGCCTGCAGCTCGGAGACCCGGACGCCGAGCCGGCGCTGCTCGGCCGCGGCCTCGTCCCTGGCCGCCCGCACCGCCGCCGCCGACCTGACCAGCTCCCGCTCCAGGCCGGCGACCCGGTCGGCGAACGACCGACGCTCCCGCTCGGAGCGGCGCAGCTCCTCGCGGGCGCCGCGGAGCTCCTCCCGGGCGGCCCTGGCGGCGGCCGCCTCGGCGTCGGCCCGCGCCCTGGCCGCGTCGAGCTCGCTCTCGGCGCCGGCCAGCGCCGACCGGACGGCCGCCGCCTCGGCCTTCGCCTGGCTGGCGGCGTCCGCCTCCACGGCGGCGCGGACGGCCTCCACGCCGTCGGCGCCCAGCGCGAGGCCGACCCTGGCCACCGCCTCGGGAGCCTCGCCGCTGGCCAGCGCCTCGGCGTGCCGCCCGGCCCGCAGCAGCCTGCCGAGCGCCTCCTCCTCGTCGAGCACCCGCTTGTCCACCGCAACTCGAAAGCTCCGGTCGAGGTCGAGGGTTCGGCGGACGAGGCCGAGCACCCGCGGGTGGCGGAGGCGCCGCGGCGTCCAGGTGCGGTACTGCCGCAGCGCCCCGGGCAGCTCGCCCTGGTCGGTCCCGCGCAGGGTCTCCAGGGCGGCGTCGAGGTAGCCGGCCAGCAGGTGCTCCGGCAGGTCGCGCAGCGGGTCGGTGGGGGCCTCCTGGGCCGGGTCCGCCGCGGCGTCCCGGTTCACGCCGTGCCGCCGATCGCCGGCACGACCTCGACGTCGCTGGTCGACCCGCACCAGCGGCAGCGGACCTCCTCGGCGACCAGGGAGAGGTCGCGCTGCTCCTCGACGGTGAGCTCGCCGGCCACGGTGTAGTGCCAGAAGGCGGCCGTGCGCCGCCTGGCGACCACGTCGAAGCGGGTGAGGTTCCCGCAGGCGGTGCAGCGCAGCCGCTCGCCACGGCCGGGAAGCTGGTCGGGCACGCGTCCTCCCTCGGGCGAGGCGGCTGGCGATCGCCGTCAAGGGTAACCGCGGCGGCCGCGGAACGGGCAGCGGGCGGGCGAGTTTGTTTGGTCTGCCGCTACAGGTACCATGCCCTCGTGGACAAGGTCGCCTTCACCTTCCCAGGCCAGGGCCGCATCGCGGCCGGCAGCGGCACGGCATGGGCCGACGACCCGGCCGGCTGGCCGTTCCGGCGCGCCTCCGAGCTCCTCGGCTGGGAGGTGCTGGAAGTCATCGAGGCCGGCGACGCCGCGCTCGCCGACACCCGCAAGGCGCAACCGGCCATCTACACCCACTCGGCCGCCTGCCACCTGCTCGCGCGCCAGGAGGGGCTGCGCCCCGACCTGGTCGCCGGCCACTCGCTGGGCGAGTACGCCGCCCTGTTCGCCGCCGGTGGCGTCAGCTTCGAGCAGGGCCTGGAGCTGGTCGTGCGGCGGGCCGAGCTGGCCCACGAGGCCGGCGGCGCCGGGGTCATGCGGGTGGTCCTCGGCCTGCCCGACAAGACCGTCGGGCAGCTCTGCCGGACGGTCCGCCGCCAGGTCGGCAAGGTCTTCCTGGCCAACTCCAACGCCCCCGGCCAGGTGGTGATCTCCGGCGAGTCGGCCGCGGTCGAGGAGGCGGGTCGGCGGGCGCTGGCCGCCGGCGCCAAGCGGGTGCTGGCGCTGCCGATCGGTGGCGGCTTCCACACGCCGTTGATGCGGGCGGCGCGACGGCCGTTCCGGGAGGCCCTCGACCGCATCGACCTGGGCCGGCTGGAGGTGCCGCTGGTCTCCAACGCCAAGGCCAGGGTGGTCCGCAGCGGCCGCAGGGCCGGGCGGCTGCTGGCCCGCCAGCTCACCTCGCCGGTGGACTGGACCCGCTGCGTGGAGCGGCTGCGGCAGCTCGGCACCACCAGCTACGTCGAGCTCGGCCCCGGGAAGGTGCTGGAGGGGCTGATCCGCCGCATCGACCCGCGGGCGGTGGTGGCGATCGCCGCGACCCCCGACGAGGTCCGCGCCCTGGCCGAGTCGGCCCGGGCATAACTAGTTCGGCGTAACTAGTCCCTTTCGCCGCATCCTCCCGGTTTACCCCACTGCCCTTGTGCCCCCCGATTCACTTACGATTGCGACCACCGCGACCATCGCGGTGGTCGCGGGGCAGGGGAGGTGCGCGATGGGTGCGCACGAGCTGGTCGAGGCGGGCCGCCAGCACGTGGCCACCGGGCGTGTGCGCGAGGCCGTGGCGTGCTTCCACCGGGCGGCCGAGGACCCCGAACGGGGCGCCGAGGCGCTCAGCCTGCTCGCGGCCGCCTACCTGCTGCCCGGCGCGCAGGCACCGGAGCTGGCCCTGGCCCACGCCCACCGCGCCGCCAGGCACCCCGCCGTCGGCGGCGAGCACCTGGCCCGCTGCGCCGCGGTGGCGCTGTCGGCCGGCGATCCCACCCTGGCCGAGGAGCTGGCGGGCCGCGCCGGCACCGAGGGCGCCGCGCTGGCGATCCGCGCCACCGCGCGGCTGCGCCTGGGGGACCTCGCCGGGCTGCGCGCCCTGCTCGCCGGCCTGCAACGGGCCTCAGGGCCGGCGGTGTTCTGGCGGCGGCTGGTGGTCGAGGCGTCGGCCGCCGGGCGCCTGCGCGTGGCGCTGGCGGCCAGGCAGGCGATGCGCCGCGGCGGCCTGCCCGCGCCCGGCCTACCGGGGGTGCTGCTGCGGGCCACGGCGGCGCCGCTGTTCCTCGCCTCCCTGACGGCCACGACCGTGCTGGCGCTGGCGGCGCCCGGGCGGCCGGCGGCCGGCGCCGGCTTCGCCTGCCTGCTCGCCGGCCTCGGGATCGTCCTGGTGGCCCGGCGGCCCTGACGGCCGAGCCGCCCGCACGGCCCGCGCCACCCCGCTTGACCTCGAACAGGTGTTCGTCTAGCGTCTGGTCCGTCGGACAGCCGCTGACGAGAGGAACCGGCCCGGGATGCCCGCCGCGCCCGCCGCCGTCCAGGGACGCCTCGACGACCTCGGCACCCCTTTGGTGGACGTCGAGTTCGTGGTCCTGGACCTCGAGACCACCGGCGGGTCGCCGGCCAACGACCGCATCACCGAGGTCGGCGCCGTCAAGGTCCGCGGCGGCGAGCTGCTCGGCAGCTTCCACACCCTGGTCGACCCCGAGGTCCCCATCCCGCCGCTGATCACCGCGCTGACCGGCATCACCGACCGGATGGTGGCGGGTGCCGAGCCGATCGAGGTGGTGCTCCCCTGCCTGCTGGAGTTCCTCGGCGGCGCCGTCCTGGTGGCCCACAACGCCTCCTTCGACTGGCGCTTCGTCCAGGCCAACCTCGAGCGGCACGGCTACCGGCGGCTCACCAACCGCCGCGTCTGCACCGCCCGGCTCGCCCGCAAGCTGCTCCCCCGCGACGAGGTGCCCAACGTCCGGCTCGCCACCCTGGCGGCGCTGCTGGGCGCCTCGGTGGCGCCCTGCCACCGGGCGCTGACCGACGCCAGGGCCACCGTCGACGTCTTCCACTCGCTGCTGGAGCGGGCCGGCTCCTACGGCGTGCTCGCCCTCGAGGACCTGCTGGAGTTCCCCACCGCCCGCGCCGGCGCCAGCTTCAGGAAGGTCCACCTGGCCGACCGGCTCCCCCGTTCCCCCGGCGTGTACCTGTTCCGCGACGCCGCCGGGCGGGTGCTGTACGTCGGCAAGGCCAAGGACCTCCGCACCCGGGTGCGCAGCTACTTCTCCGGGGACGGGCGCGCCAAGGTCGCCGACCTGCTGCGCGAGCTGGCCGCCGTCGACCACCTGCCGTGCGCGACCGAGCTGGAGGCCGGCGTCCGCGAAGTGCGCCTGATCCAGCGCCACCGGCCGCGCTACAACCGCCGCGGCCGCAACCCCGAGCGCTACGCCTACCTGAAGCTGACCCGCGAGCGCTTCCCGCGGCTGTCGGTGGTCCGCAAGGTGCTGGCCGACGGCGCCCGCTACCTCGGCCCGTTCCACTCCGGCGGCCAGGCCGAGCTGGTGAAGGCGGCCATCGAGGACGCCCTGCCCCTGCGCCGCTGCACCGCCCGGCTCGGCGCCAGGGGCGGCGGCTCGCCCTGCGCGCTGCTGGAGCTGCGCCGCTGCCTGGGGCCGTGCACCGGCGAGGTGCCGCCCGAGGCCTACGCCGCGCTGGTGGGGCGGCTGGAGGCCGCGCTGGACGGCGACCCGGCGCCGCTGCTGGCGCCGCTGCGGCAGCGCATGGCCAGCTACGCGGCCGAGCAGCGCTACGAGCAGGCGGCGGTGGCCCGCGACCGGCTGGAGGGGTTGAGCCGCGCCCTCGACGACCGCCGCCGCCTCGCCACCATCTGCGCTGTGGGCGAGCTGGTCCTGGCCAGGCCGCATCCCCGCGGGCGCGAGGTCACCGTGCTGCGCCACGGCCAGCTCGTCTCGGTCACGATCGTGCCGGCCCACGACCCGATCGAGTCCGCGGCCAACGCCCCGGAGGATGGCCTCGAGCCGATCAGCAGTCCCCCGCCACGGCACCTGGCCGACGAACTGCGGCTGGTGGCGCGGTGGCTTGACCAAGTCGCCGGCGAGGCGGAGGTGGTGGCGGTCAGCGGCACGTTCGCCAGCCCGGCGGTTGGCGGCGCCGTCCTCCAGGGACGCTACGACCCCGGAAGGCAACGCCACCTCGTTCCCGGCGAGGCACAAGGTCGGCCGATGCTTCGGCCTCGCGCGCTTTCCGGGCGGCTCCGAGCACTGGATAAGGGTGCCTCATGGCTGAAACCCAAAATGGCGCGTAAGTCCTGAGCATCAGATCGGCTCATGTGTTGATCACCGCAGCATCGCTAACCAATGAATGCGAGTGGTCGTCCAAGAGCTCGATGTGGGGACGGGTATAGGGCAGAACTATGCCGTTGCACAGCGTATGTAGGGTCCGCTGCAGGCCAATCCGCGCCATGACGGGATGCCACATCTCCCGGCTGCTCAGGGCTGCTTGTATCGCGGTGAGGAGGTCAAACGAAAGACCAGTCCTGGCTCGCGATCTCGAATACGCCAGCCGTGCGGTCCTGCTGGCGGCGGAACCGGGCCTTTGCGTGGGGCTGACAGCCGTACCCTTGCTTGGCTGCCGCCCGCCGCTGCGCGCAACCTGCTGGGCAAATGCAGGGCTGCCGATCATCCAGAGTTCCGCTGTGCGCTTCCAGACGATGTCGAGCGCACTGGGGCCAGCGAGCAGAACGCCAATCGTCGACCAAGTGGTCATGATTTTCCGCCGCGTCGCGTACGGAGTCCTGCTCGACGTGACCTCCAAGGAGCCGTGCGACGCGATAAGCAGTGAGCAAGCTCGTGGTGGTGACACGCCAGGTGCCGAGCGTTCGCGGACAGTTGCGGACCAGTGTGGTGTAGTGGAAGCTTCCTACGACTTCGGCCGAGGACGTCCGCCGTGCGCTGGCTGTCGAGCCACCGGCCGCCGGGCAGCGTCTCCAGCAGCAGCGATGGGCGACACGACGCTGCATCCGTACCGCAACGTCACTGGTTGTGGCGCTGCGTGAGCATGACACCGCCCGCGTCCGCGCGTGCATCGAGGTCTTCGAGGAGGCCAGTCAGGCGTACGAGGCCGCCAATTCGTAGCGACGTTCCTGTTGTGGCTTCCGGCGCCAGGACCTCATCCACCAAGGGCATGTCGCCGCAGCCGACGACCCGGGTCATCCGATGCTTCGCTCGGCTGCTACCTCACAACGGCTGTTCTTGACTTTCTTCCCCGACCAGGACCACTCGAACGCGGTCGGCTGCTGGGAGCTTGCGCCTGTTGGCCGAGCTGATGAGCACCTTCGCGACCGCGACCTGAAGCAACCTGCGACGCTGCGGCAACGGTGTGGCGTCCCAAACCTCGCTGCTGTAGGTAGCGCGCAGGCTGGTGAGATCGAAGTCGGGCGGCGGGCCGAGCTCCTCGAGCTCCTGGAGAACACCGTCACGCTGCGCCTTCAGGCGGGCCATCATCCCGTCCCACCGCGCAATGTCATCGGCAATGGCAAACTCGCCCCGGACGTACCTGGCCTCTTCCAGGTCCACAATCCGCCCGCGAACGGCGTCCAGGTGGGATTGAAGGACGGCGCGCTCGCCTTCCGGCATGGTGAGTTCCCGCCAGCGCTCGGCGATGGCGCCAAGAACCGGGTCCTCCGGCTGCATTGCCGCAAGTCGTGTCCTGAGTTGCCGCATGACCTCGGAGTCGGCTTTCTCCACCTGAATGTAGGCCGCCGCTGGGCAAGTTCGGCCACCTGTTGCGGCGCCGCATTCGTAGTAGTGTCCGCGCCAGTCACTGGAGTTGTTGCTGTTGGCGCTCATCGCGTAGCTGCATCCGTTACAGCGGGCGGTCCCGACAAGGAGGTAGCGGGACGGACGCCCTCC
>Ga0081538_10002644_pt1 | contig 17290 bp, 19 predicted proteins | sample TabmetS5T2R1_FD_71022 | JGI IMG/M metagenome (GOLD analysis project Ga0081538, IMG submission 71022) | Tabebuia heterophylla rhizosphere microbial communities from the University of Puerto Rico - S5T2R1 | ecosystem: Host-associated > Plants > Roots > Rhizosphere ... | reverse complement strand
CTCCAGCGGAACGGTCGGCGAGTTCTACTGCTGCGGCAACCTGTTCGCCAGCGGTGGGGTCCAGCCCTTCACCTGGTCGGTGGTCGCCGGGGCGCTGCCTCCCGGCCTGGAGCTGCCGAAGGGGGAGAACACCATTTCCGGAACGCCCACCACGGCTGGCACGTTCACCTTCACCGTTCGCGTCACCGACGATCTGGGCGCCTTCAGCGAGAAGGAGTTCACTATCACGATCAGTTGAGCGTCAGCCTCGCTGGGTCGACGATCCCGTCGATGCCGCCGGCCATCTCGACCTCAGCGGTCATCCGATCGAAATGAGGGCATGCCTCGATTGGCTCAACGAGGTAGACCCGTTTAGGGAGCGAGGGCGCGAACGTGTCGATTGACACGACCGCAGGAAGTGTGGTACCCAACGGACGTCCTGGATCACGTTCGGAGGGAGAGGTAAATGCTGCGGCGTTTTGTTGTTCTCGTGGGCACGGTGATCGTGGCCGCTGTTCTGCTCATGCCGAGTACTGCGGTTGGGAAATCTGTCGGCGGCTGCCCGGATAGCGCAAGCGCGAAGTGGGAGCTCGTAACAGTGGAGAGTCTTGGAATTCCTCCTGAAAGCGCTACCGGACTCGCATCGCTTGACGGAAACGGGGACGGCTGGACGTGCATCAAGCCGATGCCGGCGTTCGGCCCAGGCGGGTTCGTCTTCCGCGACAACACGGTCTGACCGCATCACCGGGCGGACAGTCGAGCAACGAGAAAGCCCCGCTAGGCGGTCCTTTCTCCCTTCGGGGCTCGCTGCGGCCCCTGCCTTCCCTGTCGCGCGTGATGAAAATTAGCTAGCCGGACGCGCTCCCGCGTAGATCGGTAGCCCGACCTGCTCGGCAAGGCCAAGGTCATCGCGGTGGTTCCAGATTTCAGCGACCCGCCCGTTCTCGAAGCGGTAGATGTTGACGCCGGAGAAGGTCGCTTCGCGCCCGGTTGGCTCAACCGCGCCGGCGCCCCACCGGCCGCTGTGGGTGCCAGTCGCCGTCCAGCGGGCGACGACATAGTCGTCTTCGCCGAAGATCAGATCGACCACGAATCGGAGATCGGGAAAGGCAGCGCGGAAGTCGTCTGCAATCTTCTTCTGCCCCTCCGGCCCCGGCAGGGCCTCGGTGGCGCGGAGGTCGTGCCGGACGTAGTCGTCGGCGAAGACTTCGAAGGCGAAGTCGGTGTTGCCCCGATCCCACACTTCCTCGTAGAAGCGGCGTACAAGCTCCTTGTTGTCATCGACTGACATGGCGTCCTCCTACCGAACCGCCCTGATGCTACGACGACGCCGAGTGGAAGGTCCTGGGCGGCTTCGTCTCGGCTTACTCAGGGCCGAAGCGACGTGCTTGACCGCGGTTACGATCGACGTTTCGCACCGACACGCGCTCTACGGAGGTGATCGGATGAATGACAAGCCGAACTGGAAAGTCGCGCGCCTCGACGACATCGAGCGGCGTGGCAGAGATATCCCGGTGCGTGAGCACCTCGGGATCCAGGCATTTGGGATCAACGCCTACACACCCGGCGACGACGGCACGCTGATCAACGACCACGATGAGGCGGACACCGGTCAGCAGGAGCTGTACATCGTGCTCGACGGGAAGGCGACCTTCGAGATCGACGGCGAGGCATTCGACGCTCCCCCAGGAACGCTCGTATTCGTCGGGCCGGAGACCCGGCGGAAGGCGACCGGAGACGGAACCGTCCTCGCTGTCGGCGCCACACCCGGCAAGGCGTACGAGGCCATCGACTGGGGCGAGGCGTGGCCGTTCCACAACGAGTCCATGAACGCGTACGGCGAGCAGCGCTACGCCGACGCTCTCGAGGCGGTCCGCAGCGCCCTCGAGCGCATGCCGGATCACCCGGGCCTGAATTACAACTACGCGTGCTTCGCCACGCTCGCGGGCGACACCGGCGACGAGACGTTCGCTCACCTTCGACGGTCCGTCGAGCTGTTCCCGCGGTTCCGCGAGGACGCGCGAAGAGACGACGACTTCGCCGCCGTACGCGACGACCCGCGGTTCGAGCAGGCTCTTGCTGAGCCCGTAGGTTCAACCTAACGATCGAGTGCGAGCCGGAGCGCGGCATCGAGGTCGAGCTCCGCGCCCTCGTCCCGGGCCTTCTGCCACGCCTGCTCGCCAAGGGCCGCCCGGGAATCGTCGAGGTGAAGCCCGAACGGACTCTCGACGGCCGGGTCGAATCCGGGTCCGCCGAAGGCCAGTGCGGCCCCCGCTAGACGGGCCGCTCGGTCGGCGTCGCCGCCAGCGGCTGCCAGTTGGGCGAAGCCCCAGAGCGCCTCGGCGCCGAGCCACCGCACCCCGAGCTGCCGTGAGATCGCCGCCGCCTCTTCGAAGCAGGCGAACGCGCGCTCTCGATCGCCTTCGAGCAACTCGACCCAACCGAGATTGGCCAGCGCTTGGGCGGTTCCACGCGTGTCGTCGATGAGCCGCGCGAGCTCGAGGGACTCGTCCAGCCGGCGGCGAGCCTCGGCAGAGTTCCCGGCCCGCAGGGCGCAGTCCGCGAGGTTCGACAGCCAGATGGCGGTGAGCGAGACGTCGCCCACCCCCCGGCAGAGTCGGTATGCCTCGTCCGCCAGCTCGATTTCCTTCGCGGTCTCGCCGAGCCGGGCCATCAGCGCGCCGTGGTTTCCTGTCACGAGTCCGAGGAGCCAACGATCCCCGGAGGCACGGGCGTGCGCGATCGCCTCCTCACCGAGGCGGATCTGCTCCTCTCGGCCGAACTTCTCGTAGAACGAGAGCAAGCTGAGCGCGTTCGCCTCCATGCGGATCGAACCCGCCGCCCGCGCGTTGGCGAGCCCATCCTCCAGCAGGCCCATCGCTTCCTCGTGATCGCCCTGTTCCCCGGCGAGCAGCCCCGCTCCGACGAGGGCCGACGCCCTGGCGTCCGTGGGTTCTGCGGGAGCTCGCTCGAGCGCCGCGGCCAGCTGTTCGCGGCCCTCTCGGAAGTGGCCGCTCATGAACCAGAAAGCCCAGAGCGCGGCGACCAGCCGAAGGGCCGCAGGCGGATCACGCTCGAGCAGCCGCTCGAAGGCCACGCGGAGATCCTCCCGTTCGGACGCGAAGCGCCTCAGGGCCTCGGCCTGGCCGGGGCCGCGCAGTTCGTTGTCGGAAGACTCGGCGAGTGCGAGGTAGTAGCCGGCGTGACGGTCTTGCAGTTGATCTGCAGCCGGGTCGGCGGAGAGTTGCTCCGAGGCGAACTCACGGATGGTCTCGAGCATCCACACCCGCTCGCCGCTTCTGCGCACGAGGCTCTTGTCGAGCAGGGAGGTCAACACGTCCAACTCCGCGTCGCACACCGCCTCGACCGCCTCGATCGTCCCGCCGCCCGCGAAGATCGCGAGCCGGGCGAACAGTTCCCGCTCGGGCCGGTCGAGGAGGTCGTGAGACCAGGCGATCGTGTCGCGAAGGGTCTGCTGGCGCGGGTCGGCGTCCCGACCGCCCCTCAGCTTGTCGAGACGACCGCCGAGCCGCGACAGGATCTCGGCCGGTGGAAGGAGACCGGTCCGAGCGGCCGCAAGCTCGACCGCCAGCGGGAGGTTGTCGAGCCGGGAGCAAAGCTCGGCGACCGAGTCGGCGTCACCGGCGTCGTACCCGAGCGCGGCGGTCCGGGCGGAGAACAGCTCGGCTGCTTCCCTCGCCACGAGCGGGGCAACCGGATACACGTGCTCGCCCGCAAGCTGGAGCCGCTCCCTGCTCGTGACGACGACGGTAGACCCGCCGGCATCCCGAAGCGTCGCGACCTTGGCCGCCGCACCCGGGAGAAGATGCTCGACGTTGTCGAGCAGCAGAATCGACCTCCCGGCTGAGAGCACGTCGACCAGGCTCTCCTCGAGTCCACGGTCGCGCTGCTCGGGAACGCCGAGCGCGCGCGCGACTGCGGACAGCACGAGACCCGGATCACGTACTGACGCAAGCGGTACCCACCACACTCCGTCGGGGAAGGCCTCCACGGCGTCGGCGACCGCTTGCAGCGCGAGGCGGGTCTTGCCGACGCCGCCCGGGCCCGTGAGTGTCAGCAGGCGAACCCCGCCGTCGAGGAGTGCGCCGAGCTCGTCCAGCTCGCTGCCACGGCCCACGAACGACGACGGCGGGACGGGGAGGTTCGTTCGGTGGAGGCTCTTCAGCGGAGGGAACGTGCCGCCTCCGAATTGGAAGACGCGCTCGGGTGCACCGAGATCTTTGAATCGGTGCTCGCCGAGATCGGTCAGCTCGCTGTCTACAAGCGTCGCAGTCGACGCGGAGACGAGCACCTGGCCGCCGTACCCCGCGGCCGCGATCCGCGCGGCGCGGTGGACGTCGTGGCCGACATAGCCCTCCTCTCCGGAAATGGGTGTGCCGGTGTGGACGCCGACACGCACGCGGATCGGGCCGTCCGCCGCCAGGCGTTCTGTGAAGTCCGACGCTGCGACGAGGGCCCCATGCGCCGTCGGGAACGCGAAGAAGAAGGCATCACCCTGGGTATCGACCTCGACTCCGCCGTTTCGGGTACATGCCCTTCGTATCACCGCCCGGTGATCGGCGAGTACATCTCCGTATCGCTCTGCACCGAGCTCGTTGAGCAGCGATGTCGAGCCCTCGACGTCGGTGAAGAGGAACGTGACGGTGCCGGTCGGAAGGTCGGACCGCACGCGATGATCATCCGCCGATCATGTGCGGCAAGCAAGAAGGCGGCCCGACCGACAGGGAACGTGGCATCTTCTTGGCCGTGGTGCCCGAGTCGCAACTTGTCCCGACTGAACATGGTCTGGTGCCGAAAGGTGACGGGTGGTTCGTTCTCAACGCACGCGAGACGCAGTGGTGGGAGCGGAAGGGTCGCGGCGTGCTGTGCGAGTTCGAGGGCGCAGGCTTCGAGGGAGCCACGGACTTCACGCAGCTCGGGATCAACCTGACGCTTCTCGGTCCTGGCGAGCCGATGGCGATGTACCACTGGGAAGCCGACCAGGAGGATTTCCTCGTGCTTGCCGGCGAAGCGCTGCTCATCATCGAGGGCGAGGAACGCGTGCTTCGACAGTGGGACTTCGTGCACTGCCCTCCCGGCACGAACCACACGATCATCGGTGCCGGTACGGGGCCGTGTCTTGTGCTTGCCGTCGGCGCGCGCGATCGCTCCACGGGGCCTGACTGGGGCGCCTACACCGTCGACGAAGCTGCACTCCGCCACGGCGCCGGTGTCGAGCGCGAGACCACCGACTCGAGCGAGGCGTATGCCAGGTTCCCGCCGAGCGTTCTGACCCGGTACCGCGACGGCTGGCTCGGCGAGTAGCCGCCGCCCCCATGGTCTTTAAGGGTCTTGTAATGCCAGCCGCAAGGTGTACCGCCTAGGCTCGCCTTGTTCATCCAGGCGAGGGGGCCTGATTGTGAGCACGAAGGCCGCGGCGTCCATTCTCTGCGCAGCGCTCGCGATTGCTGCCGCTCCGCTGGCTTCATCTGCAAGCACGGCAGCGGGCAGCTGGTCGGCGACGGCGAGCATGGCGACCGCGCGCTCGAGCATGACCGCAACCCCGCTGGTAGACGGGCGCGTCCTCGTGGTCGGTGGGATCGGTGAGTCCACTACCGAGCTGTACGACCCGCCCACAGGGACGTGGATCCCGGGTGGCACGCTGAACGAGGTGCGCGGGCTGCACGCCGCTGTGCGTCTCCAGGACGGGCGTGTGCTCGTCGCCGGCGGCGCGTACACCGCGGGTGCAGAGCTGTACGACCCCGCGACGAACCGCTGGACGCCGACCGGGAGCATGGCCGTCGACCGCCACTCCGCCACCGCCACGCTCCTCCGCGACGGGCGCGTGCTCGTCGTCGGCGGTCATTCGGGGAACGGCACCGGCGTGCAGGCGAGCGCCGAGCTGTACGACCCGGCGACCGGCCGCTGGACGTCGACCGGAAGCCTCCGGACGCCCCGCCGAGACCACACGGCGACGCTGCTGGCCGACGGCAGGGTCTTGGTCGCGGGGGGCTTCGGCTCCGGCGACCCCTGGTACCTGCGGAGCGCGGAGCTCTACGACCCCGTCCGCGGACGCTGGGGGCGTGTCGCAGCGATGACGGTCGCCCGCGAGCGGGCGAGCGCGACCCTGCTCGGCAACGGCCGCGTGCTCGTCGCCGGCGGGGGGAACCCGTTCGGAACGGCAGGCCTCTCCGCCGAGCTCTACGACCCGGCCTCGGGCCGCTGGACTCAGACCGGCAGGATGGCCGATTACTGGGGCCCCGAGGCCGTGCTCCTCCAGGACGGACGCGTGCTCCGCGCCGGCGGCGGCGAGACGGGCGGCGTCTACTCGCCCGTTACCGGCACGTGGACTGCGACCGGCCCGAGGTTCTACGGCCTCGTCGGCGGCGCGGCCCTTGCCCTGCTTCCCAGCGGCCAGGTCCTCAGTGCCGGCGGCGCGAGGCTCGCGAACTGTTCGCCCAAGGGATGCGGAAGCGAGCCGGTCGCCAGCGCCGAGCTGTACACGCCATAGCGGACGCACCGCACGCCGCTAGCCCGGCGCCCGCCGGTCTTCACCTTCGACTGATTGCGTCGACAGCCGTGGCGCCGCCGGCTACACCTTGTCCGGGTCTCCGGCGCCGAGCATGAGGTTCGCGTCGCGCGCGAGCAACCAGCGGCCGGAGGGCGACTTGTGGAAGACCGACAGCACATGTCCGGAGTTCTCCCAGGGGTCGCTGCCGTCCTTTGGAACGACGACGACGGTGAGATGTGACCACACATAGGCGATGTCGCCTGCGGCTCGAATCTCCTTTGTCTCGTGCGTCGATTCGATTCGCGCCTTCCCGGACATCTCCCGAAAGCCTGCGGCGAACTCGTCTCTCGCGATCGGCGGGTTTTCCGGTGTGAGGAACGCGACGTCGTCCGTGGTCAGCGAAAGCAGGCCGTCGACGTCTCCTTCTGAAGAGAGCCGTCCCCATTCCTTCAGCAGACCCCTGATCTGGTCCTCGTCGTTCTCCAAGCTCACAAGGGAACTCTGACACCTGGTGGGCCGCCGCGGTGGTGGTCGCCCTCACGCTGCTGTTCGCTTCGACTGACGTCGGAGCGGCCGAGGCCTATCCCGCGCGGGCGAAGAAGTCGATCAGCAGTTTGTTGACGCGTTCAGCCTCGTCGTGATGTACCCAGTGAGAGGCGTCGGGCAGGCGCTCGACGCGCTCGAGGTTGGGTACGTCGTCGCGGTGGGGCTCTGCGAGGTCGGAGCCGAGATAGGAATCGCGCTCTCCCCAGATGACCATCGTCGGCGCCGAGATCGGGCGAAGCTTCGCTGCGGCCTCCTTCTGCGACTGCCTGACCGAGGCGCGGTAGTAATTGATCATCCCGGCCGCTGCCCCTTCCTGCGACCACGCTTCCTCGTAGCGCTCGAGCTCGTCCGGCGTGTACGGCGGGTTCGCGTCCTCTAGGAAGTGGCGGAAGAAATGCCAGTCTCTGAACTGGACGACTTCCTCGGGCAGTCCCGGGACCGCGAAGAAGAAGAAGTACCAGGACTTCCTGAGCTGGTTCGGGTTGTGCAGTCCCTCCGAGAGGCGCCGCGGATGAGCCGCGTTCAGGATGGCGAGTCGCTCGACGACCTCCGGGTGATTCATCGCGGTGGTCCAGGCGATGGTCCCGCCCCAGTCGTGACCGACCAACGTGGCGGACTCGGCACCGAGCTCGTCGATGAGGCCACGGATATCGGCGGCGAGGAGGTCGACGGCGTACGCCTCGAATCCCTCGGGCTTCGACGACAGGTTGTAGCCGCGTGTATCAGGCGCGACGACCCGAAATCCCGCTGCCGCGAGCGGCGCGATCTGCCGCCGCCAGCCGAACCAGAACTCCGGGAAGCCGTGCAGCAGGACGACCAGCGGGCCGTCGCCGGCCTCGACGTAGTGCAGGCTCACGTCCCCGACTTCCGCGTAGCCCTCCCTGAGCTCGATTCCGATGTCTGGGAGCACGCTGGTGGCGGGCATGGGGGACCTCCTTGGGTAGGGGAGTTGCCGCGAGCCTACGCCTGCCGGACTGGATAGGCAACAGCCGCCGACTTGATGCCGGCACCGACGGTTTCGGCTCCGGCAAGCGCGACCATCGCAAGGGTCGTCCCCTCGAAGGCGATCAGCGCGAAGACAGCGACCGCGAGCCCGCCGACGATGAAGACCCACGTCAGCACGGCGTCGCTCACCACGGGCAGGCGCCTCAGCGCTCGGAGCAGAATCGAGGGCAGAAGCGAGAAGACGACCCCGACCGGAACCGCGGCGGCAATCGCGAGGAGAAGGCTCCACCACTCGCCGCCCCACCACTTGTTGAGCACGTACGCCCAAACGACGACCGAGACGAGACCGAGGAAGAGCTCGAGACGGTGGAGGGCGGACTCGCTCACCCGGGCCGATACTGGACGGGCCTAGGGCCAGACGTCAAGAGCGCAACCCGAGCTGGTTGCGGCGGCGCGTCAGGTAGGCGGTCTCGGCGGTGTTGCCCGCCAGCTCGATCGCTCTGTCGTACGCCGCGCGCGACTCCTGATCGCGGCCAAGCCGGCGCAGCAGGTCGGCGCGGGTCGCGTGGTAGGCGTGATAGCCGGCCAGTTCGTCCTCGAGACCGTCGACGGCCGCCAGCGCCACCTCCGGGCCGTCAATCTCCGCGACCGCGACGGCCCGATTGAGGGCGACGATCGGCGAGGGGTCGAGGCGGACGAGCTGGTCGTAGAGGGCGACGACCTGCGACCAGTCGGTGTCGCCCACTCCGCGGGCGGAGGTGTGCACGGCGTTGATCGCCGCAAGGATCTGGTAGCGACCGGGAGCCGCACCGGTGGCCAGCCGCTCGCGCACCAGCTGATGTCCCTCGGCGACGAGCGCCGCGTCCCAGTCCCCACGGTCTTGCTCCTCGAGGGGGATTAGTTCGCCGCTTGTCGAGACCCGGGCCGTGCGGCGCGCCTCGGTGAGGAGCATCAGCGCCAGCAGCCCAGCGACCTCGCCGTCCTCCGGCATGAGGTCATGGATCAGGCGAGTGAGCCGGATCGCCTCGGCGGTCAGGTCCTGACGAACCGGATCAGTGTCGGCGCCTGTCGCCAGGTAGCCCTCGTTGAAGACGAGGAAGAGGACGGCGAGCACGCCGGAGACGCGTGCCGGGAGATCTTCCGCGGACGGCACTCGATACGGGATGCGAGCCGCCTTGATCTTGGCCTTCGCGCGGGTGATCCGTTGCCCCATGGCGGCCTCCTGCACCAGAAAGGCACGGGCGATCTCGGGCACGGTCAGCCCGCCGACCATGCGCAGCGTCAGCGCGACGCGGGTCTCCATCGCGAGTGCCGGATGACAGCAGGTGAAGATCAGCCGGAGCCGATCGTCGTCGATGGCGCCGAAAGGCTCAGGTGGGTCGTCGTCGTACAGCACCCCAGCCTCCCTTTGCTTGTCGGCGCGCTTGCTCTCGCGCCGAATCCGGTCGATGGCCTTGCGGTTGGCGGTGGTGGTCAGCCAGGCGCCGGGGTTGGGGGGAACGCCGTCGGCCGGCCACCGCTCGACGGCGGTGGCGAATGCCTCGGCGGCTGCCTCCTCGGCGATGTCGAGGTCACCGAAGCGCCGGGCCAGGGCGGCGACCACCCGCGCCCACTCCTCGCGGTGGGTCTGGGTGATCGCCTCCCGGACGGCGGCCACGCTCACAGGAGCGGTCGCACCTCGACCTTCCGATTGCAGGCCTTCGAACCCTCGGCGGCGAGCTTGAGCGCAGCGTCGAGGTCGGGGGCCTCCATGATCCAGAAGCCGGCGACGTGCTCCTTCGTCTCCACGAACGGCCCGTCGGTGAACAGCGGCTCCTCCCCGCGGTTGTCGACGACGGTGGCCGAGCTGGGCGACGCGAGGCCGCCGGCGAAGACCCAGTTGCCCTCGGCCCTGATGCGGTCGTTGAACACGTCGATCGCAGCCATCTCGTCCGGCGTAGCGGAACCGGTCTTGTCGTCGATCACGGAAACCAGGTACTGCATCTCGGATCATCTCCTTCAGTCTGGGGCGCCCCGGCTGGGCGGCCGCTCACCCCTACTACGAACGCAGCTGCCCCGATCCGACACCACGCCGCGCTTGAGGCATGATCGCTCAGCTCGATGATTTCGCTCCGTCCCGTCGATGCGAGCAACTACGAGGAGTGCATTGCCCTCTCGGTCGCGCCGGACCAGCAACGATTCGTCGCTTCGAACCTGCAATCCCTGGCCGACGCGTACGTCTGGCGCGAGGCCGCCGAGCCGTACGCGGTCTACGCGGATGACGAGATGGTGGGCTTCGGGCTGCTCTTCCCGTTCGCCGGCGGTGTGGCCGACGACTCTGTCCCGGAGCCCGGAACGGAGCGCGGGTACATCATCGTCCGCCTGATGGTCGACGAACGCTTTCAGGGACGTGGGCATGGACGAGCCGCACTCGACGCGATCGTGAACCTCATTCGCGCGCGTGGCCTCCGAGAGCTTCGCCTGTCGGTCGCACCGGAGAACGCTCAGGCGCTGGAGTTCTACCGAGGGAACGGATTCGTCGAGACCGGCGAGATCCACGGGGGCGAGATCGTGATGGAGCGTCGGCTCTAGGCGCAGCCAATCCCCCAGGTGAGAGCACGTTCGCCCATGCCAGAGTGTCCAAATGTCCCCTGATTCGACTACTGTCTAATGAGTGCAGCTTCGAGCCGGCATCTACGCGCGCATCTCCTCCGACCGTGACGGCGACAGCCTCGCGATCAGCCGTCAGCTGGCCGACTGCGAGCAGCTGGCCGAGCAGAAGGGCTGGCAGGTGGTCGAGCGCTACGTCGATGCTGACATCAGCGCCTACAACGGCAAGCCGCGCCGGCAGTACGCGCGCATGCTGGAGGAGATCGAGGCCGGAGTGGTCGGGGCGATCCTCGTCTATCACGCCGACCGCCTGCACCGCCACCCGCGCGAGCTGGAGGACTTCATCGACCTCTGCCAGCGTCAGCACGTGAAACTCGCGACGGTGACCGGCGACGTCGACCTCTCGACCCACGACGGCCAGCTGATCGCCCGCATCCAGGGTGCCGTGGCCAAGAAGGAGAGCGACGACAAGAGCCGCCGCATCCGCCGCAAGCACGAGGAGCTCGCCCAGGCAGGGCGCGTCTCGGGCGGCGGCACCCGCCCCTACGGCTACGAGACCGACCGGCGCAGGCTCCGCCCGGACGAGGCGGCGATCATCCGGGAGTGCGCCCAGCGCGCGCTGGCCGGCGATTCGCTGCGCGCCCTCTGCCTCGACCTCAACGACCGCGGCGTCCCGACGGTGACCGGCACCCCCTGGAAGTCGCAGACGCTCAAGCGCATCCTGATCTCCGGGCGGATCAGCGGCCAGCGCGAGCACCGCGGCGAGATCGTTGCCCCGGCGGAGTGGTCGGCGATCATCACTACGGTCGAGACACAGCGCCTCCGCACCAAGCTGAATGACCCCGACCGAAGAACGAACCGCAGCGCCCGCCGCTACCTGCTGCCCTCGTTGCTTCGCTGCCACCACTGCGGGGCGAAGCTCGTCTCGCGCCCGCGCGACGACGGCGCCCGCCGGTACGTCTGCTCCAGCGGTCCGAACTTCGGCGGCTGCGGCAAGGTGACGATCATGGCCGAGCCGCTCGAGCAGTACGTGGTCGAGGCCGTCCTGCACCGGCTCGACTCCCCCGAACTTCCGAGAGCCCTGAACGGAAGTGTCTCGACCGATCCCGCCGGCGAGGAGTGGCAGAGCGAGGTCGAGCGCGCTCAGGAGAAGCTCGACGAGCTGGCCGAGCTGTGGGCCGAAGGCGAGATCACGCGGCGCGAGTGGGTAAAGGCTCGCGCCCCGATCGAGAAGCGGCTCGACCTCGCCAAGCGCCGGCTCGCCGCGATTAACCGAACCACCCAGCTCACGCCGCATCTCGGCAACGCCCAGGAGCTGCGCCAGCAGTGGGAGGCGATGACCCTCAGCCGCCAGAAGGAGATCGTCGGCGCGCTACTGCAGCACGTCGTCGTCGGCCCCGGTCGGCGGGGCTTCAACCGCTTCGACCCCGCGCGCCTGACCGCCGTCTGGCGCTACTGAGCCATTCAGCCCGAGTAGCGCCGCCACGTCGCGCAGAACGTCGTGGTCTACCACCCTCGCCGGCAGACCCTGCGCGAGCGCCGTCTCCTCCGCCCAAGCCTGCGCCTGAGCCCGCAACTGATCATCCAGCCCAGGCACACCAACAGGCAGGCGGCCCACGCCAGCCCTCCACCGACGACGACAACCAGACCTGCTCGGGCTCAGAGCCCATCACGCCGGAGGCGCGCTCGATCACGTCCTCCGCCGAGCCGCCGTAGCAGAGGATTTTGTCCGGCTGGAAGCCTTGGGCGACCTCGTAGCGGTGCAGCCCGCCAAGGCGGCGCTCGTCCCCGAGATCCCGCCCGGCATAGCCGGCGAGATAACGGGCCGCGAGCCGCGCCTCCGCCAGCTCGCCTGAGCCGACCGGCAGCTCACCGAGGAGCTTGATGTGCACGAAGCCCTGCCCCCAGGAGCGCTCGATCAGACCCCGCGGCACGAAGCGGCCAACCGCGAAGTGGGCGTGCAGACCGTGCCCGCCTGGATGCCACTGCGGCACCCACACATAGGGGAACGCGCCGGCATCCAGCCCCTCCCGCAGCTCGCGGAAGAACCTCGCCAGATCTGTTCGGAGCCGTCGCGGATCGTGGCAGCCCTCGCCGCGATAGGTGAGCGTGCCGAGCCGGTTAAGCCGGTTGGCCGCCCCGTAGCGGCGGATCTTGGCCCGCGCTCGCCGCGCCGCCTCCTCCCGCGCTCGCTTTACGTTCGGCGCTCGGCCCGAGGGAACCACCTGCCGCCGCACCGAGAGCGAACCACCGCCCTCTCCCGCCGCCGGGTAGAGCGAGAACGACCACAGATTGCGACCAACCGAGCCAGCCACGACGACACCTCTCACCAGCCGGAAACCGGAACCCGCGCAGCGATTGCGCGGCTGGTGAGTGCGGTGGCCTTACGAACCCGGCAGGGAAATCCCCACCGAACCCGTCGCGCCGACCCCGGGAGTCCCACTCACTCCATGGACTGACCCGGCTTCTGGGGCGCGGAAACGAAACGCTAGCGAGCTCACCGGACGACAACCTCAACCGGCTTTAACTGGGCGATGCATAACAGCCGCTTCATTCGCCTTGTTGCCTGAGGTGCAAACCTGCACTTTTGCAGGGGCCTTGCACTCCAACACGCCAGAATTGCACCCGACAACAGCCGCCCAGCCCTATAACCAACCCCCACCCGAGTTTCGTTGCATATTCAAGTGAAGTAAGACCAGCGCGCCGCGTCTCGCGCGGGCCGCCCCTCGCGGGGCTGGCCCCGCGCCAGCCGTCATCGCGCCGAAGGTCGAACGCTCCGATGACATTCCTGCACGGTGGCCCAGGCCACACGACGACGGAAACGGTACAAACCAGGATCGTGCGGATGCCCGTTCTGATCCTGCTTTGCGTGAGCGCGGGCGGGCTGCTCTTGGGATGGGTGCTCCGCCGTCTTGGCGTCGTCTGGGGAGCGCTGGTCTCCTTCTCCGCCGGGTTGCTCATTCGGTCGGGGGCTGGCCTTGTACTCGCGTGGACGGCCGTCCAGGCAGCCCAGCGCGGCGGCATCGGGTTGGGAGCTCTCGCTGCTGCGCTGGGCCTTCTTGCGCTCGGCGTACTCGTACTGGAAGGGATCCGCGCGTGGGCAGCGCTGAAGTACGGCCTCTCCGAAGACTGACGCAGCCTCAGGGGACATTCCCGAACGCTCGCCCGCGTCAGCGTGGCGGGTTCGTGTGATACAGGATCAATCCGCGCTGCCACGGGGCTCTCCTTAGTTAAGTCCGATCGGTCGCTCAACGCGGTTCAGGACTACGCTTGTGCTTCATGTCTGACAGCAGGCTCGTCTACGAAGTGCTCTCGATGCTCGCTGCCGACGACGAGTCGCCGTGGATCCTTCACCACAGCCTGATTCACGACCCCGAGTACGCAGACCTAGATGTATCGCGGCTGCTCACGACCCTGGATGAGCTTGAGCGACGCGGGTGGGCCACTCCCTGGATGGTGCTCCACGACGACCCGGACGATCCCAACAAGCACGGCCCGCCGACTGCCGACTACAAGAACGAAGCGCTTGCCGCCTATCAGGATCTCGTGCTCCGAAAGCAGCACCGCCGCTACATGCTTCAAGAGTACGGGCCCTGGTACACGATTACGGACAGGGGTCACACCGAGCGAGAACGTCTAGCACCCCGATACGACCAGCAGCCTAACTAGCCGTCGCCGACCATCTCCCCCACGCCGGTCGCGCCGTCCGATCTCCGGTTCTCACCGTAGCTGGGGCCGCTCGGTGGCATGTCGCGTGTTCGGGGGACATTCCCGAACGCTGGCCCAGCCAGCCGTCCCTATTCTTCGATCGCTACGGCATCTGCCGGCTCATCCGGCGGGGGCGGTTCGATTGATGCCGCGCCGAGAAGTGGCGCGTTCGGCTTCGGCCGGAGCGGCTCCCGAACAGCCGCTCCGCCATCGTCATCGTCGCGGAGATCCTGCGCGATCCGATCGCCTGGCGAGTCGTCGGTGGTGGGAGGTTCGAGCTGAGGGCGCGGCGGCGGAGCCTGCGTCGCAGCAGCACCGGCCAACGCCGGAGTCGGGCGCGGACGCGGGTTCGCCTCCCGCTTCTCCCGCTTGCGCTCGCGTCTACGCCTCTTGGCTCGCTTCGTCCCCATGCGTCGAAGGGTAGAGGTGAACCGGCGGGGCGGGACATCGACCGTCCGGTGACATTCCCGAACGCTGGCCCACGTCAGCGTGGCGGGTTCGTGTCATACAGGATCAAGCCGCGCTGCCACGGGGCTCTACTTAGTCGAGTCGACCGGTTACGAGTCGTGATTCGTGCGCGTCGCGCGGTCGCCGTTACATTTCGGGGACGTGAGCGAGATACGGGCGATGGACAATGTTCTCGCCGCGGCGTTCAGGCGTCATTACTCGCAGATCTACAGCTACGTCCGGCGAACCGGCTCCTCCCACGCCGACGCAGAGGAGATAACTCAGGAAGTCTTCGCCCAAGCAGCGGCAAGACTCGAACGACTCACCACGGACTCTCGCCCGCTCGCAGGCTGGCTGTACACGGTCGCCCAACGCCGACTGGCCGACGAGGGGCGTCGCCGAGCCCGAGCAGCGAGGCTGCTAACGCTTGCCCAACCCGCGCCGGAAAGGCTGCCGACGTACGGCACGAGCGTCGCGACTGCGTTGCAGGGAGCGCTCCAGTCGCTGCCCGACGCTCAGAGACGCGTCGTCGTCCTAAAGCTCCTCGAAGGAAGGCCGTTCGCCGAGATTGCGCTGCTTCTTGGAACGACAGAAGCAGCTTGCCGCATGCGTTTCTCGCGTGCCCTCGAACACCTCCGCGAAGAGCTCGAGAGAGAGGGAATCACGCCATGAAGACCGTCGAGCGTCCGCTGAACACCGATCCGGAAATCATTGAGCTCTTGCCAGACAGGGCTGACCTGTTTGCGGTCGCGGATGCTGTCGCAGCGACCCAGAGCGTGCGGCGGCGCCGGCCGATCAAGGCTCTCATTTCCGCAGCGGTCGCGCTGGCCACAATCGGCCTCACTGTCGCGCTGGTCGGCACGCTTGGCTCGAACGGCGGTCTCACCGAGCGCGCACTGGCGGCGGTCGGCGGAGGCCGCGTCCTGCACACCGTCGTTCGCGTCCAACCGCAGGGAACCGCGATCGACCTCTCAACCGGCCGCCGCGCGCGCATCTACGCCGTGCTGGAACAGTGGTATGAGCCTGGCTCTGGGTTGCACCAGCGTGTATTGCGCTCGAACGGAGCGCTCGAGCCGGGCCGCTTGCCGCTCTCTCAAGGTGTTTTCCCGCAGTACGCGACTCTCCTCGAGAACTTCGGCAGGGACTACCGTGACGCGCTCCGTAGCGGAGACGCACAGACGGAGCGGTCGACGGTGCTCGCAGGTCGGCGCGTGCACTGGCTGCGCTTCGACCCGGCAGGGAACCAGCCCGACTACGAAGTCGCGGTCGACGCGGAGACGCACTTGCCGGTGGCGGTGCAGCAGGTAGGCCTGCCCCACAGCCGCTCCGAGATCCTCAGCGTGGACACTGTCGGAACGGTCCCTTCCTCGGCACGGTCGGCTCCGCCGCCCAACGCCACGATGTTCGGGATCGAACGGACCGGATCGCTCGACCTTGGCGAGTCGTCGACCTTCATGGAGCGCCCCGCTTTTTGGCTCGGCGAGTCGCACGCAGGCCTGCCGCTGAACTGGCTGGGCGGCCTTGTCTACTCGCTCGGGAACGCCGAGCGGTGGTCCGAAATCAAGAACCACTGGCGCGGTATCGAGCTCGTCTACGGAGCAACGAACGAGTTCGGCATCCCGGAGCGCACAAAGCCGTACCTTCGCATCGAGCAGGGAACACAATCGACGGGGCTAGGTGGAACGCCGCCGGAGGGCACCCTCGTTTCCTACGGTCGGCTCGGCGTCGCGCAGAAGGACGGAGTCTTCATCGTGATTGAAGCGTCAGACCCGGCTCTCGTTCTCTCCGCCGCGGAAGCGCTCGTCAGCGTTCCTCCCCGCTGACCGCGGACTAATCGAGGCGTTTGACGCGTGGACGACAAGAGGACTGGTTCCCCGACCGCTACCACAAGCGACAATCAGGGGACATTCCCGAACGCTGGCCCATGCTGACGTTCTGGTCCGAGCATCTCGTCACGCCGTGGTAACAGCGCCAAACCACCGAGCAGCGTGACGCGTAGATACGCCACGGGAACTGTTTAAGCATGATCAAACGAATGGAGGGGTCAATCATGCGTAGGTTGCTGCTCCTGCTTCTTGCTCTCCCGCTCCTGTTGCTCGGAGCGCCGTCCGCCCACGCACAGACCGCGACGTGCACGATCGATCCCCAGGCCGGCCCGGTAACCGGCCAAGTCGGGACCGAGCTCACGTTCTTCATCACGGTGACCGGCTGCGCGTCGTCGAACAAGCTCCCGTCGTTCAAGGTCGTCGACGGCCGCGTTCCTCCGGGTACGAAGCTGTTCGACTTCGCCGGGAGTACCGGGCTGATCAACGGAGTCCCCACGACCGCCGGTAGCTTCACGTTCACGGTCCGGGTCAAGGACGAGACCCGCGCCACCGACACCGAAACCTTCACGATCGAGATCCTTCCGCCCGAGGCGCCGACGATCACCACCGTGGCGCTCTCCAGCGGAACGGTCGGCGAGTTCTACTGCTGCGGCAACCTGTTCGCCAGCGGTGGGGTCCAGCCCTTCACCTGGTCGGTGGTCGCCGGGGCGCTGCCTCCCGGCCTGGAGCTGCCGAAGGG
>Ga0081538_10002643_pt1 | contig 17296 bp, 12 predicted proteins | sample TabmetS5T2R1_FD_71022 | JGI IMG/M metagenome (GOLD analysis project Ga0081538, IMG submission 71022) | Tabebuia heterophylla rhizosphere microbial communities from the University of Puerto Rico - S5T2R1 | ecosystem: Host-associated > Plants > Roots > Rhizosphere ... | reverse complement strand
GCGGGGGGCGGAGCGCGACGCGCCGGGCGGCCGCGCCCAGCTGGCACGGTCGGTCCGGCGGGCACTGGAGGACGGCGGGGTCACCTTCGTGAAGCTCGGCCAGGCGCTCTCCACCCGCCCCGACCTCCTGCCGCCGGAGTTCCTGGAGGAGCTCGCCCGGCTGCGGGACCAGGCCGCACCGGCGCCGTGGCCACAGGTGGAGCAGGTGCTCACCGCCGAGCTGGGCGGGCCGCCCGAGGAGGTGTTCGCCCGCTTCGACCGCGAGCCGCTGGCCGCCGCCTCGGTGGCGCAGGTGCACGCCGCCCGGCTGCGGTCGGGCGGCGAGGTGGTGGTGAAGGTGCAGCGGCCGGGGATCCGCCCGGTGGTCGAGCAGGACCTCGACATCGTGGCCCGGCTCGCGCGGACGGTGGAGGCCGGCAGCCGCTGGGGCCGTTCGATCGGCACGCGCGGGCTGGCCCAGGGCTTCGCCGCCGCGGTCCGCGAGGAGCTGGACTTCCGCGTCGAGGCGGGGAACCTGGCGGCGGTGGCGGCCGCGGCGGCCCGCCACCCCGGCGCCGCCGTCCAGGTCCCCACCCCGCACGAGCCGCTGTGCACGCGCCGGGTGCTGGTGATGCAGCGCCTGGACGGGACCCCGCTGGGCGGCGCCCGGCCGGTGATCGCCGAACGCGGGCTCGACCCGGAGGACCTGGCGCGGACCCTGCTCGGGTTCCTGCTGCGGCAGGTCATGTTCGACGGGATCTTCCACGCCGACCCGCACCCCGGCAACGTGCTGCTGCTCGCCGACGGGCGGCTCGGGCTGCTGGACTTCGGGCTGGTCGGCCGGCTGGACGCGTCGCTGCGTGCGGCGCTGCAGCGGCTGCTGCTGGCGATGGACCGCGGCGACCCGCTCGCCGCCAGCGACGCCCTGCTGGAGGTCATGCTGCGCCCGGACGAGGTCGACCAGGAGCGGCTGGAACGGGCGCTCGGCCAGTTCATGGCCAGGTACCTGAGCCCGGGCATGACCCCCGGCGTGCAGATGTTCAGCGACCTGTTCCGCCTCGTCTCCGAGCACGGCCTCTCGGTCCCGCCGGAGGTGGCGGCGGTGTTCCGGGCATTGGCCACGCTGGAGGGCACCCTGGCCCAGCTCGCGCCCGGGTTCGGCCTGGTCGCCGAGGCGCGCGCGTTCGCCGGCCGCCACGCCTCCCAGGAGCTGGAGGTCACCTCGGCCCGGCAGACGGTCAACCAGGAGCTGACCACGCTGCTGCCGATGCTGCGGCGCCTGCCGCGGCGGGTGGAGCGCATCGCCAGCGCCGCCGAGCACGGCCGGCTCAGCGTCCACGTGCGGCTGTTCGCCGACGAGCGCGACCGGCGCCACCTCACGGGCCTGCTGCACCAGGTGCTGCTGACAATCCTGGCCGCCACCGCGGGGATCATGGCGGTGCTGCTGCTCGGCATCGACGGCGGCCCGCGGGTGACCGCGACGGTCGGCCTCTACCAGCTGCTCGGCTACAACCTCCTGGTGGTCTGCGCCATCCTGGCGCTGCGGGTCATGGTGCTGATCTTCCGGCCCGACCGCTGAGCCGGTCCGACGAGCGAAAGGGAGCCCGAGATGGAGCTGCGAGACCGGAGCGTCCTGGTGGCCGGCGGCGCGTCGGGCCTGGGCGCCGCCACCGCGCGCCGGCTGCACGCCGGCGGCGCCCACGTGGTGGTGGCCGACCTCAACGAGGCCCAGGGCAAGGAGCTGGTCGCGGCGCTCGGCGAGCGGGCCGAGTTCGCCGCGACCGACGTGACCGACGCCGGCCAGGTCGAGCGGGCGGTCGCGCGCGCCTCGGGGGGGCCTGGCGGGCTGCGGGTGAGCGTCTGCTGCGCCGGCGTCGGCTGGGCCGAGCGGACCACCGGCAGGAACGGCCCGCACTCGCTCGACGCGTTCCGGACGGTGGTGGCGGTGAACCTGGTCGGGACCTTCAACGTGCTGCGCCTGGCCGCCACCGCGATGGCCGCCAACGACCCCGACGGCGAAGGGGAGCGCGGGCTGTGCGTCAACACCGCCTCGATCGCCGCGTTCGAGGGCCAGATCGGCCAGGTCGCCTACGCCGCCTCCAAGGGCGGCGTCGCGGCGATGACCCTCCCGGCCGCGCGCGACCTCGCGTCGCTGGGCATCCGGGTCTGCACCGTCGCGCCCGGCGTGTTCGCCACGCCGATGCTGCGCGGCCTCCCCGAGCAGGCGCAGGCCTCGCTGGCCGAGGCGATCCCGTTCCCGCGGCGGCTCGGCCGCCCGGAGGAGTACGCCGAGCTGGTCGCCCACCTGGTCGCCAACCCGATGCTCAACGGCGAGGTGGTCCGCCTCGACGGCGCGCTGCGCATGGCGCCGCGCTGAGCGCCCGGGCGTGACCGGATCGTCGGTGTCGGCGGCTGGTGGGGCGGCGGGTCAGCTGCTGAAGAACCGCTCGAGCAGCGGGGCGGCCCCATGCAGGCCGCGTCGTAGGCCAGGGTGTGCGCGAGCGCCTCCAGGCCGGGCCACCACGGTGACCTCCGTGCCCCCTCGATGTCCTCCTCGGAGGATCCCGCGAACCGCATGAACAGCTCGAGCGCGTCACCGCGACGACCCTCGGCCAGCACCGGCCCAAGCTGCTCGAGGAACCCCCGCGATCGCCGCACCATGTCGCCGGCGACGCAGTACGGCACCTCGTACACGGCGACCTTGTCGACCGCGACCCCCGCCGCCGCGGCCTCCAGCGCCAGCGCGCCGCCCGAGGAGACGCCGTACAGGTGCGCCGACCCGCCGGCCTCGGCGACCAGCGCCCCGAGGTCCTCGACCTCGCGCTCCAGCGCGTACGGCGGGGTGTCGCCGCTCTGGCCGCGGCCGCGGCGGGCGTAGTTGTAGACGGTGCACCACCGCCGGTGGGCGGCCTTGCTCGGGGCGTGTCGGTGGGTCAGCGCTGGAGCCTGCCGGCCAGGGCCTTGGTCGCCGACCAGCGGCCGCGCGCGATCACGGCGCTGACCAGCAGCAGGCCGATCGGCAGCCAGGGACCCTCGCCGATGACGAACAGGTTGGTGGCGGTCGCGCCCACCATCAGGCCGGCCAGCCCGAGCGCAGCCGCGCCGGACAGCCGCGGGACCAGCAGGCCGACGGCGCCGGCGACCTCCAGGGCGCCGACCAGGTACCGCAGCCACTGACCGGCGCCGACGGCGGCGAACAGGTCCACCATCTCCGGCGAGCCGGTGAGCTTGAGCAGCCCGCCGCCGGCGAACTGGAACGCCAGCACGGCCTGCAGCACCCACAGCGCGACGTTGGTCGCACGCCCCGCCGAAGCCTCGTTGGTGGTGGCGACGTTGCTCATACCGTCCTCCTCTGCGTCCGGGACGACGACAGCCAACCAGCCGGCGCTGGCACGGCGCTGAAAGATCCGTGAAACCTCTACGATGGCGGCCTGAGCGGCACGATCGGGCTGGTGGAGGTGATGGGAGCGCTCCCGGCGGGATCGTGGACGGGCTTGGAGGTCGGACTGCTGGGGCCGTTGCGGGTCTCGGTGGCGGGCCGGCAGGTCGAGCTGCCGGCCGGGCGGCTGGCGACGCTGCTGGCGGTGCTGGCGATGTCGGCGGGCCAGGCGGTCTCGGTGGACCGGCTCGCGACCGCGGTGTGGGGCGAGGACCTCTCCGTCGACGCCCGCGCCAACCTGCAAACCAACGTGCGGCGCCTGCGCCGCCTGCTCGGCGCCGAGCTGGTCGCCACCCGCGGCAGCGGGTACGCGCTGGAGGTCGACCCGGACCAGGTGGATGCGTTGCGCTTCGACCGCCTCCTGGACCTGGCCGCGGCCGCCCCCGACCGCGCGACCCAGCGGGACCGGCTGGTCGAGGCGCTGGCGCTGTGGCGGGGCACGCCGTTCGACGGGGTACGCTCGGACTGGCTGGACCAGACGCACGCCCCACGGCTGCTGGAGCGGTACCTCGCCGCGCTGGAGCGGCGCGTCGACCTGGACCTGGCCGACGGGTCCCAGGCCGACCTGGCGGCCGAGCTGGGCGAGCTGACCGGGCGGTACCCGCTGCGCGAGTCGCTGTGGGTGCGCCTGCTGGTCGCCCTGGAGCGTTCCGGCCGGCCGGCCGAGGCGCTGGGGCGCTATGAGGCGATCCGGGTCCGGCTGGCCGAGGAGCTGGGCACCGACCCCGGCCCGGAGCTGCAACGGGTCCACGCCGACCTGCTGGCCGGCCGCCGGCCCGGGTTGCCGGGCGCGGCGCCGCCGGCCACGGCCCGGGTGGTGCCGCGCCAGCTCCCCGCCGACACCGACGCGTTCACCGGCCGGGACGCGGCGCTGACGGCGTTGGACGGCCTGCTCGACCATCGCGACGGACGCGCGCGGCGCCCGGTGGTGGTCGCCGCCGTCACCGGGACCGCCGGCGTCGGCAAGACCGCCCTGGCGGTGCACTGGGCGCACCGGGTCGCCGGCCGGTTCCCCGACGGCCAGCTCTACGTCGACCTGCGCGGCTTCGACCCGTCCGGGTCGCCGCTGGCGCCCGCCGAGGCGGTCCGGGGCTTCCTGGACGCGCTGCAGGTACCGCCGCAGGCGATCCCCGCCAGCCTGGAGGCGCAGACCGGCCTGTACCGCAGCCTGCTGGCCGGCAGGCGCATGCTGGTGCTGCTGGACAACGCCCGCGACGCCGGCCAGGTCGCCCCGCTGCTGCCCGGCGCGCCCGGCTGCCTGGTGCTGGTCACCAGCCGCAACCAGCTACCCGGGCTGGTCGCCGCCACCGGCGCCCACCCCGTCGCCCTCGACCTGCTCAGCCGCGGCGAGGCCGTGGAGCTGCTGGCCCGCCGGCTCGGCCACGACCGGGTCGGCGCGGAACCAGCCGCCACCGACGAGCTGGTGGCCAGGTGCACGGGGTTGCCCCTTGCGCTGGCGATCGTCGCGGCCCGCGCCGCCACCCACCCGGAGTTCCCGCTCGCCGCGCTGGCCCGCCAGCTCCGCGAGGCGCGCGACGGCCTCGACGGCTTCGACGGCGGGGACAGCGCCACCGACGCGCGCGCGGTGTTCTCCTGGTCGTACCGGAGCCTCGGCGCGCCGGCGGCGCGGCTGTTCCGGCTGCTCGGGCTCCACCCCGGCCCCGACGTCGGCACCGCCGCCGCCGCCAGCCTCGCCGGAAGCCCCGTCGCCCAGGTGCGCCCGCTGCTGGCCGAGCTGGCCCGCGCGCACCTGGTCACCGAGCACGCCCCCGGCCGCCACGCCTGCCACGACCTGCTGCGCGCCTACGCCGGCGAGCTGGCGCTCACCCAGGAGACCGCCACCGGCCGGCGGGCGGCGACGCACCGGCTGCTGGACCACTACCTCCACAGCGCCCACGCCGCCGACCTGCTGCTGTACCGGCACGGCGAGACGATCACCCCCGCCCCACCCCGACCCGGCGTCTCGGCCGAGCAGCTCGGCGACCAGGACCAGGCGATGGCGTGGTTCACCGCCGAGCATCCGGTGCTGCTGGGGGCCGTCGAGCACGCCGCCCGCAACGGGTTCCGGCGCCACACCTGCCAGCTGGCCTGGGCGCTGTTCGTGTTCCTCCACCGGCAGGGGCGCTGGCAGGACCGGGCCGCCACGCAACACGCCGCCCTGGAGGCCGCGCGGCGGCTGGGCGACCGCGGCGCCCAGGCCCGGGCGCACCGCTACCTCGGCTCCGCATACGCCGACCTGGGCCGCTACGACGACGCGCACCTCCACCTCCGCCGCGCCCTGGAGCTGTCGGACGACCTCGGCGACCACGCCGGAGCGGCCTGGACCCATGACTACCGCAGCCTCGTGTACGAGCAGCAGGGCCGCGACGCCGACGCGCTCGACGCCGCCCAACGCGCCCTGGGCCTGTTCGACGCCGCCGGCGACCGGGTCGGGCAGGCGGTCGCGCTCAGCGACGTGGGCTGGCTCCAGGGCCGGCTCGGCAACCACCAGCAGGCCCTGGCGTCCTGCAGCCGGGCCCTGACCATGCACCAGGAGCTCGACAACCGCCCCTACCAGGCCCACACCTGGTCATGCCTTGGCGACACCCACCAGCACCTCGGCCACCGATCCCAGGCCCTCGACTGCTACCGCCAGGCCCTCGGGCTGTTCCGGGAGCTCGGCGACCGCTACGGTGAGGCCAGCGTCCTCGCCCAGCTCGGCGAGGCGCACCGCGCCGCCGGCGACCCCGACGCGGCCCGGGAGGCGTGGCGGCAGGCACGGGCCATCCTCGGTGGGCTCGACCCGTACGCCGCCGACCAGCTCCGCACCCGCCTCCACCGGTTCCACCAGCACGCCGCCGCGGAGGCGCTGTAGGGCGGCCAGCGCCTGCGTCCAGGCCAAGGCCGCCGCCCGGACGAGGTCGGCGCCCGCGACCATGGGGCGACCGGTCCCGCGGCCCCGTGGCGGTGGCGGTTCGCGCCTGGGCTCACTCGTAGGCCAACAGGGGGGCGACCGGCCGCCTGGCCAGCAGCAGCGCCGGGACGCTGACGATGGCGGCGAACAGCACCGGCACGGCCGCGGCCAGCAGCACCAGCGAGGCCGCCGGGACGCCGACCTGCGGCAGGTCGCCGCCCTCCATGAGGCTCCACAGGCCGGCGCCGAGCGGGATCCCGACGGCGACGGCGACGGCGCAGGCGGCCAGCTGCGACACCACCAGCGCGGTGGCGGTCTGGCGTGGGGTCGCGCCGACCGCCCGCAGCACGGCGTGGTTACGGGCGGCGTCGCGCGCGGCGAAGGTCGCCACGATGAAGGCGTTGACGGCGCCGAGCGCCAGCAGCAGCCCGGCGGTGGCGAAGATCACGGCGCGGATCTGGTCGTAGAGGACCGCGACGGCGGCGTCGCTGGCGGCGTGCCCGGGCTCGGGCGGCGTGAGGTTCAGCACCTCGAGGCTGTCGCGCAGCGCCAGGGCGACCACGATCATGGCCACGCCGAGCGTCAGCCCGGCCGCGTTGGTGAGCAGGCGTCCGGGGCGCCGCCACGCCGACCGCAGCCCCAGCACGCCGGGCAGCGGCAGGCCGGCGCCGGCCGCCAGCCGCGCCAGCCGGCCGGGACGCCGCGGCGGGCGCGCGCCGGAGGCCAGCGACCGCAGGGTGCTCTGCCGGATGCCCCGCAACGCCGGCCGGACGGTCCCGAGCAGGACCACCGCGACGGCGACCGCGGCCACCAGCGCGACCCGGGCCAGCGTCAGCGGCGGCGGCTCCGGGCTGCCGAACACGGTCACCGAGGTCGCCGCGATGCGCGGCGCCAGCAGCCGGCCGACGCCGAGCCCGAGGGCGGTGGCCGCGGCGGCGACCGCCAGGTGCTCGACCAGCAGGACGAGCACCACCTGGCGTGGGGTGACGCCGACCGCCTTGAGCGTGCCGACCTGGCGGACCTGGGCGGCCATCCGGCCGGCGATCAGCACCGCCGCGGTGGCGACGGTGAGGATCGCGATCAGCGTCCCGGCGGCGAACAGCGTCCCGGCGAGGATGTCGAGGTCGGCGTGGGAGTCGGCGCGCCGCTGCCGCCAGGTCTCCATGTAGGCGACCACCGAGGAGGAGGGGTCGGCGGCGTCGAGGGCGCCGTGGGCGCCGACGAAGGCGTCGGCGGCGTCGGGGTCGGCGAGCCGCAGCTGCAGCTCGAACCCCTCCTCGGTCATGCCGAGGCCGCGCAGCTGCCGCGCCAGCTCGGGCGTGACCCACACCTGGGCGGGCCGGCTGAGGGGGAAGCGGCCCCGGCTGACGGTCATCGCCACCCCGCGGACGGGGAACGGCCGTCCCTGGATGGTGACCGTGTCCCCGGGACCGGCGCCGAGGACCGACGCCAGCCCGCCCTCCAGCACCACCCCGCCGCCGTCGCCGAGCCAGCGGCCGGCGGTCACCAGCGGCTGGTCCACCGGGGAGGGACCCGGGCCGCGGACCTCCGCGGTGAGGTCCTCCTGCCCGCCGGCGACCCGGATCGACCCGTACAGGTGGGTCCACGGCCCGCCGGCGGCCGCCACCCCGGGCTCGGCGCGGAGCCGCTCGGCGCGGCGGCGCAGGTCCGCCACGTAGGCGCGGTCGCCCGGCTCGTCGGGCGGGTGGTAGGCGGTGAGGCTGACGTGGAAGCCGTTGGTCGCCCGCCACACCCGGTCCCACGGCGCGTCCGCGCTCCCGTACAGCGAGGTCGCCACGCCGAGCACGCCGGTCGCGATCGTCAGGGCGAGCAGCAGCAGCAGGGCCTGCCCCGGGCGCCGCCGGAGGTTGCGCCCGGCGAGGCGGCCGGCGAGCCGCAGCGAGCGCATCAGCCCTCCCCGCCCAGGTCGGCGAGCCTGGCGAGCACGCCGGCGGCCGGCGTGCCCTGGCCGAGCCTCGTCTGCGCCACGATCGCCCCGTCCCGCATGGTGAGCAGCCGGTCGGCGGTGCTGGCCACCCGCGCGTCGTGCGTCACGATCAGCAGCGCCTGGCGCGCCTCGTGCAGGTCCGCGAACAGCCGGAGGATGTCGCCGGTGGCGTGGCTGTCGAGGTTGCCGGTCGGCTCGTCGGCGAGCACCACCAGCGGCTGGTTGACCAGCGCCCTGGCCACCGCGACGCGCTGCCGCTCGCCGCCGGAGAGGCGGTCGGGGAGGTGGCCGGCGCGCTCGGCGACCCCCAGCCGCTCCAGCAGGTCCATGGCGCGCCGGCGCGCGTCGCGTCGCGGCGCGCCCACCAGCAGCGCGGGCAGCTCCACGTTCTCGACCGAGGTGAGCTCGTCCACCAGGTGGAAGGCCTGGAAGACGAAGCCGACGGCGCGGCGGCGCAGCACCGCCCAGGCGGCCTCCGAGAGCCCGTCCACGCGCCGGCCGCCGAGGTACAGCTCGCCGGCGTCGGGCCGTTCCAGCCCGCCGAGCAGGTGCAGCAGCGTCGACTTGCCGCAGCCGCTCGGGCCCATGACCGAGACGCTCTCGCCCTCCTCGACGACCAGGTCGACGCCGTCGACCGCGCGGACCGGCGGCCCGTCGGTGGGGTAGCGCCGCTGCAGGCCGCGCGCCTCGATCGCGTTGCTCATCGTGACTCCCTCTCGACCCAGCGCCGCTCGCACAGCTCGAGCCAGCGGATGTCGGCCTGGAGGCGCAACGACGCGCCCTCCAGCAGCAGCGCCCCGTCGGAGTCGGGGGCCTCGGCCAGCGCCAGCTCCTGGAGCTGGCGCAGCTCGCGCAGCAGCTCCAGCCGCTGCGCGTCGACCAGCGCCACCGGGTCCGCCAGCCGCGTGGCCGCCGCGGCGACCAGCTTGAGGTGGAACTCCAGCGGCGCGACCTTCGACCAGGTGACGTCGGTCAGCCACTGCTGGACGCGCTCGCGGCCGGCGGCGGTCAGCTCGTACACCTTCTTGTCCGGGTGGCTCGGCTGCGCGACCTCCCTGGCCTCGACCAGCCCGGCGCGCTCCAGCCTGGACAGGGTCACGTACACCTGTCCCGGGTTCAGCGCCCCGCCCGCCGGGCCGAGTGCCCCCTCCAGCCGCTGGCGCAGCTCGTAGCCGTGGGCCGGCTCCTTGGCCAGCAACGAGAGCATCACGTCCCGCATCGGCACCCCGCTCCCCAGGTCGGTCGCTGATCGTTATCTATAACAGTTATCTAGCACGCCGGCAAGGCCACCCCGGGTTCGGGGGAGGCGGGTGGGTCAGGCGGCGTCCTCCCTGGGCCCGTAGGTGTGCCAGAGGTAGGCGAGGCGGCGCGGCGGCTCCCAGGCGACCACCTCGCCCCAGTCGTGCTCGACGCCGCCGGGGGTGCGCTCGAAGACGCGCCCGCCCGGCCGGGGCTCGAAGGTGACGGTCAGCCCGGGCTCACCGGAGCGGGAGTGGCTGTGGGGCCACCACAGCGAGGTCCGGGTCGCCCACACCTGGAAGGCGTGCTCGGGGGAGCAGGCGACCTCGAAGCGCAGCTCGATCGGGTCCATCACGGCGTCTCCGGCCGGCGGGGATCGGCGGTGTTCTCGGCGGCCAGCCGGAACCGCGCCGCCGCCTCACCCCAGACGGTCTCCAGGTACTCACGCACCGCGGCGATCCCCTCGTCGTGCAGCCGGTACAGCCGGCGGTTTCCCTCCGCACGGTCGGTCACCAGCCCGGCCTGCTTGAGCAGCCGCAGGTGCCGCGACACGGCGGGGCGGCTGATCGGCAGCTCGTCGGCGAGCTGCTGCACCGAGCGGTCGCCGGCCCGCAGCAGCTCGACGATCGCCCTGCGGTTGGCGTCGCCCAGGGCGTCGAAGGGGTCGCCGGGGAGCGCGTCGAGCGGCATTGCCCCACCGTAACAGAGCTGTTACGGTGACGCGACGGTTACCGATCCGGCGCAGGCAACGGAGGCGCGCATGAAGGCGTATGACGCCACCTCGGTGATCGACGCCAGCCCGGCGACGATCTGGGCGATCCTGACCGACGCGCCCGGCTACGCCCGCTGGGACTCCGGGGTGCTCCGCGTCGACGGCCGCATCGCGGCCGGCGAGAAGCTCAAGCTGGTCTCCGAGGTCAACCCCAAGCGCACCTTCTCGCTGCAGGTGACCGAGTTCCGGCCCGGCGAGCGGATGACCTGGACCGGCGGGATGCCGCTGGGGCTGTTCCGCGGCGTCCGCACCTTCACGCTGACGCCCCAGGGTAACGGTGCCACCAGGTTCACCATGCGGGAGGAGTACGGCGGCCCGCTGCTGGCGATGATCGGCCGCTCCCTGCCCGACCTGGGGCCCTCGTTCCAGAAGTTCGCCACCGGGCTGAAGCGCCAGGCCGAGCAGGCGCGCTAGCCCCGACCGCCCGACCCGCCGATAACCCTCGAGGAGGCATCGGCGGGCGGCGGACGGGGGTGGGGGCCTGACCTGGGTCGCGGTGGGGCTGGCGGTGGGCCTACTGGCGCACCGTCTACCCCGGCGATGCCCGACGGCTACCGGTCCACAACCTGCCGGCCCGGCGGCACCCACGACGAGCACCTGCCGGACGCCCCCTGGGCGCCCGGCTCCTGATGGTTCCGTGCCTGGTGGTTGCATTGCCGCACCGCCGCGGCTGTGCTACAAGCGCGCCATGAGGCTCGCGGGGCGGATGGGGCGGCTGGGGACCGAGTCGGCCTTCGAGGTCCTGGCCAGGGCCCGCGCCCTGGAGCGCGCCGGCACCCCGGTGATCCACCTGGAGATCGGCGAGCCCGACTTCGAGACCCCAGCCCACGTGGTCGCCGCCGCCAGGGACGCCCTCGACCAGGGCCACACCCACTACGTCCCCGCCCCCGGCCTGCCGGAGCTGCGCACCGCCGTGGCGGCGTTCCTGGAGCGCACCGGGCGGCTGCGCACCACCCCCGACCGGGTGGTGGTCACGCCGGGGGCCAAGCCGATCATGTTCTTCACCATGCTGGCGCTGTGCGAGGACGGCGACGAGGTCCTCTACCCCGACCCGGGCTTCCCGATGTACGAGTCGATCGCGGCCTTCGCCGGCGCCCGGCCGGTGCCGGTCCCGCTGCGCGAGGAGCACGGCTTCCGCATCGACCCCGCCGAGCTGGAGGCGCTGGTCACCCCCCGCACCCGGCTGCTGGTGCTGAACTCGCCGCACAACCCCTGCGGCAGCATGCTCGGCCGCGACGACGTCGAGGCAATCGCGCGCGTGGCCCTCGAGCACGACCTGGTGGTGCTGAGCGACGAGGTCTACACGGCGATCCGCTACCACGACGAGTGCCCCAGCGTCCTGCAGGTCGACGGCATGGCCGAGCGCACGGTGCTGCTGGACGGCTGGTCCAAGACCTTCGCCATGACCGGCTGGCGGCTGGGCTTCGGGGTGCTGCCGCCGGCGCTGGTGGAGCCGGTGACCCGGCTGGTGATCAACTCGGTCTCGTGCACCTCGGCGTTCAGCCAGCACGCCGCGATCGCGGCGCTGGAGGGGCCGTGGGCGCCGGTCGAGCGGATGGTCGCCGCCTTCCGCGAGCGGCGCGACGTGATCGTCGCCGGCCTCAACCGCATCCCCGGGATCTCCTGCCTGGAGCCGCAGGGGGCCTTCTACGCCTTCCCGTCGGTCGGCGAGCTCGGCCTCCCCGCCGCGGAGGTCGCCGAGCGGCTGCTGGTGCGCGGCGGCGTCGCCTGCCTGCCCGGCACCGCCTTCGGCGTCCACGGCGAGGGCTACCTGCGCTTCTCCTACGCCAACTCGGTGGCGCGCATCCGCGAGGCGCTGGCCGCGGTCGAGCTGGTCGCCGGGGAGGTGGCGCACGCCTGATGCGGCCCGTGGGGGGCGTGGTGGCCGCCGGCGTCTCCAGCGTCGGCGTGCCCGGCCTGTTCGGCCTGCTGCTGGCCATGGAGGCCGGGGTCCCGGTGCGCTCCCGGGGACCTGGTGATCCTGCTGCTGGGGGGGCGGGTCGTCACCCGCCGCCGGTAGCCGCGCCCGCGGGCGACCGGCCCCTGGCGGCTCCGATAGCCTTGGCGCATGGACGACGCCTCCGGGTTCGACCGCGGCCGGCTGCGGGCGCTGCTGGGACGCGAGCGCGACGCCTTCGCCGGGCGGCACCCGCGAAGCCGCGCCGCCTACCGGGAGGCCGGCGGCAGCCTGCTCGGCGGCGTCCCGATGACCTGGATGAACAAGGCGGCCGGCGGGTTCCCCGTGTACCTGGCCGAGGCGCGGGGCGCCACCGTCAGCGACGTCGACGGGCACCGCTACGTCGACTTCTGCCTCGGCGACAGCGGCGCCATGGCCGGGCACTCGCCGCCGCCGACGGTGCAGGCGGTGCTGGCGCGCTACGCCGAGGCCGGCGGCGCCACCGCCATGCTGCCCACCACCGAGGCCGCCTGGGTCGGCGCGGAGCTGGCCCGCCGGTTCGGGCTGCCGTTGTGGAGCTTCAGCCTCACCGCCACCGACGCCAACCGCTGGGCGGTGCGGCTGGCGCGGCTGGTCACCGGCCGGCCGAAGGTGCTGGTGTTCAACTGGTGCTACCACGGCACCGTCGACGAGGCGCTGGTGACGCTCGGCCCGGACGGGGCGGCGTCGCGGGAGGGCAACGTCGGCCCGCCGGTCGACCCGGCCCTCACCACCCGCGTGGTGGAGTTCAACGACCTCGACGCGCTCGCCGCGGCGCTGGCCGGCGGCGACGTCGCCTGCGTGCTGATGGAGCCGGCGCTGACCAACATCGGCATCGTGCTGCCGCTGCCCGGCTACCTGGAGGGCGTGCGCGAGCTGACCAGGCGGCACGGCACGCTGCTGGTCAACGACGAGACCCACACCTTCTCCGCCGGCCCCGGCGGGTGCACCGGCGCGTGGGGCCTGCAGCCGGACATGGTCACCGTCGGCAAGGCGATCGGCGGCGGCGTCCCGGCCGCCGCCTACGGGCTCTCCGCCGAGCTGGCCGAGCGGGTCGCCGGCCGGCGCGACGCCGACCTGGTCGACACCGGCGGCGTGGGCGGCACGCTGGCGGGCAACGCGCTGTCGGTCGCGGCGACCCGCGCGACCCTCGAGCAGGTCCTCACCGACGAGGCGTTCGCGCGCATGACCACGCTGGCCACCCGCTTCACCAAGGGGGTGGAGGAGGTGATCGCCGCCCGGCGGCTGCCGTGGTCGGTGGTCCAGCTCGGCGCGCGGACCGAGTACCGCTTCACCGCCCCGGCGCCGGTCGACGGCGGGCGCTCCGCCGCGGCCGGCGACGGCGAGCTGGAGGACTACCTCCACCTGTACCTGCACAACCGCGGCATCCTGCTGACCCCGTTCCACAACATGGCGCTGATGTGCCCGGCGACCGGCGAGGCCGACGTGGACCTGCACGGCCAGGTGTTCGCCACCGCCGTCGCGGAGCTGCTGGGCGCGTGACCGCCTGGCGCGGCCGCCTGACGCCGGCGGACAAGGCGCAGGCGCGCTACCGCTACGTCCCCTTCGAGGTGCCCCGGCGCGCCGAGGGCGTGGCCGTCACGCTCGGCTACGACCGCGCCGCCGCCACCCTGGACCTCGGGGTCTTCGACCCGGCCCGGTTCCGGGGCTGGTCGGGCGGGGCCCGGGCGGGCTTCGTCATCACCCCGTCGGCGGCCACCCCCGGCTACCTGCCCGGCGAGCTGCCGGCGGGGGAGTGGCGGGTGATCCTCGGCCTCTACCGGGTCCCGGCCGGCGGGGTCGAGGTCACCGTCGAGGTCCGCACCGGGCCGGCCGCGCCACCACCGCGGCCGCCACCACCGCCGCCCCCGGAGCGGCCGCCCCGCCGGGCCCTGCCGGCGGCGCCCGGCCGGCGCTGGCTGGCGGGCGACCTGCACGCCCACACGGTGCACTCCGACGGGACCCTCACCGTCGACGAGCTGGCCTGCCTGGCCCGCGGCGGCGGGCTGGACTTCCTCGCCGTCACCGACCACAACACCGTCAGCCACCATGCCGAGCTGGGCGGCGCGGCCGCCCGCGCGGGCGTGCTGCTGCTGCCCGGCCAGGAGCTCACCAGCGACAGCGGCCACGCCAACTGCCTTGGCGACACCGGCTGGGTCGACTTCCGCCTCGGCGGCGACGACTGGCTCGCCGCCGCCGAGGCCGGCGGCGGGCTGCTGTCGCTCAACCACCCCGTGCTCCCCGGCGACCTCGGCTGGCGCCGGCCGCTGCGCCGCGCCGCCCCGCTGGTGGAGGCCTGGCACTGGACCTGGGATGGCCGCGACCCGGCGCCGCTGGCGTGGTGGCGGGCCGCGGGCGGCGTCCCGGTCGGCGGCAGCGACTTCCACCGGCCGGGTGAGGGGATCCTGCCCGGCCGCCCGACCACCTGGGTCGAGGCCGAGGACGGCGACGTGCTCGGCGCGCTGGCGGCGGGCCGGGTCGCGCTGGCCGCCGACCCCGCCGGACCGGTGGTGGTGCGCCACGGCGGCGTGGTGCTGGTCGCCGGCGGCGACGGCACCACGCTGGTGGCGCCGGACGGTGCGCCCCACCGGGTCCGCGGCGACCTCGACGAGGTGCCGGCGGGCGCCGGGCCCTACCGGCTGCTCGACCCGTCGGGCCGGACGCTCGCGCTGGCGCCTTGACCCGGGCGGTCGCGCCCGGCGGGGAGCCGCAGCTGGACGGTGCGGACCTCCCAGGCGCCGAGCGGGAGGCGCAGGTCGCCGCCGTCCAGCGGCAGCGCCGCCCCCGGCCGGCCGAGCAGGTCGGCCTCGCGCGCCTCCCGCAGCCAGCCCGCCGAGCAGGTGGCCGTGCCGGGCTCCGGGTGCTGGCGCGCCAGCCGCAGCTCCAGCCACTCCCCGCGCCGCCGCAGCGCCGACAGCGTCACCCCCTCGCCGTCCACCGCCAGCCCGGCCGCCTCGCCCGGCGTGGCGGCCCCCGGCGGCCCGCTGCCCGGCGCCGCCAGCAGCTCGTGCTGGTAGCGTTCGGCCTGCTCCAGGACCCCGTCGGCGTGCCACGGGCCGGCGTGCGGGTAGACGGCCAGCCCGACCGCCCACGGCCCCAGGCCCTGCGCGGCGGGGGTGGCGACCTCCGGGCCGGCCGGCTCCTCGCGGTAGCGGTTGGCGTTGCGGCTGATCTGGCCGACCGCCCGCAGCAGGGTCAGCGCCAGCTCGGGCGGGTCGGCGAGCAGCTCGTACTCCAGCACGTGGTCCAGCAGCACGGCCGCGCCGCCGGCGTCGACGAAGCCGCGCGCCGGGAAGGTCGCCAGCGGCACCTCGCCGTGGCCGCCCTCGGCCGCCAGCCCACGCTCGACCACCGCGAACTGGCCCTCCGCGGCCGCGGTGGTCGCCGCGCGGGCCAGCGGCAGGTGCAGGCGCAGCCGGTGGTCGCGGCAGGGGTTGTCGAACGCCACCCGCAGGCGCACGAACGGCTCGCCGGCCCGCAGCTCGACCCGCGTGCGGGTCCGGACCGTGGCGCGCTCGGCCGAGCGGGCCGTGCCGGCGGCGTCCCGCAGCCGCAGCGGCCAGCGGTAGGTCCGCTCCACCTCCAGCACGCCCAGCAGGGGGCCGGCGGCCACGGCGGCGACCTCGACCGAGTCGGGCTCGGCGACCAGCAGGTCGTGCGCGGGCGGCGCGTAGTTGTAGAGGTCGCCGGCGTCGCCGCCGTCGGCCAGCCGCCCGACCCCCGCCAGGGCGACCCCACCGCCGCGCAGCCGCAAGCTCCCGTCGGCGGCGACCGCCACCGCCAGCAGCCCGTTGTCCAGCCCGCCGTCCCGGACGGTGACCGGTGGGTCGGGCCGGTCCGGGCCGGCCGGCGATGGGGCGCCGGGCCGGGGCCGGACGGTGGTCCAGCCGAGCGGCGGCACCGGGACGCTGGCGAGCAGCCGGCGGCGCGGCGGGGCGACCACCCGCAGCTCCCAGCGGTCGCCGGGGGCCGCGGCGGCGGCGAGGTCGACCTCCCGGCGCAGCCGCTCCATGTCGAGGTGGGACGGGTCGGGACGGTCGTCCACCGCGAAGGTGAGCCGGCGATCGGCCGCCTCGACCCGGACGCCGTTGACCACGCGGCCGAACAGCTCGCGGCCGTGCACCCGCCAGAACACCTCGCCGAGCCGCGCGCCCGGCAGCTCCTCGCTGTGCAGCAGCGCCGGGCTGCGGCCGGCCTCCTGGGTCTCCAGCAGCCCACCGTCGGGCAGCTCCAGCGCCACCCCGTCCCAGGCGTGGGGCACCGGGAGGTCCAGCTCGACCAGCCCGGCGCGCCGGAAGGGGGACGGGTTCAGCACCACCACCGCGCCCCACGGCACCCGCCCGGCCACCTCCGCCGCGACGCGCTCGGCCAGGCCCTCGCCGAGCTGGCCGGCCTCGGCGAGCCGGACCGCGACCTGCTGGGCGACGGCGTCCGCGCCGCAGCCGGTGACCGAGTCGTGCCCCGAGCACTCCACCAGCCGGCTCCACGCCAGCTCGAGGAACGGCGCCGGCCAGCCCGACCCGTGCAGCGCCTGCAGCGGCTCGGCGTAGCGGGCCAGCAGCCGCTCGGCGCGGGCACACGCCGCCTTCAGGCCGATCCGGGCGGAGGCCACGCCCATCAGGAGGTTGGCCCGCGCGCCGGAGCGCAGCTCGCCGCGCCAGGCCGGCAGCCCGCCGGTGCCGTCGCCGACGGCGTCGAGGTAGCCGGCCAGGGTGCCCACCCCCACGCTGACCTCGTCCTGGGCGCGGTTGACGGCGTCCACCAGGTCGAGCAGCTGCGGCAGGGGCGCGGAGTGGTCGGTGCCGTACATCGCCAGGACCGGGTCGTCGCCGAACCAGGGGCGCAGCGACCGCTGCAGCCGCCGGACCGCCCCCGCCAGCTCGCCGGGGTCGTCGACGCCGTGGTCCAGCAGGTCCGCGGCGTTGCCGTAGCCGCCCACCAGGTACTCGGCGCGGACCGTGGAGCCGTCCGGGGCGCTCCAGGCGAAGGCGTGGCGGTCGACCGCCGACGGCACGCCCCGCCAGAGCACCGCCTGCCCGATCCCGGCGCGCCGCAGCAGCTGGGGGAGCTGCGCGGCGTGGCCGAACTGG
>Ga0081538_10002642_pt1 | contig 17301 bp, 18 predicted proteins | sample TabmetS5T2R1_FD_71022 | JGI IMG/M metagenome (GOLD analysis project Ga0081538, IMG submission 71022) | Tabebuia heterophylla rhizosphere microbial communities from the University of Puerto Rico - S5T2R1 | ecosystem: Host-associated > Plants > Roots > Rhizosphere ... | reverse complement strand
CCCCGGCCCGGCCGGTCAGGCAGGCGAGCTCGGCCACCCGATGTCCTCCAGAGCTGGGTCCTCACGGCCGCCGCAGCGAACAGCCGCGCACCCTACCATAGCGGCATGGTCAGGATCCGACTGTTCGCCGCCCTGCGGGAGGCGGCCGGCGTGCCCGAGGTGGAGGCGCCGGCGGCCCCGCTCCAGGCCATCCTGGACGAGCTCGGCGACCGCTTCGGCGACCGCTTCGTGGCCGTGCTCGGCTACTCGAGTGTGCTGGTGGACGGGCGGCGCTGGCCCGACCCGGCCGCCCCGGTGCCCGACGGCGCCGAGCTGGCCCTGCTGCCGCCGTTCTCCGGAGGGGCCTGATGCGCAGGCTGCTGGTCGCCGCCGTGGTGCTGGTCCTGCTGGGCGCGGTGGCCGACTTCGCCGCCGCCCGCGTCTTCGAGGGCCGGGTCACCGAGGCGCTGCAGCGCGAGTACGACCTGGGCCGGCGGCCGGTGGTCCAGGTCCGCGACGTCCCGTTCCTGCCCCACCTGGCCACCGGGCGGTTCTCGACCATCGACGTGGCCGCCACCGACGCCACCGCCAGGGGCATCAACGCCGCCCAGCTCAGGCTCACCCTCCACGGCGTCCGGGTGCCGCGGGAGGTGATGCTGGGCGAGCCGGGCCGGATCACCGTGGAGCGGGCCGACGGGACCATCGAGCTGAGCGAGTCCGAGGTCAACCGGCTGCTGGCCGATCGCCTCCAGGGCGGGCGGCTGGCCATCGGGCAGGACGGGGTCCAGGTCCGGACCCAGCTCGAGCTGCTCGGCCAGCCGCTGGACGCGCTGGTCGCCGGCAGGCTGGGCGCCCGCGGCGGCGGGGTGACCTTCACCCCGACCCAGATCCGGCTGGGCGACCGCGGGCCCCTCGACCCGGCCCAGGAGGACCTGCTCGCCTCCCAGTTCACCTTCCAGGTGCCGCTGCCGGAGCTGCCGGCCGGGGTGCGGCTGGAGCGGGTCGACACCCGGCCGGGCATCGTCGTGCTGAGCGGCCGCGCGGCCGGCGTCGGCGTGGCCGCCTGATACGCTGGCCCCATGACCCTCGAGTTCTGGTACACGGCCCTGCTGATCACCATGCTCGCGGCCGCGGGCCTGTTCGCCGTGTACGTGGTCTACCGCCTGCTCAAGGACTGAGCGAGGCGCCCCGGGGCATTCCCGGGCAGGAAAAAACCCAGGGGGTTCGGCCGAAGTGGCCGCCTCGGTCGGACCAGGCCGAGGCCCCCTGGGTTCGGTGAGCTGTTTGGATTCCGGGGGTGATCCATTCCCCACGAACGAGGCTGAGTCGCCCTACCGGGCAGTCACCTCACGGGTCCGTACCGGTTCTGACAGCTGGACCACCTCCTTCCTCGTGTACTGCCAGTTAGCCATAGCGGGATCCGGACCGCAAACGAGAATGGCAACATGGGGTCATGCACGCGCCGACCAGTCCCCTGGACGCCCTGGAGGCGGCCACCGAGCGGGCCGTGGCCCTCGACCGGCCCGACCTGGCGACCATCGCCCTGGGCGGGACCGACCTGCTCCGGTACCTCCACGCCGTCTGCACCCAGCACACCCTGGGGCTGGTCCCCGGCGACGCCACCCAGGCGCTGCTGCTGTCGCCCAAGGGCAAGATCGAGTTCGCCTTCCGGCTGGCCGTGCTCTCCGAAGGCGTCCTGGTCGACACCGAGGCCGCCGCCGCCCCGGGGCTGGCCGAGCGGCTGGCCCGGTTCGTGTTCCGCTACGACGTGACCGTCGGCCAGCCGGTCCAGGGGGCCGCGACCCTGCTCGGCCCGGGCGCCGACGCCGCCCTGGCCGCGGCCGGCCTGCCCGTCCCGGCTCCCGGCCGGGCCGCGGTCGCCGCACCGGACCTGGTCCTGCACCGCACCCCGGTCGGGGTCGACCTGCTCGGCCCGGGGGCATTGGTCGTCCTCGCCGGCCTGGAGCGGGCCGGGGTGGAGCGGGCCCCGGCCGGGCTCTGGGAGCTGGTCCGGGTCGAGCACGGCCTGCCCAGGGCCGGCCTCGAGCTGACCGACGACGTGCTGGCCGAGGAGGCGGGCCTGCTCGGCTCCCACGTCCACCTGGACAAGGGCTGCTACCCGGGCCAGGAGACGGTGGCCAGGGTCCACAACCTGGGCCAGGTCCAGCGCCGCCTGGCCGGCCTCCGCTTCGAGCCCGGCGACGGCCTGCCGGCGCCCCGGACCGACCTGGTGACCGACGACGGCCGCCGGGCCGGCCAGCTCCGCAGCGTGGTCGACCACCCCCGCCTGGGCCCGATCGGCCTGGCCTATGTCCGCCGGGTGGTCGACGACGGCCGCCTGGTGCGGGCCGCCGACCGGGTCGCGACCGTCGTGGACTTGCCCTTCTCCTGAATCGCCGACACCCTGTCCCGCTCCATGCGTCGGGCGAGCCTGACCAGCCGGCCCTGATAGCCTCGGGGCTCCGATGTCGGAGCTCAGGGAGGCGGCCGTGGAGGTCCTGGCCGAGGTCGAGCGGTCCGGGTTCGTGGAGAGCCGGCACCTGGGGGCGGTCGCCGTCTGCGACGCCGAGGGGCGGCTGCTGGCCACGGCCGGCGACCCCGAACTGGTGGTCTACCTCCGCTCCTGCGCCAAGCCGTTCCAGGCCCTGGCCGTGCGCGGCCTCGGGGTGGAGGACGCCCTGGGCCTCGGCCAGGTGGCCCTGGCCGGCGCCTGCGGCTCCCACAACGGCGAGCCCGACCACGTCGCCTCCGTCCGCAAGGTCCTGGAGGCGGCCGGGCTGGACGAGACCGCCCTGCGCTGCCCGCCGGCCATGCCCACCGACCGCACGGCCCGCCAGCGGGTCGACGGGCCGGCCGCCGTGTACCACAACTGCTCGGGCAAGCACGCTTACATGCTCGCCGGGTCGGTGGTGCGGGGCTGGGCCCCCGAGCGCTACACCGAGCCCGACCACCCGCTCCAGGGAGTGGTCGGCGACGCCCTGAGCGACTTCGCCGGGGCCCCGATCGAGCACGTCGGCGTGGACGGCTGCGGCGTGCCCGTCCACGCCATGCCCCTGCGCGGCCTGGCCACCGCCTACGCCCGCCTGGGGGCCCGGGCGGCGGCCGGCGAGGAGGGGCCACGGGCGGTCATCGAGGCCGTGCGCAACCACCCGTTCATGCTCGCCGGCACCGGCCAGCTCGACACCCTCCTGGTCGAGGCCACCGGCGGCCGGGTCCTGGCCAAGGTCGGCGCCGAGGCCGTCTACGGCGCCGTCGACCTGGCCACCGGCACCGGCCTCGCCCTCAAGGTCCTGGACGGCGCCCCCCGGGCCCGGGCCGCCGCCCTCCTGTCCGCCCTGCGCGCCCTGGACTGGCTCGACCAGGACCAGTGGGAGGCGCTGCTGCCCGCGGCCACCGTCGACATCCACGGCGGCGGCCGGACCGTCGGCGCCGCCCGCCCGGCCGAGCTGCGCCTCTCGACCCCGGACTGACCCCCGGGCTGGTGCTTGCAAAAGTTAACCACGGGGACTACGGTGGCTAGCGTCAGGAAGGAGGCGAGGTCGTGCCGGCCGGGATGGAGCAGCTCGGCGACGTCGGTCGCTACATCCGCGAGCAGCGGCGCCAGGCGGAGCTGTCCCTGCGCAAGCTGGCCAGCCAGGCCGGGGTGTCGAACCCGTACCTGTCCCAGATCGAGCGGGGGCTGCGCCAGCCGTCGGCCAGGATCCTCAAGGACATCGCCAAGGCGCTGCGGATCAGCGCCGAGACGCTGTACGTGCGGGCCGGGATCCTGGACGAGGACGGACAGCCCACCGACCTGGAGGTCGGCATCGTGCGCGACCCCCACCTGACCGGGCGGCAGAAGCAGGTCCTGATCGACGTCTACCGCTCGTTCCGGGCCGAGGGCGCCGCCGCGCCCCCGGCCGAGGAGGCAGCCGACAGGAAGGAGCACCCCTAGATGCCCACGCCCACTCCCAAGGACGCCAGGCAGGCCCTGTACGCCGTCGCCGGCGTGGCCGACCTGGCCGTCTCGACCATCCGCCACCTGCCGGCCGACGCGGCCAGGCTGCGCGACCGGCTCCCCGACGAGGCCGTCAAGACCTACGGCGAGCTCGTGCGCCGGGGCGAGAACCTGATCACCGGGGTCCGCCGCTCGCGGCCGACCCGCCAGGCGACCGAGACGACCCGGGTCGCCGTGTCCCGCACCAAGGCGGCCAACACCCGGACCCGCCGCAGCGCCAAGACCACCCGCTCGTCGGTGAAGTCGGCCGGCACCAGCACCCGCCGGGCCGCCGCCGCCGACGCCAGGGCGGTCAAGGACGCGGCCACCAGGGTCGGCGAGAATTAGTTCACCCAGCAAACGTCGGTAGCATGGGCGCACCCGCGGGTACACCCCCGCGGGTGCTTCGCGTGACGGTCGCGGAGCGACAGCGACCGCAGGGAGCCCGGGTGGAGACGTTCGATCAGCCGATCCGCCGGGTCGGGGTTCTCTCGGTGCACTCCTCGCCGCTGGCCCCGCCCGGGGTGGGGGACTCCGGCGGCATGAACGTGACCGTCCGGGCCCTGGCCGGCGAGCTGGCCAGAGCCGGCATCGAATCCGACCTCTACACCCGGGCCACCTCCCCCGACGACCCGCCGGTGGTGGAGGTCGAGCCCGGGGTCCGGGTGCTGCACCTGCCCGCCGGGCCGCTCGCGCCCATCCCCAAGCAGCACCTTCCCCGCTACCTGTGCGCGTTCCTGTGCTCGCTGCTGCGGGCCGGCGAGCGCCACGGCCCCTACGACGTGCTGCACAGCCACTACTGGGTGTCCGGCTGGGTGGCCAGGCTGGCCAGGGAGCGCTGGGACAGCCCGGTGGTCCACTCCTTCCACACCCTCGGCCGGGTCAAGAACCTCAGCCTGGCCGACGGCGACCAGCCCGAGCCGCCGGCCCGGCTGGCCGGCGAGGAGCGGGTGGCGGCGGCCGCCGACCGCCTGATCGTCCCCACCCCGGCCGAGGCCCGCCAGCTGGTCGAGCTCTACGGCGCCTCCCCGGCCAAGGTCAGCATCGTGCCCCACGGCGTCGACCGGGGCCGCTTCCACCCCGGGGACCGGGCCGCGGCCAGGGCCGCCCTGGGGGTCACCCACCGCCACGTGCTCGCCTTCGTGGGCCGCCTCCAGCCGCTCAAGGCGCCCGACGTCGCCGTCCTCACCCTGGCCGCTCTGGCTCGCCAGCGACCCGACCTGGACGTCGAGCTGCTGGTGGTCGGCGGGGCCTCGGGCGGGGACGGCGAGCCGGCCCGCCTGCGCCGGCTGGCCACCGCCAACGGGGTCGCCGACCGGGTCCGCTTCCTCGCCCCCCAGCCGCACGACCGCCTGGCCACCATCTACCAGGCGGCCGACCTGGTCCTCATGCCCTCCTGGTCGGAATCCTTCGGCCTGGTCGCCCTTGAGGCCCAGGCCTGCGGCACCCCGGTGGTCGCGGCCGGGGTCGGCGGGCTGCTGCACGCGGTGGGCGACGGCACCACCGGGGTCCTGCTCGCCAACCACCAGCCCGACTGCTGGGCCGAGGTCGTCGCCCAGCTGCTGTCCAGCCCCCGCCGCCTGGCCGCCATGGGCGCGGCCGCGGCCCGCTTCGCCGGGGCCCACGGCTGGGACCAGGCCGCCGCCCGCCTGCTCGAGATCTACGGCGACCTGGTCCGGGAGCCGGTGCTGGAGCAGATGGGCTAGTGCTGGCCATCCGCCGGGCGCTGGCGCTCGGCGCCCACCCCGACGACATCGAGCTCCAGGCCGGCGGCACCCTGGCCGCCTGGGCGGGCCGGGGGATCCACGTCGAGCTGGCCTGCTTCACCGCCGGCGAGAAGGGCAGCGCCGACCCGGCGGCCGACCCGGCCGCGCTGGCCGCGGTGCGGCGGGAGGAGGCGCAGGCGGCCGCGGCCGCCCTGGGGGCGGCGGGCGTCCACTTCCTGGGGGCGGTCGACGGCGAGCTCGAGGTCACCATGACCCTGCGCCAGGTCGTGGCCCGCCTGGTCCGGACCGTGCGGCCGGACGTGGTCCTGGGCCACGACCCCTGGCGCCGATGGCTGCTCCACCCCGACCACCGGGCCGCCGGGCTGCTCACCGTCGACGGCGTGGTCGCCGCCCGCGAACCCCTGTACAAGGTTCCCACCGGGACACCCCTCCAGGGTTCCCCGGACCCCTCCGGCGAGGGCCTGGCCGCCCACCGGCCCCACACCGTGCTGCTGTTCGGCACCGACACCCCCGACGAGCTGGTCGAGGTGACGGCCACCATCGACACCAAGCTGGCCGCCCTCCGGGCCCACGCCAGCCAGCTCCCCGACCACGCCGACCTGGAGCGCCGGGTCCGCACCTGGAACGCGGCCATCGGCGCCGAGGTGGGCCTCGCCTACGCCGAGGCCTTCCACACCCTCGACACCAGGGGGCGTTAGCCGACCGGCGAAGTTGCCGGTCGGAACCTATTGAGCATGTCCGCGATGCTCGTACAGGTTGGTGCCAGATGCGCCACCAGCCGAGGAGGTGGGCTCGCCGACCTGCGCGGCGCCCCGGTCGCCGTCCACCGTCAGCAGTTCGGACGGGTATTGCGCGGTCGTCGCGGCGAGGTGCTAGCCTGCCGCGCGGCGCGGAGGGAGCGCGCCGCGTACTCAACGGCCCACGAGGAGCTTGCCCATGGCGTCGGCCCCGAGGGCGGCCATCGCGGCGTTCTGGTCGTGGTGGGCCACGGCGAGATCCAGGTTCGAGCGTGCACTCAACAGTGCCAGCGCGAGCACACCACCGGCGCCCGAGCTGGCCGAGGAGATGACCCGCCAGGTCAAGTCAATCGCACCCGGGCTCGCCTGGGAGTCCGGGCCAGGTCGCCACGGGTCCCGGTATTACCTGTGCGTGACTGGCGAGGGCAATCCGGAACTGCGGCCGGTGGCCGAGCGGTGGGCCCGGGCGGCCCCCCCGGCCGATGCCGCCTGGGAGTACTACCCTGCGCGGCCCCCCACGCCCGAGGAGGCCTTGGAGGGGGTGCTCCAGCTCCCCGGCCGGTTCCGCGCCCGGCAGCTCCGCCTGGCTGAGGCACGCCTGAACGTGCGGATCGACGAGGACCGCCAGCTGATCGACGTCGGCGTCTACCACCCGATGCTGCGCAAGCTGCCCGAGCAGACCCGGGCGACCCCGGCGTTCCTGCTGCTGGGCTGGCTGCTCGGCGAGGACGGGATGGAGCGGTGGGTCGGCCGCGTCGACATCCACCTGACCGAGCCCGCCGGCACCGTGGCCGCCGAGGCGCTGCCGGAGGTCGTGCGGGCCCTCGCCGAGCGGCACCCCGACCCGACCTGGGCGGTCCTGCAAGGCCGCGACGGACACGGTCAGCCGCTGCTGGCGGTGGCCAGGCGACCCCTGAAGCGGATCGACTGGCCGCTGTTCGACCTGCACGGGCGCCTCAGCGTCATCGGCACCGCAGCGCCGCCGGCCGAGTTTCCCGAGGCCTTCAACTGGCTCGCCGAGGCCGAGGACGACCTGCAGGCGTTGCTGGCTGAGCACGCCGTGCTGGTCGCCCGCGAGACCCGCCCTGACCGCCGCAGCCTGCACCTGTACTGCGACAGCGAAGGCCCGGCCCCTGGCCTGGTCGACTCCTGGCGCCGGGCACAGCCGCACCCGCTCAACGTGGCCTGGCAGCAGGATCCGGCCTGGAGCGCGGTCCAGCCGTTCCAGTGAGGGTATCCGTGCTGCTCCATAGGTCCTGACATTGACGGGACCAGACCATAGGCAGGGTGCTCACGCCTGCCAGGAGGTCTGGTCCCGTTGGCATACTGCCCGCGCTCATCGTTACCCGCCAAGGTGCTGGCCTGGCTGGCCGGCCGCCTCGCCCACCTGACCCCGCCCCGCCCGCCCGGGCAGGGCGGCACCCCGCGGCGACAGCCTGGACCTGCTGTTGCCCAAGCTGGCCGCGCTGGGGTACTGCCCGACGGCAGCTTCGTCACCACCCAGGGCGACGTGCGGGAACGCCTGGCGGAGAGGGTCGCGAGCACTGGTATGCGCCGGTCGGGGACAGGCGGACCAAGGATTGGCTCACTGATCAGCAGCGGGCGTTCAACCGGATGCAGGCGAGGCTGCGCGCTGGTCGAGCAGGCGATCGGGCATCTGGCCAACGCCTGGGCGCTGCGCCGCTGGCGGGGGCTGCTGTACCGGGTGCGAGATGTCTTCCGCGCCGCTGGCGCGCTGGTCTGCCTGGGCCGGTGGCTGCACCGGGTACCGCATGAACGAGCATCACGGACACCCTCATTGATCGTCGGCCGAAGGCCGACCCCGCGCTTTGATGAAGTGTTCGATGCCGTCCAGGACCCGGGGCAGGCCGAACTCGAAGCTCTCCCGGGCCCGGGCCACCGTGTACTCGGCCCCGCCGCTCGGCTGCTCGAACGCCCCCGAGGCGGCCACGCTGGTCACCGTCGGGTAGCGGGCCGGGTCGAAGTACCGGTCGAACAGCGGCTCGCGGGCCGTCCACCACTGCTCGTCGGAGATGCCGGTGCGCCGCTCGGCCTGGGCGGCGCCCACCGCGGTCTGGGCGGCGCCCCTGGTGTACTCGGCGACCAGGCTGACCACCAGGACCATCTCGGCCCCGCTGAGGCCGATCCCGTCGACCACGGCCAGGACGGCCTCGAACAGCTCGGTCTCGTTGGGCCCGAGCAGGGGCCGGGAGGGGGAGAGCTCCAGGATCCACGGGTGCCGGTGGAACAGCGCCCAGTCCTCCCGGGCCCGCAGCTCTAGCCCGGCCCGCCAGCCCGCGGCCCGGTCCGGCCTGGCCTCCTCGCCCAGCACCGTGTCCGCCATGAGGTCGAGCAGCTCGGCCTTGCCGGGCACATAGGTGTACAGCGACATCGTGCCCACCCCGAGCCGCTCGGCCACCCGGCGCATGGACAGGGCGGCCAGCCCCTCGGCGTCGGCCAGCTCGACCGCGGCGGCCACCACCCGGTCGACGCTCAGGCCGGGCCGCGGCCCCCTGGTCGGGCGCTGCTGGTCCCGCCAGAGCAGCCGCAGGCTGCGGGCCGGGTCCCCGCCACCGCTGTAGCTGGTCGTCACCCTTGCAACTCCGTATGGCGTACGGTACAGTGCTCCCTGAACTCCGTACAGTGTATCGAGTCAGGTGGTGCGCATGGCAACGCTACCCGTCCTGGCCGAGGGGCTGCGCAAGCGCTACGGCAAGGCCAGCGCCCTCGACGGCTTCGACCTGGCCGTACCCGAAGGCACGGTGTGCGGGCTGCTCGGCCCCAACGGGGCCGGCAAGACCACCGCCGTCCGGATCCTGGCCACCCTGCTGCGGCCCGACGGCGGCCGGGCTCGGGTGGCCGGCTTCGACGTTGTCGGCCAGGCCGCCCAGGTCCGGCACCGCATCGGGCTGCTCGGCCAGCACCCGGCCGTGGACGAGGTGCTCAGCGGCCGCCAGAACCTGGTCCTGTTCGGCCGGCTCCACCACCTTCCGGCGGCCGCCGCCGGCCGGCGGGCCGACGAGCTCCTGGAGCGGTTCGGGCTCGCCGGGACCGGCGCCAAGCCGGTCAGCCAGTACTCGGGCGGGATGCGGCGGCGCCTGGACCTGGCGGCCAGCCTGATCCTGGCCCCGCCGGTGCTGTTCCTGGACGAGCCGACCACCGGCCTCGACCCCCGCGGCCGCAACGAGGTCTGGGAGGCGGTCCGGGCCCTGGTGACCGCCGGCACCACCGTGCTCCTCACCACCCAGTACCTGGACGAGGCCGACCAGCTGGCGCACCGGATCTCCCTGATCGACCAGGGCCGGGTGATCGCCGAGGGCACCCCAGGTGAGCTCAAGTCCAGGCTGGGGGGCGACCGGATCGACGTGGTCGCCGCCCGGGGCGAGGAGCTGGCGGCCACCGCGGCCGCGGTCGCCCGGGTCGCCGCGGCCGAGCCCGAGGTCGACCCCGACACCCGCCGGGTCAGCGCGCCCGTCCGCGACCGGGTGGCCGCGCTCACCGAGGCGGCCCGCGAGCTGGACGCGGCCGGCATCACCGTCGAGGACATCGCCCTGCGCCGCCCAACCCTCGACGAGGTGTTCCTCCACCTCACCGGCCACGACACCCGGGCGGCCGACCAGCTCCCCCAGGAGGTGACGGCATGACCCTGCCGAGCGTGGAGGCCCCGCCCATGCCGGGAACGGCCGCCGAGCGGCTGCGCTGGTCGGTGGCTGACGCCTGGACCGTGACCGGACGCGACCTGGCCCACTGGCTCCGTCAGCCGGCCACCCTGGCCATGAACCTGCTCTTCATGGTCATGGTCGTGCTGCTGTTCGGCTACCTGTTCGGCGGGGCCATGACCGTGCCGGGCGGCGGCAGCTACCGGGAGTTCCTGCTGCCGGGCATGTTCGCCCTCAGCATGCTGTTCGGCGTCGAGGCGACCATGATCGCCGTGAGCACCGACGTGGCCAGGGGGGTCACCGACCGGTTCCGGGCCATGCCCATGGCCCGCTCGGCCGTGGTCGCCGGCCGCGGCATCGCCGACATGCTCAACTCCGCCCTCGGCCTGAGCCTGCTGCTCGCCTGCGGGCTGCTGGTGGGCTGGCGCTGGCACGGCGGTGCCGCCGCCACCCTGGCCGCGATCGGCCTGCTCCTGCTGCTGCGGTTCGCGCTCATCTGGGTCGGCGTCTATCTCGGCCTGGTGGTCAGGAACCCCGAAGCGGTGGCGGCGGTCCAGGTCCTGGTCTGGCCACTCGGCTTCCTCAGCAACGCCATCGCCCCGACCGCGACCATGCCGGGCTGGCTGGGCGCGGTCGCCGAGTGGAACCCGGTGTCGGCCACCATCACCGCGACCCGCGAGCTGTTCGGCAACCCGGGCCTGGGCGGCGTGTCCTGGGCCGACCAGCACGCCATGCTCCTGGCGGTGGTGTGGCCCCTCGTCATCCTGGCCGTCTTCTGCCCGCTGGCCGTCCGCCGCTGGCAGCGGCTCAGCCGCTGAGGGAGCTCAGGGCAGGACGACCGCCGGATCGCGGCGGCGATGAACCCGTCCAGCCGGGAAGGTGGTCATGTCCGCCCGCGGCTCGGCCACCGGCGGGTCAGCGGCGGCCGCGCAGGAACGCGGCCAGGTGGCCGGCGACGACCTCGGGGGCGAGGATGTCGCCCACGTGCTGCTGGCCCTCCAGTACCGCGATGCGGGCGTCGGGCAGCGCGGCGGCCACGGTCTCGACGTCGGCCGCGAACGGGTCTCGGCTGTCCGAGCCGGTCAGCAGCAGGGTCGGCGCGGTGATCCTGGCCGCCCGCGTCGGGTCCAGTGCCGCCCCGGGGACTGCCCGGAGCTCACGGGAGATCGTCGGCGCGGCCGCCACCCGCGCCGGCCAGGACGGCTGGGCCCGGAGGGCGGCGAGCTCCGCCTCGGGCATCCGCACGACCTCCCGGAACATCGTCTCCACGACCGCGTCGTGGTCCCCCGCGGCCAGCAGCAGGTCCAGTCGCTCGCCGATGCCCGCGGGGAGCTCGTTCGCGGCCGGGTCGACGGGCGGCCAGCCCTCGTAGAGGACGAGCCGCCGGACGTTGGCGGTCAGCGTGGCCCCGCCGAACGCGCACAGCCCGCCGAAGGAGTGGCCGTACAGGTCGACCGGGGTCCCCGAGGCCTCGGCGACCGCGTCGACCACGGCGGCGACGTCCTCGAACTCCCGGACCAGGTCGTACCCGGGGGCGTCGCCGCTGGCCCCGCGGCCCCGCCGGTCAAGGGCGTGGACGGTGGCGAGCGGCTCCAGGTACGGCAGCAGCGGGCGCCAGCGCCGGTGGTCGGCCACCGCCCCGTGCACCAGCACCATGGGCGGCCCCTCGCCACTCGTCCAGTAGGCAATCTCGGTGCCGTCGCGGGACACCACCCGCGTCACGGTCGCCTCGGCGGTCCCGGTCATCTCCCGCTCCTCTCCTCGAGTGAAGCCAGGCTCGCCCGACGGTCGCGGGGCCGCATCGGTAGGGCTACCTATCCTCGCGGGGCAGGAGGTGGTGCTCCATCGCGAACAGAGCCGCCGCCGCCCGGCTGGACACGCCGATCTTGGTGTAGATGTGCTGCACGTGGTGCTCGGCCGTCCGCCGGGAGATGACCAGGCGGTCGGCGATCTGGGCGTTGCTGCAGCCCTCGGCGACCAGCCCGAGCACCTCGACCTCGCGGGACGACAGCCCCGCCGGCCGCTCTCGCCGGGGAACAACAGCGTCGTGGCCGGCGACGGCCAGTACGGCCCCGACGGCCTCGGGGTCGAGGGCTCCGTCGCGGCCGTCGGCCTCCAGCGCACGCGCCGCCTCCTCGGAGGCCAGCGCGGGCCGGTGCGGCCGGGGCTGGGTCATCGCCTGGTAGGCGTCGGCCGCGGCCAGCACCCGCGCCGGGGCCGGCAGCTCCGGACCGGTGCAGCCGCGGTGGTAGCCGCCGCCGTCGAGCCGCTCGTGGTGCATGCCGGCCAGGGCGGCAAGGCCGGCCAGCCGCTCCGACCCGGCCAGGATCCGCTCGGAGTGGTAGGCGTGGAGCCGCACCTGCTCCCACTCGTGGCCGCTGAGGGCGGCCGGCTTCTCCCAGACCACGTCCGAGACGGCCACCCGGCCGAGGTCGTGGAGGAGTCCGGCCACCTCCAGGTCGGCCACGGTGGCCGGCGGGAGCCCAAGGCGCTCGCCGGCGCCGGCGGCCAGCGCGCCGACGCCACGCGAGTGCCCATGAGTGAACGGGGACTTGAGATCGGCCAGGTCGGCGAACACCCGAGCGACCTCGGTGAGCTCCCGGTCCGGCACTGCCATCACCGGCCGGGGCTCGGCCTCCAGCGCCAGGGCGCGGGGGTCGGCCGCGTTGAGCTCGCCCAGCAGCGCCTCGGCACGCTCGGCGAACACCCCGGCCAGCTCCGGGTCGAGCATGCCCCCGCCCCGCCACCGGACCGCGTCAACCGCCAGCTCGGTCCCGCCGAGGGTGTCGAACAGCACCGCGATCCCGCTCAGCCTGGCCAGCCGTGACCCGGCCGGCAGGTCGTCGCCGGCCAGGCCGGCCGGGAAGCCTCCCCCCCGCCAGTCCTCGTAGAGGTGGTAGACGCCGCGCTGGACCGCCTCGGGCAGCCGCAGGCGCCGCGCCGCCTCCCGGCCGACCTCGCAGGCCGCGGTGGTGTAGGCCCTGGCGAAGTGGCCGCCCCTGGTCACGGTGGCCAGCACCAGCCGGGCCCGCTCGAGCGGTGGGCGGCCCCGGGTGAGCAGCGGCAGGAAGGTGGCGAACAGGTCCCGCGGGTCGGCGGCGTCCTGCCGGCCGGCGGCCACGTTGAGGACGAGCTCGTCCCCGAAGACCCGGGCCGTCTCGTGCGCGTAGCCGGTGCAGCCGACGTGCTGCAGCAGGGCGGTGTAGAAGGCGGCCCGGACGTCGTCGTCCGGCAGGTCGAGGGCGTGGGCGAGCCGGGTGGCGAGCGCGCACGAGCGCAGGGCCTCGCCGGCGGGCAGCCCGAACCCGAGGTCGGCGAGCCGCGACAGCCCCGCCAGCAGGTCGGCCAGCCGCGTCTCCACCGCCACCTCCCGGCCTCGAGGCTACCGCCGGCGGCGCCGCCCGCCGGGGATGTTCGGCTCCCAGCGGAACTTGCGGACCGCCACCAGCAGCCCGGCCAGACCCCAGAGGACCAGCACGGCCAGGTGGTCCCAGCTCCAGCCGGACCCGGTGGTGAACGGGTTGAAGGTCGCCTCCATGGCCAGGGCGAAGTGTTTCACGGGAAACACCGAGCCCAGCGTCCGGAGCCAGGCCGGGGCGGTGTCCATGGGGAAGAACAGGTCGGAGATGAACGCCACCGGCAGGACGGTGAAGTTGGCCACGATCGGGGCGGCCTCGCCGTTGGGGACCAGGGCGGCCACGGCCATGCCGAGGGCGCAGAAGCACGCCGAGCCCAGCAGCAGGGTGCCGACCGCGGCCGGGAGCATGCGCCAGATGATCTCGACGTCGAACAGGACCACGCCCACGCCGACCATCAGCACGGCGCTCACCACCGAGAACCACACCGAGGACAGGATCCGGGCGGCGACGTAGATCCAGGCCGGCAGGGGCGTGCCGCGGACGCGCTTGAGGATGCCCATGTCCCGGTTCATGGCCACCCCGGTGACCAGCCCCGTGTAGCAGGTGGAGACCACGGCGAAGGCCAGCAGGCCGGGCGTGAGGAACTGCACGTAGGGGATGCCGCCGCGCGCCTCCAACGTCTGGCCGGAGTTCAGCGACCCGAACACGAGGAGGAACATCAGCGGGAGGGCGAGCGAGAAGAAGGCCGAGAACGGGTTGCGCAGGAACAGCCGGTTCTGGTGGCGGACCTGCCGCAGCAGCAGCGGCCCGGTGGCCGGCCGGCTGCCGGCGCGGGTCCGGGTGCTCACCGGTCGCCGCCGGTGAGGCGCAGGTACACGTCCTCGAGCGACGGGCGGGTCACGGCCAGGCCCTCCAGCTCGCCGCCACGGGCCAGCGCCCAGCCGGTCAGGGCATGCAGGGCGCCGGTCGGGGCCTCGGTCCGCAGCACCACCCGGCCGTCGTCCAGCCGCGGCCGGGCCGGGCCGAGGGGCGGCAGGTCGCCGAGGCCGGCGCCGTCGGGGAGCCGGAAGCTGATCTCGGCCTCGGCGACGTCGCGGCCGCCGAGGGAGGACGGGCTGCCCTGGGCCACGATCCGGCCCGCGGCCAGGATGGCCACCCGGTCGGCCAGGTTCTGGGCCTCGTCCATGTAGTGGGTGGTGAGCAGGATGGTCTTGCCGAGGGCGCGCAGGCTGTCGATCAGTTCCCAGGACCGCCGCCGGGCCGAGGGGTCAAAGCCGGTGGTCGGCTCGTCGAGGAAGACCAGGTCGGGGTCGCCGACGATGCCCAGGGCCAGGTCGAGGCGGCGCTGCTGGCCGCCCGAGAGCGTCCGGCAGCGGGCGTCGCGCTTGTCGCCCAGGCCGACCAGCTCGATGACCTCGCCCGGGTCGCGGGGGTGCGGGTAGTAGCCGCCGAACAGGGCCACGACCTCGGCGACAGTCAGCTCGCGGTCGATCCCGGCCGACTGGAGCACGATCCCGATCCGCTCCCGCAGGTCCCGCCCGCCGTCGGCCGGGTCGACGCCCAGCACCTCGACCGACCCGCCGGTGCGGTCCCGGTAGCCCTCCAGGATCTCCAGGGTGGTCGTCTTCCCGGCCCCGTTCGGCCCCAGCAGGGCGAAGCACTCGCCCTCGACCACCTCGAAGCTGATCCCCGCCACCGCCTCGGTGGCCCCATAGACCTTCCGGAGGCCGTCGACCTGGATCGCCGCCATATCCCTCCTCACCCTCGGTCGGCCCAAGGGTAGTCTCACCTCCATGAACAGACGACCCGAGCCGGAGGCGGTGCGGGCCGCCGCGGTGGAGGCGGTGGCCGCGTTCGTCAACGACGCCGGCGTCGACGCCGAGGAGCTGGGCGACGGGCGCTGGTTCCTGCGGCTGGCCGGCGAGCGCAAGCTCGGCATCGGCGTCCACCTGGCCGTCGGCGACCGGACCCTGCGGGTGGAGTCGTTCTTCATGCGGGCCCCCGAGGAGCAGCGCGAGCGGCTCTACCGCGACCTGCTGCTGCGCCAGGCGACCAGCTACGTGCTCCGCTTCACCCTGGACGAGGCCGGCGACCTGTTCCTGGTCGGGCAGGTGCCGCTGCGGGCGGTCACCCACGAGGAGGTCGACCGGGTGGTCGGGTCGGTCCTCGATCTCGCCGATGCCGCCTATTTGCCCGCGGTGGAGATTGGGTTCGCATCGAGCATTGCCGCCGAAAAAGCTTGGCGGGCCCGCCTGGCCGAGGGCTCGGCCCGTTCACCGGAAATTCCATCGAAGTAATTCTACCCGTCCCTAGCTGGACATACGCGTCTGGCCAGCACAAACGTCGCCTTGACGCGACCCTGGCCGCCTTCTAGATTCCGCTTCGCCCCGAGGGGCCGACGCGGTAGGACTGGGAAATCCGGATCGGAGTTCCCGCTGGAAGGGCTGACGGGTCCGGACGGCGCGTCGCGGACGGTGGGTACGCGCAACCCGCCGCGCCGCGGCGAGGTCCAAGCGGCCTCAGGGTCGTAGGACGGGACTTCCGCGAGTCGTTCTCGGGAAGGCCACGGGAGTTCCTCGGGGCGCCGATGACCCCCAGGGGCCCAATCGGCCGGGAGCAGGCGGGTTCGCCCGCCGGTCAACCGGACGGGGTTCCTGGGGGTCGTCACTTTTCGCGCTTCCCAACCTGGGAACCGTAGACTCAGGTCCAGTACCCCAGGGCAGGTGGAGGCACCCATGTCGATCACCCTCACGCAAGAGACCGTCGTGGCCGAGATGGCACGCCCCGAGGGCAGGAAGGCCCTCCTGCTGGTGATGGACGGCCTTGGCGGCTACCGCACCGCCGAGCGCGGCTCCGAGCTCACCGAGGCCAGCACCCCCAACCTGGACCGGCTGGCCGGCGAGGGCTCCCTCGGCCTGCACGACCCGGTCACCCGCGGCATCACCCCCGGGTCGGGCGCCGGCCACCTCGGCCTGTTCGGCTACGACCCGCTCGCCTACGAGATCGGCCGGGGCGCCCTGTCGGCGGCCGGGATCGGCTTCGAGCTCCAGCCGGGCGACGTCGCCGCCCGGGTCAACTTCTGCACCCTGGCCCCTGATGGGACCGTGGCCGACCGCCGGGCCGGCCGGCTGCCCACCGAGGAGGCCACCGCCATCTGCGAGCTGCTGATGCGCGAGATCAAGCTCGACGGGGCCGAGTTCTTCCTCAAGCCCGAGCGCGAGCACCGCGGGCTGCTGGTCCTGCGCGGCCAGGACCTGAGCAGGGACCTGACCGACACCGACCCCCAGGCCACCGGCGTGCCGCCCCTGGAGCCGCAGGCCAGGACGCCCGAGGCCAAGCCCACCGGGCGCCTCGTCAAGCAGGTCCTCGACCAGGCCCGCGCCCTGCTGGCCGACCGGGAGCGGGGCAACTTCCTGCTCCTGCGCGGCTTCGACAGCCTCAAGGACCTGCCCAGCTTCCCCAACCGCTACCAGGTCAGGGCCCTGGCCATCGCCGCCTACCCCATGTATGTCGGCATCTCCCGGCTCCTCGGCTTCGAGACCCACCAGGTCGACGGGGCGGCCAAGGAGGAGGTCGACGCCCTGGCCGAGCTGCTGCCCGACCACGACTTCGTGTTCATGCACATCAAGAAGACCGACTCGGCCGGCGAGGACGGCGACTTCGACCGCAAGGTCGAGGCCATCGAGGAGGTCGACGCCCTGATCCCGCGCATGCTGGAGGCGGGGGTCGAGGTCCTGGCCATCACCGGCGACCACTCCACCCCGGCCCAGATGGCCGCCCACTCCTGGCACCCGGTCCCGGTGCTGCTGTGGGGCGGCACCGCCGCCGCCGACGGCCTCCCCGGCTTCGACGAGGTCAACTGCC
>Ga0081538_10002641_pt1 | contig 17305 bp, 20 predicted proteins | sample TabmetS5T2R1_FD_71022 | JGI IMG/M metagenome (GOLD analysis project Ga0081538, IMG submission 71022) | Tabebuia heterophylla rhizosphere microbial communities from the University of Puerto Rico - S5T2R1 | ecosystem: Host-associated > Plants > Roots > Rhizosphere ... | reverse complement strand
GAACAGCCGATTGAGGCATCTGCCCCGTGTGCCGATCAAGGGACTGGATGGCCGAGCGGCGCCCAGGACGGCCTCACGCGCTGAACGTCGCCCCCGGCTCCAGCACCTCCACCTTCGACGACGTCTGCGACTCGACGTCGGACTTGAACGCCTGAGCGTCGGTCTCGATCACCGGCATGGTGTCGTAGTGACAGGGGATCACGGTCCCGGCCTCCACGTACTCGGCCGCCACCACGGCGTCGAGGCGGTCCATCGTGTAGTGGCCGCCGATGCACATGAGCGCCACGTCGATCGGGTTGCCGCGATGCGCGATCAGCTTCAGGTCGGAGAAGAGGGCCGTGTCGCCGAGGTGGTAGACGGTCTTGCCGCCGATGCCGATCAAGAGGCCGGCCGGCACGTTCGGCGTGCCCTTGGGCGTCGTGGACGTGTGCCACGCCGGCACCAGCTTCACCCAGCCCCAGTCGAACTTCACGGTGCCGCCGAGGTTGGGGTCGGACACGTTCTCCACGCCGGCGTCGTTCAGCTCGTTCGCGATCTCGGCGATCGCCACGACCGGTGCCCCGGTGCGCTTGGCGACGTCCTCGACGTCGCCGTAGTGGTCCGGGTGGCCGTGGGTCAACAGGATGTGCGTCGGCTCGACCTCGTCGGCGCTCGCGGCCGCCTTGGGATTGCCGGTCAGGAAGGGGTCGATGAGGACGCGGGTGTCGCCCTCGATCAGCTCGAAGCAGGAATGGCCCAGAAATCGGATGTCCATGGGTCAGGCGTCTCCGTCGTCGGGTTCGGGTTCCGTCAGCTCACGGGCGAGCTCCCAGCCGACCGCCACGCCGACGAGCATGCCCATCCGCGTCTCCTCGGCCAGCAGGGTCTCTATGCGCTGCGTGCGCACGGCCTCGTCTGGCTCCGCGACCGCCTGGCGCACCTGGGAGCGATGTGCGCCGCCGAACCAGCCGCCCTCCTCCAGCGCGTGCGCGAGCACCCGCTGAAGCTGGGGCGCGAGCGCGGCGAGGGCCCGTTCGGCACCGGCGAAGCGCTCGGGGTCGGACAGCGCCCGGACGGCTGCCTCCACCTGCTCGTCCGTGAACACGCGCGGGATACTAGGCCCGCCGCACCCCCGGCGCGCTCGGCCTAGTAGGTGGTCTTGCGGGTGAACAGCGGCAGCGCCAGGCCGAGCAGCGCGCCGGCCGCACCGCCGCCCACGGCGGCGCCGATGTTGGCCTGCTCCTCGGCCAGCGAGAGCAGCACCAGCACGATCGCGATCACGTAGACGCCCAAGAGGTCGTTCTCGCGGTCCTCGCCCCGCCGCGCAGCCATGCGGTCGTCGACGAGCCAGGCGCACAGGAGGCCGAGCGCGGCGCCGTTGGCGCCGAAGGCGCTGAAGATCTCGGTGTCCACGAACAGCGGCGGCGTCTCCGCGAACGCGACCAGCGCCATGCCGGCCGCACCCGACAGGACGAACACGAGGATGACCGGCACCGGCCCGAAGCGCCGCTCGAGGAGGGTCCCGAAGATGCCGACTGCCACGAGCGTCACGAACGCGTACCCGATCTGGTCGGCGAACAGGAACGGGGCGGCGAAGAAGCGCCACACCTCCTCCGCGAGCGGCACGGTGACGTAGCCGTAGTCGACGGTGTCATCGGCCTGAAAGACCAGCGCCGAGAGGATGCAGGCGAAGATCAGCGCGAAGGTCGCGTACGGCCTCGTGTCGGGCGCGACCCCGGCGATCTCATCGGCCCGCAGCCGGGGCAGCGTCGGCCGCCGCCGGGCGCGCCGCTTGGGCTGCGCCTCGCCACCCGAGCGATCCAGCTTGGGGGCACGCTTGCGCACCCGCTGCCCGCAGTAGGGGCACTCGGTGACGTATGGGCTCACCTCCGAGCCGCAGTTGCGACAGACGACGAAAAGGTCCGGCTGGGACACGTCCACTCAGGGTACCGGGCGGACCCCTACTCGCCGGGCGTCTCCGCGGCCTCAGGCACGCTGGCGTCGATGATCTCGCGCACGACCTCGTGGAGATCGTGGTTGGCGTCGAAGACCACCGTCTGGCGGGTCGATCCCGTGCCGTTCTCGATGATGTCCTCGAGGCCGTCGAACTCGTCGGCCGAGCCAAGCTCCTCGGCATGTGGGCGCAACCGCTCCATCAGGCGCCGGGCCAGCTCCGCGGCGGTCACCCGGTCGGTGTTCGGCAGGTCGACGAGCTCCCCGTCGAGGCCGTGGCGCGCGGCCAGCCACTTGTTCTCGTCGAGCATCTCGTACGGGTATCGGGACAGCGACTTGCCCGCCTCGTAGTGCTCGGCCAGCTCCTTGACCATGGCCTGGATCAGGGCCGCGATCGCCAGGGTGTGCTCCACGCGGGTCTGGGAGTCCATCGCCCGGATCTCGACCGTGCCGAAGTTCGGGTGGGGCCGGACGTCATACCAGAGGTAGGTGTAGTCGCGGATGACCTTGGCGGTCGTCATGAACTCGATGCGCCGCTCCCAGTCCTCGTAGTCCTCGTAGCGCGGCGGGATCCCCACCCGCGGGAAGGCCCGGAAGATCGGCGTGCGCGTGGACTGGAGGCCGGTGGACTGGCCGCGCCAGAAGGGCGAGTTGGCGGACAGGGCCAGCAGGATCGGCACGTGCACGCGCATGCCGTTGGTCACGTGCACGGCCTTGTCGGGGTCGTCGAGACCCACGTGCACGTGGATCCCGAAGATGATCTCCTGGCGCGCCACGAACTGGAGCCCGGCGATCAGGTCGCGGTAGCGCGGCCGCGACACGATCCGCTGGTCCTCCCACATCGCGAACGGGTGGGTGCCGGCGGACCCGATCGCGAGCCCGCGCTCGCCGGCCACCTGCTGGACCAGCCGGCGCAGGGCGCGCAGCTGGTAGCCCGCCTCGCGGGTGTCCCGGCAGGGCTCGGTCGCGATCTCGCAGACCGATTCCATCAGCTCGGGCTTGACCTCGCCGTCCTTCTCGAGGTCGTCGAGTGCCTCGAGGAGCCCCTCGATCGAGCTGGCGAGGTCGAGGCTCTCCCGATCCACGATCATGAGCTCTTCCTCGATCCCGAGGGTGTACGAGGGGCCCGTGAAACGGTGCTCCACGCGGCCATCGTATCCAGCAGCCTGGAGGTCAAACGGGGTATAACACCTGTCGACCGCGACCAGGAGACCCCATGACACTCGGCTACGACGGCAAGCTCTACTTCCTCGCGTTCGACCATCGCGGGTCGTTCCAGAAGAAGATGTTCGGGATCGAGGGGGATCCCTCCGACGAGGAGACCGAGAAGATCTCCGACGCGAAGCACCTGATCTTCGAGGGGATGCAGAAGGCCGTCGAGCAGGGGGCGGAGCCGAGCGTGACGGGGGTGCTGGTCGACGAGCAGTTCGGCGCGCCGAAGAACGTGCCGGGCGACACCAAGGAGCGCGGCCTGCTGCTCGCGATGCCGGTCGAGAAGTCCGGCCAGAACGAGTTCGACTTCGAGTACGGCGACGACTTCGGCGAGCACATCGAGAAGTTCGACCCGGACTTCGCGAAGGTGCTCGTCCGCTACAACCCCGACGGCGACGCCGAGATGAACGAGCGTCAGACCGAGCGCCTCAAGCGGCTCGCCGACTGGCTCCACGAGAACGACCGCAAGTTCCTCTTCGAGCTCCTGGTACCGGCCGAGGAGTCGCAGCTCGAGCAGGTCGACGGGGACACCGACCGCTACGACGCCGAGCTGCGCCCGGAGCTGATGCGCCGGACCATCACGGAGTTCCAGGACGCGGGCGTCGAGGTGGACATCTGGAAGATCGAGGGCATCGACACCCAGGAGGACTGCCAGAAGATCGCCGACACCTGCCGGCGGGACGGCCGCGACGGCGTCGTCTGCGTCGTGCTCGGCCGCGGGGCCGACGACCGGAAGGTCGAGCACTGGCTTCGCCAGGGCGCCCCGGTCGAGGGCTACGCGGGGTTCGCGATCGGCCGCACGATCTGGTGGGACGCCCTCAAGGGGTTCCTCGACGGCGACCTGGAGCGCGAGGAAGCCGCCGAGAAGATCGCCGACAACTACATGCGGTTCGTGCGCGTTTACGACGAGGCTGCCAAGGAGGCGGCGGCCGCGTGATCGAGCCCGGCGCGACGCTGCGCCGCCCGGCGAGGAGGGCGGATAACGCTGGTAGCCTTCCCGACGCGATGCGGATGCGCCAATCCCTGGCCCAGTTCGAGGAAGCCTTCCGAGAGGAGGCTGCCGAGTCGATCGTGCGCCGCGAGCGCCTGCGCAAGCAGGCCGTTCACCGGGCGCGAACTCGCCGGGTCGAGCGCACCCGCAAGCAGGGGACGCTGCGCTTCACGCTGCTCTCGCTCTCGATCATCCTCACCGCGGTGATAGTGACGATCGTGATGTTCGAGGCGCTCGCGATGATCGCGGGCTAGCGATCTCCTACGAGGCGTACCGCTCCTCCGCGTCGCCGTCCCGCTGGATCTCGACGTACACCTCCTTGCGGTACACGGGCACGGAACGGGGCGCCTCGATCCCGATCCTGACCTTCTCCCCCATGATCGCGAGCACCGAGATCTCGATGTCGTCGCCGATCATGATGCTCTGATTGGCTTTGCGCGTTAGGACGAGCACGTCCGGCGCCTCCCCTGCCTGGACGACGATGCGGCCACCAATAAAGCAGCCGGAGCGTCCGGGCGCAATAGCCAAGTCGCGTTGCTAGTGTCCGCCGCCGCTTGGCACGCAGATCCCTGAAACCCCAGCTGAACCAGATTCGCACCTGGGTTCGCCAGGGGCGCACCGACGCTTGGATCGCGCATCAGCTCGAGGTCTCGGTCGGGGACATCCGCGCTTTCAAGCGCGAGCACGAGCTCGTCCCGGACGACGGCGGCGGGAATGGCGACGAGGGCTACGCCGGCGCGGGTGCCGCGGACGAGCTCGACCTGCGCGCCGAGGACGACGCCCTGGTGGCCGCCGCGCTCGAGGCCGAGCAGGATGCCGGCGAGGACGAGGACGAAGACGAGGACGGCGACGAGGAGAAGCCGCGCCGTCGCCGCCGCGGGCGCCGCGGCGGGCGCGGGCGGAAGCGCCGGACGGCGGAGCTCGAGGGCACCTTCGACCATGGCGAGGAGGGCTACGGGCTCTGGCTCGACCCGGCCATCCAGGACGACCCCGTCTACGCCGAGCACTGGGCCGGGCACCGGCCCGTGACGGTGACCGTCGAGCCCGAGCGGATCGTGATCAGCCGCGCGGGCGAAGAGCCCGACGACGACGCAAGCACCAGCAGCGACTAGCCGCCTGGCCGCAGGGCCCGCCCGCCCGCGAAATCCGACGCCTCCCGCGCGTAGCGCGCGAAGGCGGCGTCCACGACCGTGGCCGCGTCCGTCCCGGCCCCGCGGCGGATCAGCAGCTCGGTGGCCCAGTCCGTTCCCTCGCCGTACAGCTCGGCGAGCTCGTCGACCACGAAGCTCGAGCCGAGCCGCCTGCGCAGCTCGTCGACGACGGTCTCGACGCCGCGGTCCAGCCGGGCGCGCGCCGGCTCCGGCGCCTCCGTCACGCGCCGCTCGCCCTCGCGCCACTGGTACATCGCGTTCTCGAGCCCGTAAGCCATCAGGGTCCCGAACATAGAGGAGAGCGCGCCGGCGCAGCGAAGGAGGCCCGGATGCACGCTCGCCGCCGCACGAGCATCCGGTGGGACCGCCTGGGTCGGGTCGCCCTGCTCGGGACCCTGATCGTGATCCTCTTCCTGTACCTCTCGCCCGCCAAGCACTGGTGGCAGCAGTCGCGCACGGCCGGCGCCCAGCGGGCGGAGCTCGAGGAGCTGAACCAGGAGAACCGCAAGCTCAAGCGGCAGGTGAGGGCCCTACGGGATCCCGGCGCCCTCGAGCAGGAGGCGCGCCGCCTCGGCATGGTGCGGCAGGGCGAGCGGGCCTACGTGATCGAGGGGCTGCCGTAGACGGCGTCGGCGCCCAGCGCCTCCTCGATCCGCAGCAGCTGGTTGTACTTCGCCACCCGATCGGACCGGGAGGGCGCCCCGGTCTTGATCTGGCCGCAGCCGGTGGCCACCGCGAGGTCCGCGATGGTCGTGTCCTCGGTCTCGCCCGAGCGGTGCGACATCACGGCCGTGTAGCCGGCCTCCTGGGCCATGCGCACCGCTTCGAGCGCTTCCGTCAGAGTCCCGATCTGGTTCACCTTGACGAGGATCGAGTTGCCCGCCCCGATTTCGATCCCGCGGCGTAGCCGCTGGGTGTTGGTCACGAAGAGGTCGTCGCCGACGAGCTGGACGCGATCGCCGAGCGCCTCGGTGAGGAGCCTCCAGCCGTCCCAGTCGTCCTCGTCGAGACCGTCCTCTATCGAGATCACGGGGTAGCGGGACGCCAGGTCGCTCCAGTACTCGACGAGCTCGGCGGACGTCATGGTCCGCCCCTCGTGCTCGAGCACGTACGACCCGTCGCGGTAGACCTCGCTGGTGGCGGGGTCGAGCGCGATCGCCACGTCGTCGCCCGGGCGGTAGCCGGCCGCCTCGATGCCCGCGATCAGCATCTCGAGCGCCGCCTCGTTCGAGTCGAGGTCGGGCGCGAAGCCGCCCTCGTCCCCCACCGCGGTCGCGAGCCCGCGGTCGTGGAGGGTGCGCTTCAGCGCGTGGAAGACCTCCGCCCCGATGCGGAGCCCCTCCGAGTAGCTCGGCGCGCCAACGGGCACGACCATGAACTCCTGGAAGTCCACCTTGTTGTCCGCGTGCGCGCCGCCGTTCAGCACGTTCATCATCGGCACCGGCAGCACGTGCGCCGCCTCGCCGCCGAGGTAGCGCCACAGCGGCTGTCCGACCTCTGCCGCGGCGGCCTTGGCCCCGGCGAGCGAGACCCCCAGGATCGCGTTGGCGCCGAGGCGCCCCTTGTTGGGGGTCCCGTCGAGCTCGATCATGGCCCGATCGAGCCCGCCCTGGTCGGCCGGGTCGCGTCCGCGCACCGCGTCGGCGAGCTCGCCATTGACGTTGGCGACCGCCCGCGACACGCCCTTGCCGGCCCAGTCCTCGCCGCCGTCGCGCAGCTCGACGGCCTCGAACTCGCCGGTCGAGGCTCCAGACGGCACCGCGGCCCGCCCGGCCGCACCCGACTTCAGCAGCACGTCGACCTCGACGGTCGGGTTTCCGCGGCTGTCGAGGACGTGCCGGGCGTGCACCCTCTCGATCTCGCTCACGCCTCGCCGACCTCCTTCCTGAACCGGTCCGCCGCCTGGCGCAGCGCCAGCTCGGGGTCGGCGCCGGCCTCCATCGCCTCGCGGACGGCGGCGAGCAGAACCTGGCCCGGATCGTCCCGCGCGCCGCTCCAGTCGTGCCCGGCGGCCTTCGCGCGCCTCAGGACCTTCTTCGCATAGAGCGTCGAGGGAAGGGTCTCCGGGATCGGTCCGAAGATCTCGCCCTCGCCCTCCACGTCCCGCTTGATCTGGTCCCAGTTGCGCACGACCTCGCTCGCCGTCTCCGCCTCCACCTCGCCGAACACGTGCGGGTGGCGGCGGATCAGCTTCTCACGACAGCGCTCGGCCACCTCGGCCAGGCTGCCCTGGCCGCGCTCCTCGAGCAGCAGCGCCAGGAAGTAGACCTGGAACAGGACGTCCCCGAGCTCGTCGAGCAGCTTGGCGTCGTCGCCGGAGTGGGCCGCGTCGGCGAGCTCGTAGGCCTCCTCGACCGTGTGCGGGACGATCGAGCGCTCGTCCTGCTCGCGGTCCCAGGGGCACTCCTTGCGAAGCCGCCTCGTGATCTCGTCCAGCCGCATGAGGGCGGCCGAGAGATCGCCGGCCACTACTGCTCGGGAGTCGGCTGCGGCGACTGCGACGGACCCGAGGGGTTGCCGCCGGAGGCCGGACCGGTGTCGCCCTTCTCCTTCGGAGCGTTGTCGCACTCGGCGACGCGGTAGTCGTCGGCGCAGGACGTGTCTTCCTTGTACTGCTCGCGGAAGTCCTTGATCCAGTCGTCGAGCGTCTTCTGCTGGCGCTCCGAGCGCAGCAGGTTCCTGATCGTCTCCTTCGACTCCTCGAGCGACTGCTGAGACGCCGGCGTGACCTTCTCGACCTCGAACACGTACCAGCCGAACTGCGTCTTGACCGGCCCCTCGAGCTCGCCCTTCTTCGCCTCGAAGACCGCGTCGTCGAGCGCCTTGTCCTGCTGACCCTTCGCCACGGCGGGAAGGACGCCCGCCTGTGCCTTCGAGGCCTCGTCGATCGAGTACTGGTTCACGACCTTCTTCCATGACTGCCCGTCGGCCAGGGCCTTGCGCGCCTGGTCGGCCTTCGCCTCCGTCTTGGTCAGCACCACGCGAAGGTCGCGGCGCTCCGGCTGGGCGAAGCGCTTCTTGTTCTTCTCGTAGTACTCCTGGATGTCCTCGTCGCTGACCTTGCCCGCGTCCTCGGTGATCTTCTGGGTCAGCTTCTCCTGGAGCTGGTTGAGCTTGACGCGGTAGAGGATGTCCTCCTCGGTCATGCCGGAGGACTTGATGAACTCCTGGTAGGCCTTCTCGGTCGGGAAGGCCTGCTTCTTCTGGTCCTCGAAGGACTTGCGCACCGCGGCGTCGCTGACCTCCACGCCCTGGTCCTCGGCCTCCTGGGTGACCCACTCGGCCTGGATCAGGAACTGCATGACCTCGCCCTTGAGCGTGTCGTACTCCTGCTCGCACTGCTTCTTGAGGGCTGCGTCGCTCTGCGTCTTCTGCCCTTCGGGGACGGGAAGCTTCTTCTTGGCCGCGACGCACTTGCTGAACTCGGGCGGATCCGGCACGACGACCGCGCCGCCCTGGGCCTGGCCCGAGACGGCGGTCTTCAGCCACTTGTCGAACTCGTCCTGGGTGATCGTGGCGTCGCCGACCTTGGCGACCGCGCCAGACGGGATTTCGTTGCCGCAGCCGGCGACGGCGGCAGCGCCGAGGCCGACGATCGCGACCGAGAGCAGGGACTTGATCGAGGCGTGTGTCATCCGGGCAATGTGTAGTGCGGGGACGTAAAGCTGGGCTAATCGGGGGCGAGGGGCCCCCGAGCGGTGGCGAAGGGTAGCGGACGCGTTTTTGCCCGCTGGTCAGTCAGTTCCGGGCTCCGGCTCGGTCGCCACCTCGAGTATCGCCTCCGCCGCGTCGACCACGGCCCTGAAGCGCTCGGACGCCTCATCCGGGAGCCGCACGCGCACCGTCGACCGGCCCGACTCGTAGATCGCCTCCGGCACCCGCTCCCTCAGCGCCTTCGATCCGGTCGAGTCCAGCTCGATGGGCGTGACCGCCATGCGCCCTTGCCTGAAGTCGACCGAGCGGGCGCCCGCACGGCCGAGCTTGATGCGGGCGTCCTGGAGCCGGATCAGGTTGTCGAGCGGCTCCGGGACGGGGCCGAAGCGGTCCTCGAGCTCCTCGCGGAGGACGATCAGCTGGGCGACCTCGCGCGCGCCGGCCACGCGGCGGTGAACCTCGATCTTCGCCGCCTCGTAGGGCACGTAGTCACCCGGCACGTACGCGTCGACGGGCAGGTCCAGCCGCACCGGCTCCGCCGCCTCCTCGGCCGAGTCGCCGGCGAGCAGGCGCACGGCCTCGTCGAGCATGCCCACGTACAGCTCGAAGCCGACCGCCGCGACGTGCCCGGACTGCTCCTGGCCGAGCAGGTTGCCGGCGCCGCGGATCTCGAGGTCGCGCATCGCGATCTTGAAGCCCGAGCCGAGCTCGGTGTAGTCGGACAGCGTGGCGAGGCGCTGGCCGGCCTCGTCCGACAGAGCCGCCGCGCTCGGGTAGAGCAGGTAGGCGTAGGCGCGCTCGCGGGAGCGGCCCACGCGGCCGCGGATCTGGTACAGCTGGGCGAGCCCGAAGACGTCGGCGCGCTCCACGATCAGCGTGTTGGCGGTGGGGATGTCGAGGCCCGACTCGACGATGCTCGTGCAGACGAGCACGTCGCCGTCCCCGCGCAGGAACTCGAGCATGGTCTCCTCGAGACGCCCCTCCTGCATCTGCCCGTGGGCCACCAGCACGCGCGCCTCGGGCAGGAGCGCGCGGATGCGCTCGGCGGTCTCGTCGATCGTGTCGACCCGGTTGTGCAGGAAGAAGGTCTGTCCCTCGCGCGCCAGCTCCCGCTTGATCGCCGACGCGACGAGCTCCTCGTCGTACTCGCCGACGTAGGTCCGTACGGGCCGGCGGCCCTCGGGCGGCGTCTCGATGACCGATATGTCGCGCAGCCCGGCCAGGGACATCTGGAGCGTGCGCGGGATCGGCGTTGCCGACAGGCTCAGCACGTCCACCCGCAGCTTGAGCTGGCGCAGCAGCTCTTTCTGCTTGACGCCGAACCGCTGTTCCTCGTCCACGATCAGGAGGCCGAGGTCCTTCGGCCGGACATCGCGCGAGAGCAGGCGGTGGGTCCCGATGAGGATGTCCACCTTCCCCTCGGCGAAGTCGGCGACCGCCTCGCGCGACTCCTTCGGAGTGCGGAAGCGGGAGACCATCTCCACCCGGATCGGGTAGTCGCGCAACCGCTCGGTGAAGGTGCCGAGGTGCTGCTGGGCGAGCACGGTCGTGGGGACCAGGAACATCACCTGCTTGCCGTCCTCGGCCGCCTTGAAGGCGGCGCGCAGCGCGACCTCGGTCTTGCCGTAGCCGACGTCGCCGCAGATGAGGCGGTCCATCGGGCGCGCCTCCTCCATGTCGGCGCGCACCGCCTCGATCGCCTCGAGCTGATCGGGCGTCTCGCGGTAGGGGAAGCGCTGCTCGAACTCGAGCTCCCACTCGCCGTCGCGAGGGAAGGCGTGGCCGGCGCGGCGACGCCGCTCCGCGTAGAGCGTGATGAGCTCGCCCGCGAGCGCCTCGGCGGCGCGCCGCGCGCGCAGCTTCTGCTGCTCCCACTGCTTGCCGCCGAGCTTGGAGAGAGGAGGGTCGCCGGCGTCGGCGCCCACGTAGCGGCTGATCTTGTGGAGCTGGTCGCTGGGGACGAAGACCCGGTCGCCGTCGCGGAACTCGAGCTCCAGGTAGTCGCGGGTGACGCCGCCGACGGTCTTCGTCTCGAAGCCCGCGAAGCGGGCGATGCCGTGGTCCTCGTGCACGACCGGCGAGCCGGCCCGGAGGTCGGTGAACGACGCCAGGGCGCCAGGGCGGGGTCCCTCGGGGCGCGTCGCACGGCGCCGCCGCAGCAGGCGGTGCTCGGGGACGACGGCGAGCTTCAGCTGCGGGGCGAGGAAGCCCTCGCGGAGCCCGGCGTGGGCGAACAGGACACCCGGCTCGGCCGGTGCGGGGTGGCCGTCGAGGAAGGCCGCCTGCACGCGGGCCAGGTTGAGGCGGGCGCGCTCGGCCTCGCCGCGACGGGCCCAGGCGACGACCGTGCGATAGCCGGAGCGGACGAGCTTCTCGAGCTCGGGCTCGGCCTCGCGCAGGGAACGGGCCGCCGTGTCGGCGCTCTGGGCGCGGAACTCGTGCGGCTGGTCCTGCGAGATGCTGGACAGCCGCAGGGCGGCCCGCGAGTCGAGGGCCTCGCCGAGCCGGTCGGGATGCACGTAGAGATCGTGCGCGTCCTGGTCGTGGAAGCTCGTCGTGACGTCCTGCCAGAGGTCCCGCAGCGCGGGGGGAAGCTCCTCCTCCGCGGCCACGGTCACGAGCGCGGACTCGGGGACCAGCTCGAGCAGCTCGCGGAAGCGGTCCACCGGGAGCACGTCGGCCACGTCGGGCCGCTCGCCCGCCTCGCTCGCCGCGGCGATCTCCGCCAGCTCGCGGTGCTCGGGGCCGAGCTCGGCGGCGGGCTCGATCTCCACCCGGTCGGCCTCCTCGAGCGAGCGCTGGGTGAAGGTGGAGAACCAGGTGAGCCGCTCGACCTCGATGTCGAACAGCTCGCAGCGCACGGCGCGCTCCTCGGTCGCCGGGTAGACGTCGAGGATGTCGCCGCGCACGGCGAACTGGCCGCGCTCCTCGACCTGGTCGACGCGCTCGTAGCCGCAGGCCACGAGCTGGCCGGAGACCTCGTCGAGGTCGAGCAGCCCGCCCTTCTCGATCTGGAACCCGTGCGGACGGAGGTCGGGGTCGGGCACCTTCTCGGCGAGCGCGGCCGCGCTCGCCACGACCACGGCGGGCTCTGCGCCGAGTAGGGCATCGAGCGCTGCGATGCGCAGGCCGACCAGGTGCGGGGCCGGCGCCAGGTGCGACTCGTAGCGCATGCCGCGCGCCGGATAGAACCGCACCGGGCGCGGGCTGAGGAACGTCTTGAGGTCGGCGGCCAGGTCGCGCGCCGCACGGTCGTCGCCGGCGACGACGAGGGCCGGGCGCTCGGGCTCGGCATCGAGCAGACCCGCGAGCAGGTACGGGCGGAGGCTGGCGGAGACGAACGCGCGCTGCGGTTCGTCGCGCGCCGCGGCCGCCAGGTTGCCGACGGCGGGGTCCTCGTGGGCGTATCTGAGGAGTGCTCTGAGCATGCGCAGCGGCCGCCCGGGGCGTCCGCGCGGCCTGCTACCGATTCTAGGCAGGGTCCATGGCCGCGATCGAGGTGCACGCGCTCACCAAGCGATTCGGTTCCGTCACGGCCGTGGACGGGATCAGCTTCGACGTGCAGCCGGGCGTCGTGACGGGGTTCCTCGGCCCCAACGGCGCCGGCAAGACCACCACGCTGCGCATGATCCTCGGGCTCGCCCGGCCCTCGGCCGGCACGGCGACGATCGGCGGAACGGCCTATCGCGCGCTGGCCGACCCCGCCCGCACCGTGGGGGCGGTGCTCGAGCGCTCGGGCTTCCATCCCGGGCGGCGCGCCCGCGACCACCTGCGGACGGTTGCCCGCGCGACCGGGATTCCGGAGGAGCGGGTGGACGAGACGCTCGCGATCGTGGCGCTCGACAAGGCGGCGCGGCGGCGGACGGGCGAGTACTCGCTCGGCATGCGCCAGCGGCTGGCGCTGGCCACGGCCCTGCTCGGCGACCCGAAGGTCCTGATCCTCGACGAGCCCGCCAACGGGCTCGACCCCCAGGGAATCCGGTGGCTGCGCGACTTCATGCGGTGGTACGCGTCCCAGGGCCGCACGGTCCTCGTGTCGAGCCACGTGCTGGCCGAGATGGCGCAGGTCGCCGACGCCGGCATCGTCATCCACCGGGGGCGGGTGGTGGCCCAGGGGTCGGTGGCGGAGCTGACCTCTGGTCGCGCCGCCACCGTCGAGGTGCAGAGCCCGGGCGCGGAGAAGCTCGCCGCGGCCCTGCGCGCGCGGGGCTACGGGGTGGAGACGGCCGACGGCGGCGGCCTGCTCGTCACGGGCGCCGAGGCCGCGGCGGTCGGCGATCTCGCCCTGAGCGAGGGGGTGGCCGTCCACGGGCTGCGTGAGCGCGCCGTCTCGCTCGAGGACGTCTTCTTCGAGCTGACCGGCGAGGAGTCCAGCCCCTCGTGAGCGCGCTGGTGAGCGCCGAGCTGCTGAAGCTGCGGACGACCCGCACGGCGTTCGGATTCCTGATGGCGATCGTGTTGCTGACGCTCGCCGTCAACGCGGCGAATTTCGCCACGAGCGACTTCATCGACGAAGAGGACCTCGAGAGCGCCCTCGCCGGCACGGGCGTCGCCGCGGCGTTTCTGATGATCCTGGGGATCGTCGGCACCACCGGCGAGTACCGCCACGGGACGATCACCTCCACGCTGCTCGGCACCCCCGAGCGCAACCGGGTGGTCGTCGCGAAGATCCTCGCCTACCTGATCGCCGGCGCCGTGCTGGGCGCGGCGGCGCTGGTCGTGACCCTCGCCGTCGGGATCCCGTGGCTCTCGGCGCGCGACGCGCCGCTCGAGCTCCTGGGGGCGGGCGACTATCTCGAGCTCGTCGCTCGGGGCATCGCGCTGGCGGCGCTGTCGGGCGCCCTGGGGGTCGGGATCGGCGCGATCGTGCGCAACCAGGTGGCCGCCGTGGTCGGCACGCTGGTCTACCTCTTCGTGCTCGAGCCGGTGGTGGGCGTGATCTCGGAAGAGGTCGTCGCCTTCACCGTGGGGGGCGCCCAGACAGCCCTCGGCAGCGGCGATCTCGGGGACGAGATGCTCGATCCGGTTCCGGCCGCAATCGTGGTGACGGGCTGGGTCGTCCTGCTCGGATGGCTCGGCGCGCTGCTCGAGGAGAGGCGGGACGTGACTTAAGTGCAAATGGGGGACTAATACGGCGCGATCCGGGGAATATCGCCGGCGTGACGAGCGATGAGCATCGCGAGTTCCTGCGCGACGTAGCCGAGTCGCAGGAACGTCTGGCGGTCAACCTGGAGCGCGAGGGCTCGGTGGAGTACGCGAACCGCGCCTGGGCACGCGCCGCCGCCGCCCGCGAGCGGGCCGATGCCGCCGAGCGGCGCCTGCAACACGCGATCGCGTCGAGGCGCGGGCGGTTCGGGCGTCCGGCGGCCTAGCCGCTGACGACCCGCTCGAGCTCCTCGACGGCGCGCTCGACGAGCTCCCGCACCTCTCCCTTCGGCTCGCGGAAGCGGCCGAGCACGTGGGCCGAGACGATCTCGGGGTCGGTTGAGTCGGGACGCCCGACACCGACCCTCACCCTCCAGAATTCCCCGCTACCAAGCCCCGCCTTCACGGCCTTCAGCCCGTTGTGCCCGGCGAGACCGCCGCCGATGCGCGCCTCGATGCGGCCGAAGGGCAGATCGATCTCGTCGTGGACGACCACCACGTGGTCGAGGTCCACGCCGAGCGCGCCACGGGCGGGGCCCACCGACCTGCCGGAGTCGTTCATGTAGGTCTGCGGCAACAGCACGGCCAAACGCTCCTGGCCCAACCGACCCTCGGTATAGAGACCCGCATACCTCTTCTTGGGCTTCGACAGTCCCCACTGCTCCGCGGCGCGGCGCACGACCTCGAACCCCACGTTGTGGCGGGTGCCGGCGTAGCGGTCGCCGGGATTCCCGAGTCCGACTATCAGCCAGTCCGCCTTCCCGCCGCCGCCGCGGCGGAAGAAACTCAGGACTCCTCGCCTTCGGCTTCCTCTTCGGCCGCCTGGGGCTCCTCGCCCTCCTCGGCGGCTGCCTCCTCGGCGGCCTCGGCCTCCTCGCCGACCAGCTCGGTCTCCTCCTCGATCTCCTCGGGCTCCTCGACCTCGGTCGGAACCACGACCGTGGCGATGATCGTCTCCTCGGGATCGTCCAGGAAGGTCACGCCCTCGGGCGGGCTTATCTCGGAGAGGTGCATGGTGGCGGCGATCTCCATGCCGCTCACGTCGACGACGATCGCGTCGGGGATCGCGGTGGGCAGCGCCTCGATGTTCAGCTGGTGCGTGACGTGCTCCAGCACGCCGCCCTCCTTGATGCCGGGCGCCTCCTCGGCGCCCTCGACCTGGAGCGAGACGATGGTCTGGATCTTCTCGTCGAGGCGCACCTCGAGCAGGTCGATGTGCATCACCTCGTCGCGCACGGGATGCAGCTGCTGGTCCTTGACGATGACCGGGCGCGTCTTGCCGCCGACCTCCAGGTCGATCAAGGCCGAGCCGTCGACCAGGACCTGGCGTAGCGCGCGCGAGTCGACCTTGAAGGAAACGCTCTCGCCGCTCCCCCCGCCGTACACGACGCCGGGCACCAGGCCCGCTCGGCGCAGGCGCTTCGTGGCGCGCGTGCCGCGCTCGGGGCGTTCGTCGACGGTGAGTGTGGGTCGTTGTCCCTCGGCCATACGGCGGGCGAGTTTAGCGGGGGCCCGCGTATTCTCGGACGAGGTGGCGCCGAAGGACGACAGGTCGATTCCCACGGGCAGGATCAGGCGGACCGCCCAGGTCGGGTCCGTGGTCGGCACCCAGGGCGCGCGCTACGCGGGCACGAGGGCGGCCAACATCGCGCGCTCGCCGGAGGAGGCCGCGGACGCGCTCGAGCGCCGCCACCTCGAGGCCGCCCAGCGCATGGTCGAGACGCTCGGCCGGATGAAGGGGGCGGCGATGAAGATCGGCCAGCTCGCCTCGTTCATCGACACCGAGTTCCTGCCGCCCGAGTACCGCGAGCTCTACCAGAAGCAGCTCGCGCAGCTCCGGACCGAGGCGCCGACGATGCCGTGGGAGAAGGTCCGCACGGTGCTCGACGAGGAGTGGGAGGAGCCGGTCGAGGAGCTGTTCGAGGACTTCGACGAGGAGGCCGCCGCGGGCGCTTCGATCGGCCAGGTGCATCGCGCCGTGCTGCCGGACGGCCGGCGGGTGGCGGTGAAGATCCAGTACCCCGGGGTGGCCGACGCGATCGCCGCGGACATGCAGAACGCCGGCATGATCCTGCGGATGGCCAAGGCGCTGGCGCCTGGGCTCGACGCCAAGGCGGCGGCCGAGGAGCTGAAGGAGCGCGTGATGGAGGAGCTCGACTACGAGCTCGAGGCGCAGAACCAGCGCTCCTTCGCGCGCGGCTACCGCGGCCACCCTTTCATCCACGTGCCGGACGTGGTCACGCGCCTGTCGACCACGCGCGTGCTCGTGACCGAGTGGGTCGACGGGATGGGTTTCGAGGAGGTCAAGCAGCTGCCGCAGGAGGAGCGGGACCGGTTCGGCGAGATCGTCTTCCGCTTCTGCTTCGGCTCGCTCTTCCACCTGCAGCACTTCAACGCGGACGCCCATCCCGGCAACTACATCCTCATGCCGGACGACAAGGTCGCGTTCCTCGACTTCGGCATGACGAAGCATCTCGACAGGGACCAGATCGAGCTCGAGATCACCGCGCTCGAGGCCATCTTCGACGACGACCCGGAAGAGCTGCGCGTGGCGCTGCACGACCTCGGGTTCCTGAACAACCCGCGGAAGATCGACGCCGAGCAGCTGATGGAGCACGTGAAGGTCGTCGGCGGCTGGTACATGGAGGACCGCGAGGTGAAGGTCGACTCGCGCCGGGTCATGGACGCGATCGCCGCCGTCTCCGACCCGCGCTCCGAGTTCTACCGGCTGATGCGGCGCGAGAACCTGCCCGCCAACGAGCTGATGGGCAGGCGCATGGAGTCGGGCGTGCTCGCGGTGCTGGGCCAGCTCGAGGCCGAGCGCAACTGGTACCGGATCGGGCGCGAGTGGTGGTTCTGCGAGCCGCCCGCCACCGAGCTGGGCGTAGAGGAGTGGCGCTACTTCGAGTCGCGGGGGGAGAAGCGGGTCCGGAAGTACGCAGCGCGCTGAGGCCGGGCTCCGGCCACGACCTCCGAGCCTTTTTGTAGCTTGCGCCGCGCGTGTACGACTGGCTCCTGTTCCTTCACCTGCTGGCCGCATTCCTGCTGGCGGTCACGGCTGTGACCTACAGCGCGGTGGCCTTCGGCGCCATGGCGGACAGGCGCACCCTCTTCGTGGCGGACCGGTGCTGGGACGTCGGCGGCCTCGGCACGCTGATCCTCGGCGTGTGGCTCGCGCTCTACCTCGACCAGTACGAGATCTGGGACGGCTGGATCATCG
>Ga0081538_10002640_pt1 | contig 17308 bp, 14 predicted proteins | sample TabmetS5T2R1_FD_71022 | JGI IMG/M metagenome (GOLD analysis project Ga0081538, IMG submission 71022) | Tabebuia heterophylla rhizosphere microbial communities from the University of Puerto Rico - S5T2R1 | ecosystem: Host-associated > Plants > Roots > Rhizosphere ... | reverse complement strand
ATCTACGGCCTCGACGAGGTCGGCGGCACCAGCGTGCTGCACCTTTCGTCCGTCCCGTTCGAGCAGATCGGCTACATAACCGGCCTGCCGAAAACACCGATGCCCGACCTCACCCATAGATGGCTGCGCGTCACGGCGCCGGTGTTCGCCGTGTTGTACGGGCTGTTTGCTGCGCTGAACTGGATCGTGCGCCGGCGCATGCGCCACCAAGAGCATAAGGGAGAGCACACATGAACTGGCGCATTCGGCTTACTTGGTGGGATAAACTGCTGCTTGCGATCATCGCGACGGCCGCTGTCATTGGCTTCGTGCGATTCGCGACCGGCATTGGCACCATCGCCAACATCAACAACGCCTACCCGTGGGGTTGGTGGGTCGGCTACGGCATCATGACGATGATCGCCATCGGCGGCGTCGGCTTCACGATCACGGCGTTGGTCGAGATCCTGGGCGTACATCGCTACCACTCGTTCCTGCGTCCCGCCGTGCTCATGGGGCTTCTCTGCTACATGAGCGCGATTACCATGCTCATGGTGGAGCTTGGCCGGCCGTGGATGGTCTGGATGGTTTTGATTTCCTGGGCGCCCACCTCCGCGTTGTTCGAAGTCGGCTGGTGCGCGTTCCTGTATCTCACCGTGCTTGCTCTGGAGTTCGCCCAGGTGCCGCTCGAGGAGGCCGGCTGGGGACGCGCGCTGCGCATCGTGCGCGCCATTTACATTCCGATCATGCTCCTCGGCGTGACCTTGTCGCACCTGCACCAGTCGTCGCTCGGTACCCTGATGACTTTGATACCGCACAAGGTGAATGAGCTCTGGTGGTCGGATAATTTGCCGCTGCTCTTTCTCTTTTCCGCGATGATGGCCGGCCCGGCGATGGCGATCCTCGAACACCTGGCCGCCGCGCGTTGGCTAGGATTCGCTCCGCGCATGGATCTCCTTGCCGGGCTCGCCCGTATCGAGGTCTGGCTCGTCGGGCTCTTCCTCGCGTTTCAAATGGGCGATCTCTTCTACCGCGGAGCCGTTGACGCCATGTTTAGCGGATCGTGGCTCGCCGTGTCCTTCTGGGTCGAGATCGGTTTCGGCCTCCTGCTTCCGTTTGTTCTACTGCTGATGCCGGAGGTGCGTGAGAGCCGGCGCGGACTCGCCATAGCATGCAGCCTGGTCGTGGCCGGCGTGTTACTACACCGGCTGAACGTGGCCGTGATCGGCTTGCGCGTGCGGCACTGGGAAACTTACGTACCTTCACTGGGAGAGATCGGGATCACCTTGGGCATTACTGCGGCGGCCCTGTTTGCATTCGGGTGGCTGGTGCGCATCTTGCCGATCCACGAAGAGTTGCCAAACCCGCAGACAAGTCTGCGTCCTGCGGCGCAACCGGCCGGCGCATTGCGCGGCGCAGAAGGAGTATCGTGAAATGACGACGGAACAATCACCGCGGTTTCCCGCATTCCGCATCGTTGTCATGCTGGTGGTGCTCGTCAACCTGATCCTCACGATCGCTCTTATCGCGCAGGTGCGCGAGCTGCAGCAGCGAGTCGCGAGCTTGCCTCCGGATTTGGCCAGCAAGCGCGACGTCGCCATGCTCCGGCCGCTGCGGATTCGCGAGATCATCACGCAGAACTGCGTGGAGTGTCACAGCACCCGGCGTCTCGGCGTGACGGTGTCGATGGAACCGTCGGAGGTCCAGCGCACGGTCGAGCGCATGCAGAGTCACCCGGGCGCAAATATCCCGCCGGGTGAGTTCGAGCGCATCACCGCTTCCCTGCTGGTGGCTCGCTGCGCGCGCTGCCACGGCGAGGAGACGCTCAACCTGATGGTGCTCAAGACCCAGCCCGAGCGCATCGCCACCATCCGTCGGATGGCGGCGCTTCCCGGTTCAGGCGTGCGTGCCGATCAGGTGCTCGCCATCGCGCAAGCGTTCGAGAAGCTGATTGGCGAGGGCGAACGGAGGAAGGCCGATAAGAACAATTTGCCGGCGACGGTTCAGCCGTCCCAATAGCCAAGCGATAAGGATAAGGAGCAACATCGTGGGCCTATTTGAGGGCAGAGGAAAGTGATTTCCCAACAACATCCGTTTCTGTCGCCCGGGTATCGATGGCTGATGTGCGCCGCTTTTCTTCTCGCGGCCGCGTGCGGCGAGCCGGGTGGTCGCCCGCCGCAGACTCTCCCAACCGGCGAATGGCTCACGTTCGAAGGCACGTGGACGGCAGCCGGTACACGCCGGACGCTGCGTCTGGGTCCGGATGATCGCGCGGCCATCTTCGATCTGACAGGGTCGGTGCTGCTCACCGGGGCCCAGCGGCCGGCGGTCGGGTTCATCGCGCGGGCGATCGGCTTCTCCGACAGCCGCACAGGCATGCAGGGCCGCTGTGTCTGGACTGACGAGCGCGGCGATATGGTTTACAGCGAGTTGAAGGGCGAGTGGGTCGGAAGCGGTAACCATATCGTCGGCACGTTCGTTGGCGGGACAGGCCGTTACGCCGGTGTCACCGGCGACTACACTTTCCAGTGGCAGTACGTGATCGATACCGAAGACGGCGGGGTGAGTGGGCGGGTCGTCGACCTCAAGGGCCGGGCGCGGTTTGGCCAGGCTACTACCGCGCGTGCGGGAGGGCCCGGCGGATGAATGTAGCCGCTGTCGGTTTCAAACAAGCCCTCTCAGTCGCGCTGGTTCTCGGCATCTGGTTCGCGCCGATCCCGGCCGGGCTGACCAGTGAGGCCTGGCACCTCTTCGCCGTTTTCGCGGGCGCGATCTTCTCGGTCATCGTGAACGCCTTTCCGCTTCTCACGGCCTCGGTGCTCGCCGTGGGCGCAGTCGTGCTGACTGGCACGGTGGACCCGGCCAAGGCCTTCGCTGGTTTCGCGAACTCGAGCGTGCTTCTGGTCGTGATCGCCTTCCTGGTGGCGAATGCGGTGGTGAAGTCCGGACTCGGCCGTCGCATCAGCCTGCTCGTGGTGAGCGCATTTGGACGGTCGACGCTCGGACTGGCTTACAGTATCTTTTTCACAGACGCCCTGATCGCGCCGGCGTTTCCGAGCAACACGGCGCGCGCCGGCGTGCTCTACCCGATCATTCTTTCCCTCACCCAGAACGCCGGCTCCAGGCCGGAAGATGCAAAAACGCGCCGCATGGGCGGTTATCTCATGTTCTGCGGCATGGCGAGCTTGAGCGTTTCGTCGGCTCTATGGCTTACTGCCACCTCCGCCAATCCGATCGGCGTATCGCTTGCAGCGCAATCCGGCGTGAAGATCGGCTTCGGCAGGTGGCTGCTGGCCTCGTCGGTTCCGGCACTGGCCGCCATCCTTCTGCTGCCGCTGATTCTTTTACGGTTGTTTCCACCAGGGGTGACCGACACGCCCGATGCTCCCGCGGCGGCGCGTAAGGATCTCAGCAGCATGGGGCCGCTCGCGCGCGACGAGTGGATCGTCGCGGTCACTTTTGCCGTTATGGTGACCGGATGGGTGATGGCGGACAGCCTGCGTCTGAACCTCGCCGCGGTGGCTTTCGCCGGCCTGGGCGTGCTCCTCGCGACCAACGTCCTGACGCTCGATGACATCAACCTGCAGGGCAGCACCCTGGTCACCTTTCTCTGGCTCGCAGTGCTTTTCGCGTTAAGCGGCCAGTTGAATGAGCTCGGTTTCATGGGCTACGTCGGAGAGAGGTTGACCGCGCTACTCGGGGGCCTAGCCTGGCCGGTCGCCTATATCGTTTTGATGATACTCTACGTGTTGATGCACTATATGTTCGTAAGCCAGGCGGCGCACGTCCTCGCCCTCTTCGGCGTGTTCCTCGACGTCGCCGTGCGCACCGGCGTTCCCGCGTCTCTGATGGCGTTTGCGCTGCTGTTCGCCAGCAGCTACTTCTCGACCATCACGCCGCAGGGTGGCAGCCAGAACGTCATCTTCGTCGGCAGCAACTACCTGACCCAGGGTGAGCTTTACTGGCTCGGTCTGCTGACCACGGGGTTCTGCCTACTCGTGTTCCTGGTGGTGGGAACGCCATGGCTGCTGTTCGTAGCACGGTGACGACAGGGAATGCGAGTATGGGAAATTCACAAGGAGTATTTGATTTGGCGGGAGGATCAACGATCGCCAGTTTCGTCGCGAAGTGTTTCATGAGCTTACGCTCGTCTACAGAGAATGAAAATGCCCTCACCCTGGCCCTCTCCCATCGGAATGGGCGAGGATATTGCTCGATCCAAAGAGCACCGGATGTGGTTCGTCTTGTCAGTTCTTACCCTCGCCCTTTTAGGGAGAGGGAAAGGGTGAGGGTACCCACACGCCATTAATTTTCGAAGGAGTTCTATTGTTGTCACGGAGGGACAATGAACAGTGAAGTCGATGTCATCGCCGGAACCGGATTGGATCGAAGGACGCGGAAAAGTCACTGGCCTGCTAGGCTGGATTGGGCTCAGAGCGCCAGCGGTTTGTTCCTCGGCCTTTTTATGTGGGGCCATATGGCCTTCGTCTCGACGATCCTGATCAGCAAAGATGCGATGTGGTGGGTGACCAAGATGTTCGAGGGCTATTTCTTCTTTGGCAGACCCTATCCCGGCATTGTCGCGTTCGTGGTCGCTCTGGTTTCCGTGATGTTTGTGGTTCACGGCCTGCTCGCGATGCGCAAGTTTCCCGCCAACTATCACGAGTTCCGCGAATTTCGCGGCCACCAAAAAATGCTGCGCCACGAGGACACGACTCTGTGGTGGATTCAGGCGGTGACCGGGTTTGCGCTGTTTTTTTTAGCATCCGTTCATCTGTATCAGATGCTCGTGCACCCGGGTGACATCGGTCCCTATGAGTCGGCCGATCGAGTGTGGAGTGGCCGCTGGTGGCCGCTGTATCTGGTGCTGTTATTTGCGGTGGAGCTGCACGGCGGCGTCGGTCTTTACCGGTTGGCGGTCAAGTGGGGCTGGTTCGAGGGCGATGATCCGAATCGGACACGCACGATGCTGAAACGGCTCAAGTGGGGAATCACTATTTTCTTTCTCGCCTTGGGACTGACCACCCTGGCGGCTTACATGAAGATCGGCCACGAGCACCGCGACCGGGTTGGGGAGCGCTATGTGCCAGCGCGATTTCAACCAGTGACGCCAGCGACACGACCATAGCGAAGTAGTTCAAAGTTCAACGTTCAAGTTCAATGTCCCCGCTCCCCACCTTGAACTTTGAACTTGGAACCTTGAACGGAGGAATTCATGAAAATCATTTACACCGATGTTCTAGTGATTGGCGCGGGCCTTGCCGGCCTGCGGATCGGTATCGGCGCAAAACGGCGTGGCCACGACGTGATCATTTTATCGCTGGTGCCGCCGAAGCGCTCGCATTCCTCTGCGGCACAGGGCGGCATGCAGGCGAGTCTCGCCAATGTCATCAAAGGCCAAGGCGACAATGAAGACGTGCACTTCGAAGACACGGTGCGCGGCAGCGACTGGGGCGCCGACCAACAAGTCGTGCGGATGTTCGTCGATACCGCGCCCAAAGCGGTGCGCGAGCTGGCGGCATGGGGCTTGCCCTGGAGCCGCGTGACCAGAGGCGATCGCGAGGTCATCATCAACGGGCAGAAAGTTACCATCACAGAGCGCGACGAAGCCCATGGATTGATCGCCCAGCGCGCCTTCGGCGGCACCAACAAGTGGCGCACCTGTTATGTCTCCGACGGCACCGGCCACGCCATGCTTACTACCATGAGTGATCAGGCGATTGCCTACCAGATTCCGGTGCCTGAGCGCGCGGAAGCGATCGCCTTGATCCACGACGGCGGGCGTTGTTACGGCGCCATCGTCCGCAATCTTGTCACCGGTGAGTTAGTGGCTTACGTCGCCAAAGCCACTGCGATTACCGGCGGCGGCGCGGGACGGCTCTACCGTGTCACCACCAACGCGGTAATTTCCGAAGGCATTCCGACCGCCATCGCCCTCGAGACCGGCGTCGCCTCACTCGGCAACATGGAAGCGGTGCAGTTTCATCCGACCCCTGCCTTTCCTGCCGGCATCCTGCTCACCGAGGGCGCTCGGGGCGACGGCGGGCTCTTGAAGGACGTCGACGGCCATCGCTTCATGCCCGATTATGAGCCGGAGAAAAAAGAGCTGGCCTCCCGCGACGTGGTGTCGCGGCGAATGGAAGAGCACATCGCCAAAGGCAAAGGCGTGAAGTCGCGCTTCGGCGACCATCTATGGTTGGACATCACGCTCTTGGGCGAGCACCACGTCAAGCATAACCTGCGCGAGGTCTACGAGATCTGCCACTATTTTCTCGGCGTGGATCCGGTCAAAGAATGGGTGCCGGTGCGGCCGGCGCAGCACTACACGATGGGTGGAGTGCGCACGAACTACACCGGGGAAAGTCCGACGCTCAGGGGACTGTTTTCGGCCGGCGAAGCGGCCTGCTGGGACATGCATGGTTTTAACCGGTTGGGCGGAAACTCGGTGGCCGAAACGGTGGCGGCCGGCATGATCGTCGGCGAGTTCATCGCTGACTTTTGCGAGCGCTCTGAGAACGGCGCGAGTATTCCCACCAGTCTAGTTGAGGAAGCGCTTCGCCGCGAGCAAGCGAAAATCGATGCCTTGATCGACAGCCGGGGCACGGAGAACGCCGCTACGATCATGGCCGAGATGCAAACTATCATGAGCACTAAGGTCGGTATATTCCGCACCGGCAAGGTATTGGAAGAGGGGGTACATGAACTGCAACAGCTTTTGCTACGCAGCCGCAACATCGGCCTGCGTTACAAGGCGCGTAGTGCCAATCCTGAGCTTGTGACGGCCTATCGGGTGCAAAAGATGCTCAAAATGGCGCTCTGCATCGCCTATGGCGCGCTCCAGCGAACCGAGAGCCGGGGCGCTCACTTCCGCGAGGACTTCCCACGGCGCAACGACGCCGAGTGGCTGAACCGCACGTTGGCGACATGGAAGTCCGAAACCGATACCTTGCCCTCGCTCGCTTACGAACCAATCGACGTGATGAAGATGGAGTTGCCGCCGGGATGGCGCGGCTACGGCGCTAAAGATCATATCGATCATCCCGACACGGCCAGGCGGGTGGCCGAGATCGAAGCGCTCAAACAGCAGCGCGATGGCGCCGATCGTTTCGCGCTGCAGCAGAAATTAATGCCCTACGAACAGCTGTTGCCCGAACGCTTTCGTGGCAGGAATGAACGGATCGACGAAATAAGGGAGGTTAGGCCATGAAAACTGAAACCGGGACCCGCAAACTGAAGATCAGTATTCTTCGCTTCAACCCGCAGGAGCCTGGCAGTGTTCCGCGCATGCAGACTTACGAGATCGACGAGGCGGAAAATATGACGCTGTTCATCGCGCTAATGGAGATTCGCGAGAAGCAAGATCCGTCCCTGCAATTCGACTTCGTCTGCCGCGCCGGCATCTGCGGCAGCTGCGGCATGATGATCAACGGCCGTCCGACGCTTGCCTGCCGTACGTTAACGAAAGACTTGGGCACCGAGATCTCGCTGGCGCCACTGCCAGTCTTCGAGCTGATTGGGGACTTGTCGGTGGATACCGGCAAGTGGATGCGCGGCATGAGCGAGCGTTTGGAGACCTGGCTTCACATGAAGGAACCGGAAGTCGATCTGGGCCGGTTGGAAGAAAGGATGGAGCCGGAGCTGGCGGAAAAGATCTATGAGCTTGACCGCTGCATCGAGTGCGGCTGCTGCGTTGCCGGTTGCGGTACGGCGCGAATGCGGGAGGACTTTGTCGGCGCGGTGGGGCTCAACAAGATCGCCCGCTTCCGTCTCGACCCGCGCGATCGCCGCGACGACGCGGACTATTTCGAGTTGATCGGCGATGACGACGGCGTCTTCGGCTGCATGTCGCTAATCGCGTGCCACGATGTCTGTCCAAAAGAGTTGCCGCTGGCTACGCAGATCGCGTTTCTCAGACGAAAAATGGTTTCCGTGGGATGGAAGTAGTGTCGCAATGTAATATTTGATGGTCGGCCCGGCGCGCACAAATCCTTATGTGATGCGCCAATAGCGTAGGGCGCTCCCTACAGAAAGAGAGGAGACTATGGCATCGAATCAATTCCGGATGGAGCACGACTTCCTGGGCGACCGGGAAGTCCCGGCGGACGCTTACTATGGCATTCAGACGCTCCGGGGCAAAGAGAACTTCCACATCACGGGCATGCCGATATCTCGGGAACCCTTTTTCGTGAAGGCGTTCGGCTATGTCAAGAAAGCCGCCGCGATGGCAAACCGGGACCTCGGCGTGCTCGATGCCAAGATCGCCGACGCGATCATCCGCGCGTGCGACCGGCTGATCGCGGGTGAGATGCTCGATCAGTTCATCACGGATTTCATTCAGGGCGGCGCGGGCACCTCGACCAACATGAACGCCAACGAGGTCATTGCCAATCTCGCTCTCGAGAGTCTGGGTCACAAGAAGGGCGAGTACCAACACGTCAATCCCAATGATCATGTGAACTTCGGGCAGTCCACGAACGACGTCTATCCAACCGCCTTCCACCTCGGGCTGATCCTCCGGCTGGAAAGCTACATGGAGGCGCTGCGGCAGCTCCAGGAAGCCTTCTTCGCCAAGGCTCGGGAGTTCGACAAGGTGCTCAAGATGGGCCGCACCCACCTGCAGGACGCAGTCCCGATGTCCTTGGGCTCGGAGTTCAACGGCTGGGGAACAACGATCGGCGAAGAAGTGCAACATATCGCCGATGTCCGGCAGATCCTCCAACATATCAATCTCGGCGCGACTGCAATCGGTACTACGGTGACCGCCGCGCCCGGATATCCAGCGCTCGCGACGAAACATCTTTCCGATATTACGGGGATTAAATTCAGCCTCGCCGAGGACCTGATCGAGGCGACATCGGACACAGGCGACTACGTGCTGTTATCAGGCGTGATCAAGCACACCGCTGCCAAGCTTACGAAGATCTGCAACGACCTCCGTATGTTGGCCTCAGGGCCGCGCTGCGGGCTGAACGAGATCAACCTGCCGCAGATGCAGCCCGGCTCTTCTATCATGCCGGGCAAGGTGAATCCGGTGATCCCGGAAGTGGTGAACCAGACCAGCTTTCTCGTGATTGGGCTGGACGTGACCGTAACGCTTGCCGCCTCGGCCGGGCAGCTGCAGCTCAATGTCATGGAGCCGGTGATCACTTTCGCGCTCTTCGCCTCGATCGCGACGATGGAGCGCGCCGTCACGAGCCTTCGGGTGCACTGCGTCGAGGGCATTACTGCGAACGCCGAACGCACGCGCGACATGGTGCTCAATTCCCTGGGTATCGTGACTCTGCTCAAGCCTTCGCTGGGCTATAAGCAGTGCTCCGAGCTTGCGAGAGAAGGATTCGAGACGGGTAAAAGCCTCCACGACATTGTGGTGGGGGAGAAGAAGCTTCTCAGCCAGGAAAAGTGGGACGAGATTTTTTCGTTCGACAATCTGATCAACCCCAAGTTCGAGCAGTGACCGCAAAACCGGCGTTTTTCACGAAGAGGTAAAACCGTATGACCATTGCTATCTTGCTACAGTTCATCGTCGTGCTCGCGGCGATCTGGATGGGCGCGCGTTCGAGCGGCGTGGGCCTGGGCCTCTGGGGCGCGGTGGGACTGCTGATTCTCGTGGTTGTCTTCGGGGTGAACCCCACTGCCCCCCCTGTGGACGTCATGTTGATCATCCTGGCGGTCATCATGGCCGCCTCGGTGATGGACGCGGCGGGGGGGATCGACTACCTCGTCAGCATCGCCGAGGGCATCATTCGCGCGAACCCGAGGTACATAACAATCGTGGCGCCGCTGACGACCTGGAGCTTTACATTCTTGGCGGGCACCGGACATATCGTCTACCCGCTGCTCCCGGTGATCTACGAGACCGCGCACCAGAACGGCATCCGGCCCGAGCGGCCCATGGCTGTTGCGACCATCGCTTCGCAGCAGGCGATCACGGCGAGCCCGGTGGCGGCGGCTACCGCCGCGATGATCGGTCTCTTTGCCGAGAAAGGCCTCACCCAGTGGGGGCTGCCGCAGATCCTGATGATATGCGTGCCGGCCACCTTGACCGGCGTCATTGTGGCGGCGATCGTCTCGATGTTCGTCGGCAAAGACCTGAAGGACGATCCCGAGTACCAGGCACGCATGAAGTCCGGCGCCAAGCAGTCGTCGGAGGCCGGCGCCAAGCAGTCGTCGGAGGCCGGCGCCAAGCAGTCGCCGGAGGCTGGCGCCAAGGAGTCGTCGGAGGCCGGCGCCAAGCGGCCGGAGCTTAAGCCTACGGCGAAGGTCTCGGCGATAGTTTTCCTCATCGGCGTGGCGCTCGTCGTGCTCTTTGGCTTTTTCCCAGAGCTGCGCCACCTCCCGGGCGAGAAAGAGCCGCTCGACATGCCGATTGTGATCGAAATCGTCATGCTCTCGGTCGCGGCCGTGATGCTTGTAGCCACGAAGGTAGCCGTGGACGAGGTGCCAAAAACCGCCACCTTGCGCGCCGGTGTCGTAGCGGTGATCGGTATCTTCGGCCTGGCCTGGATGGGCGACAGCTTCATCGCAGCCAATCAGAAGGTCATTATTCCGGCCATCAGCGAGATAACCAAGGCCGCGCCGTGGACGTTCACGCTCGGGCTTTTCTTCGCGTCGGTGCTGCTCTACAGCCAGGCCGCGACGACTCGCGCACTGATGCCGCTGGGGATAGCGCTCGGTATCCCTCCCCCGCTACTGATCGGCTCGTTCCCATCCGTGAACGGTTACTTCTTTATCCCGACCTACGGCTCGCTGATCGCGGCGATCAACTTCGACCTGTCCGGGACAACCAAGATTGGCAAGTATGTGATCAACCACTCGTTCATGATCCCCGGCCTCGTCGCGACCTCTGTCGCGGTCCTAGTGGGCCTCACGCTTGGAAAGTTGTTGTTCTAGGCGTGGAGAATCCCCTGAATGAGTTTTGCGATGGTCAGGCGGCATCAAGGAGAAACGCAACTGGATCCTGAAACATTTTTTCGGTCGATACGTCTGAAGATGAATCCGCTGATTCTTCTCGGCGCTTGTTCGGGGGCCGGCACGATGACCGCGGCGCTGCGCGCGATCCAAGACGAGGCGCAAAGCAAGCTCCCGGCGTTAGGCTATACGGTTCCTTACGCCGTCGGCAATATTGTGCTCACCGCCTGGGGACCGGTCATCGTGGCTTGATGTCAACCGCAAAGTGAATGTCTTAGCTAATTGATGGATGCACCGAAAGGAGCGGCTAACATGTGTACGATACAGCTTATAAAAGAAAACCCGACCTTTAGTCAGCCCTCGCGGGCAGAAACTTTAGGGGCCGAGCACTCAGGGTCCAGGACTGTCGCACGACATCGCAGAAGATCCGCTATGACCGCCATGCATAGAAAATCATCTCGCGAGAGAAGCACACGCGGATTTTTCATCCTCCTGGTTCTCTTTTACCTGTTGGGCACCGGAGAGCATCTTAGTTGGGGACAGGAGAGTGTTCTTGACCGTGGGCCCTCACCCGACTCGGTCCGTGAGTTGAACAGTCCGCTGGACATTGCTTTTCTTCCGCTAGCCCCGGTCCCATGGGCGCTCACAGCGCTGAAGGACAGGCTCCATGCTAGCCTTAAGCCCCAGCTCGAAACCCTGCCCCCTTTCTTCCGCGATACCCAATTGGGGATGAATTTGCGGATGTACTACTTCGACAGAGAAAACCACGTGCAGCCGCCGGAGTCGGACAATGAAGCCTTCACTATCGGCGGTTCGCTCTACTATCGATCCGGTTGGTTGGCGGATACTTTTCGCATGGGGTTAGAGGTTTTTGGTTCGCAGAAACTCTATGGCCCCGATAGCCGGGACGGGACGCTGTTGCTACGTCCGGGACAGAAAAGTTATGGGGTTCTCGGAGTGGCCTATGGTGAATTTAACTACGAAAATTATAACGTTCAACTGTTTCGCCAATATATCGATACGCCTTACGTCAATCAGCAAGACAACCGCATGACGCCCAACACTTTCGAGGCCTACATGATTAGGGGTAAGTATGATTGGGGGCAATTTGGCGCCGGTTACGTTGCCGCAATCAAGCCGCGTAACGGGTCCAGCTTTATAAGCATGTCGGAGCAGGCCGGCGCTCCTCAGGGACGGGAGCGCGGTATGGGTACGGCGGGCATTCGTTTCACTCCAACGAAAGATATTTCTTTCGGGGCGATCAATTATTATGTCCCGGACACCTTCAATACTTTCTACACGGAAGGAAACTACACCTGGCCGCTAACCGAGAAACTCGGACTCAAACTGCAAGGTCAATTTACCGAGCAAGACAGCGTGGGGGGGGACCACCTGATAGGAAAATTCAATACCCGAGTTGGGGGCGCTCAGGCGGCGCTCAGTTACAACAACACCATTCTCAGGACGGCGTTTTCCGTCACTGCAAGCACCGGGGACATCCAGAACCCGTACGGAACTTATCCCGGCTATCTGTCGCTGATGGAACAATTCTTTAATCGCGCGGGGGAAAAGGCCTGGTTACTAGGCTTCTCTTATGATTTCAAGGACTACGTAAGGGGCCTGAGCACGACTTTCAACTTTGCCCGCGGTGTCGACGCAGTGGATCCAGCAACAAAGAGCGGAGTTCCCAATGAGAACGAGTGGGATATTACCTTCGACTACCGCATTGAGGAAGGGCCCTTGCGGGGAATTTGGGTTCGTTTACGTAACGCCTATGTTAAGTTCAATAGCGGAGGAGGCAACAGCAACAATGTCCGTCTGATCATCAATTACCCGCTCCCTTTTCTATGAGCGAGAGCGGCAGTCGTAGGAGGCTTGCCATGGGAATCAACTGGCTTCTGGTCTTCGTTTCAATCGCTATCGTGCTTGAGCACGTAGTCCCCGATGCATGTCACTAATCGCGTGCTACGATGTCTGTCCGAAGAACTTGCCGCTGGCCACACAGATCGCGTTTTTAAGGCGAAAAATGGTGTCGATGGGATGGAAGTGAGCGAGGGAAAAGTGTCGAGGGACGAGGGAAAAAAAGGTTCCAGGTTTCGGGTGTCAGGTTTCAGGGTGCCGAGTACCGAGTGTCGGGGGTCGAGGGGAAGAGAGCAGCAAATGATTCGAGCCCACGACCATCGTCGATCGACCCTCGTTACTCGACCCTCGACACCCGACCCTTGCTCCACTCATTCGTGCCGAGATTGACCGCAACTGTGTAAGGAGACTCACATGAGTAAGGCAGAAACTGGGACAGTAACGCCCGTCGTAAATGCCAAAACGGAGACTTCTAGAAAAATCACTTGGAAACATTTCGCGCCGGTTGTGGTAGCGATTGTTATCGCCCTTATCCCCGCGCCGGCAGGCCTGCCGCAGCACGCCTGGTATTACTTCGCGATTTTCGCCGGTGTCATCGTCGGCCTCATGTTCGAGCCGTTGCCGGGGGGCGCCATCGGCTTGATCGGCGTCACGTTAGTGACGGTGCTGTCCGAATACGTCTTCTTCAGCCCGGAGCAGCTGGCGAAGACCGGCTTCAATGCGGCCCGCACCTCTTTGAGCTGGGCGCTTTCCGGCTTCTCCAACACCACGGTGTGGCTGATCTTCGGCGCGTTCATGTTCGCGCTCGGCTACGAAAAAACCGGCCTCGGACGGCGCATCGCATTGATACTGGTGAAAGCGATGGGGCGTAAGACGCTCACCTTGGGCTATGCGGTGACCATCGCTGACCTGCTGCTCGCGCCGTTCACCCCGTCCAACACGGCGCGCAGCGGCGGCACAATCTACCCCGTAATCAGCAACCTTCCGCCGCTCTACGATTCGCAGCCAAACGACCCTTCCATGCGGCGTGTCGGTTCCTACCTCATGTGGGTGGCAATCGCCGCGACCTGCGTGACGAGCTCGATGTTCCTAACCGCGCTCGCGCCAAACCTGCTCGCTGTGGAGCTGGTGAAGAAGATTGCGAAAGTCGAACTAACATGGGGCACTTGGTTCATTTATTTCGCGCCGGTCGGCATTCTTTTGCTTGTGCTGGTGCCCCTGCTTACCTATTGGCTGTATCCGCCAGAGGTAAAAGAGGGGGCGGAGGTTCCGGCCTGGGCAGCGAAGGAGCTCGAGAAGATGGGATCGTTGAGCCAGAAGGAGATCACGCTTGGAATCCTTGTCGTCCTCGCGCTGTTGCTGTGGATTTTCGGCGGCGACATCATGGAAGCCACCACCGCCGCCGTCGTCGTGATATCCCTGATGCTGCTGCTCAACGTCGTCACCTGGGAGGACATTACCTCGAACAAGGCGGCTTGGAACTCCTTGGCGTGGTTCGCGACCTTGGTCGCACTCGCCGATGGGCTGTCCCGCGTAGGGTTTGTGAACTGGTTCGCGGAGACCGTTTCCACAAAACTGGAAGGCGTCTTCCCGCAGGCAGCGGTCGCGGTGCTGCTGCTCATCAACTTCTTCGGCCACTACCTGTTTGCGAGCGGCACGGCGCACGTCACGGCCATGATCCCGGTGCTGCTGGCTGTCGCGTCAACGGTGCCGGGGATCCACATGCATACGCTGGCGCTCGGCCTGTGTTTGCAGCTCGGCATTATGGGCATCATCACTCCCTTCGCGACCGGCCCGAGCCCAATTTACTACAACAGCGGCTATCTGCCGGCCGCGGACTACTGGCGCTTGGGGGCGATTTTCGGCGTGATCTTTTTCGTCGCGTTCCTCGTGATCGGGGTCCCCTGGATACTGCTCATACGGTGAGCGTCGCCCGCATCGCCATTAGGAAGCCCCCGTGCATCGGTTCCGAAAACTCCGACAGTTCTTTCTGTTCGCGGTGATCTCCGTTGCGGTGATGGGAGCGGCACGTGGCGCGGGGCCGATTCGAGCCGAGCCGGGATCTCTCGAGCGTGCGGCGCCCGAGCTGATCGAGCGACTGCGAGCTGACCCGTACGATTATTTTCGATTCGTCAACCGCTCTTGGATCGCGCGTGTCTGCGACGTGTTCGGCAAAGATCTGGACGAACTGCCAATTGTGCGGCTGCACGGCGACGCGCATGTCGAGCAGTTCGCGCTCACGCAGGAAGCATGGGGCCTCGATGACTTCGACGACTCCGCTCGAGGCCCGGCGGTTATCGACATTGTGCGGTTCGGGGGCTCGATTGATCTCGTGGCTCGTCGACGCTCCTGGGAAAAGGATCGTAATACGCTGTTCGATCGATTCGTCGAAGGCTATAAGCGCGGTCTTCTCGAGCCTCGTTATCTACCTCCTCCGCCCGACATCGTAGTTCGGCTACGCGCCCAGGCGCCAGCGACGCGCGCGGCGCTTCTCGCGTGGGGCGAAAGCAGGATGCAACCTCTGGGGGATACGTCCATGAAGGCGGTCGTCGCGGGGATCGAAGCCGTTGCGCGCGTCGTGCTGCGCGAGCGGCCCGACCTTACGCCGGAGTACTTTCGCGTGATTCGCGCCGGCTCGGTTAAAAGCGGCGTCGGTAGCGCCGTAAGTCCGAAAATCCTGATCCGCGTGCGGGGGCCGTCCGATGATCCGGCTGACGATGAGATCCTCGAGTCAAAAAAGATCCGGGATCTCGGCGGCCTGCGTTGCCTTAAGACACCCACGGTTCAACCAACGCTTCGCATCATAGACGGAAGCAAACAGTTCGGTCGGCTGAAGTACAACATGATAGTGGCGGGACCCGAGCTCATCATCCCGGAGGTGATGGCCACCGGGGAGCGGTTGCAGGATTGGTGGATCCGCAGCCTGGATCCATCCTACCGTCAGGTCCGTTTGACAGAGCTCCAATCCGTCGGAGATCTCGCCGACATCAGCTATGATGCCGGCGTGCAGCTCGGCGCCGGCCGACTTCAAAACCAGATGGTGCTGCTGAGCGCATACGACCGGAAGCGAATACTTGGTGCGACGGCCAACCTCGAGAAACGGTATCGCCAGGAAGCCTCGAAAATGGTCGATGACCTGCTCCGCGGCTGGCGGGAGCTCGGAGCACGATGAGTTCGTTCGCGAAGGATCGCCACAGGCGTTTCGCATCAAGCGGCATCCATGGAAGGTTAATCGAAAGCATAACTACCGCTGATCCACTCGATCGGCGCAACTTGCAGGGCATGTGACATGATCAATTGGCTTCTCATCTTTATCCCGGTCGCTGTCATCCTTGAGCACGCTTGGCCGCAGGCGCACACGTGGATTTTCTTCGCCGCTAGCCTGGCCATCGTTCCAATCGCAAGTCTTATCGTCCACGCAACGGAACATATCGCATCACGGACGGGTGACGCCGTCGGCGGACTGCTCAACGCGACCTTCGGCAACGCCCCTGAATTGATCATTGCGGTGGTCGCGCTAAAAGCCGGGCTGTTCGACATGGTGCGGGCTTCGCTGATTGGGGCAATTTTGGCGAATCTTCTGCTGGCTCTAGGAGTAGCCTTCCTGCTCGGAGGAATGCGTTATCACAATCAGGAGTACAGCGCCGGGGCCACGCGGGTGTACAGCTCGATGATGCTCATCGCGGTGATTAGCCTCGTGGTGCCGAGCGCATTCAACCGCTTTTTTTCGCCGGAAGCCACGATGCGCCAAGAGGCATTCCTAAACCTGGGTATGGTAGTCGTCCTTTTGATTGCGTATGGACTCTATCTACTCTTCATGCTGAAGACTCACCCGGAATTTTTTTCCGCCGCAACCACTGAGGGAGAACAGCATGACGAGGGTGAGCATTGGGGGTTGCCAAGGGCGATTGCCAGCCTGGTTATCGCATCGGTATTGGCAGCATGGATGAGCGAGATCTTGGTTGGTGCGGCCGAAGGGACTGGTAAGGCCCTGGGTATGTCGCAGACTTTCATAGGCATTGTTTTTCTGGCTATCGTCGGCGGAGCTGCCGAGAGCGGCTCAGCGATTGCCATGGCGAGGAAAAACAAAATGGATCTCACAATGGGCATCGCGCTCGGCAGTTGCATTCAGATTGCGCTGTTTGTCGCCCCTGCGCTGGTGCTCGTGAGTTATGCGGTGGCGCCGCATCCGCTTGAGCTTTCCTTCGGGAGGGCGGAGCTCGGCTCGCTGTTCCTGGCCGTTTTGATTGGCGCTATGGTTTCGGGAGAGGGGCGCTCGAACTGGTATAAGGGCGTGCAGCTGATCATGGTGTACATCATCATAGCTTTTTTGTTTTACTTCCTGCCTGAGAGGTAACGCCGCAATGAGCGAAGCCATTGAGGATCGAGCCGGCGGCCTCGCTGCGCTAGGTTCGGCATATTTTCAACGACGTTATGCAATCTTGTTCTATTCGCTGCTTCTCACCATCGCTGCCAGTCCGTTGGTCGCCAGCGTGGGATTGGGCACACATCTCATCGATTGGTTTCTCGCAGTTAATCTGCTTGCGGCCGTAATCCCGGT
>Ga0081538_10002639_pt1 | contig 17316 bp, 14 predicted proteins | sample TabmetS5T2R1_FD_71022 | JGI IMG/M metagenome (GOLD analysis project Ga0081538, IMG submission 71022) | Tabebuia heterophylla rhizosphere microbial communities from the University of Puerto Rico - S5T2R1 | ecosystem: Host-associated > Plants > Roots > Rhizosphere ... | reverse complement strand
CCTCCCACAGAAGGCTCCGTCAGGCCATATGACCGACCCCCGGCACGAGATCGAGAACCGGTTTGCCGTGGCCTTGGCGAGCGCATTCGGCGACGAGGGCACCCGAACAGATCCCCTGATCCGCCCGTCGTCGTTCGCCGACTTCCAGTCGAACGTCGCCCTAAGTCTCGCCAAGCGGCTCGGCTCGTCGCCGCGCGAGGTCGCCATCCGCCTGGTCGAGCACCTGGACAGCTCCGATGTGTTCGAGCAAGTCACGGTCAGCGGTCCAGGGTTTATCAACCTGACGCTGCAGTCGGACTGGCTTGCCCGCCAGGCAACGGCCCTCCTCATGGACGAGGATGTAGGCCTGACGCGAGCTCGTCAGCGGCAAACGGCGGTGGTGGACTACTCTGCGCCCAACGTTGCCAAAGAGATGCACGTGGGCCACCTGCGCACCACCATCGTCGGGGACGCACTCGCACGAGTACTGGAGCGTCTTGGGCACGTGGTCCTGCGGCAGAACCATGTCGGGGACTGGGGTACGCCGTTTGGCATGCTGATCGAGCATCTGCTCGATGTCGGCATCGAGACCGCTGTCGACCAGCTGTCTGTTGGCGAGCTCAACAGCTTCTACCAGCAGGCCCGGACCAAGTTCGACGATGACCCGGAGTTCGCCGAGCGGGCGCGCGCCCGCGTCGTCATGCTGCAGCGGGGCGACCCGCAGACCCTCCGATGGTGGCGACTGCTGGTGGATGCCTCCATGGCCTACTTCAAGAAGGTCTATGACCGGTTAGGGTTGCTGCTGAAGGACGCGGACATCCGTGGCGAAAGCTTCTACAACCCGCTGCTGGAGCAGGTCGCCGTGGAGCTCGCGGCCGCCGGGGTCGCGGTCGAGAGCGAGGGAGCGCTGGTTGCCTTTCCGCCCGGTTTCACCGGTCGGGCCGGCCAACCTGCGGCCCTCGTCATCCGCAAGCGCGACGGCGGCTTTGGCTATGCGGCCACGGACCTCGCGGCGGTGCGCCACCGCACCAAGGACTTGTACGCCGACCGGCTCATCTACGTCGTCGGCGTATCCCAGGCGATGCACCTTGCGATGGTCTTCACGGTTGCCCGTCAGATGGGCTGGCTGAACGGGGCTCGAGCTGAACACGCCGCCATCGGCTCGGTACTCGGTCCAGACGGTCGACTGCTTCGGACTCGCAGCGGCGCACCCCCCAAGCTGGTGGAGCTGCTCGACGAGGCGGTCGAGCGGGCTGGCAAGCTCCTTTCCGACCGGGGCGACCTCAGTGAGGACCAGCGCGCCGCCACTGCCCGAGCCGTGGGGATCGGCGCGGTCAAGTACGCCGACCTGTCGGTCTCCCGCGACCGGGACTACATCTTCGATTGGGACAGGCTCCTCTCGCTGGATGGCAATACCGGGCCCTATCTTCAGTACGCCACCACGCGGATTCGTTCGATCTTCCGTCGAGCCGGCCTATCACAGGAGGCGGCCCGAGTCCCGCCAATCAGGATCGGTCATGACGCCGAACACGTACTGGTCCTGCGGCTCCTGAGTTTCGGCACGGTCGTGCATGAGGTCGCCGACACCTTGCAACCGCACCGGCTCACCAGCTACCTGTACGACCTGGCAGTTGCCTTCACCGGCTTCTACGAGGTTTGTCCAATCCTCGGCGCCCCTGACGAGATCCGCCGATCGCGATTGGCGCTGTGTGTCGTAACCGATCAGGTGCTCACCACCGGGCTCACCCTCTTGGGCATTGAAGTCCCCGACCGCATGTAGCCTGGCACCGGGGCCGGGTCCTTGTTGCTGAGACGAATGCGTCACTGACCCGAACCGGCCGAGGGGCGCCTGATTCTGACCGGCAGGCCTGCCCACATCAACCAAGGCCGCCTGGCCGCCGCCGAGGTCCGGGTGGCCGGCCGCGCCATCGCCTCGCCCTCGCCCGGGGCCGACGGCGGCCGGCGGCTCTGCCCTGGCGTGGCCGGCGACGGCTGATGTGACCGGCATGCTTACGCAGCTGCGCCTGTGATGTGGCTATGAGCGGCGTGAGTCCGAGTTGAAGAGCCGTGTAAGGGCTGGCGTGAGGTCGCGTCCAGCACTCCAACCCGCAGCCTGATGCCACCTCCTGCTCGGGAACGTTGGGACGACAGGCACCGCGGCCCAGCGGGGCCGGCATGGACTCAGGTGCCCGAGGGCGGCCGCTCTATGGCCCCGCCACCGCGAACAGCTGCCAGGTGCCCTCGACGCCCTTCAGGGGCTGCGAGCCATGCTCGTGCAGGGCGATATCAGAGCCCACCACCAGGTCCCGCACGGTCCTGGAGGCCAGGATCTCACCAGGACCGGCCGCGGCCATCACCCGCGCCGCAATGTGGACGGCGATGCCGCCGAGGTCGCCGTCGCGCAGCTCGACCTCCCCGGTGTGCAGCCCCGCCCGAAGCTGGACGCCGATGCCGCCCAGCTCGTCGCTGAGGGCGCCCGCGCAGCGGATGGCCCGGCCGGGCCCGTCGAAGGTCGCCAGGATGCCATCGCCGGTCGCCTTGACCAGCCTGCCACCGAACTCGGCCACCAGCCGGCGGGCCAGCTCGTCGTGCACGTTCAGCAGCTCCCGCCAGCGCCGGTCCCTCAGCCGACTGGCCTGCTCGGTGGAGCCGACAATGTCGGTGAACAGCACCGTGGCCAGCACCCGGCTGGGCTCGACGGTCCGTCGGGTACCGGTCAGGAACTCCTCGAGCAGGTCCAGGACGAGTCCCTGCTCCTCCCAGACCAGCGCCACGTCGGACCCGGGAAGCTCGACCAGCCTGGCCGCGGGGATGTGCTCGGCGAGGTAGCGGCTGTGTTCCACAGGGACGAACTGGACGCCCCGGCGGTGCAGCACCAGCGTCGGCGCCTGGACCAGCGGCAGGATGGGACGCACGTCGACCGCCAACAAGGCGCCCAGGAACGCCTGGGCGGCCCTGGGGCTGGCGCTGGTGCGCTGCAGCTTGGCGTACCAGCGGCGGAACCGCTCGTCGCCGGCGCGGCTGGGTGCCACCACCGCGGCACTGGCCTCGGTTCCCCACAGCTCCGCAAACTCGGCCACACGCGCCGCGGCCACGTCGACCGGAATCCCGATCGGATAGTCGTCGCTGGCCACCCACCTGGCGGTGGCGTGCGACAGGATCAGGCCGCTGGTGCGCTCCGGTCGCGTCCCGGCGAAGAACAGCGCCATCGGGCCGGCGTCAATCTCGGCCAGGAGCGCGACCCGCGCCGCGCCGACCTCGTCCAGGATCACCGCCAGCTCCTCGGCATACGACTCCCACGGCGGCAGGGGGTCGGGCGGCGGCGGGTCCGAGGGGCCGGTACCACGCCGGTTGAACAGGATCACCCGGGAAGAGGACGCCAGCGAGCGGAGGAACAGGGCAATCCCAGGATCCTCCCAGTTGACGTCGACGTGGCCGAAGCTCCCAGGTGCCACCACCAGGTCGGGTGGGCCTTCGCCAAGCAGCTGGTAGGCAATCCGGTCCCCTGCCAGCCGCGCATAGCTCGTTTCGGGCTGCACGGCACCTCCAGCCACCCGCGATCCTGCCGAGATTCTAGGCCGCCAGCTCGGCCCTGCCTGCTCCGAGCCGACCTGCACGGGGTGCAGATGCTGGCCGGGGTGGTCGACGTCCAGGTGCCGCTCGGGCCGTGGCTGTGGCGCTGCGGCGCCACAGGGTGCGTCCACGGCCAGCAGCGGTGGGGTCCCGGCCGGGAGCAGGGTGTGGGTGATCAACCCCGGCAGCACCAGTCCGAGCTGGTCAGCCGACATGTACACCACAGACGGCAGCCAACTCCCACGACCTCCAGGCGCACAGGCTCCGCTAGCGGTGCACCACGGGTAGGGTCGTGGAGGGAAATGCTGGCGCCCAGCTCGCGTCCAAGTCCTTGAGAAGGATGCGGCAGGGCCACGGGGAGGACGGGTGGACGAAGCGGCGCTGGTGCGGGCGGCCCGCAACGGCGACCGCGAGGCGTTCATGCAGCTGGTCCGGGCGCACCAGGCCGGGGTGCGAGCCTTTGCGCACGGGCTGCTCGGCGACCGCATGCTCGCCGAGGACATCGCCCAGGAGGCCTTCCTGCGGGCCTGGCGGGGCCTGGGCGCCTTCCGCGGTGATGCGGGGTTTGCGACCTGGCTGTATGCCATCACCCGGCGGGCGGCGCTGGACCAGCTCCGCCGGCCGGCCCTGCGGACGGTGCCGGTCGACCAGGCGGCGGCGCTGGCCGACGGGCGCGCCGGTGACCCGGTGCTGCGGGGCGACCTGGAGCGGGCCCTGCAGGCGCTGGAGCCCGTCCAGCGGGAGGCGTTCTTGCTGGTGGTGGTCTTGGGCCTGTCGTATCAGGAGGCTGGCGACCTAATGGGCTGCCCGGCCGGGACGGTGGCCAGCCGGGTGTTCCGGGCCCGCACGCGGCTGGCCGCCGCCTTGAGCGTGCGGGAGGAGGATCCGGCGTGACCGTCCACGAGCACGTGCAGCAGGTCGTGTCGGCCTGGCGGGACGGGCAGGCCGACCCCGAGCAGCGCTTCCTGGCCGAGCGGCACCTGGAGCAGTGCGCCACCTGTCGGGCCGCGGTGGAGGCCTTCGCCGGGGTCGACGCGCTGGCCCGGGAGGTCCTGGTGGCGTCGGGGCCGGCGCCGTTCGAGGCCGTCCTGGCCGAGCGCCTGGCCGCCGAGCCGGCCCACGGCCAGCCGCCTGGCCCGCCGCGGCGGCGGCGCCGGCTGTGGCTGGCGGGGGTGGCCGCGGTGCTGGTGGTGGCGGCGCTGGTGATCGCCAGCATCGTCGTCTCCCCGGCCGGCCGGGGGCCGCTGCCGGTTCCCACCACCGCCCCAGGACCGGCGCCGCAGCTGCTCACTCTGGCCGCCGTGGTGGTCCGGGCCGAGCAGGCGGCGACCAGGATCAACACGCTGCAGGGGCGCTTCACCCGCACCGAGGACGCCGTGGCCAGCCGGTCCGACACCAGCGGGACCGTCACGACCGGCCACCGCTTTGTGTTCGCCAGCCCCGACCGGCTCCGGGTCCAGGGCGGTCCCGGCGCCGACCTGCGCCTGGTGATCAGCGACGGGCCGGCGGCCCGCAGCATCGTGGTGACCTCCGACGACCCCAGGCCCACGGTGTCGACCGGCCTGCCGCTGGTCCGGCCGCAGAGCCAGGACGCCCTGGCGCCGCTGAGCGAGGGGCTGACGCTGTGGTTCCGCAACCGGCTGGAGGACCCCGACCGGCGGGCGTCGCCCACCATGCGGGAGGGCCGCCGGGTCTATGTGTTGCGGCTGCGCTACGAATGGTCCACCGTGGCGGGGCCGCCCCGGATCACGCACCTGGAGGTGTGGCTGGACCCCGCCACCTTCCTGCCCGTGCGCATCCAGCACCAGGACCGCGCCAAGCCGGGCCGGGTCATCGTGCGCAGGGATGTGCGCTACAGCTACCAGCGGGTCAATGGCCCGGTGCCGTCCGGCGCCTTCGCCGTCCCGCCCGGCGCGGAGCTCGGCCCTGCCGGCCAGTTCCGCCCCATGCCGCTGGGGCGGGCCAGGGCACTGGCATCCTACAAGGTGCCCCAGGTCAGGACGCTGCCCGGGGCGGGCTGGCGGCTGCTGCGCTCGGGGTTCGCCCCGGTTGGGCGGCCGACCGGCAGCGAAGGGATGAACCCCCAGGGCCGGGACCTGGTGGTCGCCGTCTACGGCAGCGGCCTGGAGCGCCTGGCGCTGACCACCCTGCGGGTGAACGGCCGCTACGACGACCCCTTCGGCGGTGAGGGAATCCAGCGAGACATCACCCGATACCGACTGGGGGCCGGCGCCTACGCCGGCACGGTCGCCCACCTCGGCCGACCCAGCGACGACGCGCCGTACTTGTGGTTCCGCAGCGGCCAGGTGGTGGTCACCCTCAGCGGGGCGGCCACCAGCCAGCAGCTGATCGCCGCGGCCGAGTCCCTCACCCGCTGAGCGTACCCGGCAGGCTCGGCGCACCCGACCTCGGCTGCGTGGTCGCGGCCCGGCCCAGCCGCGCTCGCCACCCAGGCACCGCGCTGTGGCCGTGGTGTGACCGATCTGCAACCTGCGCCCGGGACGAGCGGGTCGGCGGCGCCCGTCCAACAGGCAAGGAACATGCCGAGGGGTCGCCACGCTGGGTGTGGTGGCCGGAAAGGAGGCCGCCGATGCAGCCACGGCTCAAGTTCCTGCGGCGTCCCCGCGGGACGGTGCGGTCGGTGGCGGGCGCGCTGGCCCTACTTGTCCTGATCGGTGGCATCTCGGTTGGCGCGCTCGCCAACACCACCCCAGCCGCGCTCGCCACCGCACCGGCCGCGATGCCGCTGGCGCTGACCGGCTGCCAGCCGGCCGCGCCCACCCTGCCCTGGCCGGTCCTGCGGACCGGCAGCCGCGGCGCAGACGTGACCGCGCTGCAGCACATGCTGCGCGGCTGGAGCAACCGCTTCAGCCTCGCGGCCGACGGGCGCTACGGCCCACAGACCGTCGCTGCCGTCCGCACCTTCCAGCGCTCGCGTGGGCTGCGCGTCGACGGGGTCGTCGGCCCACAGACGTGGGGGTCGCTCGCCTCGTTCATGGTCGCCCGCGGCCACCGTGGCGGGTTCGTTGCCGCCGCCCAGGTCGAGCTGGCCGAGAACGAGTACCCGGTCGCGGTCGACGGCGTCTTCGGCCCGCGGACCGAGGCTGCCGTCCGCCGGGCCCAGTGTGATCTCGGGCTGCGCGTGGACGGGATCGTCGGCCCGCGGACCTGGCGGGGCCTGATCCCACGCATCCGGGACTGAGCTCCGCGATCGCGGCGTGCCTCGCGGGCGTCAGGCCCGGCCAGCAGCTCGCGGACCAGCGCGCCGACCTGCTCGACCTCGAGCAGGAACCCGCCGTGCCGGACAGCGACGACACGGTGTCGAGCGTCCTGACGTCGCGCCAGCCGCTGTGGCGCGCTCGGTCTGGCCTGGCATGCCCCACCAGGCTCGCAACCCACCGGTCACCACAGTTCCCTGGCCGGAGCTCCCTATTTGACGGGTCCTGGGTGTCGGGTTGCCTGGTGGCCAGGCTAGCTGAGCGCGGCGTGGAGGAAGGCGTCACGCCGGGGTGTTCAGGATCGCGGCATCCAGGTCGACGCGGCCATGGTCGTGAGCGACGGGCAGCCAGGTTGCCATGTCGGTCGGGGTGGTCAGCGCCGCCACCAGGTCCCAGTAGGCCACCGCGTCGGCCGCCTGGCCGGTCGCCTGGCGCCAACCCTCCAGGATCTCCCCCGCGGCGGGCAGGCTGAACACGACCGCGGCGTCCAGCCGCAGCGTCCCCAGGTCGATGCCAGGGTGGCCGACGCCCCGCCGCGTCCCAGTCGACGATACCGGCGATTTGCCTGGCAGCGACCGGTCCGCCGCCGCGCGGTGGAGTGGATCTGAGCTAACTGTGCCGGTTGGCTGTGAGGGGCCGGGACGATCCGTGCACGACCAGCATGGTGGCTGTGCTGCGGCGAACCGTTGCCCATGTCGAGCTGTGCCGCTTCGCCTGGGTCCACCGTTGCGGTGAGGCCAACCGTTGAACAACAGGTCACGCCCGCTGAACGCCCCGATGGTCAACAACCGCAGCAACAGCCCGCAGGGCACGAGCGCGGGGAGCTATTGGTCGTGGAGCGACGCGCCGGCACCGTGATCGGCCGTACGACGAGGAAGCACGAGTGACCACGCGCAAAGGAGCTGACACGTGGACAGTTCGACGCCCGGTTGGCAGGCACTGCAGGAGGGGATCGCCGGTGAGGTGGTCCTGCCCGGCTCACCGGCCTTTGCGGCGCTGCCCAAGCCGTTCAACGCCCGCTTCCACCACCTTCGGCCCCAGGCCATCGTCTTGTGTGCGACCCCCCAGGACGTCGCCGAGACGATCTGGTTCGCAGGGCGGCACGGGTTGGCGTGCGCGACGCGGAGCGGAGGTCATTGCCTTGCCGACCACTCCACCAGCCGTGGGCTGGTCATCGACGTGACGCCGATGGCCTCGGTGTCGGTCGCCGACGGCCTGGCCACCGTCGGCGCCGGCGCCCGCCTCGGCGCCGTCTACGACGCCCTCCAGCCGCACGGCCTGGCCATCCCCGCCGGGACCTGCCCACCGGTCGGAGTGGCCGGGCTGACCCTCGGCGGCGGGCTGGGGATCCTCGGCCGCAGCTACGGGGTCACCGCCGACCGGCTGGTCGCCGCCCAGCTCGTCCTGGCCGACGGCCGCGTCCTGGACTGCGACGAGCACCACGAGGAGGACTTGTTCTGGGCCCTGCGGGGGGCCGGCGCCGGTAACTTTGGGGTGGTGACCTCGCTGGTGTTCCGCCCCGTCCCGGCGCCGGCGGCGATGACCAATGTCCACCTGACCTGGCCGCCGGCCCACGCGGCCGCGATCATCGCGGCCTGGCAGGGATGGGCCCCCCTGGCCCCGGACGAGCTGGCCGCGAGCCTGAAGCTGACCGCCGCCGACGAGGTCGACCAGCCGGCCTCGGTCGACGTGTACGGGGCGCTGCTTGGCACCGGGTCGGATGCGACCGGGCTGCTGGATGAGCTGGTCGTCCGCGCGGGCGCGGACCCGGTCTTGGCGTGGGTCGAGCAGCTGTCGTTTGCGGCGACGCGGCGGTTCTGGGCCGAGCTCCCGGTAGGGAAGGCCGGTGGGGCGGGGCCCGGTGCTCACGGCCCGTCGGCGCCACCGCCGTACGTGGTTGCCAAGAACGAGTTCTTCACCCGCCCGCTGCCCGCCGAGGCGGTGGCCGCGCTGGTAGACAACTTCGTCCAGGGTCGGCCTGCCGGCCAGTTCCGCGAGCTGGATCTCATGCCCTGGGGCGGCGCCTACAACCGTGTGCCGGCTGCGGCCACGGCCTTCGTCCATCGCGATGCGCTGTTCCAGCTCAAGCACTCGGCGGTGGTCGACCCCCAGGCGTCCACGGATGCGAAGCAGGCCGCGCAGCGGTGGGTGCGGCGGTCGTGGGCGGCGGTGCACCGGTGGGGGTCGGGCCGGGTGTTCCAGAACTTCGCCGATCCCGAGCTGGAGGACTGGGGGCACGCCTACTACGGGGGCAACTACGACCGTCTGGTACAGGTCAAGGCCCGTTACGACCCAACCGGCTTCTTCCACTCTCGCCAATCGCTCCCGGCCGGGTGATGCTTGCCGCGGTCAAGAAGCCGCCCGCGGGTGGGGCTGGAGCCGGGAGCACCCACGCAGGCAAGGAGGCGAACAGGTGCAGCCTCGAATCGATGTGTTGACATTGGCGGTCGAGGATCTCGACCGGGCCCTGCAGTTCTATCGCGACGGGCTCGGCCTGGAGTCACCAGGCGTGATCGGCACCGAGTTCACCGGCGACGAGACCACCCCCGCCGGCGCCGTGGCGATGTTCCAGCTCCAGGGCGGGCTCACCCTCGCCCTGTACCCGCGCGCCGAGCTGGCCAAGGACGCGAACATCCCAGTGGGACCGCCGAAGCCCGGCGAGTTCAGCATCGGCCATGCGGTCGCCAGCAGAGCGGATGTGGACGCCACCCTGGCCAGGGCCGAGGCCGCCGGCGCGACGCTGACCGGCCAGGCCCATGACCGCCCCTGGGGGATCTACTCCGGCTACTTCCGCGACCCCGACGGGCACCTGTGGGAGGTCATCTGGAACCCCGAGCTCGACCGCGACGGCGACTGACCCGGGGGTTGCGCGAGGAGACAACAGCCATGAACAGCCCGCAACACGATCAGCTCAGGATTGATGCCTCGCGTGCCGGGACCCTCGCCCTGGGTGGGGAGCTGACGGTGCCCCGGCTGGGGTTCGGCGCCATGCGCCTTCCCGAGGACCCCGGGCCGGCGCGGGCCCTGCTGCGCCGGGCCGTGGCGCTGGGGGTGGGCCTGATCGACACCGCCGAGTTCTACGGCCCCGGGACCAGCGAGCGGCTGATCGCCGAGGCGCTGTGGCCCTACCCGGACGGGTTGGTGATCGCCACCAAGGGCCTGACCCACCCCCCCGACCGGTGGGGCCAGCCAGGCCAACCCGAGCGGCTGCGCGAGGCGGTGGAGGGGAGCCTGCGGCGGCTGCGGACCGAGCGCATCGACCTGTTCCAGCTGGCCCGGATCGACCCCACGGTCCCGGCCGCCGACCAGTTCGGCGTGCTCGCCGAGCTGCGCCACCAGGGCAAGGTCGGCCACGTGGGGCTGTCGGAGGTCGGGGTCGACCAGGTGCAGGCGGCCCGCGCGCTCGTGCCGGTGGCCTCGGTGCAGAACCGCTACAGCCTGGCCGACCGGGCCTGGGAGCCGGTGCTGGACTACTGCCAGGGTGCGGGGATCGCGTTCCTGCCGTGGTTTCCCCTGGGCGCGGGCCGGCTGGCCGGGGCTGGCGGGGCCCTGGGGGCGGTGGCGCGGCGCCATGGCGCGACCCCGGCCCAGGTCGCGCTGGCCTGGCTGCTGCGGCGCTCGCCGGTCATGCTGCCGATCCCGGGCACCTCCTCGGTCGCGCACCTGGAGGAGAACCTGGCCGCCGCGACGCTGCGCCTCACCGACGACGAGTTCCAGCTGCTGGCCTCGATGTGAAGATGGTGTCCGCCGCCGGCCGGCGCCTGCGAGTGCCCGCGATCCTTGGCCAGGCCCCGAAACCCCCCGTCCAGCAGGCTGGCGACGCCGGCGGCATCCAGCACCTGGTCCAGACCCGCCTCCGGCTCAAACGGCGAGCCTGACGCGGCACGGCGTTGCCACGCCAGGAGTCGCCTGGCTTGCCAACGATCGGATTCATCGTCGACGACTGGCGTCCAGGCTCCGCTCCTCACAGCCTGCGGCCTCGTCATCGAAGTAATTCCCGAGCCCGGAGGAACACCCCGTCCAGCATTTCCTCGGTCAATCTCCTGGTGCCCGTATTTTGTTGCCACAACTGAACGTTTTCTACGCCGAAGCCCGAGCGCCATCGAGAGGTTCGCCCCTCGGTCTGAGGTACGCATCACCAACTGGCCGCCCGGTCCGGTGGCCCGGCTGTCCGACGATGACGCCCCTGTACCAAGACCTCACACGCGGCCCGTGGCCCACCGCCTGCCAGGTGTTCCCCACAGCGTCGGTCACGGTGGCGGTGCACTGATGGCCGCGCCGCGCGCCGGCGACCACCGGCGCCGGATCGCCGACCGCAACGTCGCCGCCATCCTGGACGCCGCCGAGAGCCTGCTGGAACGGCGGGCTGTGGTCAGCATCGCCGCGGTCGCCGCCACCGCCGGCCTGTCACGGGTCACGGTGTACGCGCACTTCGCCACCTGGGACGCCCTCCTGGAGACGGTGGTGGAGCGCGCCGCCCGCCGGACCACCGCCGCGCTGGAAGAAGCCGACCCCGACCATGGCCCGCCACTGGCGGCGCTGGAGCGGGTGCTGGCCGCCGGCTGGCGCGAGTTGGCCCGCAACCGCGCCATCGCCCAGGCCGGCGCCGAGCAGCTCAGCCCGGCCGCGCTGGCACGCGCCCACCACCCCATCCACCAGCGGCTCGTCAAGCTGGTGGAACGCGGCCGCGCCGACGGCTCCTTCCGCACCGACCTCCCGACCGCCTGGCTGCTGACCAGCGCGCTGGCGCTGGTCCACGCCGCCGCCCAGGAGGTCCGCGCCGGCCGGATCGACGAGCCCACCGCCCTGCACCTGCTGACGGCCACGTCCGCGACCTGTTCACCGGACCAGCACCCCGATGAACCCACCATCCCGGCCGCCACCGGCCGACCGGCCTCAGCGAGACGGAGGCAACCCGCAGCCCCGCCACCACGCTCACCTCGATCCACCACCTTGACCAGCTTGACATGGCGTTTCTGGTGCCAGCGGTGCTCCTCGTGGGCCTGCCGCCCATCCTCATGTGGTGGTGTCTCAAGCGACGCAGCCGTGCCGCGCGCTTGAGCTACGGCACGTTCGTTGCGCTGATCATCCTCGTCTTCGGCCTCGGGGACGGCCTGTGGAACCACACGGTCAAAATGACCGTCTTCTTCCTGCGCGGCGCCGACCGGGCCAACATGGCCGGGTTGCCGTTCCCGCCGGTCGGCTCGGTGTTCCATGAGGTCACCGGCGTGCTCGCCTTTGTTGCAGCGATCTTCGCGGCATACTTCGGCTATCAATTCATCACCAACACCGGCAAGCTGCCGCCCGCAACGCTGGGTCTCGGCAAGGTACGGGCGTGACCGGTTCCCAGTGCTGGTGATGCCAAGCAGCCGCAGGACCCGGATGGCGTCGCGGATGCATGGTGGCGGCCTCGCGGCTTGCAGAGTCGGCTGCTGAAGGCGGAGCTGGTCGTGAGCCTCACAAGTACCGCGAACACGGCGCCGAGCGGGACACCCAACGGCATCTGCGCATGGTCGCCAAGGCCATGGCGTGGCCGGTACAACAACGCCCGCTGGGCCCATCCGATTTTGCCGAGCCCGGCCGCCTTCCCCGCAGTTGGTCGACTCGATCACGGCCTGGTGGTCGCAACCCGTGGTCTGCGCACGAGTTGTCGCCCGTCAAGTGGGTTGGTCGCCGGCGGGTCGTGGCCATGCCCGTCCGTGGTGGTCCAGGAGGCGTGTCAGGAGCCGGACCAGCTGGTCGCGTTCGGGCTGTGTCAGGGGCGCGAGCAGGTCCTCCTGGATGGCGGCGACGAGCTTGTCGAGCCGGCGCAGGTGGCGGCGGCCGTGCGGGGTCATGGTGATGACGTTGCGGCGCCGGTCGGCGGGATCGGGGGCGCGGTCGATGAGGCCACGGGCGGCGAGCTCGTTGATGACGGCGACCAGATCGCTGCGGTAGATGCCGGTGCGGCGGCTCAGCGCCGCCTGGCTGGCCGGGCCGGACTCCTGCAGCGACGCGAGCACGGCGTAGTGCCACCTGCGAGCGTCGGCACGGGCCAGCCCCTGGTTCGCGAGGCGGTCGGCGTGCATCGCGGTCTGGGTCAGCAGGCGGCTGGGCAGGCGGCGCAGGCGGGCAGGGATGGCCCGGTCGTCGCTGGCGCCGGTCCCCTCGGTGGTGCTGCTGTCGGTGCTGGTGCTCATGCTCGTGATCCTCCGGTTGCGTTGGTCCACTGCTGGTGATCCTACCCCTTGCGTTCGTCCCACTAACGACCTACTCTGCGTTAGTAAGACTAACGTTAGTGGCACTAGCAGACCAGGAGGTAGCTACATCGCCCAGGCGCCGCATCCATGACCCGCAACCCGGGGAGGTACATCGTGGCTCACCGACAACGATCCGCCCATGCCCAACCGCGCACCCGCCCACACACTCGACCATGGATAGCGTTGCTGTTCGGCCTGGTCGCCCTCATCACGGCCGGGCTGCCGGCAGGCACCGCCGCGGCGTCCCCACCGCCAGACGCCAACGCACGGAAGTACCTCGGCACCTGGAACTACGACCAGCCCGACCCGGCGACGATGCGCAACATCGCCGTGCTCAGCTGCCCGCCCGGCGGGAACGGTTGCGCGTCCGGCCCACTGCCGCTGCCGCTGCACATCCCCCAGATCGGCAACATCGTCTTCTCCGCCGCCAACGGCAGGGTCGTTGGACGGACCGATCAGGGCTGCACCTGGACCTTCGCGGTGACCGCCCAGTCGCTCGAGTTGTCCCCGCCGGGCCAGTACTGCTTCAACCGCAACATCGGCTCGGCCTACACCCTGACCCGCTGGTCGGTCACCGTCGCCGGCAGGCACGAGCGCGAGACCATCATCGGCATCAGCCACCAGCCCACCGGCGACCTGATGACCAGGATGCACCACGGCGCCCGCACCAGGGTCACCGGCGTCGGCGGTATCCCGGCCATGGCCCGGTTCCTCGGCGCCTGGACCTACGACCCCCCAAGCCCGCAAACCTTCGTCAACCTGCTGGTGACCGTCCCCTCCGGTGCCGGGGACCCAGTGGTGTCACCGGTGCAGGGCACCGTGCGGGTCACCAGCGAGCACTACGGCGCCATCGTGGCCCGCACCGACGACGGCTGTGTGTGGACCCTGGCCGTCCAGGGCAACACCGCCGAGCTCGACCCGGCCACCCAGACCTGCCAGCTGGCCACCGGCACAGTGACGCTCTTTTTCTGGTCGGCGGCCTCCGATGGTGAACACCAGAACGCGGTCATGGCCGGCACCAAGGACGTGCACGGTCAGCAGTCGAGCTTCTACCTCTACATCGGCGCCCTGACCAAACAGCAACACGCCGCGTGAGCCGACAGACGGCGACGCCGGCCTCCAGGGAGGTCCTCATGCAGTCCACCATCTCGATCCCGCGGCTGCGCACCACCCTCAACGGTCGGGTGCTCGCCCCCGACGACGCCGGCTACGACCAGGCCCGGACCGTGTTCTACGGCGGCTTCGACCAACGCCCCGCCGTCATCGTCCGGGCCGCCGACGCAAGCGATGTCGCGCGGGTGGTGGAGCTGGCGCGGGAGAGGGGGCTGGAGCTCGCCGTCCGCAGCGGCGGCCACAGCCTGGCCGGGCACAGCACCACCCACGGCGGCATCATGCTCGACCTTCAGGCCATGAAGACGCTGGACATCGACGTGGAGGGGCGGACCGCTTGGGCCCAGACGGGCCTGACCGCCGGCGAGTACACCACCACCACCGCCGCCTACGGGCTGGCGACCGGGTTCGGCGACACCGCCTCGGTCGGGATCGGCGGCCTCACCCTGGGCGGCGGCATCGGCTACCTGGTCAGAAAGCACGGCCTCACCATCGACGACCTGCTGGCCGCCGAGGTCGTGACCGCCGACGGGCAGCTCCTTCACGTCGACGCCGACCACCATCCGGAGCTGTTCTGGGCCATCCGCGGCGGCGGCGGCAACTTCGGCGTCGCCACCCGCCTGCGGTTCCGGCTGCACCCGGTCGGCACGATCGTGGGCGGCATCTTGGCCCTGCCGGCCACCCCCGCGGTGATCGCCGACTTCGTCGCCGAGGCGCAGGCGGCCCCGGAGGAGCTGTCGATGATCGCCCACGTGCTGCCGGCGCCGCCGCTGCCGTTCGTGCCGGCCGAGCACCACGGCCAGCTGGTGCTGATCGCCACGCTGGCCTGGGCCGGTGCGGTCGGGGACGGCGAACGCGCCGTGGCGCCGTTCCGGCGGCTGGGCACCCCGATCGCCGACCTGGTCCGGCCGATGCCCTACCCGCAGCTCTACCCGCCAGAGCAGCCCGACCTGCACCCGACCGCGGTGGCCCACACGATGTTCGTCGACCAGGTCGACCAGCAGGTCGCCGAGACGATCCTGGAGCACCTGCAGGCCTCCGACGCCCCGATGCGGGCCGTGCAGCTGCGGGTGCTGGGCGGGGCGATGGCGCGCGTGCCGGTCGAGGCGACCGCCTTCGCGCACCGCCTGCGACCGATCATGGCCAACCTCGCCACCTCCTACCAGGGACCCGAGGACAAGGCCGTGCGGCAGGCCTGGGTCACCGGCTTGGCCGCGGCGCTGCGGCAGGGGGACGCGGGCGCCTACGTCGGCTTCCTCGGCGAGGAGGGGCCCGCGCGGGTCCGCGAGGCCTACCCGGGGTCGACCTGGGACCGCCTGGCGGCGGTCAAGCGCCGCTACGACCCCGCCAACCTGTTCCGGCGCAACCACAACATCCCGCCGGCGACCGAAGACACCTGGAGGACGTGATGCGGCTCACGATCTTCGGCGCCAGCGGCAAGACCGGCCGCCGGCTCGTTGAGCAGGCCCTGGCCGCCGGCCACACCGTCACCGCGGTGGTCAGAGACCCAACCAGGCTCCCCACCCGCCACCAGCGGCTGCAGGTGGTCACCGCCGACGTGCTCGACCCGGCGGCGATCCGGCCGGCCGTGGCCGGCGCCGACGCGGTCGTCTCCGTCCTGGGGCCACGCTCCTCCCGGAACCGATCCTCGATCATCTCGGCCGGGACGGCCAGCATCCTGGCCGCCATGCGAACCACCGGCACCAGCCGCCTGGTCGTGGTCAGCGCCGCGCCGGTGGCCAGCGATGACCACGGCACCACCCTGCCCCAGCGGCTGCTGGCCGGCCCGCTGCTGCGGCGGCTGCTGGGGGGCCTGTACGCCGACATGGCCACCATGGAGGACACCGTCAGGCGCAGCGGGGTCGACTGGACGATCCTGCGCCCGCCCTGGCTGTCCGACGGGCCCCGGACGGGCAGCTACCGCAAGGCCAAGGACGGCAACCTGCGCGGTGGCGCCCGCATCTCCCGGGCCGACCTGGCCGAGGCGATCCTGGCCAGCCTCCAGGACCCGGACACGATCAAGGCCACCATCGCCATCGGCTACTGAACCCAGAGGCCCGGCTGGCCACCGTCCCCTGACCCGGCTGGCCGTCCACCACGGCAACCCGTCGGTGAACGCACCGGCTCGGCCACACGGTCGCGCCGAGTGCCGTGTGGCCGATCCTCAACGGGGCTGGCATGGATCCGGCACCGCGCTGACATGCTGCTCGAGTTCGTGTACCTGGCCTGCGGGCTGATCTGCTCAAGCGACTCCCGTCGGCGCGGCGGTTCTTGACGCCGCCCCAGATCACTCCGTCGCAAGCTGCGAGCAGCTCCCGCACGCGTCAGAACTCCGCCTCGCTCGAACCTCGAGGCGACTGCTCCAGAACATGGTGCTGTGGGGCTGTGTGAGCGGCGTTGCGCCGGCATTGAGAAGCGCTGTGAGGTGCCCCGTCCAGGCTCACCCTCGCGGCATGGTGTGAACGCCCCAGGTTCCCTGGCCGGAGTTCCTTGTTTCATCAGTGCCCGGTCGGCCTACCAGGCCTGCTAACGAGCGCGGTCACAGGCTCCGACTGGTCAACCGACCTCTGCTCTCCTCCCTTGTGGGCTCCAGGATCAGGATGCATAGGCATCCGATCCAGCCTCATCGAAGTAATTCCCGAGCCCGGAGGAACACCCCGTCCAGCATTTCCTCGGTCAATCTCCTGGTGCTCGTATTCTGCTGGCTGACGTGGTAGGAGCCGAGCAGGACCCGGCCGCCCGGCAGCGGTGCCTCGGCGGCGTGGCCGAAGCGGGGCTTGGGGCGGACCGGGCCGAGGTGACGGAGGGCCTGGTCCCAGGCGAAGGCGCCCAGCGCGACCACGACCCTGAGGTCGAGCAGGCCCAGCTCGGCCTCCAGCCAGGGCGCGCAGCGGTCACGCTCCTGCGGCAGCGGCTTGTTGTCGGGCGGGGCGCACTTGACCGGGGCGGTGATGTAGCAGCCGGTCAGGGTCAGGCCGTCGTCGCGCGAGACCGACGTGGGCTGGTTGGCGAAGCCGGTGCGGTGGAGGCTGGCGAACAGCCAGTCGCCGGAGCGGTCGCCGGTGAAGATCCGGCCGGTGCGGTTGCCGCCGTGGGCGGCCGGGGCCAGGCCGAGGACCAGCAGCCGGGCCGCTGGGTCGCCGAACCCGGGGACCGGCCGGCCCCAGTACTCCTGGTCGCGGAAGGCGGCCCGCTTC
>Ga0081538_10002638_pt1 | contig 17324 bp, 17 predicted proteins | sample TabmetS5T2R1_FD_71022 | JGI IMG/M metagenome (GOLD analysis project Ga0081538, IMG submission 71022) | Tabebuia heterophylla rhizosphere microbial communities from the University of Puerto Rico - S5T2R1 | ecosystem: Host-associated > Plants > Roots > Rhizosphere ... | reverse complement strand
AGAGGCTAGCCCCAGGGCCGGTCAACGCCTCGCTGTGCGCAGGATCACAGCCGGGTTGTGCCCTTCGGCACAGTCGACCGAGACGTTCCGTGGTCTGCTTGGGCCAGCGACCGGACGTTGATCGACGGAGGCGTGTCGATGACGATCCCGAGATTCCTGTCCCGCTGGTGGCGACCGCTCCTCGCGATCGCGCTGGTGCTTGCCGCCGTGACCACCTATGCCCTGGCCAGGGCGACGGAGCCCCCGGGGGCGAGTTCAGCGCGTCGCCGACGACCAGCAGCGCCCCGGGCGCGGCCGAGCCGACCACCGAGCCCGGCCCCGGACCGGACGAAGCCGCCGGTCCCGGCGGCGGGGTGACCCCACCCACCGGGACCGCGCCCACCGGCTCCACCAGCTCCACCGACCCCAGCCCGGGGACCAGGAGCACAACCGGCCCCTCGGACACCTCCCGGGAGACGACGACCCGGTCGTCGAGGCCGCAGCACTGGGTGATCCGCTGGATCATGTCGCTGGCTCCCGAGGGCCCGACCTCGCCGACCTCCGACGTGAAGCCCTACATGTTCCTGCGCGACGGGGAGTGTGGCGAGGCGCTGAACAGGGTCGAGCAGCTCACGCAGGAAGGGCAGCTGAGGGACAACCAGCGGGCCATCTACCGGGGGGCGGCGACGGCCTGCCTGGCGGCGTTTCACCAGCAACCCCGGCGATGGGTGGAGGCGCGGCGCCACCTGGCCGACGCCAAGGCCAGCAGCGCGGAGCTGAACTGCCCCGAGCGGATGACGCTGGCCTGGCTGCAGCTGATCGTCGGCCTGCACGAGCGGGACCCGGACCGGGCCTTCGTGGCCCAGCAGCCACAAGGCATCTACGCCACCATCCAGGGGCTCGACCCCGAGCGCGGGCCCGAGGGAACGCAGGTGCGGGTGGAGGGGAGCAACCTGGACTGCGTGGACTTCGTAACCCTGGATATCCCGGATCGACCCGAAGTCAACGCGAAGGACGCCAGGTTCAGGGTCGACCCGGGCGGAGGCCGCCTCACCTTCACGGCGCCCGACGGGTTTGACCCGGGCCAAGTCGAGGTCACCTTCGGCGGCAACGAGGACTACGTCGTCGGGCACGCCACCTTCACCTACAAGAGCTCCGCTGGGGGTGGCTGAGTGACCGAGGCACCGGTCAGCCGACGGACGCGCCGGCGACGCGCCATCCGGGCGCACCCCGAGCACAACGGCCACCGCGGCCGGCCCCCGGCGGCATCACCGCCGCCGAGCGACCTCGGCTCGATTCTCCAGCTGGTCACCGCGATCGGCTCACCGATCGCCCTGGGCACCGCCCTGCTGTTCTACTTCGGCTGGCGACGCAGCGCGGCGGAGGCAGAAGCCCTCGGCTTCGACGTGAGCGTGCTCGGCATGTCCCCCCAGGACTTCATGCTCCGCAGCGTCCCCGTGCTCTTCTTCCCGCTGACGCTGCTGCTCCTGGCCGGCCTGGGCGCGGTCTGGACGCATGCCAGGCTCCTGCGGCAGCTGGACCGGGGCCGGGGCCGCGACCGCGTCCGCCGGGTCGCGGACGTCCTGGGCTGGTCGTGGCTGCTGCTGCTCCTCGCCGGCGTGGCCCTGCTGGTCGCGTCGCCGTCGCTCGGTCGGCTGTGGCTCCCCACCTTCGTCACCCTCGGCGTCCTCGGCACCATCTACGGGACAACCCTGCGGCGGCGGGCGATGAAGGACCCGACCCGCACCCGGCTGCCGGTCGTCCTGCTGGTCGCCGCCCTGGTCGCGCTCCTGCTGTTCTGGCAGACCGAACGGCTGGCCCGGGTCGCCGGCCTGGCCCTCGCCGAGGAGATCGGCGCCAACGTGCGCGCCCTCACCGCCGTCACCCTCTACAGCCCCAAGAAGCTGCAGCTCGGCCCGGACGTCCCCGAGACCCGGTTCACGGAGCCGGACTCCGCCTACCGCTACCGCTACGACGGCCTCCGCATGCTCGACCATGCCAGCGGCAAGTACTTCCTCCTCCCCGACCGGTGGACCCCGCAGCGGCCACGCCTGATCGTGATCCACGACGACAGCACGGTCCGCATGGAGTTCACCCGCGGTCGATAGACTCGGCCGGGGAAGGCGCCCGCCAGGAGACCCAGCCCGTGCTCGCGAACATCAACGGCATCCCGGTGCACTGCGCCGAGCACGGCCACGGCACCCCCGTCCTGGGGTTGCACGGCGGCGGCGTCGACCACCGCGAGATCCAGGCCGCCCTGGAGCCGCTGTTCGCCGACCGCCCCGGCTACCGCCGCCTCTACCCCGACCTGCCGGGCATGGGCCGCACCCCGGCGCCCGAATGGGTCGACAGCACCGACGCCGTCCTGGAGGTGCTGCTGGGGCTGATCGACAACCTCGTCGGCGGGGAGCCGTTCCTGCTGGCCGGCCACTCCAGCGGCGCCTACCTGGCCCGGGCGATCGCCAGCCGCCGCCCCGACCAGGTCGCCGGCCTGGCGCTGCTCTGCCCCCTCCTCGGCGAGGGCGGCGTCAAGCTCCCCGAGCATGTGGTCCTGCGCGCCGCCGGGGACCTGGACGTGGACGGCGCCCTGGGCCCGGACCTGGCCGCCGAGTACCGCGACTACCTGGTCGTGCAGACCCCGGAGACGCTTCGGCGCTTCCAGGAGACGGTCGCCCCCGGTGTCGCCCTGGCCGACCAGGCGGCGATGGAGCGGATGGCCGCCCGCTGGCAGCTGCGCACACCACCCGAGCAGGGACCGCCGTACCCTTGCCCGACCCTGATCGTGGCCGGCCGCCAGGACGCCACCGTCGGCTACGCCGGCGCCTGGCGGCTCCTCGACCACTACCCCCGGGCCACCTTCGCCGTCCTGGACCGCGCCGGCCACGCCCTCCCCCACGAGCAGGGCGGCCTGCTCAGCGCCCTGCTGGCGGAGTGGCTGGAGCGGGTCGCCGAGCACCACGCCACGAGCGACCGCTAGCGCCTACCAGCGGTCCCAGTGGACCATCGTGTCCAGGGGATGGCGGGCGGCCGGCTTGAAGTCGGTGCCGACGGTGTAGGCGACCGGGATCAGCGCCGCCTGCATCACCGCCTCGAAGGGGATCCCCAGGATCTCGGCCGCCTCGCGCTCGTGCCGAAGGTGGAAGGTGGTCCACACGGTCCCCAGCCCGCGGGCCCGGGCGGCCAGCATGAAGCTCCAGGCGGCGGGGACGATCGACCCCCACCGCGACGCCTGGACCACGACCGGGGCGTGGTCGGTGCGGCCCTCGACACACGGGACCACCTGGACCGGCACCTCGTGGATGTGGTCGGCCAGATACCGGACGGCGTCGGAGATGCGGGCCACCCGCTGGTCGGCGGCGGCCGCGGCGGCCCGCCGCGCCAGGTACGGGCCGGCGACGCTGCGCCACAGCTCCCCGAGCGCGGCCCGCTGTCGGGGGTCGGTCACGACCACGAAGTGCCAGTTCTGGGCGTAGCTGGCCGTCGGGGCCTGCTGGCCGAGGCGCAGGCACTCCTCGAGCACCTCGCGCTCGACCGGTCGGGTCAGGTCCAGCCGCTTGCGCACGCTGCGGGTCGTGGCCAGCAGCTCATCGGGGGTGAGGTCGAGCGCCATGCCGATAGCATCCCACGACATGGCCGATCCGCAGTCCTTCGATCGCCTGGCCGCCGACTACGACCGCTACGCCAGCCTGGAGCAACCTCTGGTCCTGGACTGGCTCCTCACCCAGCTCCCTGGCCGCGGCCGGCGCGCCCTGGACGCCGGCTGCGGGTCGGGCCGCCACACCCTGGCCCTGGCCGACCGCTTCGACGAGGTCGTGGGCGTCGACCGCAGCCAGCCGCTGATCGACCTCGCCCGCCGCACCCGACCGCATCCTCGGATCCGCTACGAGGCCGGCGACCTGCTGGCCATCCGCGATCCGGAGGGGTTCGACCTGGTCTTCAGCTCCACCACCCTGCACCACCTCCCCGACCTGGAGGCCGCCCTGGCGCACCTGCGCCGGCTCGTGGCGCCGGGGGGCCTGGCGATCCTGGTCGACAACGTCGCCCCCCGGCCGACCCCACCGCGCTGGGTCTACCGGTTGGGAGCGGTCCGTGACCTCCCCGCCGACCTGCGACGCCACGGCCTCCGGGCGGCGTGGTGGCTGCTGAGGTTCCGCACCAGCGGCCCGTGGCTGGACCACCTGGCCAGCGACCGCTACCTGTCCCGCTCGGCGTTCGAACAGCGCTACGGCGCCGCCTTCCCCGGCGCCCACTTCAGCGCCCTTGGCCACACCCACGCGCTCGTCTGGCGCAACTCGACGTAGCCACCGGGCCGAGCTGACCCACGGGCCACACCAGGGTTGGTTGATAGGCAAGTAGCCACTTGCCTATCATGGGCGCCATGAGCGACGTGTACAAGGCGCTCGCCGACCCGACCAGGAGAGCGATCCTCGACGAGCTCAGCGAGCGGGACGGGCAGACCCTGTTCGAGATCTGCTCCCGGCTCGCGGTCAAGCACGGCCTGGGCTCGTCGCGACAGGCGATCTCCCAGCACCTCGACGTCCTGGAGTCGGCGGGCCTGGTCAGGACCAGGAAGGAGGGCAGGTACAAGTTCCACCATCTCGACACCACACCGCTCGAGACGATCCTCGAGCGGTGGCAATCGCCCCGCGGAAGGAAAAGCAAATGAGGATCTACATCACCTCGGTGCTGGTAGACGACCAGGACAAGGCGCTGCGGTTCTACACCGACGTGCTCGGGTTCGTGAAGAAGAACGACATCCCCCTCGGGGAGGCGCGCTGGCTCACCGTCGTGTCCCCCGAGGCCCCTGAAGGCCCGGAGCTGGCCCTGGAGCCCGGCAACCCGGCCGCCGGGACGTACAAGGCGGCGCTGGTGGCCGACGGGATCCCGGCCACCTCCTTCGCCGTCGAGGACGTGCAGGCCGAGTTCCAGCGGCTCCGCGACCTCGGCGTCCGGTTCACCCAGGAGCCGCTCGAGATGGGCGGAGTGACCACGGCGGTGTTCGACGACACCTGCGGCAACCTGATCCAGATCGCCAAGGCCTAGCTGCACCAGCGAATCCGGCACGAGATCCGAAGCAACGATCATGCATCCGATCTCGTGCCGGGTCCCTGGACTCGCCGCCGTCCCCGGCCACCACTGGCGAGGCCCTTAGGCGGCGGTGGGATGTCGCCGGTGGGGTGGGTGGGCTCGGTGGCCTGGGGTGGCGGTGAACCGCCCGTCGGGGCCGCGGGTCAGCTGCCAGCCGCCCTCATGGACCACCCGATGGTGGGCCCGGCACACCAGGGCGAGGTTGGCCAGGTCGGTGGGGCCGCCGTCGGCCCAGTGGACCAGGTGGTGGCCCTCGCACCAGGCCAGGGGCCGGGTGCAGTCGGGGAAGACACAGCCGCGGTCGCGGACGGCCAGGGCGTTGCGTTGGGCGGGGGTGATGACCCGGCTGGCCCGGCCCACATCCAACGGTTGGGTGGGGGGGCCGCCCAGGATGGGGGGCAGCAGGTTCATCGCGGCCCGTAACCGCGCCGCCAACCGGTGATCGCCATCGAGGTCGCCGTCGTGGGGGTTGTGGCCACTAGGGTCATCACCGAGGCCCTGGCGCCCGCTTGTGTCACGGTGGTGGCCGTGGGGGCCGCGTTGGTGGCGGCTGACCAGGACCCGGGTGACCGCCCCGTCACAGGCCAGCCGCCGACACGCCTCGGGACTGAGCGGGCCCATGCCGCCGAGCTCACCGCCCAGGGCGCCGGGGTAGCCCACCAAGCTGTCCAGGTCCACCGTGACCAGCAGGTGGGGCCGGACCCCGCCGGTCAGGGGCAGCTGCCCGCCCTCCAGGGCGCGGCGGGCCAGCTCGGTCAGGGCATCGGCGCGGCGCTGGTCCCCGCTGCGATCGTCGTCGGCGCTGTGCGGGCGGACCAAGGGCTCCAGCGCCGCCAGCAAGGTCTGGCCGGCCTCGGGCTCCAGCAGCCCGCCCACGGCGACCATGCCCTCCCAGGTCGGGGCCACCCACAGGCCCCGCCGCCCATGGCGCCGCTCGACCTGGGCGTCGGCCGCCTCGGGAGCAGTCGCCCGCTGCAGGTGGGCGATGACCTGTCGCAGCCGAGGTGGGTCGAGGCGTCGGGCTGCCGCGACCAGCGTCGGCTCGGCCTTGGCCGCGGTGGGGGTGGGCAGATCACGGGTGCCAGCAGCCAGGATGGCGGCGTGGGCGACCGAGAGCTCGCCGGCGCACAGGGCCTGGGCGGTGTGGGGGAGGGGGCCGCGGAACAGGGCCCGGGCGGTACGGACCGCGCTGTGGGCGGCGCTGGCGCCCATATGGAGGCGGTTGCGGAGCCAGCTGGCCGTGGAGGCCGCCGGGGTGTCTTGGTCGGCGCCGGCGGCGCCGCGGGCGTCGACGGCGGCGAGGCGCTTCAGGCACTGGCCTTCGAGGCGGTCGACCAGCCGCCGCAGGGCCAGGAACTCCTCGGCCAGGGCGGCGTCAGCCAGCCGGTCCAGGTCGTCGGTGGCCAGGTCGTCCACCACTGCCGCCAGCGCCGCCAGCTTGTCGGGTGGGCTGCCCGGTGGCCGCTCTCGCTCCTCGGGCGAACACCTGTTCGAGTCCATGGCGGCAACCTATCAGAGCCCTACCCGAAGGCAAGCATCTACGCAAATTTGTGGATAACTATTTCGAGTGAATAGGATCCGGCGATCCCGTCCATGAGCGGGGAGGGCATCGGACCGCGAGGACCAGGACCATTGTGCCCGGCGAGTGCATGGGGCCCGACCCACCGCCCCAGCTACCCGTACGGCTTCTAGACGACGCCGCGACCACCGTGCCAGGCAAATACCTTGGGGTGAATTACCAGAGCCCGTTCAATCCCCGGGCCCAGGGCAGCGCTAGATGGGACCCGACCACCCGCCAGGCCCGACCATCGGGCCCAAGGCCAACCACGGTGCCGGGTGGGCACATGGGGCCCGAACGAACCCGATCCACCATGCCAGGCGACTGCATGGGGCCCAACCGCCGCATGCAGCGCTGAGCCGAACGTCCAGCGGACAGCGGTGAGTCGCTCAGTCCAGCGCCACCAGATCCAGGTAGTCCTCGGACCACACGTCCAGGGCGCCGTCGGGCATGAGCAGGACCCGGTCGGGCTCGAAGCGCTGCACGAACGGGGTGTCGTGGCTGACCAGGACCACCGAGCCCTTGTAGGTCTCCAGGGCCGAGCGGACCGCCTCGACCGCCTGGACGTCCAGGTTGTTGGTGGGCTCGTCCAGCAGCAGGACGTTGTGACGGCCCAGGACCAGGCGGGCCAGGGCGAGCTTGGTCTTCTCACCGCCCGAGAGGGTCCGGGTCGGCTGGTGGGCCTGGTCGCCGCCGAGCAGGAAGTGGCCGAGGACCCCTCGGAGCAGGTCGTCGGGGGCCTTGGCGACCTCGCGCAGCGACGCCATGGCAGTGGCGTCGGGGTCGAGGCCCTCGTGCTCCTGGGCGTAGTAGCCGACCTGGGCGCCGTGGCCGCGCCGGACCTCGCCCTCGTCGGGGGCGTCGATGCCGGCCAGGATGCGCAGCAGCGAGGTCTTGCCGGCCCCGTTGAGGCCCAGCACCAGCAGCCGCTCGCCCCGCTGGAGGTCGAAGGAGACGTGCTTGAACACCGGCGGGCCGCCGTAGGAGCGGGACAGGTCGACCGCGTCCAGCGGGAAGCGACCCGAGGGCGGTGGGTCGGGGAAGCGGACGGCCACCTTCCGACCGCTCCTGCGCTCCGGGGTGAGCCGCTGCCTCATCTTCTCGACCCGCCGCTCGGTGACCATGGCCCGGCGGGCCATGTCCTCGTTGGAGTGGCGGTACTTCTCCACGAAGGCCGACAGCCGCTTGATGTCGCGCTCCAGGACCTTGCGCTGCTTGGCCTCGGAGCGGGCCCGGACCTCGCTCGCCTCCAGGTACTGGGTCCAGGTGCCCTTGTAGGTCTCGAGCGAGGCGGTCAGCGGGTCGAGGACCAGCACCCCGGTGACGTCCCGGTCCAGCAGGGGCAGGTCGTGCGAGACGAGCAGGATGCCGCCCGAGAAGTCGGCCAGGAACCCGGCCAGCCAGCGCTTGGCGTCGGCGTCCAGGTGGTTGGTGGGCTCGTCCAGCAGCAGCGTCCCGGCCTGGCTGAGCAGCACCCGGGCCAGCTCGACCCGGCGCCGCTCGCCCCCCGACAGGCCCGACAGCGGCCGGTCGAGCCCGCTGGCCGGGATGCCCAGGCCGGCCGCGACCCGCCGGGCCTCGGCCTCGGCCCGGTAGCCGCCCTCGGCCTCGAACCGCTCCTGCAGCCCCGAGAACCGCCGGATGGCCCGGTCCCGGGCCTTGGCGTCGGCGCTCTGGTCGATCCGCCGCCGCGCCGCCTCCAGCTCGGCCCGGGCCCGGTCCAGCCCCCGGGCCGACAGCAGCCGCGCCAGCCCGGTCGAGTCCGTGGCCGGCGGCGACTCCTGCGGCAGCCAGGCCAGCTCCCCGACCAGCGTGACAGCGCGGGACCGCTTCGAAGCGGCGGCCTCGCTCACTGCCCGCAACAAGCTCGTCTTGCCGGCCCCGTTCGGCCCCACCAGCCCCACCACGTCCCCGGGCGCGACCGTGAAGCTCGCCTCGGCGACGAGCAGACGGTGCCCAACCTCGACGGTCAGGTCGACGACGCGCAGCATCTGACGGGGTCCTTGGTCCGGGAACAGCTCCTCCGATGATCGGTGTGGGACCGTCGAACCCGCAACCGATTACGCTTCGGCGCCGACCTGCATGGTTATGCTTAGGGCGTGTTCGCGACCCGACCCGAGCTGCGTGGGTCCTTTGGCGTGGTGTCCTCGACCCACTGGCTGGCCTCGGCGACGGGGATGGCGGTGCTGGAGCGGGGCGGCAACGCCTTCGACGCCGCGGTGGCCGCCGGACTGGTCCTCCAGGTGGTGGAGCCGCACCTGAACGGGCCGGGGGGCGAGGTGCCGATCCTGGCCGCGCCGGCCGGGAGCGGGCGGGTGCTGGTGGTCAACGGGCAGGGGCCGGTGCCGAGGGCGGCCACCATCGAGCGGTTCGAGGAGCTGGGCCTCGACCTGGTGCCGGGCACCGGGCTGCTGCCGGCGTGCGTGCCCGGGGCCTTCGGGGCCTGGATGCGGCTGCTGCGCGACCACGGCAGCCTGCGCCCGCGGGACGTGCTCGAGCCGGCCATCGAGTTCGCCGAGGCCGGGTTCCCGGCCCTGCCCCGGATCGGCGAAGCCATCCGCTCCATGGAGCGGATCTTCCGCGACGAGTGGCCCTCGTCGGCCGAGGTCTGGCTGGCCGACGGCGTGCCCCCGGCCGGAGGGCGCTTGCGCAACCCGGCCCTGGCCGCCACCTGCCGGCGGCTGCTGGCCGAGGCCGAGGCCGCCTCGGCCGACCGCGAGGGCCAGATCGAGGCCGCCCTGGCCGCCTTCTACGAGGGCTTCGTGGCCGAGGCCATCGACCGCTTCCTGGGCACGGCCAAGGTCCTGGACGTGAGCGGCCGCCGCCACGGCGGGCTGCTGGACGGCGACGACCTGGCCGGCTGGCGGGCCTCGGTCGAGGACCCGGTGGCGGTCGAGCACCACGGCTGGACGGTCTGCAAGACCGGCCCCTGGGCCCAGGGCCCGGTGCTGCTCCAGCAGCTGCGCCTGCTCGAGCCGGTCGACCTGGCCGGGATGGGCCTTGGCAGCGACGCCTACGTCCACACCGTGACCGAGTGCGCCAAGCTCGCCTTCGCCGACCGCGAGGCCTGGTACGGCGACCCCGACGCCGTCGAGGTGCCCCTGGAGGGCCTGCTCGACCCGGCCTACGCCGACACCCGCCGGGCGCTGGTCGAGGAGCGGGCGTCGCTGGAGCTGCGTCCCGGGTCGCCGGGCGGGCTCGCCCCCCGGCTGCCGTCGATCCACCACCATCTCCAGGCCGACGAGGTGGTGACCGGGTCGGGGGAGCCGACCTTCGGCGACACCTGCCACATCGACGTGGCCGACCGGCACGGCAACCTGGTCGCGGCCACCCCAAGCGGCGGCTGGCTGCAGAGCTCGCCGATCGTCCCCGGCCTCGGCTTCTGCCTCGGCACCCGGGCCCAGATGGTCTGGCTGGAGGAGGGACTGGCCAGCTCCCTGCGTCCCGGGGTCCGGCCGCGGACCACCCTCAGCCCGTCGCTGGCCCTGCGCGACGGCGAGCCCTGCCTGGCCTTCGGCACCCCGGGCGGCGACGGCCAGGACCAGTGGACCCTCCAGTTCTTCCTCGCCCACGCCCGCTTCGGCCTCGACCTCCAGGAGGCGATCGACGCCCCCACCTTCCTGAGCGAGCACTTCCCGAGCTCGTTCTGGCCCCGCCGGGCCGACCCCGGCCGGCTGGTTGTCGAGGCCCGCCACGATCCGGGCGCCATCGAGGCCCTGCGCCGCCGGGGTCACCGGGTCGAGGTCGCCGACCCCTGGTCGCTGGGCCGCACCTGCGCCGCCGGCCGCGACCCGACCAGCGGCTTCCTGGTCGCGGCGGCCAATCCTCGCGGCCGCCAGGCCTACGCGGTCGGCCGCTAGCCCGCCAGCACGAAGGTGAACGAGGCCGTGCGCCGGTCGCCGCGCTCGCGGACGTCGCTCAGCACCAGCTCGGGCGAGAAGATGCCGTCGCGCTCGTTGGCCGGCTCGCCGGGGAAGTAGAGCTGGGTGGTGAGCACCGGGCCGTCGGGGGCCTGGACCTTCACGTGGATGTGGCGGGTGCGGCCGGTGTAGATGCCGGGCACGACCGTCTCCAGCCGCCAGGCGCCCTGGTCGTCGCTGAACTGGTGGCCACGCAGCCGATAGCCCTGGTTGTCGTACTGGCCGGCGTCGTCGGCCTGCCAGAAGTCGAGCAGGGCCCGCCGCACCGGGCGGCAGTCGGTGGTCAGCACGGTCCCGGCCACCACCAGGCGCTGGCCACCCATGCCCGCCTCCAGCAGCGAGGTCCGCTCGGGCGAGTCGGGCGTGAAGTAGGGGCCCTCGGTCTGGGCCACGGTCGGCTCGTCGCCGTCGTCGCAGGCCGGCGTGGGGGCCAGCGTCGTCCCGGCGGCGCCACCGTCGGCCGCCGAGGCCGGCGGGGCGGCCGTGGTCGGGGCGGCCACCCGGTCGGCCGGATCGTCGGGCGCGTCCTGGCAGGCCGCCAGGACCATGGGCAGCGGCAGGGCCAGGCCCAGCTGGAGCAGCCGGCGGCGGGTCAGGCGCGGGGGTCCGGGGGGCTCAAGCCTAGCCCCCCGGTCGACAGGGGGTCCGGGGGGCTCAAGCCTAGCCCCCCGGTCGATCGGGGCGGCGGGATCGGAGGGCATCGCGCTCCCGGTTGTGCGGGCCTCCTACAGTGTCGAGACGAGGATACGGCGAGGAGGCGATTTTGGCGGCGGTCAAGGCGGTGGTGTTGGACCTGGGTGGGGTGCTGATCGACTGGGACCCCCGCTACCTCTATCGCAAGCTGCTGGCCGACGAGGCGGCGGTGGAGGAGTTCCTGGCCACCGTCTGCACCCCCGAATGGAACGCCGAGCAGGACCGGGGCCGGCCCTTCGCCGAGGGGGTGGCCGAGCTGGTCGAGCGCCACCCGGCCCACGCCGCCGCCATCGCCGCCTACGCCGAGCGCTGGCCGGAGATGCTGGCCGGCGAGATCGGCGGCAGCGTCGAGGTGCTGGCCGAGCTGCGCGCCGCCGGCGTGCCGCTGTACGCCCTCACCAACTGGTCGGCCGAGACCTTCGTGGTCGCCCGCGAGCGGTTCGAGTTCCTGGGGTGGTTCGACGGCGTGCTCGTGTCCGGCGAGGAGCGGATGATCAAGCCCGACCCGCGCTTCTTCAAGCTGCTGCAGGACCGGTTCGGGCTGGCCCCCGAGGCCACCTTCTACGTCGACGACTCGGAGGCCAACGTGGCGGCGGCCCGCCGGCTGGGCTTCGACGCCGTCCGCTTCACCGGCCCCGAGCAGCTGCGGCGGGAGCTGGCGGCGCGCCGAGTGTTCGCTCGACCCGCTCCCAGTGCTCGGCCATGACCCGGAAGGTGTCGCCCATCAGCTCGGCCACGGCCAGCTGGCCGGGGAGGTCGGGGCGGGCCTGGAGCCGCTCGGTGATCGCGTCGGTGACCTCGACGTAGCCGCGGTGCAGGGCCGCCTGGGCCCTGGCCAGCTCGGCGATCTGCTCCGGCCCGGCGTGCTGGGCGAAGAACAGCTTGAGCAGGCCCAGGCTGCGGAACTGCGGGGGCTCCTCGGCCGGCTCGGCCAGCCAGGCGGCGAGGGCGGCCCGGCCCGAGGGCGTGATCCGGTAGCTGCGCCGCCGCCGCCCGGTCTGCTCGCGGTCCTCGGCCAGCAGGCCCAGGTGGGCCAGCCGCTCGGTCTCGGCGTAGATCTGGCTGTGCGGGAACTGCCAGAAGTGGGCGATGCCGCGGCCGACGGCCGCCTTCAGCCCGTAGGGGGTGGAGGGGCCGTCCCGGGCCACCAGGCCGAGGACGACGTAGGACACGGGGGTGAGATCTGGCCTTGACATGATCCAGATCATATCATACGGTCAGCACCGTCCGTTTCAGACTATTGCCGGAAGGCTCGAGAGGAGCTGGCGATGGCGGCATACGAGGACCTCCGGCAACGGCACCTGGCCGAGTTGGCGGCCCTGCTCCCCGAGCACGTCCAGCGGCTCCGCTGGCCGGCCGAGCGGCTGGCCCAGGAGCGCCGCGACCGCCTCCGGGACCTGCTGCGGGTGGCCCGATCCTCCTCCCCCTGGCACCGCCGGCGGCTGGCCGGGGTCGACCCCGACCGGTTCGAGCCGGCCGACCTGGCCGGCCTGCCCCCGATGACCAAGGACGACCTGATGGCCAACTGGGACCGGGTGGTCACCGACCGCCGGCTCGGCCTCGACCTGCTCGACGGCCACCTGGCCGGGCTGGAGACCGACGGCTACCTGCTGGAGGAGTTCCACGCCGTCGCCTCCGGCGGCTCCAGCGGCCGCCGGGGGATCTTCGTGTTCGGCTGGCGGGCCTGGGCGACCGCCTACGCCGGCTTCGTGCGGCCCAGCCTCTGGGACCGGGCGGTCACCCCCGAGCTGGCCGCCGCCGCCATGCGGATGGCCATGGTCGGGGCCAGGAACGCCACCCACATGACCAGCGCGCTGCCCCAGACCTTCGCCAACCCGACCGTCGAGGTCGCCCTGTTCCCGGTGACCCAGCCGATCGAGGAGCTCGTGGCCGGGCTCAACGCCTACCAGCCGCTGGTCCTGATGGGCTACCCGTCGATGCTGACCCTGCTGGCGGTGGAGGCCCGGGCGGGCCGGCTGCGGATCCTGCCCCGGCGGATCGTCAGCACCAGCGAGCCCCTGCGGCCGGAGGCGCGGCGGGCGCTCGCCGAGACCTTCCGCGCCCCCGTGGCCAACATGTACGGGACCTCGGAGGCCGGCCCCATCGGCGTCGGCTGCTTCCGCGGCCCCGGCATCCACCTCTGCGACGACCTCGTCATCGTCGAGCCGGTCGACACCGACGGCCGCCCGGTCCCGCCCGGCGTCCGCTCCGACAAGCTCTACGTGACCGCCATCTCCAACCCGACCCTGCCGCTGATCCGCTTCGAGCTCACCGACCAGGTCACCCTCCTGGACCGGCCCTGCCCGTGCGGCTCGGCCCACCAGCTGATCGCCGACGTGCAGGGCCGCCTCGAGGACGTCTTCACCTATCCGGACGGCCAGGTCGTCCACCCCCACGTGTTCGCCTCGCTGCTCCGCCGCGACCCGCGGGTCGTCGAGTACCAGGTCCGCCAGACCGCGACTGGCGCCGAGGTCCTGGTCGTCGGCGCCCCGGCCGACCCGACCGGCCTCGGCCGGGCCCTGGCCGGCGAGCTGGCCCGCCTCGGCCTCCCCGCCCCGGCCGTCGAGGTCGCCCTCGTCGACGCCCTGGAGCGCCAGGACACCGGCAAGGTCCGCCGGTTCCGCCCCCTGGAGGCGGCGGCGGTCAGCCGGCCGGGGTGAGGTGCCGGGCCCACCAGTCGAGGACGGCCTCGAAGCGGGCCACGCGGTGGCTGGGCAGGCCGGAGCGGGTCAGCTCGTGGCCCTCGCCGGGGAACAGCAGCAGCTCCACCTCGACCTTTCGCTGCCTGAGGGCCACGAACAGGCGCTGGGCCTGCTCGACCGGGCAGCGCCAGTCCTGCTCGGAGTGGATCAGCAGCATCGGGGTGCGGATGCGGTCGGCGTAGGTGAGGGGGCTCTGGGCCAGCACCCGCTCGGGGTCGGTGCCGTTCCAGAGGGGGACGAAGGACCAGCCGATGTCGCTCGAGCCCTCGAAGCTGTCGAAGGCGTTGCAGGCCCGCTCGCTGATGGCGGCCCGGAACCGGTCCGTGTGGCCGACCAGCCAGCTGGTCATGAAGCCGCCGTAGGAGCCGCCCATCACCCCGACCCGGTCGCCGTCCAGGTCCGGGTCCTGGAGGGCGGCCTCCAGCAGGGCGAGCACGTCCTGGCTGTCGAGGTTGCCGAAGTCGCCGACGATGGCCCGTCCGTGGGACTCGCCGTAGCCGGCCGAGCCGCGGGGGTTGCCCATCACCACCGCGTAGCCGGCCCCCGTGTACACCTGGGCCTCGTCGAACAGCGTCCAGCCGTAGTGGGCGAAGGGGCCGCCGTGGACCATCAGCACCACCGGGAACGGCCCGGTCCCGGCCGGCTTGATGACCCAGCCGTGCACGCCGGCGCCGTCGGGGGCGGTCGCCTCCAGCTCCTCCATGGGCCGCAGGGAGGCGTTGCGGGCCAGCGCCGCCCCGAAGTCGGACAGGGTCCGCTCGCCAGTCCCCTCGACAACGACCACCTCGCCGGCCGACAGGTGGTCGCTGACCACCGCCGCCACCACCCCGCCGGCCGCGTCGTAGTCGTGCACGGTGCGCCGGCCGCCCAGCAGCTCGGTGGGCTCGCCCCCGTCGACCGGGAAGCGCAGCAGCCGGATCGCCCCCCGGTCCAGCGAGATGGTGGTGACCGCGTCGTCGTCGACCAGCAGGGGCAGGATGCCGGCGCCGAAGGCGGGGTCGTGGTCGAACCGCTCCGGGTCGGTGAGCCGCTCCGGCTTGCCCGACCCGTCGGCCGGGACCGACCACAGCACGGTCGGGCGCCCGGCCAGGTCGGGCTCGCAGGCCACGAACCAGATGGTCGACCCGTCGGGGGCGTACGCCGGCCGGTCCGCGACCAGGTCGGTGGCGGTGACCCGGACGGCGTCGCCGCCGGCCGCCGGGGCCACGAACAGGTCGCTGATCTGGTCCTCGTCGCGGGTCTCGTGGCGGGCCGAGACGAACACGATGCTGGTCCCGTCCGGGCTCCAGGCCGGGTGGCCGTGGTCGTAGTCGCCCCGGGTCAGCTGGACGGGCTCGGCCCCCTCGGCCAGGGCGTCGACCACGAACACGTGCGGGCGCCGGTCGAAGGTGAAGCCGACGTTGTCCAGCCGGTACTGGAAGCTGGTGATCCGCCGCGGCGGCTCCTTCTCGGGCCCGACGTCCTTGTCGGTGCCGTAGCGGCCCTCCTCGGGCACCCGGGCGACGTACGCGATCCGGGTCGAGTCGGGGCTCCAGGCGAGCCCCTCGACCCCCAGCTGGTGCTGGCACACCTGGCGGGGCTCGCCGCCGTCGGTGGCCATCACGTGCAGCTGCGGCTTGTCGTCGTCGCCGGCGCGCAGGAAGGCCAGCCAGCGGCCGTCGGGCGAGAACCGGGGGCGGACGTCGCGCCGGCCCGAGGTGAAGCGGCGGGGCGGGGCCGAGCCGTCGGTGGGCGTCAGCCACAGCTCGGCCCGGTACTCGTTGGCCGCCAGGTCGATGCGGCCGACGGCCACCGCGACCAGCCGGCCGTCGGGGGTCAGGGTGGGCGCCGAAGGGGTGCGGAGCAGGGCGAGGTCGCTGGGTCGCATGCTTCCGACCCTACCACCCGTCCGCCGACAGGCTGGCCAGCCAGCTGCCGTGCAGGCGGGCGTAGGCCCCGTCCGGGTCGGCCAGCAGCTGGGCATGGGTGCCCTGCTGGACCAGCCGGCCCCGCTCCAGGACCAGGATCAGGTCGGCGTGCTCGGCCGTGGCCAGCCGGTGGGCGATGGTCAGGGCGGTGCGGCCCTCGGTGAGCCGCTCGATGGCGTTGCGCAGCGCCACCTCGGTGGCCGGGTCGACGGCCGAGGTGGCCTCGTCCAGGATCAGGCAGCCCGGGTCGGCCAGGTAGCCGCGGGCCAGGGCGACCAGCTGGCGCTCGCCCACCGACAGGTACTCGCCGCGCTCGCCCACCCGGGTGTGGATGCCGCGCGGCAGCCCGTCGACCCAGCCGCCCAGCTCCAGGGCCTCGAAGGCGGCCCGGATCTCGCGGTCGCCGGCCTCGGGGCGGCCCATGCGGACGTTGCCGGCCACGCTGGTGTCGAACAGGAAGCCGTCCTGGGGGACCATCACCAGGGCCGAGCGCAGCGAGGCCAGGCTGACCCGGCGCAGGTCGATGCCGGCGACCCGGATGGCGCCCCCGGTCGGGTCGGCCAGCCGGATGAGCAGCTTGGCCAGGGTCGTCTTGCCCGAGCCGGTGGTCCCGACCAGGGCCACCTTGGTGCCGGCGGGGATGGCCGCGCTGACCTCGGTCAACACCGGCGGCCCGCCGTGGGAGGCGAACGACACCCCGGCCCGCTCGATGTCGCGTATCACCTCCACGGGGGGAGCGTTCGTGCACGACCCGCTGACCCCCCAGGCAGAGCAGGAGCTGATGCGTCGTCTGGTCTCCGGTGATGAGGATGCGATCCGCACGCTGTACGGCCGGTTCGCCCGGCCGGTGTTCGGCATGGGCCTTCGGATCCTGGGGAGCCGGGCCGCCTCCGAGGAGCTCACCCAGGACGTGTTCCTGGCCGCGTGGCGGAAGGCCGAGCGGTACGACGCCGCCCGGGGACGGCTCTCCACCTGGCTGATGACCATCGCCCACAACCTGGCTGTCGATCGCCTCCGCCGAGAGGCCGGACGGGTGCCCACCGCCACCGACGGTCTCGATGAGGTCGCCCAGGTCGGGGTGAGCGACGAGGACGCCCTGATCGATCGGGAGGACGTCCGCCGGGTCATGGAGGACCTGACCGCCCGGGAGCGGCGGCTCCTGAACCTGGCCTACTTCCAGGGATGGACGGCCCGGGAGATCTCCGAGGCCGACGGCATCCCCCTGGGAACGGTCAAGACCCGGCTCCGGGCCACGCTGATCAAGCTTCGGAAGGCGCACGGGAAGGCCCCCTGATGGACTGCACCGTCGTCCGCGAGGAGCTCCCCGAGCACGCCGTGGGCACGCTGGCGGCCGACCGCCTGTCGGAGGTGGAGGCCCACCTGGCCTGGTGCGCCGGCTGCCGGAAGGAAGCGGCCCAGCTCGCCGATGGCGCCTCGGTGGCCGGGCTGGCCGCTGCGGCCGACGTCCCGGCCGGAG
>Ga0081538_10002637_pt1 | contig 17326 bp, 19 predicted proteins | sample TabmetS5T2R1_FD_71022 | JGI IMG/M metagenome (GOLD analysis project Ga0081538, IMG submission 71022) | Tabebuia heterophylla rhizosphere microbial communities from the University of Puerto Rico - S5T2R1 | ecosystem: Host-associated > Plants > Roots > Rhizosphere ... | reverse complement strand
GGCATCGGCTGGCTCACGCGCAAGCACGGGCTCACCGTCGACAATCTCGTCCAGGCCGAGGTGGTCACCGCCGAGGGCGAGATCCTCCGGGCGTCGGCCAGCGATCACCCCGACCTGTTCTGGGCCCTGCGAGGCGGAGGCGGGAACTTCGGCATCGTCAGCTCGTTCCGGTTCGCGCTGCACCCGGTCGGCCCCACCGTCATGGCCGGACCGGTGTTCTGGGCGGCCGAGGACACCACCGACGTCCTGCGCTTCTACCGCGAGGTCCTCACCGACGCACCCGACGAGCTCGGCAGCGTCGTCCGGCTCGGCACGATCCCGCCGCTGCCGGCTGTCGCCGAGGACCTCCACTTCCGGCCGGCAATCGCCGTGGCCAGCTGCTACGCCGGACCCGTCGAAGACGGTGAGCGCGCCGTCCGCGCGCTCCGCCAGTTCGGGACCCCGCTCGTGGATCTGGTCGGACCCACCCTGTACGTCGACCATCAGAGCGGCATCGACGACACCGTCCCCCACGGCTGGCACTACTACTGGAAGGCCACGAACCTCACCCGCCTGTCCGACGAGGTCATCGACATCGTCGCCGCGCACGCCTACCGCGCCACCTCCCCGAGGTCGTACGCGGCGATGTTCCACATGGGTGGCGCAGTGCGACGTGCCCCGCGGGACGCCACGGCCTACCCGGGGCGCGATGTGGACCACAACATGAGCATCGACGCTGTATGGCTCCCGGAGCAGGACGACACCGTCGGGGCGGCGGAGACGGCGTGGGCCCGAGCGTTCTTCGACGCCCTGCGGCCCCACCGCGCCGGCGTCTACGTGAACTTCCTCGACTCCGACGACGACGCGAGCCGCGTCCGCGAGGCCTACGGCGACGACACGTACCGGCGGCTCGCCGAGGTGAAAGCCAAGTACGACCCCGAGAACGTGTTCCACAACAACAAGAACATCCGGCCCAGCAGGCCGGCGCAGTGATCGCACCGCATCAACCCGTGTCGCGGACTCCAGACGCGACCGCCCCGCAACGCCGGCTGGGCGGGGTTGCGGAGAGTCGCCGACCCCGGGGTTGCGCTGCCTGCCGCGAACGCGCCCGAACGACGGCTGGGGGCGCACCGAGGACGCGCCAGAAGCTCCGTAATCCCGCGTCCATCCGGAAGGCGAGCTCGCCGACGGCGCCGCGCGGCGGACCCGGGCCGACAGCTCGCCGGGTGGTAGCCGAGTCGGTGGGTGTAGCCGTAGCAGGCGCCCTGCTTGTGGTAGCCGTGCACCTCGCAGATGGTGGAGTCCACGCCCGCCACCAGCGCAGACCAGCGTCAGCAGCTTGCGCCCCGGGTGGGCCGCACCCGGCCGGTCACCAAGATCCACTACCTGGTCGGTGACCTGCTCGACCCCAGCCGCTCGGCCAGCGTCGCCGGTAGCGGCAGCCCGGCCGGCTACCCATTGAGGCGCCGCTCGGTCTCGACGGTCCACGTGGACGCTGTGACGATCGACGTCCACATCCCAGCGTCGTAGCATCAGCATCATGGCCCACCAGGCGATTGGGGGGCGCAGATGGCAACCCTGTACGAGCGGCTCGGCGGTCCCGATGCGATCACGGCGGTCGTGGATGCCTTCGTCGCCCGCGCCGCAGGCGATGACAGGATCAACAGCAAGTTCGGGCGGACCAACATCCCGCACCTCAAGAAGAACTTCGCCGACCAGTTGTGTGAGGCGACCGGCGGTCCCTGCACCTACACCGGCCGGAGCATGCGCGAGGCGCACGACGCGATGAGGGTCACGGCCGGCGAGTTCGACGCGTTCATCCAGGATCTGGAGGGGACCCTCGACGAGCTCAACGTCCCCACGACCGAGCACCGAGAGCTGCTCGGTCTGCTTCTGCCGATGCGCGATGAGATCGTCGAGGTCGAGTCGCAGGAGACGGGGACCCCGCTTCCTGACGGCTACCAGGCCGCGCCGTGAGCTGAGCGGCGCAGCCGACGAGGAGGCGGACGACGTCGTCGGGGCGGCCGGGCTGAATGAACTGCGTCTCGGAACCGCGCAGCGGCAGCGCTGCGGTGCTGGGTGTTGATCTGCTCAGCTCCGGAGCAGGCCGGCGAGCACGGCCGCTTCACTGATCTCGGGTTGCCTGGTCGCGGTGAGCAGCGTCAATGGCCAGTCCTTGGCAAGTCCGCGCAGGTGCGCCAGCGCGTCCGCCCGCCGGGGATCTTGCAGCTCCAGCCGGCATTCACCTAATGAGTGAAGGGCCCAAGAGGCGAGAAGAAGGCCTCTGACCAGGGCCGACGCGTCATCTCATGTAGGCGCTTCGGTGGATCCAGGTGGGGTGCTGTTCTGTGATGGCTTGGAGGTGTTCTGCGGGTGGAGAGCCGTCGGGCGGACATGGCTGGCCTGCCCAAGCTCTGACCTCCCCGTTCTCCTGCTGGGGTAGCGCCGCGTGCCGCGGGGAAGCCTGCTGGCATGGGTACGGGGCTGGTGGTGGTGCTGGTGGTGACCGGCCTGTTTGTGCTGCTGCCGCTGTGGTTTGCCTGGCTGAGCCTGGATAGTCGCCGGTGGCAGCGGGTGGAGCGGATCCTCGGCCGTGAGCCGAGCGGCAAGGAGCCGCGCTGGGTCTGGTGGGCGTGGATCGGGTTGAGCGCGGCCTACGTCGTCATCGGTGCCCTGCGGGTCGCCTCCGGCCGCGAGCGCTTCATGGGCGTGGTGTGGCTGTTCCAGGGAGTGGCCTTTGGCGTGCTTGCGGGCAGCTTCTACCTGCGCTGGCGCCGCGAGCGTGAACGGGCGAGTCCCGGCGCGGCCGGCGCTCAGGTCGAGGGTGAATCAGCAGGCCGCCGCCCTGGAGAGACGCCGTAGGTCACCGGTTGGACCCGAACGGGCTTGCCGGAGCGGGACCGAGGACCCGCTGTGACCCTCGGACGCCAGTTGCGCCGCCCCGACCTGCCCACCGCTGGTGCCCGCTGGTGTGAGGCGGCCCTGCCGAGGGGTCGGTGTACCGGTCCTGGCCCGGGAGCGAGCCGGGCTGTTCCCACCCGAGCTGTTCGCCGACCTCTTCGAGCCCACCGGGCGGCGGTCGGTGCCGCCGTCGATCCTGGCCGTGGTCATGGTCCTGCAACGGCTGGAGGGGCTGTCGGATCGGGAGGCGGCTGACCGGTTCGCCTTCGACGTGCGCTGGCGGTACGCGGCTGGGGTGGCCGACGCGGTGGCTGGGGAGGAGACCGCCTCGTTTGCGTCCACGGTGCTGGTGGACTTCGCCGCTCCCGGCCTGCACTCCACGACCAGCGGCTGGCAGCTACAACGGGCCTGATCGGGCGGTCAGACGGCCCCTTGATGGCGGCTGCTCAACACGCAGAACCCCCATAGCCCGTCAGAGAACAGCGCCCACCTAGGCTGAGGGGAGTGGGGCGCCGACACTGAAGAGGTAGAGCGTCAGGAAATATCACTGACGGGCCAGCAGAATGCCAGTGGAGGGCACTGTGATCAACCACCACTGATTGTGCGGTCCCTTGTGACTCGAGGACCCTTAACCACTGCTAACCCTAGCCCGGCCGCGGATCAGCGGCAGGTACACCTCGTCGACGATCTCGACCAGGACGCTGTCGGGGACGGTGGGGCTTCCGCGGGTGATGTACTCGTTGCGCAGGAGCACCACCGCGACAGTGGCGACCCGGGGATGCAAGGCTTCTGGAGGGACCTCGCCACGGGCCACGGCACGGCCCAGGACTATCAGCCAGGTGCCGGAGCCGGCATCCGTCGTCTGCGCTCGCAGCTGCTCCAGGAGCTGCGGGTCGTCTCCGGCGCTTCCCAGCAGGCTGCGGAGGATGTCGCCGGCCGGTGAGGACCACTGGCAGTTTGCGCGGCGCAGCAGCTCCAGCACGTCGCCGCGCAGCTCACCGGTGTCGGGTAGCTGTTGGTCGGCCACGACGAGCTGCCGGTAGGCGGCGAGGCCGAGCGCGGCGCGGTTGGGCCAGCGGCGGTAGATGGCGTTCTTGTTGGTGCCGGCGCGCTTGGCCACCCGGTCCATGGTCAGCCCGGAGTAGCCGGTCTCGGCCAGCTCGTCCAGCGCGGCCCGGAGGATCGCCTGCTCAAGCTCGGGCCCGCGCCGCCTGGTCAGGCCGGAACGAGGCCGCCCGGTCGGGTCATCGGCTCCGTGCTCTCCACTCACGGTACGTAGCGTACCCCATAGTCTCTGACCAGTCTCGTGCTAACATGCTTTCTAAGGTACGTTCAGTACCGTAAGAAGGTGGAGGGAAGGCATGCGGCATGCGCGGCAAGGGCATCAGCTACGACACCGGCTTCATCCGCAACGGGGCGAGTTCCCGCGAACCCTTCGACCCCGAGGTCGTCAAGCGCGAGCTGCAGATCATCCGCGACGACCTGCACTGCAACGCGGTTCGCGTTATGGGCGGTGATCCGGAGCGGCTGGAGTTGGCCGCCACGTACGCCGCCGAGCTGGGCCTGGAGGTCTGGTTCTCGCCGTATCCTCTGGAGCTGACCACCGACGAGCTACTGTCGCTGTTCGCGGACTGCGCCGGGCGCGCAGAGCGGCTCCGGCGGCGAGGGGCCGAGGTCGTGTTCGTCACCGGCGCCGAGCTGAGCCTGATGAACGATGGGTTCCTGCCCGGCGACACCCTCGACGAACGGCTCGAGCAGCTCCTGAACGAGCCGCAACGCCTGCGTGAGCTGATCCCCGAGGTCGCCGCGCGCGTCAACGAGTTCCTGGCTAAGGCGGTGGCGCTCGTCCGCAAGGGTTTCGGCGGCAAGATCACGTACGCCGCCATCCAGCTTGAGCGCGTCGACTGGACGCGCTTCGACATCGTGTCGATGGATCTCTACCGGTCGATCGAGGTCGCCGACCGGTTCACCGAGGGCGTGCGTACGCTCGTCGCGCAGGGCAACCCCGTTGCGATCACCGAGTTCGGCGCCGCCACCTACCGCGGCGCGGGCGACAGGGGCGCCCGCGGCCTGGAGATCGTCGAGCACGACAAGGACACCGGCGCGCCGGTTCGATTGAACGGCGAGTACGTCCGTGACGAGGAGGGCCAGGCCAGGTACCTGCGGGAGTTGCTGGATGTCTTCGAGGCCGAAGGCGTCGACAGCGCCTTCGTGTTCACCTTCTCGCTCCACGACTACCCACACCGCCCCGACGGCGACCCCCGCGAGGACCTGGACCTGGCCGGCTACGGCATCGTCAAGGTCCTCGAAGAGCGCCACGGCGAGGCATACCCCGACATGGCCTGGGAGCCCAAGGCCGCGTTCACCATGCTGGCTGAGCACTACCGCGACTGACGGCCACCGCCGCCGGCCAGGACCGGTGGGAGGACCTGCTGTCTGGGCCCTCCGATAGGCGAGGGGGAAAGGGTCCAGGGCGGCGTGGCTCGCCTAGGGCGCGTTTGCACTGTCACTCCAGCCACAGCAGCACGATCGCGGCGATGGTCAGCGCCGAGCCTCGCCCCGGCCACGAGGCCCTGAAGGAGACGACCGAGCCGCGGTCGCCGCCGCCCACCTTGCTCGGTGGGGCGATACGGTTCGGGCCGCCGGGTAGTCAGGTCCACTCGAAGGTCACCCACGATCGAGGAGGACGTCATGGGCGAGCTGGTCGTCAACATGTTCACGTCGTTGGACGGGGTCCTGCAGGGGCCCGGCGGGCCCGACGAGGACCGGGCGGGGGGATTCGAGTACGGCGGCTGGCAGGCGCCCTACCTCGACGAGGAGTCGGGGAAGGTCATCACCGACCACATCGCGGGCTTGGAGGCGCTGCTGCTGGGCCGCAGGACCTACGAGATCTTCGCGGCCTACTGGCCCAAGCAGCCGGCCACCAACCCGATCGCGGCCCGGCTGAACGGCGCGCCCAAGTACGTCGCCTCGCGGACACTGGACACCGTGGGGTGGACCAACGCCAAGCTGATCCAGGGCGACGTGGCCGAGGCGGTGGCGCGGCTCAAGGGGGCGTTCGGCCGGATGGACGTCATCGGCAGCGGGAACCTGGTGCAGACGCTGCTGCGCAGCGATCTGGTCGACTGGCTGAACCTGTGGGTGTATCCGGTCCTGCTCGGCAGCGGCAAGCGGCTGTTCGCCGAGGGCACGGTGCCGACCGCGCTGCGGCTGGTGGAGTCGGCGACCTCCAGCAAGGGCGCCGTGCACCTCACCTACGAGCGCGCCGGCAAGCCGACCTTCGGCAGCATCGCCTAGCTGGGGCGTGCTTGCACCCCACCGCGGGGACGGAGGCCGCGCATGCGTTCGCAGCCAGCGTCGCTGAGGCGGGCACCGGCCTTGGGTCGGCCGCTCATGCACTGCTACTGCCGGCAGAGGTCCCGTGAGAACACCTTCCGCTACTTCCCGACCAAGGAAGTCGTCGTGCTGTGGGACGGTTCGACCCTCACCTTGCGTTGCAGGTCGCCCAACAGCTGTTCGACCAGCACGCGTTCTTGAAACCAACCACGGAAGGCATTGCACCAGCTCACGGCCAAGCGCTACGCCTGGCGCAACCTTGGTTGACACTCCGCTGGCGTCAACCTAAGATGACAGAATGCGCCAGGTGACCGTCCCCGACCCCGCACCCCGACCGGGTGCCGCCGGCGGCTGGACCGGCTGGTGGCGGCGGCTGCTGCACAGGCAGCGGTCCACCCCACGGCCGGGTGCCGGCGGCCCTCCCCCCGCCGGCGTCAGGGAGCCGCGCCGGCCGGGCCCGACGGCAGGGTCCGGCGCGGCGGCCCTCCCCGAGCCGACCGCGCACCCGTAGCCGCCCGCGGCGGCGTGGATTAGGTCGGGCCCCATACCTCCGGGCAACCCCAAGGTCGGGGAGGTGGACGCGATGCCAGACGGCGACCTCCGACATCCGGCCGAGGTGGAGGAGATCAGCATCGGCTTCACGCGACCATCCGGCGACCTGAGCCGCGGCCAGGAACCGGACCGCCTCCTCGCCGTCAAGGCCAGGCGTCTGCGCACCACGCGCCACTGACGTGCATTGTGGGTGGGGGAGCGGGGGAGCGCTCCATCCAGAACCGCGTCGCAAGGCGAACTGCAGCCGATCGGCGGTGGCTTCCTCGTACCCGGGACACGCCGCGCCTCCGAGGGCGCTGACTGCAGGCCCCGAACTACCGCTACCAGGTAGCGAAGTTGGCCGCCTGCCGTGACGACGACGCCACGCCGATGCGTAATCGTGGACGGTAGCAGCACGGAAGGTCGTTCCCGAGCTGGAGGTCGACATGTGCCAGCACCAGCCCCGCTGCCCGGACGCTGAGGCGCCGGACCACCGCGCCGCACGCGTCGTGGCTTCCCATTTCGAGCAAGGTTGGAGCCTGCTCTGCAACGGTGTCGTGCTGTTCGACGATGACGGGGAGCTGCTGCCCGGCGGCCGGGCCATCGCCCCGCCCCGCCGGGCAGCGATGGACGACAGGCCGGCTGCATGAGCAGCCGGCCGCTCGCCCGACAGGCGGCGGGTAGCTCGCCGGCCTAGCGACCGGAGCTGCCTGTTGCAGCGCGGGCCGCCGCGCCACCTTGCCGGACCCGTTGCCGCCAAGACGGTGGAGGCCTTCAGCGCGGCTCCGCGACGAGGTCGACCTGGACATGCTGTCGGCCGAGCTCCTCGCGGTGGTGAACCAGACGATGCAACCGACCAGGGGTCTCACTGTGGCTGCGACCGCCGACCCGGGACTCCTGGGCAGGCGATGGCCACCCTCGTGGAAAGCAGACGACCACGGTGCCGCCAGCATCGGGTGCGCAGGCTGGGGGGCTAGCGCGGGAGCCCGGCGACGACGTCCACGGCGCGGTCCAACTCCTCGTTGGTGTTGTAGTAGTGCGGGGACAGGCGGACCAGCGGGTGGACGCCCCGGTCCTCGGTGTCGAACTGGGTGTCCTCGGGCACGGTGGTGGTGACGTTGATACCGGCGCCGGCCAGCGCCGCGGCGACGTCCGCGGCGGCGATGCCGTCGACCCTGGCGGTGACGATGGCGCAGCGCACCCGGCCGAGGTCGTGGGTCGACACGCCCGGCAGCGCATCGAGCTGGTGGCGCAGCTGGGCGCCGAGGGCCATGGTGCGCTCGCCGATCGCGACCAGGCCGAGATCCAGGGCCTGACGGACGGCGGCGCCGAGCCCGACGATGTTGACGTAGCTGTTCTCCCAGGTCTCGAAGCGCCGCGCGCCCTGGACCCAGGTGAACCCGCGCCGCCCGTCCCAGGTGGCCGAGCGGACCTCGGCGACGTAGGGGTCGAGCCGCTCCAGGCCCTCAGCGCGAACCCACAGGAACCCGGTGCCACGCGGGCCGCGCAGGAACTTGCGGCCGGTGGCGGCCAGCAGGTCGCAGCCGATCGCCTGGACATCGACCGGGAACTGGCCGACCGACTGGGTGGCGTTCAGCAGGTACAGGATGCCGGCATCCCGGGCGATCCGGCCGATCTCGGCGGCCGGGTTGACCAGGCCTCCGCTGGTCGGCACGTGGGTCACGCCGATGAGCTTGGTCCGCTCGTCGATCGACCTGGCGAGGGCTGTCGTGTCCAGCTGCCCGTGGTCGTCGTTGGGGATGACGACGACCTCGGCGCCGGACCGCCGGGCGACCTGGAGGTAGGCCAGCACGTTGCTGCCGTACTCGGCCCGCCCGGTCAGGATCCGGTCACCGGGTCCAAGCGGGATCGAGTAGAAGGCAGCCTGCCAGGCGTGGGTGGCGTTGTCGAACAGCGCCACCTCCCCGGGCTGGCCACCCACCAGCTCGGCGAGCCCGGCGTAGGTGGCATCGATCGCCTCCTGCGCGACGGCCGCCGCCTCGTAGCCGCCGAGCTCGGCCTCCAGCCGCAGGTGGCCGGTCATGGCATCCAGCGTCGGCCGGGTGAGCAGCGCGGCCCCGGCGTTGTTCAGGTGCAGGCGGTTCGCGCACCCTGGGGTGACGGCACGGAGGGCATCGAGATCCACTGCCGGGTCGTACCCGCCGCCGGGGGCGGCAACCTTCCAGCTGGATCCTCGGTCTGACGGCCTTGTGGACGCCGCGCCGCCCGCGGATGCTCGAGAGCAGGGCATTCGGGCTCGCTGTTCGGATGTTCGGTACCAGCGGGCTGGAGGCGGAACGTGAGGGTGGCGCTGGTCATCGTCGTCGGAACCATCGTGCTGGTTGCGCTGATCGCGCTGGCGGACCTGGCCGCGATTGCCGTCGGTCGCCTGTCCAGGGTGTTCGGTCGCGGCACCTCCCGCGGTGGGCGGCGCCGGGCTGCCGCCGACATCTGGACCGACGTGCGGGAGACCAGGCGCGACGCCGAGGCCCTGCAGTCGAGGCCGGACCCGGCATGTCGGAGTGGACGTCCTCGAAATGGCGGGAGCGGCGCCACCACTGACGCCTCGGGCGGCGGCCGGTCGGCCGCGCTCCCGGCCGTCGGCAACCGTCAGGCGGTGGCGGCCCCGGCCACCGGCCTAGCCAGCAGCTGGGCGTTGAAGTCCTCCTCGTCGCCAACCTGCGCGACGTAGCGACGCGCTACCCAGCCGACCGCGAGCTGGCAGACATGATCGGCGCCTGCGAACCTCGAGCCCCGAATTCGCACGCCTGCGGGAACGCTCCACCGTCGCGCACCATGGAACGAAAGCAAGACCGTCGACCATCCCGAAGTCGGCGAACTCGAACTCGACTGCGAGGTGCTGTCGCTGCACGGCGCAGACCTGCATGATCGTCTTCACAGCGGCACCCGGGAGCGAAGCGGCGGACGAGCTACGACTGCCCGGAGCCCTAGAGAAGCCCACTCCAATGCCGCGGCACAGCGCCGGACATGACATAAGTCCTGACTGGAACATAAGACCCAACCAGGGTCGACGCTCATCGGCCGTAGCGTCCTCTCCTGACCAGAGCCGACGCGGCCTCCCCGAGGAAGCCATGCAAGGAAGCCAGAAATGCCTGGTCCTCGAGTCGGGCTGGTCGGGGTCGCGGAGTGGCCGGAGCCCGTCGCCGAGGTCGGAGAGGTGAAGGCCTAGCGGCCATCACGTTGAGCCGCTTACGCACCAGTGGGCTCAGCCGCGCGAAGTCTTGGGGCGTGTTCGGCACGGAAACAGCCTGCGGCTTGTCCTCTTCGTCCGATTCATCGGCACATCGGCGGATGGGGGAGCAGAGGACGGGGGAGAGCGCTTCCCTCGCCGCGGCGAACGCACTCCAGACACCCGGACGTGGTTCCAAGGCAAGCAGGGAGTTGCCGCTAGCCAGGCGGAAGTAACGGCATCCAGCCGCCGACATTCTGGCTACGCGATTTCCCGTCTCACTAGACCGGAAGAGGCCGGTGATGAGGATGGAACTGTGACAGGTAACGATCCCGCGGAGCCCCCTGTCGGGGGCTCGGGCCAAGCTATGGCGGGCCCGCACCGGTCGAGTCCTCCCACCTTGTCCAGGCAGGCCCCATCCGGCCCACGATGTGCGGACGCAGGTCGACGGGATGGCAACGATGTGCAAAGGATGTCGAGAACGGCCTGGCGGCTCCGTCTCAGGGGCGGATGCGGCCACCGTGGCCGTACAACACCAAGGAGACCCAGCATGACGATCCAGCGGATGGACAACGTCCTCATCGTTGTCGACGACCTCGACGCTGTTATCTCGTTCTTCGTCGAACTTGGCATGGAGCTGGAGGGCAAGGGGCCAATCGAGGGACGTTGGGTGGAGCGTGTCATCGGGATCGACGACGTCCGACAGGACGTCGCAATGCTGCGGACCCCGGACGGCCACGGCCGAATCGAGCTGGCGATGTTCCACACGCCGAAGGCGATCAGCGCCGAGCCGAAGGATGCACCGGCGAACACGCTGGGCATTCGTCGCATCATGTTCGCCGTCGACGACATCGAGGACGTCGTTGCCCGCCTGCGCACCCACGGCGCCGAACTCGTCGGCGAGCTGGAGCAGTACGAGGACAGCTATCGGCTCTGCTACGTCCGCGGCCCCGAGGGCATCATCGTCGGACTGGCCGAACAGCTCAGCTGAAGGCCGCCGAAGGGACCGCGCACCCAAAGCACCTCCGGGCACCCGCGGCCGGGACGTGCGCCGGACCGCCGGTCGCGTACGCCGCGCCAGGCCGTTGACAGCAACCGGCGAGACGAGGCAGGACACACCGCGCCGGCGATGGACGACGGTCCGAGGTCGGGGATGCGGACGGACGCCGACAGACAAGGTGCCCAGGACTCAGACGAAACTGGACGGTGAGTTGGGTGGGCTATGCGGCCATTGGACTGAGTTCGGCGTGGTAGCCGAGGTCGTGGAGCTGGCGTAGCAGCCGGTTCTTGCGCACCTCCGAGTCGTCGCGCTGGGTGTAGTCGGAACCGAGGTTGGTGTAGGTGCTGCTGTGGGCGAGAAGGTGCCAGACGATGACCAGGATGGTGTGGGCGATCGCGACGGCGGCGTCCCAGTTGATGGTCGACAGCCGGCCCGGCGACGACATACCGCTCGGTTAGCGCCCACGTCGTAGACCCGGGGTCAATCGGGGTCGAGCGCGGCCTCCGCAGCCTGGTCGGCCCAGGACGCCGGGCGGATAGGGCTGACGGCCGGGGGTGACGGCTACGGCTGGTGCCGAGCGACGTCGACCAGGCTGTGTTAGCGGTCACCCTCGATCGAGAAGATGTTCCCGTCGGGATCCTTGAACCAGGCGACCCTGCCGCCGCCAGCGCGGGGAGAGATCCCCTTCTCGTCGGTCCCGTAATCGAAGCCGCTCTCGAGCACGCCTTCGTACTGCTCGAAGCTCACGCCGTTCGAGGTCAGCTCATCGACAACCAGCTCGACGTCGTCGACGTACCAGGTCACCAGGGTCGCGGTCGACCGACCGGCGTGGTCCGGAGATGGGTAGACGACCAGCGACTCGCCACCGCCTGACGCATAGACCTTGCTTCCGTCAGCGTCGGTCCGTACCACCGGGAGACCGAGCTTCCCTTCGTAGAACTCCTCCGCCCGTGTCATGTCGGTAACCGCGATAAACGCGTTCAGTCTGTAGCTGCTCAAGCCCATTGGTCCTCCTCGATTCGGAGCTCGCACCATTATCGCCGTCCGTACAGTTCCCTATAGGACTTCGCCGGTGCGCAGAACTCACCGCTCCGGGGTCAGCCGGAGTACGGCGAGAACATGACGTAGCGCTGGTCAGCGGGCTGACCGTCCTCCGGTGACGCCTTCGCGCTGATCCGGTGCCGGCCCATACGCCGGTGAGGCCGATGATCACGGTGACGTACTTGTCCCCGCGGCGGGTGTGCTCCAGACGTGCTCATCGACCCCGATCACGGTGACCCCGTCGAACCGGCCGGGGTCGTTGATGAGCACGCGCTTGCCCTCGGCCAAGACCGCGTCGTTGGTGTTCCACGACACTGCGAGGCCCTCGGCGGCGCGGGCGGCGGTCAGGTGCTGACACACGATCCCTTCCAGCGCCCACCGAAGCCCACGGCGGGACAGCTTCGCCCGCGGCTCAGCGGCCGGCTGGTTTCCTGTCGCCATACGTGCCGGCTCCCGGTGCACCGATAGCGACGGACCGTGACCTCCAGGACCGTAGGACGCCAACCCCGGCGGCTCGTGCGCCAGCCGCCGCACCACGGTGTCGCGAGGCGATCCCTCGCAGCCGCAGCGGCGGCACCACTGGTCCTGCTGGCCATCGGGGCCGAGTACAGCACCGGTGAAGGGGTCGCGGCCACGCTGCGGCTCGTCGCCGACGACGTGCAGGGGCCTGGTCATCCCCGGCTCCGGCCACTGGGTCGCCGACGAGGCGCCCGAGGAGCTGCTGGCCGCGCTGGCCGCGTTCCTGGCCCCCGACCGGGACGGACACTGACCGCAGGCCGGGTGCTGGAGACTGGTCCCTCGGGGGAGTGGAGCGGCCGCGCCGGGTGGTGCGTTTCGCGCGATTGATGCATCGGCGCGTCCGCGCCTTTGGGCCGGCCGAGCGCTGTGCAAGGCTCGACAACAAGCTCGGCCCCATGGTCAAGGGCTGTTCTGTGCCGTCTGACCTGCGGCGATGCGGTTCCCGGTGCCCCTGGCAGGACTCGAACCTGCAACCTGCTGTTTAGGAGATGGCTCAGCGCAGACGCTGTGCTCGATCGCGAACTTGCTGGTCGGTGCCGGCCGCAAGGCCAAAGTTATCCTCTGGCCGCTGAGCTGCCTACTTGACGAACCTACGCAGCGCGAGGCGGACGAGGGCGGCGCCGATCGGCTCGGTCACGGTGATGGCGGCACGCCAAATCCGGGCTCGACTTCTCCTGGCGTCCTTCAGCGACCGCCACAGCAGCCGGCTGATGCGGCCGATCACCTGACGGCGTCGCGCCTCCGGCAGGTCCTGGACGCTCTCGCTGCCCACCTTGGCGAGCAATGTCCGGTCGGGTTGGGGGGCCGGGGCGGGCGAGCCGGTGGGCGGGTCGTCGCTAAGACCGGCCAGGATCGGGAGCTCGTCGTGGAGGATCTGCTCGTGCAACAGGCCGAGGACCTGCTCGACGAGCTGCTCCCGGTTGCGGCCCTCGGCGTCGCCGCCCAGCTCGACGACCAGGGCCCGCAGGGTGTCGTCAGACATGCGCTCGGCCCGGGTGAGCAGCTTCACCAGCGAGGTGGCCGCGTCCAGCCGACCCCAGGTCCAGTCGTTCTGGCGCCAGCGGGCGCTGAGAAAGGCGGCGAAGTTGTTGAGCTGGTTCCCGGCCAGCTTCTGCCGGGCGGTGACGGTCGGCTCGCCGAAGATCGATTTGTTCAGCGGGCTTTGGTTGGCCGCAGAGATCATGTGGAAGCGGATTGAGGCGTTCTCGCTCAGCGGGTCCGGGCGCACGGGGCCGAACAGAACCTCGGTGGCCAGGAGGGCCTGGAGAACCTTGGGTGGCTGCCGGTCGGCCGCCTCGCGCAGGTAGGCGAAGGCCGGCCCGTCCTTGGGAACCGCCCGGGCCAGCCGTTCCGCCACCTCGGCCAGCGGCTCCCAGAGCCACCGGTAGCCGTCCTCGGGCCAGCCGGCCGCCTGCGGCAGCGGCTCGTCCCCGGTGACTTGCTCGCAGAGGTCGGTGAGCTTGTCCACGTTGGTGGGGTCGGTGGTCACGCCGGTCGCCTCGGCCGCCTGGCGCAGCGCCGCCGCCGCGTCCCTGGCGATCGCGTCCGGGCTGGGGGACGCGCCCTGACCGATCTGGGCGCAGCGCCGCAGAACGATGCGGTCGTGCGCCGCGATCACCATCTCGACGGCGAAGCGGAGAGGAAACAGCTCGTTCTGGGCCACGTCGCCGGCCCGGACACCGTCGCCGACCTCCGATGGCACCTGCCGGCCCTGGCGTTCCAGCTCGCGGGCGCAGTCGAGCAGCGTCGCGACGGCGCGCCCTACCGCCTGGAGGTTGCGCAGCCGCAGATGGAGTAGGTCCAGGTCGGCGCCGGTCACGGCGTCCGGCAGCACGAGCTCCTCCAGTTCCTGGTCGGCGGGGCCGGTGAGCCGGGCGAGCAGGTCGGCGGCCGTCTCGGCGTTGCCGATCTGGCCCAGTGGGTCCCGCACGCCCCCAAAGGGCAACGGGTCCGGTCCGGTCACCTCCACGGGCGTCTCCAGCAGCCGCGCCAGCCGGGTCGCCTCTACGCCGGCCTGGCGCTTGCGGTAGCCGGTGGCCGCCGGGCTCGCCAGCGCCTTACGGGCCTTGTCCAGCAGGGTGTCGAGGTCCAGCGGGGTGGTGGCCAGCGCGTCGGCGACCTGGCGGCGCTGTCCCGCGGCGGTCGCATAGCGGCGCAACTCGTCGACGTCCTCCAGCAGGGACTCGCTCCCGAGCTTGATGCTGTGCGCCTTTACGGTGACCGGGACCAGCCGCAGCAGCCGGCTGTCGTCTGTGGAGCCGCGACGCAGCGGGAGCGGGGCGCTCGGCGGTACCGGCTGCAGGTAGAGCAGCCAGCGGTCGACCGGACGGTTGGCCTTGGCGGCGGCGATGGAACGGATGGCCCAGGCGATCGGGATGTTGTCCAGTACCCCGCCGTCGATCACATGGACGGCCTCTTCAGACTTGGGCGGCCGCGTCACCGACTCGCTGAAGATCCCGTGCATGCTCCTGGGGTAGGGCTCGCTGCCGCCGGGCGGCTTGGACTGGTCGTCGCCGGGTGCGGTCCAGATGGTGGCCGGTTCGAAGGCTCCAGGATAGGAGGAGGTCGACCGGCCGGCGTAGGCCAGCCGACGGACCGGCTCCCACGGATCCGGTCTCCCTCCGGTCGCGTCGTCGAGGGGGTCGAAGTCGCTGACGGCGCCCTGCTCCAGGTTCCGGAAGCGGAAGTAGGCCCGGCTGCGGGCATCCTTGATCGGGTCGCCGACCGGCTGGTGGAAGTCCTCCGGCGCCGGGTGGAGCAGCGTGCAGGTGAGGATCAGGTCGACGCGGCGCCGCTTCAGCTCCGCCAACCGCTCCTCGACCTGCTTCGAGACCGGCGGCTCGGGCTCCAGCCGCTCCTTGAGCAGCCCGCGCAGGTTGCCCATAAGGTCCTGGTAGAAGACGGCGTCGCCCTGCAGCAGGGATTGAGGGTTACGGTCGTCCGCGGGACGGCACAGGCGCAGGATGTCGGCCACCTGCAGCCACAGGTCGCGGACGCGGGCGTCGAAGGGCATGTCGTAGAGCAGGGCGCAACTGAGCAGGACGGCGTTGAGGCCACCGGCGCTGGTGCCAGCCAGGACGTCGACCACGACCTGGTCATAGCCGGCCTTGCCCAGAAGCGCTCGGTACACCTTGGAGGCCGCCGGACTCGGCTGGGTCGCGGCCGCGCGACGCAGTTCCTCGATCTCCTGGCAGGCGCCCCCCATCCAGACGGCCAGGCTGACCCCGCCACGCATGGCCACGGCCAGCCGGAGTTCCCTTGGCCGTGACGGACCCCTCCCAGCGCCGGTGCTGCTCGCCTCGCTCATGCCGCCCCCCTCGCGCCGACAACGCGTGACTGCACCAAACGTCACTGTTGTGAGGCAAGCGCGGGTTGTCAACCACGTTCGAGGGTCGACCTCATCGATGGACCGACGACGGCGGAGGATAGGGGCGGCGTTGGTCATCGACCATGGCTCGACCGGAAGTCGCCGGACAGCGGCACGATTCGACCCAGCTCGGGCCGGTGCTGGGCGCGATCAGGGTGCCGCGGCCGTCCGGGCGGGGCCGGCCCCGCAAGCGGCCCGACCATCTAGCCGGCGACAAGGGCTACAGCAATCCGAGCTGTCGGCGGCTGCTGCGCCACCGTGGCATCCCGCAGCGGTCCGACCAGCGCCCGCCAGGCGAGGCGGCGGGTCGGCCGCTGGGGTTCGACCGGGCGCGCTACCGGGCCGCAATGAGGATGACCATCGGGCTCGACACACGACCTAGTCGCCGATCTTTCTGAACGTGTTGTCCATCCAGGGCTTCCACTCGCCCTTCTGGTCGCGCACCCACCAGGCCACCGAGATCGAGCCGTCCGCGTTCGTCTTGATCTTCTCTTCCTCATCAAGCTCGTACTGGTAGCGCGCCGGACCGACGAACGTGAGCCTGCCGTCGGCCACCTTGCCTTCGTAGCGGTTGCCCTCCTCGGTGAACGGTCCGTTGTTGCTGAAAAAGAAGAGCCGGAATCTCCCGGCCTCGGCATCGTAGCCCCAGTAGACCACCCCGCGTTGGGTCGGCTCCTCGCCGAAGGTCGTCTCGTACTCCTGGACGAGGAAGTAGCCACCGTCCAGCCAGCGGAACGTCTCGGTGCTGGTGACCGGGACCCCGGGACCGTACACGCTGTCTTCGGTGTGCCCCTGGGTCGTCCAGGTGCCCAGCAGCGGCTCCAACCGCTGGAGCTCTCGATCAGGCGGTGGGGCGTCGAACGCTGCTTGAGCTGACCTTTCTACCATCGTCGTACCTCCTCCTTGGGCTGTCCGAGCATCGATAGCTCTCACCGGGTACAACCGCGACCCGACACCGAACTCATCGCCGACCCTCGGTTGCTTCCACTCCCGGCCTTCGGGTGCCCGGAGTAGCCTTCCGCCCTATGGCCGAGGATCGGGCGCCGGAGCCGGGACTTCTCGACGCGGTCCGCCAGGGGGACGAGGACGCCTTCCGCCTCCTCGTCGAGCCCTACCGCGCGGCGATCCACGCCCACTGCTACCGGATGCTCGGCTCGCTGTTCGACGCCGACGACGCCCTCCAGGAGACCCTGCTGCGTGCGTGGCGTGCGCTGCCGAGGTTCCGGGGCCAGGAGCTGCTGCGCCCCTGGCTGTACCGGATCGCGACCAACGTCTGCCTCGACGTGCTCGCACGACGGCGCAAGCGAGGCCTCCCGATCCAGCACGGTCGTCCCGCTGGCCCCAACGACCAGCCTGGCGAACCGTTCGCCGAGCCGGTCTGGGTGGAACCCTACCCGGACCAGGCCCTCGGGCTGGAGGACGGGTACGCCTCCCCCGAGGCCCGGTACGAGCAGCGCGAGGC
>Ga0081538_10002636_pt1 | contig 17330 bp, 14 predicted proteins | sample TabmetS5T2R1_FD_71022 | JGI IMG/M metagenome (GOLD analysis project Ga0081538, IMG submission 71022) | Tabebuia heterophylla rhizosphere microbial communities from the University of Puerto Rico - S5T2R1 | ecosystem: Host-associated > Plants > Roots > Rhizosphere ... | reverse complement strand
AGCAGACGATCCTGTGGGGCATGGGCGAGAACCACATCGAGGTCACCCTGGAGCGCCTCAAGCGCAAGTACGGCGTGGAGGTCGTCCAGGTGCCGCTGCTGCTGCCCTACAAGGAGACCTTCAGGTCGTCGGTGAAGGCGCTGGGCCGGCACGTGAAGCAGTCCGGAGGCCACGGCCAGTACGGCATCTGCAACATCGAGGTGGAGCCGCTGCCGCGCGGCGGCGGCTTCGAGTTCGTCGACAAGATCTTCGGCGGCGCCATCCCCAACCAGTTCATCCCCTCGGTCGAGAAGGGCGTGCGCAAGGCGATGGACGACGGCCTGGTCGCCGGCTACCCGGTGGTCGACATCCGCGTCACCCTCTACGACGGCAAGTACCACACGGTGGACTCCTCGGACATGGCCTTCCAGATCGCCGGCGGCCTGGCCATGAAGGAGGCCGCCGCCCAGGCCGACACGGCCCTGCTGGAGCCGGTGCTGGAGCTGGAGGTGCTGGTCCCCGACGACTACGTCGGCGACATCCTCGGCGACCTGTCGTCGCGGCGGGGGCGGGTGGTCGGCACCGACCCGGTCGGCACCGGCCGCACGCTGGTGCGCGCCACCGCGCCAGAGGCCGAGGTGGTCCGCTACGCCATCGACCTGCGCTCGATGACCAGGGGCAGGGGCTCGTTCGCGCGGCGCTTCTCCCACTACGAGGAGCTGCCGGCGCACATGGCCGCCAAGGTGATCGAGGAGTCCAAGACCCGCAAGTGAGCCGCCGCGGCTAGCCGGCGCCCGCGGTCGGGTCGCCGGCCTGGACCAGCCCCTGCCGCACGGCCAGCGCGACCGCTTCGAGCTTGGAGTGGACGCCGAGCTTGATCAGGACGTTCTGGACGTGGGTGCGGACGGTGTTGATCGACAGGTAGCACGACTCGGCGATGCGGCGGTTGGAGTAGCCGCGGGCCAGCAGCGTCAGGATCTGCCGCTCCCGCACCGACAGGCTGCGCAGCAGCAGCGCGGCGTGGTCGTCGTGGGCGGCGACCACGCGGACGGGCGGCGCCGGTGCCGGCGCAGGGGCCTCTGGGGCCGGGGCCGGGGCGGGGGGCGGGGGCGGCTCGCGCCCCTCGGCCACCGCGCGGATGGCGGCGGCCAGCTCGCGGGCGGACACCGCCCGGCTGGTGCCGGGATGGGCGTGCGGCTCGGCGCCGTTGCCGTTGGCCGGCCGGTGGTCGCCCTCGGCCAGCAGCAGGACCCGGGTGGCGGGGCGGGCCTGGCCGACCTGGCGGACCAGCTCGGTCACGCCGGGGCCTGGCATCTGGGTGTCGACCACCAGGACGTCGGGTTCGTGGGCGACCACCGCCTTCAGGGCCGCGGCGCCGTCACCGGCGAGCGCGACCACCTCGAGATCGGCCTCGGCGGACAGGACCATACCGAGGCCTTCCACGAACGCGTCGTGGTCGTCGGCAAGGACGACCCGGACGTGCTGCCGCAATGCACTCCCCCCGGGAACCTGCGACGGTTCAGGTGTTGACGGCGTCCTCCAAGCCCTGGCGCTGCCGGAGCGGCAGGCTGAGGCCGACCACCGTGCCGCCGCCCTGGCGCTCCGCCAGCCAGGAGCGTCCTCCGGCGGCGTCGAGGAAGCGGCGCACCAGGAACAGGCCGATGCCGTGCCCAGCCCGAACGCCCGACGCAGGGGGTAACCCCGCAGCGGCCCCGGCGCTTCCCCGGTCGGCGACCAGCAGGTCGACCTCGCCGCGGTCGGGGTCGGGACGGACGGTGACCTCGATGTCGGCGGCGCCCCCGTGGCCGGCGGCGTTGTCGAGCAGGTTCTCGACCGCCTGCCGCAGCATGGTGGCGCCGGCGTCGACGGTGACCGTGGCCGCCGGCAGGTGCACCCGGATGTCGACCCGGCGGGCGGCGGCGACCGTCCTGGCGGCCGCGCGCACGGCCGCGCCCACGTCGGCGGCGTCGGCCCGGTCGCGGTGGCCTTCCCGGAGCACCTCGCGGGCGAGCTCGTCGAGGTCGTCGATCTCCCCCATGAGGAGGTCCAGCATGTGCGCGGTGTCCAAACCTTGACCACGGAGGGTGGCGATCGCCTCGCCGGCCACGCGCAGCGCCGCTACCCGGCGCCGCAGCTCGTGCGCGAGCATGCCGAGGTCACTCGGTGTTTCGTTGGGTGCCCATGCCGGCATGCCGTGGCCCACGGATGCAGTCCCCCCTGTCGCTCTCTGTGGTGGCTCAACGTACTGCCACGAGCGCAGCCTGCCCATGTGGAGAACTGACTAGAGACCGTACGGCTGTATGATTGAAATTCCCGTTCCGGACAAGCCGGACCCGGCGTTCGGGGCACGCCGGCGCAAACCGTGTCCGGGCGGACTCCGCCGCGCCCAACGGGCGTCGACTGTCGTAGGGCGACTTACCGCAGCTGAGGTAGGTCAACCACTTGCCGATCGTACAGAGTAGGCGACCGGAGGCTCGACCTGGAGGTTGACCGTACCGATGGCACGAGTGCTGCTGGCCGATTCACAACCGCTGTTCAACGAGGCGCTGGAGGCGCTGTTCTCCCGCGACGGCACCCACATGGTCGTGGGCCGCTGCTCCTCGGCCGAGGAGACCTTCTCGGCGGTCGGCGGCCTGCACCCCGACCTGGTGCTGGTCGACGCCGCCCTCGGCCTTGACGGCTCGCCGAGCCTGGTCGGGCGGCTGCTGGAGGCCCACCCCGGCGTCAAGGTGGTGGTGCTCGGCGACGACCGCGACGTCGACCTGATGCTGGCGGCCATCCGCGCCGGCGCGGTCGGCGTGGTCGGCAAGACCCACGGCGCCAGCACGGTGCTGCGGGTCGCCGACGCGGTGCTGGCCGGCGAGGCGGCGATCCCGCGGGCGATGCTGCTGGAGCTGGCCAGGCGCATGGCGGCCAAGGACCGCTCGGCCGACTCCCCGCTGGCCCGGCTGTCACCCCGCGAGCGGCAGGTGCTGGCGCTGCTGAGCCGCGGCTGGGACAACGCCCGCATCGGCCGCGACCTGTTCATCAGCCAGCACACCGTCCGCACCCACATCCAGAACATCCTCGAGAAGCTCGGCATGCACTCCAAGCTGGAGGCGGCCACCTTCGCGATGCAGTCGTCCGTGGAGCTGGAGCTGACCCCTGGCGGGGCCGGCCTGGACAACTAGGAGGAGTCCGTACCGTGACGATCAGCGAGCAGACGTTGACCGGCGCCCGCCGCGGCCTGCCCCATGGCGGGCAGCTCGTCGACCGGCGCCTGGACGCCGACGAGGCGGCCGAGCTGGCCGACAGCTCGCTGCCGTCGCTGCCGCTGACCGCCGCCGAAGCGGCCGACCTGCGGGCGCTGGCCACCGGCGCCTACAGCCCGCTGGTCGGGTTCATGGGCGCCAAGGAGCACCAGTCGGTCACCGAGTCGATGCGGCTGCCCGACGGCACCCTGTGGCCGATCCCGGTGTGCCTGGGCGTCGGCGAGGGCGTGGACGGCGACCGGCTGCTGCTGCGCTCCGAGGGCGGCGAGCTGTTGGGCGTGCTCCAGGTCCAGGAGGTCTTCGAGCGCGACCGCGAGCTGGAGGCGGCGCTGGTCTACGGCACCACCGACCCCGCCCACCCGGGCGTGGCGCGGGTGCTGGCCGCGCCGCCGCTGGCGGCCGCCGGCCCCATCAGCGCGGTGGTGACCCCCCTTCCCGGCCCGGTGGGTGCCCGTGCCCTGACCCCGGCCGAGACCAGGGCCGCCTTCGCCGCCGCCGGCTGGGCCACGGTGGTCGGGTTCCAGACCCGCAACCCCGTCCACCGCGCCCACGAGTACCTGATGAAGTGCGCCCTGGAGATGGTCGACGGGCTGCTGCTGCACCCGCTGGTGGGGCCCACCAAGGACGGCGACGTGCCCGCCGAGGTGCGCATGCGCGCCTACGAGGCGGTGCTGGGCTACTTCCCCAGCCAGCGGGTGCTGCTTGGGGCGCTGGTGGCGCCGATGCGCTACGCCGGCCCCCGGGAGGCGGTGCTGCACGCGCTGGTGCGCAAGAACTACGGCTGCACCCACTTCATCGTCGGCCGCGACCACGCCGGCGTCGGCGCCTACTACGGCACCTTCCAGGCCCAGGAGCTGATCGCCTCCCTGGACGAGGACGAGCTCGGCATCACGCCGCTGCGGTTCGACAACGCCTTCTACTGCCGGCGCTGCCTGGCGATGGCGACCGGCAAGACCTGCCCCCACCCCGACGCCGACCACGTGGCGCTGTCCGGCACCCAGGTACGCCAGATGCTGGCCGCCGGGCAGCTCCCGCCGGCGGAGTTCAGCCGTCCCGAGGTCGCCCAGCTGCTGATCGACGCCTACCGGTCCTGACCGTCCCGACCACCGTCCACCAACCAACAGGAAGGCGCTCCACCACATGAACCACGACCAAGGCTTCGTGCTCTGGCTCACCGGTCTGTCCGGCGCGGGGAAGTCCACCGTCGCCACCAAGCTGGGGCCTGCCCTGGCCGAGCGCGGCCACCGGGTCGAGCTGCTGGACGGCGACGAGGTCCGCACCAACCTCTGCCAGGGGCTCGGCTTCAGCCGCCAGGACCGCGACACCAACATCGCCCGCATCGGCTATGTCGCGGGCAAGCTGGCCAAGCACGGCGTGGCCGTGCTGGTGGCGGCCATCTCCCCCTACCGCCAGGCACGCGACCTGGTGCGGGCCGAGGTCGACAACTTCGTCGAGATCCACGTGGCCGCGCCCGTACAGACCTGCGCCGAGCGCGACGTCAAGGGCCTGTACGCCAAGGCCCTGGCCGGCGAGATCAAGCACTTCACCGGCGTCTCCGACCCCTACGAGCCGCCGCTGGCCCCCGAGATCGTGCTGCACACCGAGGCCGAGACCGTCGACGAGTCCGTCGAGCACGTCATCGCCTGGCTGGAGACCGCCGGGCTCACCACCCGCAACGACCTTCCCTGAGCGGCATGGCCAGCGGCGGGATGACGCCCCTGGTGGACCTGCACGCCCACACCTCGGCCAGCGACGGCGGCGACGACCCGCGCGCGCTGGTCGAGGCGGCGGCCGCCGCCGGGGTCCGGGTGCTGGCGGTCACCGACCACGACACCGTGGCCGCGGTCGCCGAGGCGCGGGCCGCGGGCCTGCGGCTGGGGGTCGAGGTGCTGGCCGGCTGCGAGGTCACCGCCCAGGTCGGCGACCGGGTCGTGCACGTGCTGCTGTACGGCGAGGGCCTGCTCGCCCCCGACCTCGGCGAGGCGGTCGAGGCCGCCAGGCGCGGCCGCCACGCGCGCAACCTCGCCATCGGCGAGCGGCTGGCGGAGCTGACCGGCGTCGGCTACCAGGAGGCGGCGGCGGTCGCCGGCGACAGCGCCCTGTCACGGGCGCACTTCGCCAGGGCGCTGGTGGCCAGGCGGGCCGTGGCCGACGTGGCCGAGGCGTTCGACCGCTACCTGTCGTCCGGGCGGCCGGCGTACGTGCCGGCGCCGAGCGTGTCGGTGACCGACGCGGTGGCGCTGGCCGGCAAGGCCGGCGGGGTCGCGGTGCTGGCCCACCCGGGACGCCTGGGCGACGCCGAGCGCGACCGGGTGCTCGCCGAGGCGCTGGAGGCCGGGGTCGACGGCGTCGAGGTCTGGCACTCCCAGCACGACGCCGAGCTGCGCCGCTCGCTGGCGGGCCTGGTCGAGCGGCGCGGCCTGCTGGCCACCGGCGGGTCCGACTACCACGGCCGCCACAAGCCGGACGTCCGCGTCGGCAGCGGCGTGGACGGCAACGTCGCCGTCCCCGGCGAGCTCCTCGACGCCCTCCGGGACCGATTGGCCGAACGGGGGCAGCTGTGAGTAGGCTCCCGCCACGTAACCAGCCCAACCAAGGCAAAAGGGGGGCAACACCAATGGCATCGCGCGCAGGCCGGCTCCCGGTGCTGGCGGTGGCGCTGCTCGTGGCGCTCGCGACCGCCGTCGCCGTGTCGCTGGCCCTCTCCCCACGGGCGGCCGCGATCGTCAGCGCCGACCCGGACGACGGCACCCCGAACACCAACGGACGCGTGAACGCCGTCGCCTACCTGGGCGGCACCGTCTACATCGGCGGCAGCTTCACCTCGGTGAACGGCCAGTCCCGCAACCGCCTGGCCGCGTTCAACGCCGCCGACGGGACGCTGCTCTCCTGGAACCCCGGCGCCAACGGCGTCGTCCGGGCCCTCAAGGTGTCCCCGGCCGGCACCCGGGTGTACGTGGGCGGCGACTTCAGCGTGGTCGCCGGGGTGGCCCGCGCCCGCATCGCCGCGCTCTCGCCGAGCAGCGGCAACGCCTTCGGCTGGAACCCGTACGTCAACGACAGCGTCAAGGCGATCACGACCTCCAACAGCGGCAGCACCGTGTACGCCGGCGGCGACTTCACCTCGTCGGAGGGCGCCGGCCGCCGGCGCCTGGCCGCGTTCGACGCCACCAGCGGGGCCCTGCGGAGCGCCTTCAGGCCGAACGTGTCCAACGGGGCCGGAAACTTCGCCACCGTGCTGGCCATGGACGTCTCCCCCGACAACAACACCCTCTACTTCTCCGGCGACTTCGGCCTCGTCAACGGCCGCTCGCGCCGCAACGCGGCGGCCGTGTCGACCGGCATCGCGACGCTGCGCGCGTGGAGCCCCAGCGCCACCGCTGACGTCGCCGGCGACCTCACCCTGTCGAACTCGGGGCGCACGGTGTTCGTCGGCGGCCGCAGCGCCGGCGGGTACGTGCAGGCGTACGGCCCGAACGCCGGCGGCTCGCCGGTGTGGCACGTCGGCGCCAACGGCGACGTGGAGACGATCGTGGTCTCCTCGTCGATCCTGTACGTCGGCGGCCACTTCACCACCATCGGCGGCGGTTCCCGCAGCCACCTCGCCGCGGTGCGCGCCTCCAGCGGCGGCCTCCAGAGCTGGAACCCGGGCGCCGACGGCGCCCTGGGCGCGTTCGGCGCGGCCATCACCAGCAGCCGGGTCGCCTTCGGCGGCGAGTTCAACGTGGTCGGCGGCGAGGGCCACCAGGGCATCGCGCAGTTCTCGGGGACTCCGTAGGGTCACTACGTCATACGTCCGTTGACGAACCGCCCTCGTGGCGCCAGCGTTGCAGGGAACCCAGGTCATCCCAAGGGGGGGAAATGCGGAAACGAATCCTGCTGCTGGCGCTGCTGTGCCTGTCGCTCATGGCGGGCTCGGTCGGGCTGGGCGGTTCGGCGAGCGCCGGGCCCAACGACCCCACCATCATGCTCGGCGGCCGGCCGAACGGGAACAGGTCCTCGGCGGTGCTCTCCATGGAGAGCCTCATCGGCCGCCAGCTCGCCGCCGTCCGTGTCTACTACCTGTGGGACACACCGTACCCCGACAGCTACAGCAACTGGCTGGTGGCGAACAACCGGACGATCTTCATGTCGGTGAAGGCCAAGCGGGTCAACGGCCAGATCGTGCCGTGGCGCGCCATCGCCGACGCCCAGCCGGGCTCCACGCTCCACAACGACATCGTCAGGTGGGCCGACCGGCTCAAGGCCACCCCCCGTCACGTCTACTTCGTCTTCCACCACGAGCCCGAGGCCGCGACCAACCTCAACAACGGCAACGCCAGCGACTTCATCGCCGCCTGGCGGAAGGTGATCACCACGCTGCGCGCGGAGGGCGTGACCAACGCCGAGTACGTCTGGACCATGACCGACTACAGCTTCTGGGTCCAGGACCGGCGCACGGCCAGCCTCTGGTACCCGGGTGACGCCTACGTCGACCACCTGGGCGCCGACGCCTACAACTGGTACCGCTGCCGGCCGGGCATCAGCACCCCCTGGTGGTCGCTGCAGCAGATCATCGAGCCGTTCCGCCAGTTCGGCCTGGCGCACCCGACCAAGGGCCTGATGCTGCCGGAGTGGGCGAGCGCCGAGGACCCGAACCGGCCGACCCGCAAGGGGCAGTGGTACGCCGACGCCCGGGCGCTGTTCAAGCAGCCGGGCTGGGAGCAGTTCGTCGCCCTCCTCCCCTACCACTACCCGTCGAACATCGGGACCTGCAACTGGTTCATCAACTCCAGCCAGTCGTCCCTGGACAACTACCGCGCGATGGCCAACGACGTGTACTACTCGCGCCCCTCGCCCTGAGTGGGGATGGCGCGCCGGCTCGTCATCCTCGCCGGGCTGCTGGTCCTCGTGGTCGCGGCCGGCCTGGTCGTCCTCCGCCCCGGCGGCGAGGACGCCAGGCCGCGGCCGGCCGCCGCCGCCCGCGACGTGCTCGCCCCCGACCGCGGCGTGCTGCTCGGCGCCTGGGTGGCGCCGTCGCGGTCGGGGAGCTCGGAGCCGGTGGCCGAGCTGGAGGCGCGGCTGGGCCGCCGGCTGGCGATCAACCATCATTTCTACCCGTGGCGGCGGCCGTTCCCGACCGCGCGGGAGCGGGCCGACCTGGCGGCCGGCCGCATCCCGATGATCTCCTGGAACGGCACCTTCACCGACCGGATCGCCGCGGGCGAGGAGGACCAGCTGATCCGGGCGAGGGCCGCGGCCGTGCGCGACCTCGGCCGCCCGGTGCTGCTCCGCTGGTTCTGGGAGATGGACGGCAACGCCAAGGCGGAGTGGGTCCGCTCGCCGGCGAGCTTCGTGGCCGCCTGGCGGCACCTCCACGACCTGTTCGCCGCCGAGGGGGCGGACAACGCCCGCTGGGTCTGGTGCCCGAACGCCGACGCCTTCGCGGGCGCCCGCGGCGGCGTCGACCAGTACTACCCGGGCGACCAGTACGTGGACTGGCTGTGCGCCGACGGCTACAACTGGGCGCCGCGCCGGCCTGGCGACCGCTGGCAGAGCTTCGCCGAGATCTTCGGGGCCTTCTACGCCTGGACCGCGCCGAAGGGGAAGCCGATGATGGTCGGCGAGTTCGGCGTCCTGGAGCGGGCCCCCGGCGAGAAGGCCCGCTGGATCGCGGACGCCGGCAACGCGGTCCGCGACCGCTTCCCGGCGGTCGCCGCGCTGGTCTACTTCAACGAGAACAAGCTGGAGCAGGACCGGCGCGGGGACAAGCGCTACGACTGGCGCATCCAGACGTCGCCGTCGTCCGAGGCGGCGTTCCGGGCGCTGGCCGCCGACCCCTACTTCCGCGCCGGCCAGCCGCCGGACCAGCCGCCGTAGCCGCCGCGGGTCAGGCGGACGGCCCGCGCCGGCGATCCAGCACGGCGAGCAGGTCGGCGCCGAGCGTGTCGGGCCGCCCGGTGATCACCGACACCTCCGCCTCGGACGCCCGGCAGAACAGCTCCAGCAGGTAGAGGTCCAGCAGCAGCTCGGCCGCGGCCGGCTCCTGCCCCAGGCCACCCAGCAGCGGGGCCGCGCGGCGGAGGCTGGCGGCGGCCGCCTCGGCGGGCGGCCGCCGCAGGTCCTGCACCCCGGTCAGGTAGCCGAAGTGCAGCAGGTCCAGGCCGACCGGCACCCCGTCGGCGCTGCGCTCCCAGTCCCACACCAGCAGCCGGTCCGGCGTCGCCCGCATGTTCCACGGTCCCCAGTCGCCGTGCCAGGTACCGAACGCCAGCCGGCTGCCCGCGGCGTCGCGCCCGAGCGCCTCCAGGACGGCGGCGAGCACCGCGGCCGCGGGGCCGGTGGCCCGCTCCCTGATGGGGCCCAGGCGCCGCTGCAGGCCCCGCCACCAGGCGCTGTCGCCGAGGGTGGCGTGCTCGACGCCACCGAGCGCCGCGATCTCCCTGGTGGCGGCCAGCGGCGGCAGGCGGTGGCGGCGGCCGCGGCGCCACAGCCCGTGCGGCAGCGCGGCCGACACGGTCACCTCCAGCCCGTGCCACTGGCCGTGATGGAGCAGGCTGGGCGCGGTGAAGGTCCGCGGCCGCAGCTCGGCCAGCCGCGCCAGCATGGCCGCCTCGTTGCGGACCAGCTGGCGGGTGAGGTCGTTCCAGCCCACCTTCATGTACCCGACCGGCTCGCCGCGGGCGTCGACGAGCTGCAGCACCGGCTTGCGGTTGAGCCGGACCGGGCCGAGCACGATCGCGGCGGCCAGGTCCCGGCGGCCGAGCGCCTCGGCGAGGTAGTCGTGCAAAAGGGTGCCCTTGGCGGCCTCGGCGGGCACGCCGCCGGTGCCGGCCCGCAGCACCGAGCCACGCCGGCGGAGCAGCCGTTGCAGCCCGCCGCTCCGCAGCCCGAGGCCGACCAGGGCCTTGGTCAGCCGGGCCCGCTGGGTCATGCCGTCGCTGTACTGGCGGACGGCCGCCGCGGCGGCGCGCCGGGACGCCAGCGGCACCAGCACCCGGGGACGGCGCCGGTCGGGCAGGATCACCCACTCGGCCAGCGGGCGGAACCCGGCCGGCGCCTCCCGGCCGACCACCACCTCGACGTCCGGGGTCGGCCCCCACAGCACCTCGCGCAGCCAGCCCAGCTCGTCCTGCCGCTGGCCGCCGTCCGCGCGCACGCCGGTCACCGCGCTCCGCCCTGGGCCGTGGGCTGCCCGGCGGCCCGGCCGCTGCCCCGGCGCAGCAGCCCCCGGAGCGCGTCGACCTCCAACCGGTCCCGGAAGCGCCACAGCAGCGCCGCGTACAGGCCACAGCCGGCCAGCGCATGGACGGCCAGGCCGGCCGTGGTCGGGCCGAGCGCGGCCCGCACGGCCGCCCCGAGGACCCCGAAGCACACCGCCGCAATCGCGGCCGCAACCCAGACGCCCTCACCGAACGGGTGCAGGCGCAGGAAGCGCCAGACCTGCGCGAGCGGGAGCAGGTTGTTGAGCAGGATCGAGGCGGCGAACGCGGTCGCCGCCCCGGCCAGGCCGAACCGCGGAGTCAGCAGCAGGTTGAGGGCGAGGTTGGCGATCAGCGCGGCCACGGTGTTGAGCAGGTTCCACGAGCTGCGGCCGCCCATCAGCAGGACCACGTCGACGGGCCCGACGGCGGTCGACAGCAGCATCGTCGAGGCCAGGATGGTCAGCACCACCTGCCCCTCGGTGAAGGCGTTGCCGAACAACGCCAGCAACGGCACGCCGAACAGGATCAGCGTCAGGTAGATCGGCCAGATCAGCAGCACCAGCCAGCAGCTTGCGGTCTGGTACACCGAGGCGGCCCGGTGCCGCTGCTCGCGGGCGAGCAGCTCGCTGAGCTGCGGGCCGATCACCTGCTGCACGGCGACGCCGATCATGGTGCCGGCGACCAGGTAGCGGGTGCTGGCCGCGTACACCCCGGCCTCGTCGGTGGAGCGCAGCGCCCCGAGCAGCAGCGTGCTCAGCCACAGGCTGGTCGTCTGGAAGATCACGGCCAGCGCCCGCGGGCCGGTGAAGCGCCAGAACTCCCCCACCAGCTCGGCCACCGGCCGGGCCGGCTCGGCGTCGGCCGCTCGCCGGCGCTCGGCCCGGCGCACCAGCACCAGCAGCCAGAGCAGCCCGGCGGCCAGGGCGGGCAGGAACGGCCCCGCCCACGCCAGGGCGATCAGGGTGCTGCCACCCCCCGCCAGGATCACCCCCAGCACCAGCGGCGGCTGCAGCGCGGGCCGGCCGATCTTGTCGACCAGCGCCGACGGCCGCATCGTCCCGAAGCCGCGCGTGGCCGCGAACACCACCAGCGACAGCGCGTAGACCGGGATGAACGGCGCGAGCACGCGGAGGAAGTCCTCGAGCTGCCGGCTGTCGCCCTCACCGGCGAACACCCGCGCCAGCCACGGGGCCGAGGCGAGCACCAGCAGGCCGGCGGCGGCGCCGACGGCCAGCACCGGCCAGATGCCGATGCGGATGCTGCGGCGGATGTCGCGTGGCCGCCGGAGGGCGCGGTAGCGGGGGATCATCCGCGACAGCCCCATGTCGGCGCCGAGCGCCGAGACGGCCGACAGGATCAGGAACAGGGCCACCGCCTCGAAGAACGCACCCGTCCCGCCGGTGTCGAGCCCCCTGGTGATGACCAGGACCAGCACGAACTGGAACAGCCCGGTGGCCACGGCGCCGACCAGGTTGAGCATCCCGCCCCTGGCCAGGGTGGTCAGGTCCTTGCTGGTGGCCTCGTCCCGCCCGCCGGGAGGGCCGGCGGGGGTCGCCGCGACCGCGCCGGGCCGGTCCGGCACTACCGGCTCCAGCCGAGGTCTTCGCCGAGCGCCGCGTACAGCCTGCGGTTCGGCTCCCGGAAGTGGTCGGCCAGCCGCCGGCGGACGGGCTCGCTCAGCCGCCCGTAGTCGTAGGCGTTGTGCCGTTCGTAGGCGGGCGGGGTGAACGCCGGCAGCTCGAGGAAGTCGAGCACCTGCGCGAAGGTGCGGTCCGGCTCGGCGAAGAACCGCTCGCTCGACAGCACCAGGAACTGCTCGCCGGGGAACAGCGACCACCAGGTGGCGAGCTGGTCGTGGTACAGCCCGCGTGCCAGGTAGGAGTGGTGCTGGTGGGCGAAGCTGTTGTAGAGCGGCTCCCGGCGCATCCGCTCGAGCTCGCCGGCCAGCCGCGCCGGCTCGGCGTCGAGGGCCTCCTCGAACGACAGGGTCTCGAAGCCGCGGGCGGTCTCGTGCTGGAAGTGGGAGTGGGCGCGCGCCACCGGGTCGCGGAGCAGCACGATCAGCTTGACGTGCGGCAGGTGCTGGGCGACCCGGTAGGGGACGTGCGGGTGGAAGAGGTAGTAGGGGCTGGCCTCACCGGTGACCAGCTGGGTGCCGTGGCGGCGGCGCACGTACCAGCCGTAGGCCCTGGTCGGGAAGCGGGAGGCGTACCAGTACATGCCCCGGCCGTAGCTGGTGTCGAAGAAGTGCACGCCCTTGGTGCGCAGCATCGTGCGCACCGCGGGGTGCTGGACCAGGTAGCGGTGCAGCGAGGTGGTCCCGGCCCGCTGGGCGCCGATGATCAGGTAGCTCGGCAGCAGCCGCAGGCCCGCGGTCGGGCGGGCGTACGCCTGGGCGCCCCAGCGGGCAGCCCTTCCGGCCAGCTTGGTGGCCCCGTTGCTTCTCGTCATGTCACGTCCGGCTTCCCGTCCGGCGACGGCAGTCGCCGAGCGAACGTAGAAGTCCTGTCAGCCCCCTCTGTGGTGCCATCATCGGTGGATGGCACGGCACCGGCCCACAGCCGCCGACGGACCGGCGCCAAGCATACTTCAGTTCTCGACCGGAATGGGCCGGCGCCTGAAGGTCAGCGGACCGCCAGCGGGGAGGCCTGCTCGGCGTCGGCGGGGCGCCCCGCCGCCGGCGCGGCCGCCGCCGCACGCTCCCGCCAGGCGAGCGCCGCGGCCAGCATCATCAGGTGGAGCTGGTCGGGGATCATGTTGTAGTAGAAGAACTGGAGCATGCCGATCCCGACCACGGCGTGGACCCATAACGGCGGTCCGGTCGCGACCTTGGCGGTGGCCAGGAACGCCCACAGCCACCAGCCGAGGAACAGCAGCGTCGCCGGCAGCCCGTGGGAGAACAGCACCAGGTAGAACTGGCCGTGGGTGCCCACCTGGGGCGCGTCGGGGTTGGTGGCCAGCTCGCGCGGCCCCCCGTAGCCGAAGATCGGCGACCGCTTCCAGCCCTCGATCGCCTCGGCGGCCAGGTCGGCTCGCCGCTCGTTGCTGTGCGGGTTGCTGAGCCGCTCCTCGACCAGCACCTTCAGCGGCGTGAAGATCACCAGGCCGGCGATCACCACCAGGAAGCCGAGGATGGCGACCAGGGCGTTGGCGTTGCCCCGGATCGCGACCCGGGCGGCCACGTACATCAGGCCGGCGGCCAGGCCGATCCACAGCCCCCGGTTGGCGGAGACGATGATCGGCACCAGGGAGGCGACCAGCAGCACCCGCACCAGGTTGCGGGCGAGGTAGGAGCGGAGCAGCGACAGGCTGGCGATCGCCATCGGGGTGAGCAGGGCCACCATGCCGCCCCACTCGTTGGAGTAGGCGAAGGGCGCGGCCGGACGCGTCACCGGGTAGCCGATGTCCTGTATCTGCGCCAGGCGCGGGTTGAACAGCTCCTGCACGAAGTCGTTGGCGGCGATCGACCCGGGCAGCAGCTGCGAGACCGGGGTCGTGAGCCTGACCTGGGGCAGGGCGAGGGCGAGGAAGCCGAAGCCGATCACCACCCCCCAGAAGAAGGTGAGGAGCAGGACCATCCGGCGGATCGGCACGGCGGAGCGGGGCAGGTTGTAGACGTAGACGAACAGGATCGTCATCGACAGGTACAGCACCGCCCGGTAGCTGTAGGCGATCCACAGCCTGGCCTGGTCGAGCTGGGTGGCGGTGAGCAGCATCCAGGCCAGGAACCCGATCCACAGCCCGAACCCCTTGGGCACGCGCACGCTCGGGCGCCGCACCAGCCACAGCAGCATCGGGAGCGCCAGCAGCGCCCAGATCAGGGGGCTCAGCCCCAGCACCCACCACAGCGGCACCGCGCCGTAGAGCAGGTAGACCGGCCAGCCGGCCGGCAAGCTGGTCGTTCGGGAGCCTGGCGAGCCCGTCGACCCGGAGACCTTCACGCTCTCGGGCACCGGACAAGCATAGGCCGTCCGGTGCCCGAGGAACAGCGGCGACCGCTAATGCAGCCGGTTCACGAAGGTGTCGTTCCCGGCCGCCCGGAAGCCCTCCACCGAGCCGGAGGAGGTGGTGATGCGCCAGTCGCAGCCGTCGTGCAGGTTGTTGAAGTACACCAGCGCCTTGATGCGGGCCCGGCTCGTCTTGAGGGTGGAGATCGCGTCACGGAACCACGCGCCCTTGCTCGGGTAGCCGGCGGGCTGCTCGCGCAGGCCCCACTCGCCCAGCATCAGCGGCTTGCTGGGGTGGTTCGCCGCCGTCCAGTCGTAGAACGGCTTGGTGATCTCGGCGAAGGACTGCGGCTTGGCCCCGCTCTTGCAGCCGTACCAGTTGTAGGGGTCGAAGGCGATCCAGTCGACGTACTGGTCGCCGGGGTAGAGCTGGCCGAACATGTGCGCGTGGCCCATGAACCCCATGACGTTCCAGACCCAGATCACGTTGCTGGCCCCGACCCGCTCGAACACGTCGTGGATGCGCCGGAAGGCGCGGGCGTAGTCGCTGGCCGAGCCGTACTGGCCGACGTTGTCCTCGGGCTCGTGGTGGAAGGCCAGGAACATCTTCTTGCCGAAGGACTTCAGCCGGTTGGCGGTGGTGGTGATCTGGGCGTCGTGCTGGCCGCTGGCCACCGCCGCCCAGGACCCGGAGCTGGTCGGCGGCTTCCAGTTGAGCAGCAGGATCCGTCCGCCGTTGGCCAGGTCACGCTCCTCGGCGGTGGGGAAGGCGTGGGTCCACTGGTGGTAGAAGTGGACGATGTCGAACTTCCGCCCCACCTGGGACTCCAGGCCGTGGGTGAACTGGGTGGTCCCCCACAGCGCCCCGGAGCTGGGGGCCAGGATGTTGGAGACACCACCGGGGCCAGGCGACGGCGTGGGTGCGGGCTTGGTGGTGGCCGTCGGACGGGTCGTGCTGGTCGCCGGTTTGGTGGTGGACGGCGCGGTGGTGGTGGGCGGCAGCGGCTTGGTCTGGAAGTGCGGGTTCTGGGCGAGCCGCTTGAACGCCTGCAGCGACTGCGCGGAGGTGTCGACCCGGTAGTCGCAGGCCTTGTTGCCGCTGAAGTAGATCAGCGCCTGGACGTTGGGCATCTCGGTGGCGAGCTGGCGGGCGGCGTTGTCGAACCAGGCCGCCTTGCGGGCAGGGTCGGCGGGGTCCTCGGTGGTGCCGGCCTCGGCGATCATCAGCGGCTTGCCGCGGGGGCTGCCCCACGCGTAGAAGTCGCCGAACACGTCGGCGAGCTGCCGCCAGCCGCCCTGCCCGGCACAGCCGACGGCGTTGTAGCCGTCGGCGGCGATCCAGTCGACGTAGTCATCGCCGGGGTAGTAGCGCTCGGCGGCCTGGCCGCCGGAGGCGAACGCGGCCGCGGTCGGGGTCCACACCCACGACACCGGCAGGCCGGCGAAGATCTCGTGGACGTGACGCCAGGCGGCCACGTAGGACTCCGGGGAGCCGACCCAGGAGCTCGCGCTGGCCAGGTCCATCTTGTGGGCGTAGCGCAGGAAGACCGGCTTGCCCAGCTCACGGACGGCCTCGGCGAGCTGGCGCAGGTAGACGTCGTGGCGGCCCTGGGCGATCTCGGTGGTGTTGCCGCGGTTGCCGAAGGTGATCAGCGGGATGCGGCCGAGCGACACGTCCCAGGCGGGACGCCAGCCGAGGGGGGTCCCCCACGGCACGTAGGTGTGGTTGATGGCGAGGCGGCGGCCGATCTGCCGCTCCAGCTCGAGCACGGCCTGCTGCTGGACCTGGCGGCTGTAGGAGGCGGGCTGGACCCAGGCGCCGAGCCAGGCCGCGCTGGGGACGAGCTGTGCCTGGCGCTGGGGGCTGGCGGGCGGGAACGCCCGCGCCGACACGGTGAGGGCGCCGACCAGGCCGGCCAGCAGCAGCAGCGCGGTCACGCTGCGGGGCAGCCGTCGGGGTCGGGAGAGGCGCGCCTGGGGTTGCCGGGAATGCCGCGGGGCTGGACGCAACGTTGGCTCCTCCTGGTGAACGTCTCACCTGGGCGGGAGGCAGAGCCTCGGCCTGTCGTGAGCGGTCCCTCGGGGGGGTCCAGGCGTCCCTGGCGGGGCGGGGCCGCTCGGTATTCGCACTACTGGAACGACCATGACGGGGGGCGACATGGCCGCGTCGAGCTGGGGGAAGCTCGTTGGGTTGCGCTTCGGGGGACTGAAGGGCTGCGCGGATTCATACCAGTATCAGGATTCGCCAGTCAACCGCGGCCATCGGGACATCCCCACCACGGCGACGTGCTCAGCGGCTGTCTTCGGCGGGCGGCGGCAGCTCCTGCGCCGACGATTCGACCAGCGCCGGTGCGCCGCCTCTGACCCGATTCAGCACCACCCCCACGAACGGTGCCGACAGACCCGGGAGCAGCGCCTGCAGGGACTTGGGCATGGAGGCGGCGCCGTCGAGGTTGGAGACCACCACCAGCACGCCGTCGGCGACCCAGGTGAGGGTGCGAAGGACCTCTCTGCCGAGGTAGGAGGAGGGGACGTCGACGATGACGACGTCGAACATGTCGCGGGCCTCGTTCAGGATCTCGGCCAAGCGGACAGCCGGCAGGAAGCCACCCTTGCGGTCCTGCCAGACGGGAAGGCTCCACTGTCCGTTCTCGAGTGCCCACAGGCCTCCGACCCAGCTCAGCGCCGCGTCGTCGCCGACCGTGGGCCGTCGGCGGGTCAGGTCATGCCCATTGTCGCCGCCCGACCCGCGCGCGTCCAAGGGATAGTCGCGATGGGTCCCCACCAGGAGGACGTCGTTGCCGGTGTGGCCCAGCAGGGTCGAGAGCAGGGTCGAGACGACCGTCTTGCCGTGCCCGCCAGGGGGCGAGGTCACGATGATCACGCCACGCACCCGACCGCCCAGCTGGGCCGAGACCCTGAGCAGCAGGTCGTCGCCGGCCCGGACCAGCGTCTGGTCGGCCAGCATG
>Ga0081538_10002634_pt1 | contig 17334 bp, 11 predicted proteins | sample TabmetS5T2R1_FD_71022 | JGI IMG/M metagenome (GOLD analysis project Ga0081538, IMG submission 71022) | Tabebuia heterophylla rhizosphere microbial communities from the University of Puerto Rico - S5T2R1 | ecosystem: Host-associated > Plants > Roots > Rhizosphere ... | reverse complement strand
CAGACCGCCCCGGCTGAGACGGAGAGGGGGGGAGCGGGGGAGACGGTCGAGACGCAGACCGAGACGGAGCCGGCGCCGCCTCCTGAGCCCGAGGTCAGCCGAATCCGGGTCCGCGGCGGCGCCGTCGTCGGCGGCGTGCAGCGGGTGCAGGCCGCCAAGGGCGACACGGTCCGCATCCTGGTTATGTCGGATGCACCTGACGAGATCCACCTCCACGGCTACGACATCTACGAGAACGCCGCCCCCGGCAAGCCGGCGCGGTTCGTGTTCCGGGCCGACATCGAGGGCATCTTCGAGATCGAGAGTCACGTGGCGGAGGATGCGGGAAAGGATCCGCTCCTCGCTCGCCTGGTAGTCGAGCCTTCGTAGTGGACGGGTGCTGATCCCGCTAGCGCACGGCTTCGTCGTTCGAAGCGACCTGCCCATCCCCGAGTGGCTCTTCGGCTGGGCGGCCGCGATGGTGCTGGTCGTGTCGTTCGTCGCTCTGGCGATCCTGTGGCCGGACCCGCGACTCCAGGCGGAGGGCTGGCGTCCGCTTCCCCGCGGGCTGGGTCACAGGCTGACCAGCCGGCCTGTGGAGATCGCCTGCGGCGCGATCGGCGTGTTCCTGTTCGGCCTCGTGATCTACAGCGGGCTGCGGGGCACCCAGACGGCCACGGCCAACTTCGCGACGACCTTCATCTACGTGATCTTCTGGCTCGGGCTGGTGCCGGCGAGCGTGCTGTTGGGCGACGTCTTCAAGGCCTTCAATCCCTGGCGGGCGATCGGGCGCGCCGTCGCCTGGGTGGCCCGCGGGGCGGCCGGCGGGGAGCTGCCGGCCCCGCTGGCCTATCCGCGGTGGCTCGGGCGCTGGCCGGCCGCGGCAGGCATCTTCGCGTTCGCAGCGCTGGAGCTGGTGGCGTCGAACGGCGACAAGCCGGAGAACCTCGCGATAGCCACGCTCATCTACTCGGCGCTGACCTTCATCGCGATGGCCCTCTACGGCGTTGAAACCTGGATCGAGCGTGGCGAGGCGTTCTCGGTCTACTTCAACCTGTTCTCGCGTCTGTCCCCAATCGAGACGCGCGACGGAGTGGTGGGCTACCGCAGGCCGCTATCGGGACTGCCCGCGCTGGAGCAGCTGCCCGGGACGGTTCCAATGCTGGCGGTGATGATCGGCTCGGTGACCTTCGACGGCGCCGCGGAGGCCCCGCTCTGGACCGGTATCGCGCCGGACATCTCCAGCTTCTTCCAGGATCTCGGCTTCGCGCCGCAGCGGGCTCTCGAGGTGACGTTCCTGATCGGCCTGATTGCCGCGGTCCTGCTCGTGTACGGCTTCTACTGGCTCGGGGTGATCGGCGCCAAGAGCGTCGGCGGCGGCTTCACCGCAAACCGGCTCGCCAGCGCCTTCATCCACTCGCTGGTGCCGATCGCGCTCGCCTATGTGGCCGCCCACTACCTCACTCTGCTGCTCATCCAGGGCCAGGCGATCAGCTTCCTCGCGTCCGATCCGCTCGGCGACGGCGCCGACCTCTTCGGCACCGCAGGCACCCAGATCGACTACGGCGTCATCGGCGCCACGGCCACCTGGTACTGGCAGGTCGGCTTCGTTGTCGTGGGTCACGTAACCGCCCTGACCCTCGCGCACGACCGGGCGCTCGCGATCTACGACAGGGCGAGGCTCGCGGTCCGCTCCCAGTACTGGATGCTCGCGATCATGGTCGGCTTCACGAGCCTGGCCCTCTGGCTGCTGTCGCAGGCGAACGCCTGACCCCACGAGCCGCCTCGAGGTTGAGCAGGTAGCCCTTGCGCTCAAGGCCGCCGCCGTAACCGGTGAGGCTCCCGTCGGAGCCGATCACACGGTGGCACGGCACGATCACGGCGATCGGGTTCCGTCCGTTTGCAAGGCCGACCGCACGTGAGGCAGACGGCCGGCCGAGCCGCTGTGCGAGCTCGCCGTAGGTCGCGGTCTCGCCGTAGGGAATCTCTCGGAGCGCGTCCCACACGCGGCGCTGGAACGGCGTCCCGGTCATCGCCAGCGGCACGTCGAAGTCGAGGCGCGAGCCGGCGAAGTACTCGGCGAGCTGCTCGCTGACATCAGCGAAGGGCTTGTCCGCCGGCCGCCATGCGGGGTCGACCGAAACGGCGGTGCGGCCCTCTTGCATGTGGAGGCCGTGGAGGGCGTGGCCGTCGCCGACGAGCAGCAGCTCGCCGATCGGGCTCTCCACTCGGGTGTAAAGGCGGGTTTCGTTCATGGCTGATCAACGGCGGGGGCGCCTGCGGCGTGAGGTTACGGTCATGAGGCGCCGAGCGCACGCGCAGGTTCGTCCAGCGTTCGCCGGCGGCCCCACATTCGCAGTGGATCGGGAAGCAGGCGGGCGTTCGCGAGCAGGCCGGCAGTGAACAGTCCGAGCTCGTAGCCGAGGGCGGTCCCGATGAGCACGTCGAGGGGGAAGTGGGCCCCGAACAGCACCCGCGTGAAGGCGACGGCGGCGACGTACACCAGCAGGGGGACGCGCAGCGCGCGCACGGCGGATGCGGCTGCGGCGGCCATCGCCGTCGTGACGATCAGGTGCCCCGACGGGAACGAGGCGATGTGCGCCCAGCTGCGGCCGTGGGAGAGCTGAACCTGGGCGCCCAGCACCTCTTCTGGACGCGCCCGCTCGATGAACAGCTTCACGACCTCGAGCGCGGCGCCCGCGAGGTACCCGGCGAGAACCACGGCGATCGCTGTGCCGACGACGTAGCGCGGGCGGCGCAGGACCACCGCCGCGGCCACGGCCGCCGTGAGGACGAGAAGCGCGTAGTTGCGGGCGTGCGGGTCGAGCGCCTGGTACAGCCACTCGGGGCCGTCTCCCAGGCGGTTGATCGCCAGGAAGAGCTGGTTGTCGAGCGGCTGGAGCGCCGGCAGCGCGGCCCCGATGGCGATCGCTGCGGCCAGGGCCGCCGCGAGGCGCGGCAACCAGTCGCGGAGTACGTGGAATCCGCGTGGAGCGTCCGCGGCGGGTGACGGCGCCAGCAGCGCTCGCGCCACTGCGACCGTGTCCGCCAGTGGCCGGAAGTGGCTCGGCTCACCGTCGTAGATCGTCGGGATCTCGACCGACGCGACCGGCCGCCCGTCGCCCAGGAGAGCGCGGAGATGGCTGCTCTCGGCCTCGTAGCCGCCGTCGGGCATCGGGACCGCCCGCAGCGCCTCGGTGCGGAAGAGGCGCATGCCGTTCTGTGTATCCGGCAGCCACCTGCGCGTCGCGGCGAGCAAGGCCAGGCTGGCGGCACGGTTCGCCAGCCGCCGGTGTGTGGGCATGCCGCGGCGATCCCGGCGCCAGCCGATCACGGCATCGGCGCTGCGCGCCGCCTCGACCATCGCCGGGATCCGCTCGGGATCGTGCTGGCCGTCGGAGTCGAGAACGACGATCGCGTCCGGCCGCGAGGCGCTCTCGAGCACGAGCCCGACCCCGGCGGCCACAGCGCTGCCCTTGCCGCCGTTGTGGCCGAGCCGGAGCAGTCGCACCCGCTCATCTGCCGCGAGCGGGTCCAGCGAACGCGCTACCTCGGGCGGGGCACCGTCGTCGACGAGGACGACCTCGTCCACATATCGCAACGTGGCCCGCGCGACGTCTGCCGCCCGATCCGACGCGAAGACGGGAATCACGGCAGCGAGGGTGGCCGGCCGCGGTCGCACGGTTGACGACGCCGCGACGCGAATGCGCTCGGCCACAACGAGCGGCGCGAGCGCGACCAGGGCGCCGGCGCCAAGCCAGAGCACGCTGCGGTAGCTCCCGGTGAGCTCCGCGCCGACGCCCGCCAGCGGCAGCGCTGCCGCCGCGGCCAGCCCGCGGCCCGCGAAGAAGGCGCCGCTGTAGCTGCCGGCCTCCCCGTCGGGGATGAAACGCGCGAAGTACGGGAACCCGAGCGCGGTGAGGAGACCCGCTCCGAGGCCGGCGGCGGCCAGCGCTACGCCGATCACGGCGAACCTGCCGGTGAGGCCGGCGAGCAGCAGGCCCGCTCCGAGCAGCGCTGCACCCGACAGCAGCATGCCGTGCACCCGGTCACCCGCGACACGGCCGGCCATCACCATTCCAACCGCTACGAAGCCGCCGAAGGCGAGTGGCAGGGCGCCGGCGATGCCAACACCGAGCTCGAGTTCGTCCTTCGCGTAAAGGACGAAGAACGAGGGCAGCGCGGCGTAGGCGAAAACCCACAGCGCCTGGGCGAGCAGCACCTCGCGCGGCCCGGGTCGGCGCAGCGCCCCCCGGAGCGAGGCGCGCCAGCCGCCGCGCTGCGCCGCGGGCGCGCCGCCGCCGAGGCGCAGCCGGCGTGTGACGATCAAGGTCGGCACGGTCGAAACCGCGAGCAACGCCGCCGCCAGCACGAACGCAAGCGCGGGAGCCGGCTCGATCAGCACGGCGCCGATGCCGACCGCGATGCCCGCGCCAAGGGTTGCCGCGAGCTCCTGGGCGCTGGTGGCCGCGGGGCGGCGCTCGTCGGCCACGTCATCGGCGACGAGCGCACGGTGCAGGGTGGTCAGTGCGTTCAATCCCGTGTAGACGACCGCGGCGGCCAGGCCGAGCGCGATATACGAGCTCTCGTTGCCGAGCGCCACCGCGACCAGGCCGCCGGCGGCGAGCACCGTCCCGCCGATCATGTACGGCAGCCGGCGCCCCAGCCCGCTGGCCTCGCGGCGATCGGACCATGTCCCCACCGCCACCGGAACCACCAGGCCCGAGATCGCGTTCACGGTCATGACGGCGCCGATTAGCGAGGGAGCGTCCTCGATGCGTTCGAGGAGGACGGGCAGATAGGTCGTTGTAAGCGCGCGTGCGGTGCCGGCGCCGACGGCGGCAAGCGAGAAGGCGACGAGCAGGGCGGGACGGCCCAGGCGCGCGCGGTCCGGCGCCGGGGTGCTGTGCGCACCTGGGCAATCCCGCCGGACGGCGAAGCGCGAGCGTGAGGGCGCCCGGGTCCGGGCCACGGCGTTCATGCCGCGCCTCCCGGGCGGAGGGATGCCACGCGTAGGCGGGTGGCCTCCACGCTCACGGTCGCCGTCGTGGTGCCGAGTGGAATGGCGTCGGCAACCAGGGGAAGCGGTTCGGTCAGCTCGGCGCGGCGGCCCGACACGCTGCGGACGCCAGGCCGCCCCAAGTGACGGCCGCGGTAGGTCGCACCCAGCAGACGCATCAGCGCGCGCCGGTGCGGCGCCTCGATCAGGATCGCCTCCAGAAGGCCGTCCGCCGGATCCGCTCCGGGGTCGACCTCGAAGCCGAAGCCGAAGTAGCGAAGGTTCGAAAGGAAGAGCTGCGCGGCCGAGCCCGAGCCGAGCGGGGCATCGTCGACTCGTGCCTCGATGCGATAGGGCTCGTAATGCCGCACGGCTCGCGCGAGGGCACGTCCGCCCTGGAGCAGGTCGGCGGAGTTCTCGCCGGCGTAGCCGGCGCGCGCCTCCGCGTGAAAGCCGGCGCTGACCGCCTCCAGCGCGTAGAGGGAGCGCTGCGGGGTTCGTACGTCCAGCACGTCGATCCAGCGGGCCCGGGCGAACGCGGCGACCTGGAGCGCGTCCAGCCGCCCTGTCGGGACGCCGAGCGCACGAGCGATGTTGTTGGCCCGCCCGGAAGGCACGAGCGCGAGCTCGGGCAGCGCGGTCAGCGGGGCGTTCGCCGCGGAGTGCAGCGAGCCGTCCCCGCCGACCAGCGCCACCCGGCGCCCGGACGCCGCGGCGGCGTCCAGGCCCTCCCAGAGCGCCCGCTCGGAGTGCGTCACCGCCGCGCTCGCGGGGACTCCCAGCTCGTGAAGCACGGCCACGAGCTCGTCGGCGGTGCGTCCCGGGTCCTCGATTCCGCTCGCATGTGCGTTTACGAGCAGATGCAGCGTCGGCCGCTTGCTACGGTGGGGCCTCTCCCAGCGATGTCTCCGCTCGATCTCGACCGGACGCTGATCCAGGTCGCGCCGCTCTTCGAGCATCCGGCGCTGACCGCGGTCTTCGTCGTGCTCTCGGCCTGGTGGGTCAAGGGGCCGCTTCTGGTCGCGCTGGGTCTCAGCTCGGACCTGCGTGATCGGCGCCTGCCGATCGCCGCGGCGGCCGCGACCGCGGCCATGCTGTCCGCGTCCCTCGCCGCCCACGGTCTCAAGGAGGTCTTCGACCGAGCGCGACCGCCGGTCGCCGACCCCGAACTCGGGTCTCTCGCGGCGATTCCCGGCAACCCGTCGTTCCCCTCCGGCCACGCCGCCACCGCCTTCGGGGCGGCTACCGTGATCGCGCTCCTCTGCCCCAAGCTGCGGTTCTGGGCGCTTGGGCTGGCCGCCGCGGTCGCCCTCTCGCGCGTGTATCTGCGCGTGCACTACCCGCTCGACGTCCTCGCGGGCGCGCTCGTCGGGGCCGCGGTCGGCGCCCTGGCCGCCGTCGCTGCGAAGCGGCTCATCGCGGCGAAGCGGGCGCCCCGTCCGGCGTAGCCGCGCTACCAGCAGGAGCGCGAACGCCACGACCGCCGCGGCGCCCAAAGCGATGCGCGCGGCCGCCTCGCCCGCGCTCTCAAACGAGCCGGCGAAGGCGTAGCCGACAACAGTGAAGGTCGCGGCCCAGGCAAGCGCGCCGAGCACGCTGTATGGGAGAAACCGTCGCAGCGGCAGCCGGGAAGCGCCCGCGACGAACGGTGTGAGCGCTCGCAGGATGCCGACGAAGCGCCCAACCAGCACGGCGCGGCCGCCGTACCGGGCGAAGAAGCGCTCCACCCGCTGAACGTGCTCCGGTCGGATCCTCAGCTGTGGGCCACGGGCGTCAAGGAACGGCCGTCCCAGCCGTCGGCCGAGCCCGAAGCTCACGAGGTCCCCCCCGACCGCCCCGAGCCAGACCAGGGCGATGAGCGCCGGGAGCGTGACGTCGCCGCGCTGGGCCACCACGCCACCGACCACGACGGCCGTCTCTCCGGGCACCAGCAGGCCAACGAAAGCCGCCGTCTCGAGAAAGGCGAGAGCGGGCACGGCAAGGTAGGTCCACTCACCCAGCGAGCCGGACGCGCTCGAGAGCGCCGCGGACGGATCGGGTGTGTTCAGGACGCCCGCCGCGAACAGGGCGGCGACCAGCGCGCCGACGGCTGCCGCGCCCGCGAGCGCCACGCGGCTCATGCCGCCGCGCTCCCGGGTATCGGGGTGGGCCTGGGCCGGGAGAAGTGAAGGGGAAGCCGTCCCGCGGCGAATCCGAGCCCGGTCACGAACAGACCGGCGGCGATGTCGAAGAAGTAGTGGTTGCCGGTCGCGACGACGGAGAGCGACACGAGCGGTCCCCACAGCAGCGCGAGCACCTTCGCCCAGCGCCAGCGGAGCGCAACCGCGAGCGCGACTCCGACCGCCACCGCAAAGCCCACGTGCAGGCTCGGAACGGCGGCGAACTGGTTGTAGAAGATCGTCGACCGGCCGGTCAGCGCCACGCCGGCCTGCTCACTCACCGTGTCGACGAACCCGAGGTGCGCGAGGCGCGGCGGCGCTACCGGAAAGAGAGCGAAGATCGGCACGGCGATGAGCCACGTCGCGAGCAGCGTGTTCCGCAGGCTGCGGTACACCGGCGGCCGCCGCCGGTAGAGCCAGATCAGCGCGGCGGGCACGACCACGAACTGCGCGGCGAGGTAGACATTGCTGAGCAGCCAGCTGGCGACACCCGTGTCCAGGGTTCGCTGCACCGAGCCTTCGACCGCCACGCCGGCTGCCTGCTCGAGCTCGATGATCCAGTGGGCGTGCTCACGCGCCGGGGCGAGGTCGCCGGCGAAGATCCAGCGCGCCACGTTGTAGATGACGTAGGCGGCGCCGAAGAGCGCCAGCTGGCGACGCCAGCCGGTGCCCAGCGGGTGACACTTGGCCGCGGTTCGTACGCGCGTTAGGAAATGGGGCGGCCTCGCTGCGAGCGCGGAGCGGGTTCGCATGGCAATCCCATCGCGCTCACGCCACGGCGCGGGCCGAGGCCCGCAGCGACTGGTGTTTACCGATCTGTTCGCCCGCGCGGACGTCTCGCGGGGCGGAGTCGATGCTCGTCGTCGATTGGATCATGATTTTGAATGGGATGAGAAAATCAAATGCTTGATTGAGCTTTCCACAGGCTGGCAAAGATGTCAAGCATCTGCTTGAATAGCTCGTGCGATATGGATGAGGTGCTAAAGACGGATGGACGGCGCCAAGCGGGGGAGCGGACGCGTCGGCGTCTACTCGAGGCGACCAGGGGGCTGATGGCCGAGCACGGCGAGGAGGGCGTCACCCTCCGCGCGATCACCGATGCCGCGAATGCGAACGTCGCCGCGGTGAGCTACCACTTCGGCTCAAAGGAAGCGCTCTGCCGCGCCACCTGCGAGGAGGCCATCGGTCGGCTGGTCGAGCAGCAGATCGAGGGACTCCGGCAGCTGAACGAGGACGCCACGCTCGAGGAGATCGCGACGGCCTGGGCCCGGCCGGTCATCGGCGCGATGTGCGGACCGCCCTGCGAGACCCAATCATTCCTGCGCATCGTCGCCCGTGTGATCGCCGACCCGCCGCCGGAGCTGAGGGAGTGGATTGCCGCCACGCTCGCGCGGGGGGAAGCCGAGCTCATACCACCGCTCCGGCGCGCTCTTCCCGGCGTGCCGGACGACGAGCTGCGCTTCCGGGTGGAGTGCGCGGCGAGCGTCTTCCACTTCATGTCCACCGGCAACATGCGCGCCCAGGTCGGCACCAAGTCCGAGGCGGAGGTCGAGAGGCTCCTCATCCCGGTGCTCGCCGGCGCCCTGGCCGGTGGGACGCTGCCCGTGCACAGTCTGACCTGACCTCGAGGTCGCCGTCGATCTGAGCGTCGCTGAGCTCGACGCGGTTGGGATCCTCCGCGACGGCCTCGAAGAGCAGGTCGACGCGGGCGTCCGCGACGCGGAGGCCGTGCAGTGCGAGTCGCCGCACCCCGCGCGGGAGGGACGGACGGCGGACATGCAGCGTCCGTTCGAGACCGTCGGGGACAAGGCCGAGACCGGCGATCAGCATGGAGGGCAGGGCCCCGGCAGCCCACGCCTGAGGGCTGCACGCCACCGGGTAGGGCACCGGACCCTCGTAGTCTGCGCGCGAGAATCCGGCGAAGAGCTCTGGCAGGCGGTAGTCGGCGAAGTGCGAGGCCGCGTCCATCAGGTCCTGGAAGATGCGGAGGAAGGCCTCATCGAAGCCGTACTTGCGGAGGCCCAACGCGAACAGCGCGTTGTCGTGAGGCCAGACGCTGCCGGTGTGGTAACCGACGGGGTTGAAGGCACGCTCGTCCGCGCCGAGCGTCCGCACTCCCCAGCCCGAATAGGCTCCGGGGCCGGTGAGCGCCGCATGAATGGCGGCGGCCCGCTCGCGCGGAACGGCCTCCGCCCAGAGCAGGTGGCCCTGGTTTGACGCGAGCGCTCGGCTGGGGCGCTTCTGGGCGTCAAGTCCCATCGAATAGAAGCCACGGTCGGCGAGCCAGAAGCGCTCGAGGCCGGTCGCGATGCGGGCTGCGCCGGCGCGCAGGTCCTCCGCGATCCGGTGATCGCCGTCAAGTTCGAACAGGTGAGCCAGGCGACGCTTCGCGGCCAACGCGTACCCCTGCGGCTCAATGAGGGCGATCGGAGCCCGGAGAGGCTGCCCAAGCTCGTCGACGACGCCGTCCCAGGAGTCCTTCCAGCCCTGATTCTCGAGCCCGGCGGGCGATCGGCAGCGGTACTCGAGTAGCCCGTCGCCATCGAGGTCGCCGTAGTCGTCCATCCAGCGCAAGGCCTTCTCCACCTGTGGGCGCAGCTCTTGAAACAGCGCGAGCGAACCGGTCCAGTCTGCGTGCTCACACAGGAGGCAGAGGAACAGCGGGGTGGCATCGATCGTTCCGTAGTAGCCGGCCAGTGGCGTCAGCCGGCGTTCTGCCAGCTCACCAACGCGCAGCTCGTGCAGCACCTTGCCGGGCTCCTCGTCGTGTTCGTCATCGACCTTGGTGCCCAGGCGTGCTGCGAGGAGTCGCAGCGTCTGCTCGGCCATCGAGGGCTCGATGGCGAGCATCTGCAGCGCCGCGATGATGCTGTCGCGCCCGAACAGCGTCGCGTACCACGGTACGCCGGCCGCGTAGTAGCCCCGGCCGTCGAGCTCGGAGGCCAACAGCCGCAAGTCGAGCAGCGCGCGGCGCAGCACCCGATCCACCAGCTCGGCGTCGAGCTCGAAGTGGGGCCGGTCGGCAAGCCACGCGTCGGCCTGCGCGCCGGGGTGGGGCATCGACGCCCGATCGTCGAGCCGGCTGCCGGGCTGCGACAGCTCGAAACGCACCTTCAGGCTGTGCTCTTCGCCCGGCTCCAGAGACAGGAGTGCGCACAACCGCCCGTCCTCCCTCGCCACGGCGCCCGCGCACGTGATCAGCGTCGATCGCTCGCGGCCGTCCAGACCCACGGCAGCGAACCTCAGCGCGTGACCGCGCGCTTCTCGGCGCACCTCTCGCGCCGTGCGCTCGACCAGACCGCGAACCTCGAGCATGGGCTGGAAGTCCGCATCCAGAAGCAACTCCAACTCGACGTCGATCGGTTCCCGAGCATGGGAATGCAAGGTGATCCGGTCGACCATTGCCCCCGGCAGCATTCGTCGCTCAACTCGCACCCGCAGCGATTGGAGCGGCAGCGCCTTGCCGCCGGCGAGCACCAGGTCCGGATTGGTGAGCTCGAAGGCGGCCGCCGCGCCGGCGGCGTCGGATGAGGTGAGCAGCCGTGGTGGCTGTCCACCTACCCGAAGCGCGTGACCCCGCAGATGGCGGCAGTCGTCGAGGTAGACGCCGAGGGGATGGTCCTCCGCGATCGGGAGGCCACCGTCACGCAACGAAACGCAGAACGCGTTGCCCGACTTGACCACAGTCGTGTCGGCGAGGTTGACGAGCTCGGCCACAATCTCCTCTTCGTCCCTTACCAGAGGCCGCTCTTGCCTAACGACAGGGCGAAGCCGGATTGACCGCCGAGTGTGGCGGCCTGACAATCTCGCTGGCCGGCATGCCCTACGAGGTCGACATTTCCCCAATGAGCATCGAGCGGTTCGCCTCGGTGCTCTCCCCGGAACAACTGGAGAATTTCGAGCGGGGTGCCCGCGAGGGCCGCGAATTGCTCGAGGGCCGGGTCGTGTGGAACGTGAACTCCACCGCTCGAGGAGGCGGCGTCGTCGAGCTGCTGCAGCCGTTGGTCGCCTACGCCCGCGGTGCCGGCGTCGACGCTCGTTGGACGGTCATCGAAGGGCCACCCGAGTTCTACGTGGTCACGAAGAGGATCCATAACCGCCTGCATGGCGCCGAGGGCGACGGTCTACCGCTCGACGACCACGCCCGATCTATCTACGACCGGGTGCTGGCCGGGAACGCCGCCGAGTTCGTGAAGCGGGTCCGGGAGGAGGACGTGGTAATCCTCCACGACCCTCAGACGGCCGGCATGGTGGATGCCGTCCGGGCGACCGGGGCCGCCGTAATCTGGCGCTGCCACGTGGGACTCGACCGGCCGAATGAGCGCGCGCGGGATGCGTGGGCGTTCCTTCTTTCCGCTGTCGCGAACGCCGACGTCTACGTGTTCTCGCGCGAGTCGTTTGCGTGGGAGGGACTCGACCTCGACCGCATCGTCGTCATCCCGCCCTCGGTCGACCCGTTCGCGCCTAAGAACGAGCCGCTCGATCCGGATACGGTGAGGGCCGTTCTGCAGGCAAGCGGTGTGCTCATGGGCGCCCGCGAGCCCGCACCCGTGACGTTCGAACGTCACGACGGGACCCCTGGCCGGGTGGAGCGCCGCGCGTGGATCGCCGAGGAGCAGCCCCTCCGACCTGACATGCCGGTCGTGCTGCAGGTGTCGCGGTGGGACGCGCTCAAGGATCCGCTCGGCGTGATCCGCGGCTTCGCGGACCACGTGCCGGCGGACAGCGGCGCGCACCTCGTTTACGCGGGCCCGGCGGTCGAGGCGGTGGCCGACGATCCTGAGGGAGCCCGTGTGTTGCGCGAGGCGCTCGACCTGCGGGCGCAGCTAACCGACGAGCAGCGCAGCCGAATCCATCTCGCGACCCTGCCGATGGACGATCCCGAGGAGAACGCCATCATCGTGAACGCACTTCAGCGGCACGCGCGGATTGTTGTGCAGAAAAGCCTCGCCGAGGGCTTCGGGCTCACGGTTGCGGAGGGAATGTGGAAGGGCCGGCCGGTCGTTGCGTCGCGGATCGGCGGGATCCAGGACCAGATCGTGGACGGAGAGAGCGGCGTGCTTCTCGGCGATCCGAAGGACCTGGCGGCGTATGGCGCCGCTGTAACCGATCTGCTGGCGCATCCCGACCGAGCCGAGCGGATCGGCGAGCGGGCGTACCAGCGCGTCCGCGACCGGTTCCTGAGTGCACGTAGCCTGCTCGACTATCTCGGCGTTATGCGCAGGGTTTCCGCCGCGGCAGCGCCAGGCGCTGCAGGACGACGGCGCTCCTAGCCGCTCGGCGCTCATGGCCGCGGCGCGTCGTCTCGGTCGGACGAGGTCGATTCTCCCCCAGCCGCCGGGATCCCGTAGCGGATCGCCGGGGCCGCCATCAGGCGCTAGTCCCCACGGTCAGCTCCTCTCGGTCCGCGTCGAGCGTGATGCATGCTCCATCGTAGATCTCGCGAGACAGGTGCGCTGCCAGAATCGACGCTTCATGTCGCGCCGGTCGCCAAGCGGATGAGCAGCCCCGAGAGGCGTCGCTTCAATGTGCGGCCGGTCGAGCCTCCGGCCGCCGTCGAGATGCCGAACGACTTCCAGCCTCGGCGACTGTTTCGGCGGGCGGTCTACGTGATGGTGGCGCTGGGGCTACTTGGCCTGGTGGTGCTCTTCGCCCCGGGCCTCGGCGAGGTACGTGAGCGACTGAGCGGGGCGGATCCCGTCTGGGTGGCGCTGGCGATCCTGCTCGAGGCGCTGTCTGGATGCTCCTACGTCCTCATGTTCCGTCCCGTTTTCTGCCCGCGGATGCCGTGGCGCACGAGCTGGGAGATCTCATGGTCAGAGCTCGCCGTCGGCTCGTTTGTGCCGGCCAGTGGAATCGGAGGCCTCGCCCTCGGGGCCTGGATCCTGCATGAGGGGGGTATGCCCGCCGATCGGATCGCACGGCGGTCGGTGGCGTTCTTCCTCATCAAGAGCTCGGTCAACTTCATCGCGGTCGTCGTCTTCGGCACGTTGCTGGCGGTCGGGCTGCTGGGGCCGGAGCTGTCGTTGTGGTTGACCGCGTTCCCGGCGGCGATGGCCGCCGTGGTGATCGCGCTCGTGGCCTGCGTACCGCTGCTCGGACCGGGTGCCTCCGCGCCACCCGACGCGGGAAGCTTCGCCCGCGCGCTGGCGTCGGCACGCCGGGCCCTGGTCGAGGGCACGGCCGAGGCGATCGAGCTTATTCGCCGGCGCGATCGGCCCATCCTCCTCGGCGCCGCCGGCTACTGGGCCTTCGACAATGCAGTGCTGTGGGCCACCTACCACGCGTTCGGGTCCACGCCGGCGCTGTCGGTGATCTTGATGGGTTACCTCATCGGGCAGCTCGGCGGACTGCTGCCCATCCCGGGCGGGATAGGCGGCATCGACGGCGGCTTGGTGGGCACGCTCATCGTGTACGGAGCGCCGGTCGCCCCCACGGTGGCCGCCGTGTTTGCCTATCGCCTGATCCTGTTCTGGGTGCCGCTGATCGTCGGCGGGATCGCTTTCGCCTCCCTACGTCGCAGCCTGAGCCGGGCGGACCGCCCTGAGCTGTGCGTGGTGCCGGCGGCGACCTAAGCTGCTGCTGATGAGGGCGCCGCGCTGACCTGATCCGAGCGAGCGCGCGGGCCGTCTGCCCCTAGGGCGCCCGCCTCGCCTGCGTGCCTCGTCCGTCGCTCCTCCAGCATCGATAGGAGCGCGCCGCAGACCAGGGCGGTGAGGGCGGGCTCGCCGTCCCGCTTCCGCGAGGCCACCGCGAGCAGGCCGTCGAAGGTGGGCACGCCGCCGGGCGGGGTCGCGTCGGTGACCGCGTTCTCGAGGGCAGCGATCGCGTCCGCGAGCCGCTCGGACGGCTCCGGGAGGCCGAGCTCGGTCCGCCAGGGCGCGCCCGGTCGAGCCTCGGCCAGCAGCTCCGCTAGCCGCTCGGGGACGTGATCCACGGCCTCGGCGATCGCCTCGGCCCAGCCCGTGAGGATCGTGAGCTCGTTCACGGCGAGGAGGTGCGGCATCGTCGTCACCGATCTTGAGATCGGCGCGCTGGACGCCGCGCCGGCGGCGCGCACCTGGTGGACGGCCACGTCAAAGCCTTGAGTCCCGGTCTTCACCGGCGACCGCCCGTCGGAGCTACGGCGGGTGGCAGGCTGCATGCACGCGGTCAGCAGCACGCCGTGGGCGCCGGCCTCCAGCGGGATCTGGCGAATCCCCCGTGTGGGGTCCTTCCAGAGCGCCACGACGGACGACGCCTCGTACCCGAGCGGCCGCGAGCGCTGGACCATGCCGAAGGACGTCAGCGTCAGGACCGCGGAGCCAGGGTCGTCCGCGAACACACTCGCGTAACGCGCCGCCCAGCGCGAGTCGAGCTGCGGTCCGTCCAGCAGTGCCGTGATCACGATCGTGGGGCCGACGGAACGGATCAGCTCAGCGATCTCGTCGTTTTGCGCCAAGTCCTCGCAGACCAGTGCGACCAGGGTGACCTCGGCGACCTCGACGAACTGGACCGCCCGGCGCGGGACGTCCATCGACTCCCACCAGCGGAGCTGGGGGTGGAGCACGCCTCCGAGGTGGTACTGGTAGATCTGGCCTTCGTCGAGTGACCAGCGGTGGTGCTTGTTCTGGCGGATGTGGAACCACGGTGCGCCGTCGGCCAGCTCGGACGGCGGGCCCTTCTGGAGGCTCGGGTTAACGCCAATGTGCATCCAGTTGCCGGGGAGCCGGCCTGGCGGCGGCATCTGCTGCCGGACCCCCGTCTGGAGGAACGACACACCGTGCCGGGACAGCAGCGTCTCGAGGTCCTGCAGCTCGCTCTCGTCGACCGCGGACTCCGGCAGCAGCACGACGTCGACGCTCCTGACCTCATCGCGCGCCGCCACGAGCACGCGATCGAGCAGGTCCAGGTCGAGGCCCTCCGCGGGCGCGAACTCGAAGAAGCCGAACGGCTCGTTGCCGAGCCTCTGCACCGAGCCGTCGACCGTCCGAAAGTCGGACTCCCGGACGCGCAGCGGCCAAGGGAGCAAGAGGAACGTGGCGTACTCCGACCGGGGGTCGGTCCCACGGTGGCGGGTCGGCATCTTGTTCCAGCGGGCTTCGATGCCCGGTCCCAGCACACAGGCGTAGCGCGAGAACGATGCCCTGCCGGTCGGTGGGGTCCGTACCTTGGGGAGCACCCGTAGCAAGTGCGGATTGAGCCGTGCGAACGATCCGGTCGTGCCGAGCAGCTCGCGCCCGCGCGCCCTGTATACGCACGCCCCGCCGTCGGCGGTATCGAGCGCCACGCCGAGCCCCGCGCAGGCCTCGTCGGCGATCGCGTGGAGAGTGAGCAGCGACTCCAACATGAGCCGGTCCTCACCCAGGGCGAGTTGCTCGAGCGGCTGGTCGGCCCGCTCGCGGAAGGCGTGCCACTCGTCCGCCAGGAGCTCGGGCAGCGCACTGCGCCGGTCCTCGACCCAGGCGCCCCACTGCTCGCCGGCCGCGCCCACGGCCCGGGCCCAGTCGGGGATTCGGGAAGGCGGCCACTGGCCGCTCGGGGCGAGCGCGAAGCGGAACGCTTCGGAGCGGGCGAGCAGGACGTTCGCCAGGGCGAACAGGTCGGGCGGCCACTCCAGCAGATCGTCCGTGATCGGGTGGCCGGACACGGCCTGCCACGTGGATGCCGACGTCGGTTCGCTCACCGTCCAGGTGGGTCCTGGAGCTTCAGCCCCACGGCGCGAGTTCATGATGTGCCTCCATCGAAGGTGAACAGGACCTTGCCGGCGCGGCCGGGCGTGGCCGCATGGGCGATCGCGTCGCGGTAGTCCGCGAGTGGATAGGTGGCCTCGACGTTGGAGCCGATCTCGCCGGCCCGAACCAGAGAGGCGAGCTTGGTGTAGGTGCGCTCGATCTCGGCCCGCGGAGCGGTGCGCAGCCAGTTGACGAGCCACCAGCCGACGATGTTGAGCTCTCGGTAGATCAGGTCTGCGGGGGCGATCACGGGGGGCTGGGAGATGACCGGCGAGTAGGCGACGACGGTGCCGCCGAACTTCAGCGACCGAGCAAGCTCGCCGACCGTCTCGCCGCCCTCGCCGTCCAGCACGAGGTCGAGCCGCCGGCCGCAGAGCGCCTCCGCGACGCGGGCGCTCAGGCCCTCGCCCTGAATGAGGACGCAGTCGCCGCCGGCGGAGCGCACCTGCGCGGCCGCCTCTTCGCTGCGGACGATGCTAAGGCTGTTGAGGCCGGCTCGCTTCGCGAGCCGAATGGTGGGCTGCCCCACCCCGCCGTCGCCGATCGTCTGCCCGACCCAGTCGCCGGGCTTCAGTGAGCCGTATCGCGTCAGAAGCGTCTGGGCGGTCACAGGATCGATCGAGAGCTGCGCCAGCTGCCCGGCATCGCCGTCCTCGCCGATCGCGACGACGTTCCGGGCGCGCATCACCGCCTGCTCGGCCCAGGTGCCCTGTTCCTGGTTTGCCAGGACGATTACGCGGTGCCCCACGAGTCCGCTGCCCAGGCCCGAGCCGGCGTCGACGATTCGCCCGACCCCCTCGGATCCGAGCGCCTGGCCGGGAGTCGGCTGAATGCCGTAGCACCCGGCGGCGAACAGGAAGTCGACCCGGTCGATGGGCGCGGCCTCCATCGCCACCAGCACGTCCTCGGGGCCAAGGCCCAGATCCGGGTCCGGATCGAGCACGGCGTCCTCGGCCAGGTCGCCGATGGCATCCAAAACTAGCGAGCTCATCGTGTCCGGCACAGTCGCACCGCCGCTGGGTCATCGCATCCGGGTGGGTCACTAGTCCGGCCCCGGTCGATGCCCTGGGACAGCGATCCGTTAGACCGGCACGGCCCCGCGCCCCTCGGCAGGGAGAGCGTCGCGCAGCTCTTTGCGGGAGCTGAGGTCGAGCTTCGCGAACACCTTGCGCAGGTGGTACTCGACGGTGCGCGGGCTGATGAACAGCTCCGCGCCGATCTCCGGGTTGGTGCGTCCCTCCCCGGCGAGCCGGGCGATGTGCGCCTCCTGAGGTGTCAGCTCGTCGCGCGTGTCGGGCGCGCGCTTGCGCACCGTCTCGCCGGTGGCCAAGAGCTCCCGGCGGGCGCGCTCGGCAAACCCCTGGGCGCCGACGCGATCGAAGAACTCGTGCGCGGCACGGAGCTGCTCGCGCGCGTCGACGCGCCGGCGCTCGCGGCGGAGCCACTCGCCGTAGACGAGCTGCGCGCGCGCGAGATGAAGCGC
>Ga0081538_10002633_pt1 | contig 17336 bp, 16 predicted proteins | sample TabmetS5T2R1_FD_71022 | JGI IMG/M metagenome (GOLD analysis project Ga0081538, IMG submission 71022) | Tabebuia heterophylla rhizosphere microbial communities from the University of Puerto Rico - S5T2R1 | ecosystem: Host-associated > Plants > Roots > Rhizosphere ... | reverse complement strand
GCCCTTGAAACTCGAGGTCTGGTTATCAGCCGTACAGGTATGGGTAACTTTATAGCCGATCTTCCGATCGAATCTCTAATCGCGCCGCTTGCTCAACTGTTGATCGAAGAAAAAGATGCGTTGGCGGATATCTTCGAGCTACGCAAACTTATCGAGCCGCAAATCGCCACTTTGGCGGCAGAAAGGGCAACTCCGAAAGATATCCAGCGAATGAAGCAACTTCTGGACAAGCAGCGGGAACAGGTGCAGCGCGGTGATACCGGCGTGGATGCGGATACGGAACTTCACTTCGCCATCGGCCAGGCCACGCAGAACCACGCCATTGAAAAGCTAGTTTCCGGATTACTGGATGTCCTGAGCCACAGCCGTGAGGAGTCGCTCCAAACCGAAGGTCGGCGTCAGGCTTCGATTGATTCGCATCTCGCCATTGTCGCCGCCATCGAAAAACATGATGAGGCCAAGGCACGGGAAGCCATGCGTTATCATATCGAGCAAGTCGAGCGGAATGTCTTGTTGTCAAAGAAAGAAAAATCGGCAGTGGGCTACACGAGGCGGCAGATCGACGCTTCCGTCAATCTGCCATTGAATAAACCTGAAGTCTAGCGGAGGGAAAATATGATCAAACGCGTAGAGGTTAACTATCGAGGTATCTTTCAGAAGAACCTTGGAAAGAAGATCGGCAGTGACATCGTCATGATCGCGAGCCGAATGGGGCAGCGGGCATTTTCGAACGGTCGCTATAGCGACTCGCCGGAGAGAAACGGGATTCCTTGCAAGTACTTCGCCTTTGTTTCTCCGGATCTCTCAGAGGAGGAGCTGGAAGCGGAATGCGGCGCCAAGCTCGAGATCGACGAGGCAAACATTTCGGTCGTCCTGGACGACACGATGTGCAAGGGGGTCGAGCCTTGGGGTTGGCACGGCGTGCGCCCGATCAACGAGAGGGTGGTCAAGGACGGCTGCCTCCTTGTGGTTTCCAAGAAAAAACCGGAAGAGCTGCTAAAGTTCATCGGCAAGAAACCCTACAATTATCGGCTTGCGGTTCTCGATGGAGATGCGAGCCTGGCGGGCCTTTGGGTCAACAAGGATGATTTGACCCATGAGCACATATTAGGCGGCATCGCCGCTATCGATCCCGCCCTAATCAGCATCGAGGCGGTCGAATCCTATCTGATGGACAAGACCAAGCAAAAACACCGTGCCGAAGCCGCGCGCGCGGCCTACGAGTCACTCAGGCAGGAAGCCAAACCGCCGAGGGTCAAAACCGTGACGCCCAACGAGGGAATCGTATGGACCCATGAGATACCGGTGCTACCCAAATGGTTTGAAATGCAAGAGGGCGCCGTGGTTCCGGCGGTGAAGCGCGGCTTCGAGATCGGCCCGAAGGGACAATCGAGAAATGCCATGTTCAAGCGCGGCACAACTAAAACGCAGCGTCCCGCCGTCCGTTTCGATCTCTGCACCAAGTGCACCCTCTGCTGGGTCGAGTGTCCGGACGAGTGCTTCGACCCGACCAGCGACGGCTTCTACGACATCGAGTATCAGTATTGCGTGGGTTGCGGGAAGTGCGCCCAAGTTTGTCCCGTTAAAGAGTGCATCGTCATGGTGGATGAGCTCCAATTCGAGGACGATTCGAGTCCGTGGGAACACTGGAAAAGGGATCCGAAAGAATACATTCAGTGGGTAGAGAACAAAAAAGGCAAAGACCGGGTTTCTTACCCCGTCGTCACCGGCAAGGGCATGACCGTGACTCAGGGAGAAGTAATGCCGGAAGGAAAAATCGTACCGGTAAGAAAAACCGAGGAGGTCGAAGTATGAGCGTCGCAGTCGCAAAAGCAAAATCAGATCAATCGGGTGTCTACGAGCGGGAGGACCTTTTAAACGGCTGCCAAGCTGTCGCGCACGGCGTACGGCTGGCGGACGTGGACGTGATCGCCGCCTATCCGATCCGCCCTTACACCGAAGTGATGGACGCGTTGTCGAAGCTGATCGCCGACGGGCAATTCGATGCCGAATATATTATCGCCGACAGCGAGCATTCCCAGTTTGAGATCGTCAAGCACGCCAGCTCGGTCAATGCCCGCGCCTTCGGCGGCTCGAGCGGGACCGGTTGGATGTATGGCTTCGAGGCGCTCGTCGTTACCGCGACCGACCGTCTCCCGCCTCTTTTCGTCGTGGGCAACCGGGCGCTGGATGATCCGGGCGCCTTCGGCGTCGAGCACAACGACGCGATGGCGGTCCGCGACATGGGCTGGCTTCTCTGCTGGGTGACAACCCCGCAAGAAGCGCTGGAGCACGTGCTGATCGGCTACCGGATCGCCGAAGACAAGACGGTCAGGATGCCGATGGGATTGGCGATGGACGGCGCCTTTCTCACCCACTCGCAGCACATGGTGAAGATCCCGTCCGTAGAAGCCGCGAAGAGATTTCTCCCGCAATATGACCTTGCCGAGCGCCGGCTCCATCCCGACAACCCGATCTCGGTGGCGCCGCAAGCCAACGAGGACTGGGTGATGGAGATCAGAAGGCAAAACTGGGAAGCCGCGAAGCGAGCAAGGGGCGTGATCAAGGAGGCTTATAAAGAATTCAACGACGTCTTCGGCGAGCGTTACTCCGCTCCCTACTATTTCGAAGAGTTTATGACAGAGGATGCAGAGGTAGTCATGATCGGCCTCGGAACGGTGGCGGCTCCGGCGCGCACGGCGGTGCGCCGCATGCGCGAGAAAGGGCAGAAAGTCGGCTACGTGAACCTGCGCTGGTTCCGCCCGTTTCCGACAGTTGAGCTACGGGAGTGCTTGAGCCGATTCAAGGCCGTTGGCGTCGTGGACCGGGACTTTGCCCACGGCTCGCCTGACAATTGCGGCATCCTGATGCACGAGGTCCGCTCGTGCCTCTACCCGGCAAAAAACCGACCGGCGATCGTCAATTTCATCGGCGGTCTGGGCGGGCGCGATCTCTCCATTGCAGACGCGCAAAAGATGTATGATATTACTCAACAGGCGGTGAAGAAGGATTCCATGGACGGCTTCGTAACCTGGATCGGCCTCAGGGAGTAAAATAGGAGGAAAGATTATGTCAACGGCACCACAAATCGATTACGAAAAGATCAAAGGCGTTCACAGAATTCCGCTGGAGGAACTCTACACTTCGGGCCATCGCACCTGCCAGGGCTGCGAGTCGGCAACGACGATGCGCGGCTTCATCAAGGTCGCGGGTCCGCGCACGGTCGTCACGGGAGCGACCGGCTGCATGTACGTGGCCAACACTTCGTACTTGACCACGCCGTGGATCGTCCCCTGGATGCACACGCAGCTCGGCGCAGGAGGCTCCTCGGCCGTCGGCATGGCCGCGGGCCTGCGGGCGCTCAGGCGCAAGGGCAAGATCAAAGACGAGAAGATCAATGTCATCAATTTCTCCGGCGATCTCGGCGCCGGCGATATGGGCATCGGCGGCATCTCCGCCGCGCTGCAGAGCGACTATGACTTACTGATCATCATGTACGACAACGAGTCAGCCGCGAATACCGATATTCAAGCAACAGGTTTGACGACTTACGGCGCCCAGACGACCTTCACGCCTCCGGGAACCAAACACCCTATCATGCAGCGACGCTGGAAAAAAAATGTCGCCGGAATGCTCGCGGTCGGCCATCCGACGTGCCGCTACGTCGCCACGGCCTGCGCCACTTTTCCTCCGACGGACTATTACAACAAAGTGCGCAAAGCCCTCAGCATCGGCGGCCCAACCTTCATCCACACCTACGACCCCTGCCCAAAGGGCTGGGACTATCATCCTCGCTACTCGAATGAGCTGGGCGAGTTGGGCATCAAGTCGGGTCTCTACCCGCTCTACGAAATCGTCGATGGCAACATCATCTACACCTACGACGCCCGCAAGACCGGCAAGGGCAGAATCCCGGTCAAGGATTTCATCACCAAACAGGGCCGCTTCGACCATCTTAAAGAAGAGCACTTCTCCCACATTCAGAAGATGGTGGACGAGATGTGGGATGAGTGGGAGATGCCGGGGGTCGCGCCGATCAAGGGGATACTCAAGGCGAGAATCTAACTGTCACATTCCTGATTAGAGCATGAGGAAAAGGAGGCCCAAATGTGAGGAGGGCCTCCTTTTTTTCTGAAACAAAGTATCAACAATAAAGTCTCGTTCGTTTGCTGTTTTGTGATACCCCGCCGTCGCCCGAGTAAGAAACGATTCTCCTTCGTCCATAATTGGGAATCCACCAAGCTCGCAAGTTCTCCTAAGCAAAGATGAGAAAGCTCCTTGTTCTCCAACACGTTGCGCACGAACTTTTGGGCACATTGAACCCCTTGCTAAAAGGCGCCGGGTTCCGTTTACGATACGTCAATTTCGCGCGGCACGCTGAAGCGCAACCTAGCTTGGACGGTTATCATGGTTTGGTCGTTCTAGGTGGCCCCATGAGTGTGAACGATGCGGGTCGACTTCCCCATCTGATCACGGAAATGAAATTGATCGAGGCGGCGCTGCGCAGGAATCTTCCCGTGTTGGGTATTTGCCTCGGTGCTCAATTGCTCGCTAAAACATTGGGCGCCACGGTCTATCCCAACAAAGAGAAAGAGATCGGCTGGTATGACGTTTCTCCGACCGACGAGGCGGCAGTCGATCCACTGCTCGCTGAGTTCCAAAGAACGGAAAGGGTCTTTCAATGGCACGGGGATACTTTCGACATCCCAAAAAGCGCCTTTCATCTCGCCTTCTCTTCTCTGTGCGCTAATCAAGCCTTTCGGTATGGCACGAATGCCTATGGACTTCAGTTTCATCTAGAAGTCGACGAGCCGATGATTCATCGCTGGCTTCGGGTCGCCGAAAACAAACAAGAAATCAACGCCCTTGGAGGGAAGATCGATCCCGAGCGCATTCACCTGGAAACCCCGGATCACATAAGAAGACTCCACCAGCTGAGTCAGCATGTTTTTGGCCAATTCATCCGGCTGTTCGACATTCAGAACGAAATCGCCAGAGAAGTAACGCGATGTAGCCGAAAGGTAATAAGCGGAGAGTAACGAAGTTGTGTGTTCGCCTTCGCGTCATGTACAAGCGGATGCCGGCGAACATTCGGCGAGCCCGCTTATATCGTCATTTTTGGCAAGAAGGACAGTAGAAGGCGCTGCGGTTGCCGATGGCCACTCTTTTAATCGGGCTCGGGCAAAAACGGCATTTCTCCCCGTCGCGATCGTAAACCCGCAAGTGATTCTGAAACTCACCGAAGTTACCATCAGCGTCCCGATAGTCGGAGAACGACGTCCCGCACCAACGGATCGCCTCACTTAAAACCCTCGGAATCATCGAGGCGATCTCCTCTACTTTAACCCGCTTGAGCCTCCACGCGCGGGTGGTTGGTCGAACCCCGACGCGGGCAAGAATCTCATTCGCATAGATGTTGCCGATGCCCGCCACGATCTGCTGGTCAAGCAACAGATCCCGGATGCGCCGTTCTGAACGCTTGGTGAACGAGTGCAGGTAGGAAGCCGTGAATCGAGTATCGAAGGGATCGAGCCCTAGATGTTTCAATTGCGGCAAATCGTGAAGTTCTTTGGCCGCAACCAGCAGGGATAATCCAAAGCGGCGTGGGTCATGGTAACGCAGTTCCAGTCCGCTATCGAGACTGGCAAGGATGTGATCATGCTTCTGTTTCGGCGTTTGGGGATCGATATGAACGAGCTTTCCTGACATCCCTAGATGAAACATCCAGACGATATCACCGCGGAGGGAGAGCAGAATGTACTTCGCTATTCGTTCGACCCGGAGGATGGTCTTGCCTTCCAAGGACTCGGCCAATTTGCGGTCCACAAGGCAGCGTAAGCGCCGCTCCGTCACCTTGACGCTAAGGATGCGTCGTCCCGCTAGATGGGGCTGAAGTCCACGGCAGATGGTCTCGACCTCAGGCAACTCGGGCATAGCATTCCGGGGATTAGTCGTCGACGGCCAGCAATGGGGACGCCTTCAAAGCCCGACTGAGGTTGAGAAATTCTTCGACGCTTAACGTTTCTCCCCGCCGAACCGGATCAATTCCTTTAGAACGGAGGAAGTTTTCGATTTTGGACCGGTCTCTCTGTAACCAGCGCACCAGCGCGTTACCCAGGGTCTTGCGGCGCTGCCCGAACGCCGAACGAACAAGCCCGCGCAGCAAAGGCAGCTCTTCTGCAGCAATCAGCGGTTCCGGATAAAGCTCGAGCTTTAGTATCGTCGATCTCACTTTGGGTTTGGGGAAGAATGCCTCCGGGGAGACCGATAGTTTTTCCACGATCCGTCCATGCACCTGGCACCAAACCGATAGTGTTCCGTACGTTTTCGTACCCGGCCCGCTGGTGATGCGGTCGGCAACTTCTTTTTGCACCATTAAAACCAGAGACGAAAAATGCGCGCGCCAATCGAAAAGCCGAAACAAAACCGGCGTGGAGATGCTATAGGGCAGATTGCCGACCAATTTCACTCTATGCGGCGGTAGAAAATTTTCCGGAGCTACTTTGAGAATATCGTGGTGAATCAGTTGGAAAGCGGGATGGGAGCTTAAGGAACTCCGCTGCAAACGACTGACCAGACCAGAGTCGATTTCGACGGCCCACACCTTCTTTGCTGCTTCTAGCAACCGGCGCGTCAAGAACCCCAATCCCGGACCGATCTCGACGATCTCATCCTGAGGAGCAAGGTCAAGCAGGCCAACAATCGCATCGATTACGCTCTCGTGAACCAGAAAGTTTTGCCCCAGCCGTTTTCTCGGCTTGAATTCGGATTCGTTCAGTGCCGCGCGCACGTCTTGATAGAGGGTGGTCATTTGATATCAACCCAAGACGCTCCCAATTCTCAGTTTCCTGCTTATAACGTAAGATCAGCGTCGGCGTTAAGCCGAAAATCGTCCCGGCGTCCGCGTTTCAGGGCGTGGTAGCCGGCCAAGGCGATCATCGCGCCATTATCCGTGCAAAACTTCGGCGAGGGAAAGTAGACCTTCAATCCATCCGCATCCGCCTGCTCCATCATCTTCGCCCGCAAGCGGCTGTTGGCAGCGACACCGCCAGCAAGGACGATCCCGCTCACGCGGCAGGCAATGGCGGCCTGAACGGTCGGCTTGACAAGCATGTCAACAACGGCCTCTTGAAAGCTCGCGGCGATATCCGGGACGTGATTTTCCCACTGCGATTCGCTCTGGGATTTAAGATAGTGCCACACGGAGGTCTTGATACCGCTAAAACTGAACTCATAAGAACCTTTTTTGACGCGAGCCCGCGGGAAGCGGATAGCTCTCGGATTGCCGCTCCGGGCGAGATTGTCGATGGTGCGTCCGCCGGGATAGCCCAGCCGCATCATCTTGGCGACCTTATCGAAGGCCTCCCCTGCCGCATCGTCCCGGGTGCCGCCAAGGTGTACATATTGACCGAATCCCCTAACACAATAGAGCAGGGTATGGCCTCCTGAAGCCAGCAACGCGATGTAAGGAAACGATACTTCATGCTCCAGCAGAATCGCCAGGAGATGAGCCTCCAGATGGTTCACACCGACGTACGGGATACGCCAGCGAAACGCGATACCTTTAATCATCGAGAGTCCTACAAGCAGAGAACCCACGAGGCCGGGCCCATAAGTCACCGCCATGCCGTGGAGATCTCGCAGCCCAACGCCTGCCTGTTGTAAGGCACCGTCGACCATTGGGAGAATGTTTTCGAGGTGCTGGCGCGAGGCTAATTCCGGCACCACGCCGCCGTAGGGTCCATGGACCTGATCCTGCGATGAGACCACATTCGCAAGAACCGTGCGCCCATCGCACAGCACGGCAGCCGCGGTATCATCGCAAGAGGTTTCGACACCTAGGATCAACATGGGCCTAATTGCTAGTGAGAAGTGGCCTGGGTCGGCTTTTGAGAACGGGTCAAGGCATCGTTGGCCGTTCGGTTACCGGAATTCAGTCGGAGCGCCTGCGCATAACTCGCTTCCGCCTTGTCGCTCATCCCTAGGGCGCGGAAATTTTCGCCGCGCAGCGCATGCACCTCGGCAAGCCAGAAAGGTTCGCTGCTGAGGCGAGATTCGGCGACATCAAGAAAACTTAGCGATTCTTTGAAACGCCCAAGCTGGTAATGCGTCTTGGCCAAATAAAAGTAGCCGTACGGATTCGTCGAATCGATAACGATGGTTTTCTCCAGGCGCGATAGCGCTTTCGCCGCATCACCCGCCTCGAGGAGCTTCCTTCCCTCTTCCGTCAGCCGAAGCGAAGCGGCGCGCTGAGGTGGTGTTCCGGGAGTAATCTTAGCAAGCAACGAACTGTCATCCGGGAGTGGACCAGTCGTGGGCTCTGGCGGCGCGAGCAGCGGCGGCTTGACCGTTTCTTTAGCAGCCGGGGGCGTAATTGGACTCTTTGTTTTCAGGTCCTGTTCCCTGATTTTTGACTCTTGAGGCAGAGGTGTCCTAGGAGGTTCCTCCACCGGTGACGGTGCAGGCGCTGGCGGAACCTTAGGGGACGAGGCTGGGGGACTGCTGGACGGTGGAGGTCTCCGATACACCGGCCGAGGCGCGCAACTTTGCGTTGCCCCGATGATCGAGGCAAGCCCAAGGATGAGATAGATCCGTTTCGAAAAAGTGTCTTGGAGAATTTTCATGATTAGAGCCCGCCGACTCAATCAAACTTCGAGACCTGCGGCGATGCCACGGGATGCAATGGGCAAGTCTTCGTTGGTTCTTCGCCCTCGAGAAACGCCTCACGTAAAATATATGAACAGTTGGGAGTCGCCAGTTGACCGCTCAAGGGGTCAATTTCAACAATCCTAATACCGGGGGGCACGACGAAATCAGTGACTGGGGTGCCGGCGGTCGCCCGTTTCATGAATTCAGTCCAAATGGGAAGCGCTGCTTGGGCACCGGAAAGGCCGAGTTTCGCCTTGTTGTCGAATCCCACCCACACAACGGCCAGCAGATCGGGGGTATAGCCAACGAACCAGGCATCCTTGTAATCGTTTGTTGTTCCGGTTTTGCCTGCCGCTGGACGCGTGAAGCCCCATCGCCGCGCCACATCCGCTGTCCCACGATCCAAGACGCCTCTTAGAAGATGGTTCATAATAAAAGCCAATTGTGGTGTTAGTACTTTGTCAACTTTTATATCGCGTTTTTCCCGTACTTTGGCATCCGCATCCGTCACCTGTTTGACAGCGAGCGGACGGGCGCGCACGCCATTATTCGCCAGCGTTGAAAACGCGTACGCGACTTCCAGGGGCGTCACCTCCGCAGCGCCGAGAGACAACGACGGGACCGCCGGAAGAGGACTCTGCACGCCAAGACGATGCGCGATTTCGCTAACGCGTTTGATGCCAACCTCCCGGGCTATTCGCGCCGTGGCCGAGTTCAAAGACTTTTCCAATGCGCGGCGAAAGGTGACCGTGCCAAAATACTCGTCGTTATAGTTGCCCGGTTCCCAATCCTGCCCGTCGTAACTCCACTTGAAGGGAGCATCCTCCACCATTGTCGCTGGCGTAAACTTTTTGCGGCCTTCACCACCCGACATGAGAGCCGCCAAATAGACAAACGGTTTGAAGATCGATCCTGGTTGCCGCTTCGCCTGGAAGACACGATTGAACTGAGACTTTTGATAGCTCCGCCCTCCCACCATCGCTTTAATCTCCCCTGTTTGAGGCCGGAGCACAACGATCGCGCCCTCCAGATTATCTTCTTCTCCTCGCCTTCGTAAAGCTGGATAGGATGCCTCCAACTTCTTTAGTCCCTCGGCAAGGGATCTTTCCGCTATTTTTTGAAGCTGCAAGTCCATGCTCGTGAAAATCTTAAGTCCCTCCGCGGTGAGCACGTCGTTAGAATAATTCTCGGCTAGCTCGCGTCGGAGGTAGTCGACATAGTAGGGAGCATCGTTGGTCACCTTGATCATTTCCCGCTGTGGCAGACTTTCCCGCAAGGCCGCCTCGTACTGCTTGCGGGTGATCACTTGGTTATCCAACAATTTGACTAGGACGACGTTTCTGCGTTTGGTGGCGGCATCTAGACTCTTGTAAGGAGACAGTCTGTTCGGCGCTCGGACCAGACCCGCCAGCAAAGCGGCCTCCCCCACCGTGAGATCAGATAACGGCTTAGAAAAATAAAACTGCGATGCCTCCCAGATACCGAAGATCCCTTGAGACCCCCTCTGGCCAAGATAGATCTCATTCAGATAATTTTCCAAAATTTGGTCTTTTGAGTATTTACGTTCCGCGATGAGCGCCATGACGGCTTCCTTGACCTTGCGGCTGAATGTACGTTCATCACTGAGGAAAAAATTTTTCATCAGCTGCTGGGTGAGCGTGCTGCCGCCTTGAACGACGCCCCCGCTGCGCAGATTGACCCACACGGCGCGCATAACGGAAACCGGATCGATGCCGTGGTGATCATAGAAGCGCTCATCTTCGACGGCCAAGATGGCTTTGGTGATCAGAGGAGGTACCTCCGTCAGAGTAACGACTCTGCGCTCCTCCCAGACCCGGTCGTAGAGGCCGGTGATCAGCTCCGGTTCCAGTTCCAGTGAGACCATTTCCTCGCCAGTCGCAAGATTTTCGATCTTCGTAATGATAGTTCCTTGCAGTGAGATGCGAACCGGGGCCCCCTTGAACTGCTCAGTAGGGTAGGAAAACTCGCGCAGATAAATTTCCACTAGTCCGCGGGACGGCTGGAAACGATACTCTCCTCTCCTCTTAGGCGACGACTGGGATTCGTGATAGCCAAGCCGGCGGAGTTTCTCTAAAAGATCGTCCGAACGGAGATTGATCCCGACATAGAGCAAGTACGTGTCCGAATAAATCTTGGACGGGAAACGCCACTTTTGCCCCTCGAATTTTGCCGTGACCGTTTCTTCAAGCCGCCTAAGATACCAGCTGCCAAAAACAAGCCCGCTGGAGGTAACGATAAGAAGTGAGATGACAAGGATACTGAAGATTCGAAGTTTGGGTCTTTTCAAACCTAACACTCCAAATTGTGAAATTTATTGTTACCTAGTTCTGGGGCAAAAGCAACAAAAAGAGGGCCACGCCTGCTCACCGTAGCCCTCTCGTAGATCCAAAAACAAGGAGGGTTCAGTTTTGCGGTTTCAGTGCTAAGAAAAGCGTGCTTTCGCCGCGCCGCACTAGAAACAAAACCCCTTTGCCTTTGCGAGCCCCGGCCACGGCTTTCTTGTATTCGTCGAGACCGCGGATGGGCTTGCGGTCGATTTCAAGAATGACATCTCCCCTTCGAATCCCCGCCTCATCTGCCGCGCTTCCCGGATCTACCGCAGACACGACCACACCGTCCGCTCGGTCCAAACCCAAACTTTCCGCCATTTGCGGTGTCAATTTTTGCACCGTCATTCCCAACTCACCCTTTTCCGGAGCTGAAGCTACTACTTCCTCATCTTTGAGTTCGCCGACGGTTACCGTCAACTGCAAATCTTTCTTGTCGCGCAACACCTTCATCCGCACCTTGCGGTCGACTGGAGTACGCGCGACAACGATCGGCAAGTCGCCTGATTCTTTGATCTCTTTACCGTCGAATTCGACGATCACGTCGCCGACCTTGACACCTGCTTTTTCCGCCGGCCCATCTTTTGAGACATTGGCAACCAGTGCACCACGGGCTTTGTCGATGCCCAAGCTCTCGGCGATTTCAGGCGTGACCTTTTGGATCAAAACTCCCAGGTAGCCGCGCGTGACTTTGCCCTTGCCCCGGAGCTGCGGGAGCAGCTCTTTGACCAAGTTGATCGGAATGGCAAAGCCAATTCCAATATTTCCACCCGAACGGCTAAAGATTGCCGTATTGATCCCAATCACTTCTCCGCGCAGATTGAGTAGGGGCCCCCCCGAATTTCCCGGATTAATCGAAGCGTCGGTCTGGATAAAGTTGTCGTAGGGACCCTGGCCAATATGACGTCCCTTAGCGCTGACGATGCCTGAAGTCACCGTGCTGTCCAAGCCAAAGGGGTTGCCGATGGCCATGACCCACTCGCCGACCTCGAGTTTGTCCGAATCCCCCAGACTCGCTACCGTCAAGCCGGTCTTAGCATTAATCTTGATTATGGCGATGTCCGTCTTCGGATCCCGTCCCACGACCTTGGCCTCATACTCCTGGTCGTCTGCGGTTTTCACGACGATTTTCTGGGCGTTTTCTACCACATGGTTGTTGGTTAGAATCGACCCATCGGCATCGATAACAAAGCCGGAGCCCAAGCTCCTTTGCCGTTGCGGGCCTCGAGGAATCGGGCCGCCAAAAAAGCGCTTCCAAAAATCATTGAAAGGATCATCCTCGCCGAACGGGCTACCAAACTCTTGTTGGCCCCGAGCCTCGCCAACCTGGGTGGTGGAAATATTGACGACCACCGGCTTCATTTTCTTTGCCAGCGCGACAAAATCCGGCAATTCGCCGGCCGACCGTAGCTCGGAATTTCCCGCTTCTCCGAGTAAATTCACCGCTCGACTGGGCGACAACCAATCGAGACTGCCGCTGATTCCCAAGCCGACGATTAGCGAAACTAAGGCGACTAATATCACCCCTTTTAAGCCGACGTTTCCGCTCCCGATGCTTCTCAAATTCATTGAACACTCCTATCTTTCTTCTTCACCGCCTCCACGTATTTCATTCTCAGGTCGAAAAGGAGATCTTCTAGAAGCCTTGCTTCGCCCGCATCTAGATTGCCACGGGTTTTTTCTTGCAGCATGCCGAGAATATCGATCATCTGCTTCGCGACCGGAACATCCATTTCGCTTTTTCCGCTCAGCGGGTTTGCGATCTCGCCCAAGTGCATTAGCGCCTGGGTGCTAAGACTGATAACAAACGTCGAAAAGTTGATTTCAGGAAGAGGTTCTTGCGGTGTCTCGGTCTGGCTTTGCGATTCACTGCCCTTGCTCGGCTCGGACATAGTAAACCCTTGGGAAGCTTCGGGTGTTTCACGAGCTTCGCCCGTCTCGGAAAACCGGCGGCGATCTTGGACCGTGAAACCTTTCCCTTCTGGTTTTTCTTCCTCTCCAGCCATATTCAGCTCCTTAGAGAGCAAAAAAGCCTGGAAACGATCTCCGCCATTTTCCCAGCGGGTCTCTCCAGGCACCCTTCGGAAGATCTATCTATGTTTCCCTACCCACGCTCGCTACAGTGCAACGACCTAAACCGTCAGTAAAAAATTACCCTCTTTTATCTACTTTCTGGAAGAATTTCAGAAATCACTGTAATCCCTGCCCCCCCCCTTGTCAAGGTGACGTTTCTCCCTCCGTTTATCCAATTCTGCGATTATAGATTCGGGCCCTAACGTCGTCAGGCACCGGCGATGCGGACAACTCTTCATTACCGGCGCTGCGCAGGGAGCGCATTCCACATTCTGGCTGAATACAGTGACATTGTTGCCCCGGGGTGCCCATTGGTCAACACTCGATGGGCCAAACAACACCAGGCTTACCACACCCACCGCCGCAGCCAGATGACTCACACCACTATCATTCCCCAGATATAGGTCACTTCGCGCTAGCAGTGCCGCCAGCTGCCCTAGGTTCAAGCCGCAAACCCGCACCCCCCCTCGCCACAAAGCTGTATAGTCTCCCGTTTCTTCTTCGACAGGTCCAAGCAAAACCATGACAGCGCCACCGGGCCGGCGGCGCCACCACTCCGCAACCGCCCGAAAAGAACTAGCCGGCCAGTTTTTCTGCAACGAGCCGCTTCCCGGCGCTAACGCAATCACCTGCTTGCCATCTAAAGAATGCTCGTGCCAATAATCTTCACACCATGCGAGCGCGTCCGGCTTCAAGGGAATCTCCGGAATGCTCGTCTCTGGCGACGAGCGGCCAGCACACGCAAGATAATAGTCCGCTTGATGCATCCGCTTTTGCTCCGGTTGAAAAGGAAAAACCGCGGCTCGCCCTTGTGAGACGGAATCAAGTTCACGGACAAATGCGCTCTGCCCGCTGCCCATCCACGAAAAGATGGACGAGTAAGCACCAAAAAACTCGCGCAGTCGTTTCTCCTGCGCGGCTCCCGGAACAAAAAGTCTACGGATCTCGTAGCGCTCTAGAGAACCGACGTTAACGGCTGGGGAAACCAGGTCGGCAAACTCGCTATGCGCCAAAAGATCGATCTGCTCAGCTTTGCTCAAAACCTCTAACGCCGGGAGGAAGCAAACGAAATCACCCAGGGCGCCAGGGAAAAGGACAAGCCTTCGTTTAGGTGCGGGTTGCAACATAATCGGGGCTTTAGTTTCGTTGACTTCGAGTTCGCAAAAATATACCATTCGTTACGAACCATTTCGAATTCACCTTCAAATCGGAAAACCCGAGTTGCACCCCGTGACGAGCGTGAACGGTGCCCGATCCATCCTGGATCTCATTGGCTCCACCCCGGTCGTAAGACTGAGAACCCTTCCCGGAAAGAAGGATGCAGAAGTATGGGCCAAGATGGAATCCTTCAATCCCGGCGGATCGGTTAAAGACCGCATTTGTCTTAACATGATCGAAGCGGCTGAAAGCGAGGGGAAGCTCACCCCAGGGGCGACCATCGTCGAGCCGACTAGCGGCAATACAGGAATCGGCCTCGCGTTGATCGCCGCGGTAAAAGGTTACCGGCTTATTTTGACTATGCCGGACACGATGAGCGATGAACGACGGAGCCTGCTGTCGGCCTACGGTGCTCATTTGATTCTCACTGCCGATACCAAAGGAATGGGCGGTGCGATTCACCGAGCCGAGGAATTGGTGCAAGAGCATCGCGACTATTTCATGCCCCAGCAATTCAACAATCCGGCGAATCCCGAGATGCATCGCAAAACGACTGCCGTTGAGCTGCTCAAACAGTTCAAGCGAATCGATGCCTTCGTCGCCGGAGTTGGCACCGGCGGTACGATCACCGGGGTCGGAGAGGTTCTCAAAGACAAAATGAAAAATGTTCGTATTTGCGCTGTGGAGCCGGCCGCCTCGCCGGTGATCTCAGGCGGCGAACCCGGCTATCACAAAATCCAGGGTATTGGCGCTGGCTTTATTCCTGCGGTTCTTAATCGCGACATTCTGGACGAAATCATTGCGGTGACCGACGAGGACGCGACTAGGTATGCGCGCCGCTTGGCGGCGGAGGAAGGATTACTCGTAGGCATCTCGTCCGGGGCCACGTGCTGCGCCGCCCTGAAGGTCGCAAAGGCCCTCGGAAAGGGCCACGTCGTCGTGACGGTCTTCGCCGACAAGGGCGAACACTATCTAAGTACCGACCTATTCAGCGAAAAACGATGGACGTAAAGCTAGAGCACTTGAAAGATACACTGCGACAAACGGGTGGAGTCGTCGTGGCCTTTTCCGCCGGAGTGGATTCTACATTCCTGCTCAAGATCGCACACCTAGTGTTGGGCGAGCGCGCGATCGCCCTGACGGCATCTTCCGACACAGCACCGCCCGGGGACTTGGAAGCTGCGCAAGCGTTCACCGCTAGCCTGGGAATCCGTCATATCGTCCTCGACTCGCATGAGCTTGCCAACCCGTCGTTTACGCAAAATCCATCGAACCGATGCTTTTTCTGCAAAGATGAGCTTTACCGCCTTTGCCGAGAACAGGCCGATCGATTGCGAATCGCGATCATCGTGGATGGCACCAACCTGGATGATCTGCGGGACCACCGTCCCGGTCTCAAGGCTGCCACCGACTGGGGCATTCGTCACCCCTTAGTGGAAGCCGCAATGACCAAAGACGACATTCGGCGTTACAGTCGGGAACTCGATCTGCCAACGTGGGACAAGCCCTCCAGCCCCTGTCTGTCGTCCCGTTTTCCGTACGGCACCGAAATTAACCGCGAACGGCTAAACAAGGTCGCTGCAAGCGAGCGATTCATGAAGGAACTTGGCTTTCGAGAGTTTCGGGTTCGCTACCACGGAGATTTGGCCCGGATCGAAGTCGCGCAAAACGAATTTCCCCGCTGGTTCGAAAAGGCCACCCGTGATGCCGTGGTGCAAAAATTCAAAGAGATTGGTTTTCGATACATAAGCCTCGATTTGCAAGGCTATCGAACCGGAAGTCTAAACGAAGCCTTGCGACTCTCGTGAGTCTAACAGACCCGCCCTTCCCGCAACAGCGCTTCGGCCAGCAAGATATCCTCAGGCGTGGTAATTTTAATATTAGTTGTCTCTCCTGACACAACCAGCACTGGGGTGCCCATTTGCTCCACTAACGACGCGTCATCGGTCGCATCGATCGCTTGACGGAATGCTCGATCGTGCGCTTGGACGATGAGTTCCTTGCGAAAGACTTGCGGCGTTTGTATCTCCCATAGGGAATTTCTGGCTGGCGTCGCTTGAACCCAAAGATCCTCTGAGACGATTTTGATGGTGTTCCTTACCGGAACGCCGACGATGACTGCATCCACTCGGCAAGCCTCGTCGACACAGCGATCGATGAGCGAGGCGGAAACTAGGGGCCGAGCCGCGTCATGAATCACGACGATTTCACAATTCGAGTCAAGCTTCTCGAGCCCGCGTCTGACCGATTTCTGCCGGGTCGCCCCGCCCGCTTGTAGTGCCCAAGGTCGATGGCTGAGATTGAGGTCGTTTTGCATCAGTGCTTGGGTACGTTGCATCTCATCGTCAGCGACAACCAGAATGACTTTCTCGATGCTTCGAGCGGAGAAGCACCGGTCGAGAGCGCGTAAAACCAACGGACGGCCAGCGATCGGAAGAAAACTCTTGGGAACGGTCCCCCCCATGCGTTTTCCTTCTCCGGCCCCGACGATAATGGCGGTTGCCCGCATCTTGGTGTGAGAAAATGAAAGAGCCGAGAGTTGACTCTCGGCTCACGTCAATCAAAACGGTATCGCAGGAACAATGATTCAGTGGGTAAAAATATGACGCAACTCTTCCATGATTTTCTCTTCGGAATGGGAGCGCGCAATCGAAAGCTCTTTTACCAGGAGATTACGAGCCGTGTCCAACATCTTTCTCTCGCCGAAGGAGAGTTCCTTATCACCTTTGAGGACAAATAGGTCGCGCAGTACCGTGGCGATCTCAAGGATCGATCCGGTTTTTATTTTCTCGGTATATTCTCGATAGCGTCGATTCCACGTTTGCTGATCCGTTTCGACCTTTTTCTGACGCAAAACTTTGTAGACTTTTGAGACCATGGCGCGGTCAATTACTTTACGCAACCCGACGGATTCTACGTTGTCGATCGGAATCATGATCTTCATATCGGTTTCGAGAATTCTCAACATGTAAAATTTTCTCTCGGTTCCAGAAATAACGTGGCTGCGGATCGCTTCGATCTCTCCCACCCCATGGGCCGGATATACGACTTTTTCACCAACCTTGAACATTAGGACCTCCCTCGCGGCGAATCATTTTCACGTTGCTG
>Ga0081538_10002632_pt1 | contig 17353 bp, 17 predicted proteins | sample TabmetS5T2R1_FD_71022 | JGI IMG/M metagenome (GOLD analysis project Ga0081538, IMG submission 71022) | Tabebuia heterophylla rhizosphere microbial communities from the University of Puerto Rico - S5T2R1 | ecosystem: Host-associated > Plants > Roots > Rhizosphere ... | reverse complement strand
CGGCCGTCGCCGGAGCTCGGCGAGGCACTGGCGCGCTCGCTCTTGCTCGACTATTCCGAGCGCCGTCACCTGTTTCGGCTCGCCTCGGCGAGCGAACCGACCGCCGGGCTCGGCGATGGGACCTCGGTGCGCGCGGGCGTCCGGCTGCTCATCGACACGCTCGACCGCACCCCGGCCGTCCTGCTCAGCCGCCGCCTTGACCTCTTGTACTGGAACCCGATCGCCGAGGCGCTTCTCGGCCCGTTCCCCGACCACCGCAATTACGCGCGCATGGTCTTCCGAGACCCGGCCCAGCGGGCGCTTCACGCCGACTGGGAGGAGGCCGGACGGCAAACCGCCGCCCTCCTCCGGTACGCCGGGGCGCGCCATCCCGAAGACGACCGGCTACGGGCCCTGGTAGCCGAGTTGGACGGCGCCGACCCCCAGTTCTCCGCGTGGTGGGACGCCCACGACGTCGAGCAGAAGAGCCATGGTGCCAAGACGTACCTTCACCCGACCGCCGGTGAACTGACGCTCGCGTACGAGGCGTTGCCGATGCCGGGCGATGGCGACCAGATCCTCACGGTCTTCGCCGTGGAGCCGGATACGGTCGACGCCGAGCGTCTGGCCGCATTGGCGCGCACAAGCGCGCGTCCTGGTGTTTGACCGGTGCCGGAGGGGGGGTCAGCCCTTCTCCTCGAGGACCGAGCGTCGCTCGCGGTACTGCTCGAGACTCAGTTCGCCTTCGGCGAAGCGCCGCTCGAGTACGTCGATCCCGGTTTCCTGACCGCCGCCCGCCGGGCGTCCGTTGCGGCTGCGTGCCAGATACACGATGCCGGCGACGAGCAGGAGCCAGAACAGTGGCCCGGGCAGGATCCACCAACCGCCCACGAAGGCCGTCAAGGCGGTCGAGAGTGCCGTCAGAATCATCCGCGCGTCCCTTCCTTGTTCAGGTATGTGCCTCCACTCGGCCTTACGTTGACGCCCGGGTGGCCCGACTTTCCATCCGGAATTCCCCTTACGGGGCCACCGCCCCGGCGCGTGACCGGAGGCCGCACGTCAGTGGTTGGAAGCTCTAGACGCCGGCGGCGTTCGAGAGGAGATGGGCGGTATCTGGGCGGCGACCGGTCTCAGAAGCCGACGTCGCCGCCGCCGAAGTCGCCGCCGCCGAAGTCCGCGCCTGCCGTGTCACCGCCGGTGTCACCGGCATCTCCCTCCGCGCCCGCGTCAGCTCCGTCGCCGGCCTCGTCGCCGCTGAGCTCAGAGAACAGCGACTGGGCGACCAGGCTCCCTGCGAAGGCCGCCGCGAAGCTGCCGAGCAGGGTGCCGCCGAGCATGCCTCCGCCACCGCCGAAGGCTCGCTCCACTGTGCCGGGCCGGCTCGTCTCCGCGCGAGTGGCCATCCGCGCGAGCGAGCGGGGATCGTCGCCTCCGATCCGCTCATGTTCGGGCACGGCCGCGCTCAAGTCGCGCAGCGCAAGGCGCCGTTGGTCGGGCGTCAGCTTGGCAAACGCCTCCTCATGGGCCTGCTCGATCGCGTCCGGCGGAGCGGTCCGAACGAGATAGCGGTAGCGCTCGAGCGCTTGCTCGTCTGTCAGTTCGCCCGGGGCGGCTCGCGAACCGGCGGGAGCCTGCTGCCGGGGCGGCGATTCGGGCCCAGTACCGCGGCCAAGGAGACGATCCAGAAATCCCATGATGGAGATGTTCCCGGATTGGGGTGCCGCGTGCGCTCACTTGGCCGAGCAGGACGGCGCAATGGCGGGATACGTGATCTTCCGACCGGGAGCGCTGGCTAGGGGCGGTGAAGAACCGCCTCGAGGCGGCGCAGGCTTTCCGCGGGCCAGAGCTTCTTGTGGTCGTAGGACGCCTCGAACGCCGGCGTCTCCTCGGGAACGATCACCCACCCGACCTTTGATCGCGTGTAGATGTGCACGTCCGGTGCGATATCGGTCGGATCGTCGAGCGTCCCGCCCCGAACGAAGCGCACCGCCTTCGGGCCGTACTCGCTGAAGATCGCAACCTGACATTCCGGACACCGAAAGATCCGTTGCGCGCTCCCGTCGTCGCGTGGCGCGTCAATCGGTTCCGGCTCTCCCGCGAGTAGCCGCACGCGGTCCGCCTCGATCAGCAGATTGACGACGAATGCGCTGCCGGTCTGTCGCTGACAGTTCAAGCAGTGGCAGCAATGAATGAACATCGGTTGCGACGCGAGCCGGTACCGCAGCGCGCCGCACGCGCACCCGCCCTCACGCTGAATGCCCATGCGGTGACATCCTCTTCAGCGTCCGGAGGCGCTCGAAGGTCTCGTCGACCGACCACGGCCCGCGTGCCGCCGCCGTGCAACGCGCCCACGCGATGAACTGCGGGTCGAGGGTGGGGTCCTGCTTGGGTCCCGGGCGCGGCCGGAGGCCACCAGGCCGGCCTCAGCTCACCGGCGAGCCGACCGGCCGGCGGGCGTTCGTGCCCGGCCTCGGCCGCGCTGGCGTCTCGACGGTTTCCGGCGCGTCCAATGCGAGCCGCGATCTGACGGTCGTGCCCGCGCCCGCCGGGCTCTTGATCTCGAGCGTGCCGCCCAGCGCGCTGACGCGGTCGGCCAGGCCATGCAATCCGGAGCCGGCCGCGGGATTGGCGCCGCCGACTCCGTCGTCCCGAACTTCGACGGTTACGGCGCCTCCCTCGAGTCGGACGTCCACTTGGACGTGGCTGCAACGCGCGTGCTTGGCGGCGTTCGTGAGGGCCTCGGCGACCACGAAGTAGGCGGACGTCTCAACCGGGGCCGGCAGCCGCTGCAGCGGCACCTCAACCAGCTCGACTGGCACCGGGCAGCGTCCTGCGAGCGCCTCCAGCGCGGCGCCCAGTCCACGGTCGGTGAGGACGCTCGGGTGGATGCCCGCGGCGAGCTCACGCAGCTCCCGGATCCCCGTCTCCATATGCTCGAGCGCCTCCTCCAGCAACTTCCCCGCCTCGTCGGGGTCTCGCGCCAGCCTCCGCTGCGCCAGCCTCATGCTGATCACCGCGCCCACGAACTCCTGTTGGGCACCGTCGTGCAGATCGCGGCCCAGTCGGCGGCGCTCGTCATAGCCGGCCTGCACGATCCGGGCGCGCGAGGCAGCCAACTGCTCGCGCGCGTCCACGTTGGCGAGCGCGGCCGTCACCAGCTCGGCGAAGTCAGCGAGCCGGTACTCGGTGCCTTCCGGAAAGGCGCGGACGTGCCCGCTCGATGCGACGATGCCGCCCCATGTCTTGCCGGCGACCGTGACCGGCGCGCCGACGGCGGACTTGATGCCGGCAGCACGCAGGAGCTTCACCAGCTCGCCGCGGACACCCGAGTACTCGTCGACGCGCTCCGGTCGGCCGCTCCTGTGCAGCTTCCCCGTCACCGTCTCACCGTCGATCGGGAAGTTCTCGCCCTTCGGGAACCAGGGTGCCCCGCTGGCCGCCCAGGCGCCGACGACTGTCTGGGTGCCGTCGTCCTCGAAGCGGGTGATGTTGGTGCTCTCCACGTCCAGGACCCGGCCAACCTCCTCGCAGACGCCGGCGAACAACCGTCCCGCGTGCAGGTCACCGGCCACGAGCGTCGCGACGCGACGCAGCGCCGCCTGTTCGGCGAGGAGTGCTTCGAGCCGTGCCAGCGAGGATCCGGAGCTCGTCATCGGTGGCGCAGGAACGTCAGCACCGCCCGCACGCGGCGGTGATCCTCGGCAGCGGGCGTCAGACCGAGCTTGTCGAAGATCCTGGTCACGTGCTTCTCGACGGCGCGCTCCGTCACTACGAGCTTCTCCGCGATCGCCTGGTTTGATCGACCCTCCGCCATCAGCGCCAACACCTCGCGCTCGCGCTCGGTGAGCTTCGCGAGCGGGTCCCGGCGGTGGCTGCGGCCAAGCAGGTGGGCGATCACCTCCGGGTCGAGCGCGGAGCCGCCCTCAGCGACGCGGCGCACTGAGTCGGCGAAGCGCTCTACGTCGCCGACCCGGTCCTTGAGCAGATATCCGGTGCCCTCGGCACCGTCACCGACGAGGTCGAGCGCATAGCCCTCCTCCAGATACTGAGAGAGCACCATCACCCCGGTCTGCGGCAGCCGGCGGCGAATCTCAACTGCGGCGCGGAGGCCGTCGTCGGTCTCGGTTGGCGGCATCCGGATGTCCACGACTGCCACGTCGGGCCTGTGCGCGGACACCTTTTGCAACAGCTCCTGGGCATCGCCGGCCTGCGCGACGACCTCGAAGCCCGCCTCGCCGAGCACTCGCACGATCCCCTCACGCAGCAGCACCGAGTCCTCGCCGACGACTACGCGCACGATGTCCTCGCCTCGACGGCCGAGCCCCCGAACGCTCTTCATCCAAGAAGCTCCTCGATGGCGTCACGCGACAGCTCGGTCTTTGGCACAAAGCCACGGGCGCCGCTCCGTGCCAGGCAGCCGGCGAGCTCGGCGCCATCGTGACTCGAGGTCAGTACCACGGCCGGCCTGGCGTCGAGCGCCCGGAGCCGCCAGGCGACCTCGAAGCCGTCCCCATCCGGAAGGTAGACGTCGACGAGCGCCAGCTCCGGCTCGAGGGTGCGCGCGGCCTCGATCGCCGAGGCCACATCGCCCGCCTCCCCCACCACCTGATAGCCCTCGCTTTCCAGCATCCGGCGCGCCTGGGTCCGGAAACCGGAGTGATCGTCGACGATCAGGACCCGGGCGCCCATCGGGTCGGATTTTCCCGCAGCGCAGTTCTGGAATCGGTACGGCTAGCCGAACCGTGGTTTGGGGGGGAGACCGCCACGTAAGACGCCAGCTAGCTCGCCTTGTGACGGCGTACCGGGCTGAAACCCTCTGGTCGCGATCAACGAAAGCCGCACCCGCATCATCGTCAGGACCGAGGAGCAGGCGAAGCCGCCAGCCGGCACGAATCGCAAAGGGCGATCGGATCGGCAGCTGCTCGACCGTGCCCGCAGAGGCGACGAGGGCGCCTTCCGCGGCCTCATCGAGCCGCACCGCACCGCGCTTCACGCCCACTGCTACCGACTGCTCGGCTCGCCGCACGATGCGGAGGACGCACTCCAAGACACGCTCCTGCGCGCTTGGAGGGCACTCCCGAAATTCCGCGGCGGCAGCCAGCTTCGAACCTGGCTGCGTCGAATCGCGACGAACGTGTGCCTCGACGCGATCGCCGACCGTCGCAGGCGCGTCCTGCCGCTCGATTACGGAACGGCCATGGGTGCCGGCGAGGACCAGCCCGGGAAGACGGCGTCGCACACCTCCTGGATCGAGCCGTATCTCGCCGGGACGGTCGGAAACGCGAATGGCGCCGCACCGCTCGAGGCCCGCTACGAGCAGCGGGAGGCGCTCGAGCTCGCCTTCATCGCTGCCCTCCACCACCTACCTGCGCGCCAGCGGTCCGCGCTCATCCTCCGCGACGTGCTCGGCTTCTCCGCCAAGGAGGCCGCGGACGCGCTCGCCACTACGGTCGCATCGGTCAACGGGGCGCTCCTCCGCGCTCGCCGAGCGACTGAGCAACGACTGCCGGACGAAAGCCCGCACCCGGCGCAGCAGACGTTCGACGACCGGCGGCTGCGAGTGACCGCGGAGCAATGCGCCGATGCCTTCGAGCGCGGCGAGATCGACGCCGTGCTCGCCCTGCTGGCAAACCCCAAGCCGGTTTCGACCGCGCTCCATCCCGAAGATCGTCCGGCCGAGCGCCCGACGCCGCTAGGGGGCAGGGGCAAACGAAACCAAATCCGAACAGGAGGACTCGTGCGGATACTCGCCTACGACCGTTTCAAGCCCGGCGTCACCATGGAGATGATCGAGCCCTATTTGCCGGACGAGGTCGCCAACGTCTGGCGGCTCTGGAAGGCCGGCATCGTCCGAGAGAACTACGCCCGCGCCGACGAACCCGGCGTGGTGATCGTGTTCGAGCTCGACAGCGTCGACGACGCCAGGCGCTATACCGGCGACTTCCCGCTCACGAAGGCCGGCTTCCTGGAGTGGTTTTTCATCCCGCTGATGGTTCCGCTTCCCATCGAGAGCCTCTTCCGGACGGAGATCGACATCGGCGAGCCCTACGACCGCACGGCGACCGTCGCGAGCTAACCCGCTACCCAAGCCGAAAGGAGGAGCTGTGCAGCACCACCGCAACCTTGCGATCCCCGACACGCTGGCGGAAGCATGCGACCCGAACCGGATGGCGCTTCTCGTCTACGACATGCAGGTCGGTGTCGTGAGCCAACTCCCAGACGGCCCGGCGGTGACGGAACGCGTGAGGCGCGTGCTCGACGCGGCCCGCAGGGCGGGAGTCAGGGTCTTCTTCACGCGGCACATGACGTTGCCGACCGAGCTGATGGGGGTCTCTCAGCTGCGGACCGCGATGGCGTGGCAGCGCAAGGACCGGGTGGAGGACGTGATCTCGCCCTTCCTTCGTGGCTCGCCCGCGTTCCAGCTCGTGCCCGAGCTCGCACCCCGCGAGTCGGAGGCGGTGTTCGACAAGCTCTCGCTGTCCGCGTTCGAGGGGACGCCGCTGGAGTTCGCGCTCCGCGACGCGCAGCTGACCGCGTTCGCGATCATCGGCGTCGCAACGGAAGTCGGGGTCGAACCCACCGTTCGGCACGGCGCCGACCGAGGCCTCATCCCGGTCGTCGTAACCGACGCCTGCGGCGCCGGAAACCCCCACGCCGCCAATCGGTCGATTGAGGCGCTCGCCACGGCGGGCGACGCGATGCTGACCGACGTCTCCACGATCACAGCTCTCCTCGCCCGCAGCGCGAGGGGTTCTGGGCCGACCCGCTCCATGAGCTCACGAAAGCCCGTCACCCACTGACGTCAGGAACGATCGGATTGTCTCGGCCAGCTCGTGCGGGTGGTCGTGGTAGGGGGTGTGCGTCCCCGGCGTGCTCGACACCTCGACGCCGAGGCGCGAGGCGAGCCATTCGGCGACCTCGGCGACAAAAGACGGGCTCTCCTCGCTCAGGAGCACCTGTACGGGAACCGCGATCGCAGCGAGCGTCGCGTCGTCGGGCCGGTAGTCCTCGAGCGTTCGCTCAACGTTCAAGAACGTCTCGGCGTTGCCCAGCATCCGCTCGCGCAGACCGGGGTCCAGGCCCTCCCAGTTGGCATCGCCGGCGGCGAAGCGCCAGAAGCGCTCCAGAGCCGCCCGGGGACCGCCCGCGGTCACATTCGCCTCGACCAGCTGGGCGATGGCCGCTTGGACTTCATCCGCGTGCTCGAGCACCGAGAGCATCGGCGGCTCGTGGAGGATCGCCGCTCGCACGAGCTCGGGCCGGCGGATCAGCAGGGACAGCGCGCAGATCGCGCCGCTGCTGGTGCCGAAGACCGCCGCGGGAGTCAACTCAAGCGCGCGTAGCAGCCCGCCGGCGTCGTCCGCCTGCTCCTCCACGGTCGTCGCGCTCCAGCCCGGTGGGCGCGAGCTGCGCGAATTCCCACGCCGGTCATACGTGAGCACGGTGAACGGATCGGCCAACCGGTCGGCGACCGTCGCAAAGTGCCCGGCGTCGCCGGTAGCTCCCATGATCAAGATCAGCGGCGTCCCGCTACCCCGGACCTCGTAGTACAGCTGCACCGGACCAACTCCCACAATCGCCGTCGCCGCACCTCCCCCCGGTCGGACGCAGCTCTGCGCGTGAGCGTGATCCTAGTCCGACCAGTACGGCCAGCCGCACGACGCCGGGCAGCGATCCGAACCGGGAGACGCCAGCTGGCCACATCCTCTTTGGCCGCCCGCCTCGCAATCCTCCAGCCATGCTCACGAGATCGGAAACCAATCGGGTGATCGCCGGCGTCGCCGGCGGGATCGCGCAGCGGCTCGGCGTCAACTCGACGCTCGTACGGCTGGTGTGGGTGTTGTCCGTCTTCTTCGGCGGCGTCGGCATCCTGGCCTACCTCGTCCTCTGGATGGTGCTGCCTAAGGGCACAGCGCACCTTCCCGCGACCCGAATCGCCGAGGAGCGCTTCGCGCGCGGTGAGATAACAGCCACGGAGCTCGAGCGGATCAGAAGCGAGCTGGCCCGCCTCTAGCGCAACTGCCGCACTTCGTAGGCGACCACCGGCCGTCCGAACCCCTTTAGCTCGAGACTGCCGACAGGCCGCGTCTCCACCGCCTCCTCCGTCGCCGCGAATAGGCGCTGACCGATGAGCGTCTGGCCGGGGGAGGCATGTGTGCAGAGCCGAGCGGCGAGGTTCGTCGCCGACCCGACCGCGGCGTAGTCGTGTCGACCCTCGAAGCCGATCCGGCCCAGCGTCGCGTACCCGGCCTCGATGCCGATCCCGAGCGCCAGCTCGATTCCGCGCTTGCGCCAGCCGGCCGCCAGCTCTGCGAATCGCGCCTGAGCGGCGAGGGCCAACCGGATCGCTTGGAGCTCGTGCTTCTCGACGGGCAGTGGATCGTTGAAGAAGACCATGACTCCGTCGCCTGCGAAGTGCTCAAGCGTGCCCTGGTGCGCGGGGATGAGCTCGCCGAGCACTGCGTGGTACTCCCGCAGCACGTCGAACAGGTCCTCAGGCGCGGCCGTTTCGGCGAAGGCGGTGAAACCCCGCAGGTCGGCAAAGAGCGACGAGATGTATGCCCGGTGTCCCGCCAACAAACGTTCGCCATCGTCGCTCGAGATCAGGTCTGCGACCTGCGGCGAGACGAAGCGAGAGAGCTCCGTGCGCTGGCGCTCGACTGCCTCGAGGAGCCTGGCGTTGGTCAGCGCGATGGCGGCCTGGTAGGCGAAGGTCTGAACGAGTGCGATGTGGTCGTCCGTGAACGGCTTCGGTTCACCGCGCACGACGACTACCACGCCAATCAGGTCGTCCTCGACCATGATCGGGACCCCGAGCATCGTTCGGAAGAAGCGCGGTCCGGGATAGGTGTATTCCGGATCCGCCAGGACGTCCGGGATCTGAACGGGCTTTCGCTCCATGGCCGCACGGCCGGCCGCCGTGCTCCGGTCGACGGGATGCGGATGTTCGAGGTCGTATTGCGCGCCTTCGGGCTCGCCGTGGTGCGCTCCCAAGTGCAGAAGACCGTCCTCGAGGAGCCACAGCGCCCCGTGGTCCGCCTCGCACAGTCGCCTGCACGCCTCGGCGACCTCCTCGAGAACTGGTTGCAGACCGGTACGGCGAGCGACAGCGCGCAGCACACCGCCGATCGCGCGCTGCTGCTCGCGCACATAGGCGAGCTCATGGGCGAGGTCGGAGTAGTCCCTCGCGACGCCGGCCATTTGTTCAGCTTAGGCTCCCTGGGCTTCGGTTCCTACCGTTCTGAGCGCCCGCTGTAGGGGTTGATCAGAGCCCGGCGCCGACGTTTGTAGCCGGATCCACCGTCAACGCTCCTGTCTGGCCGGTACGGCGCTCGGCGAGCCCGGGAGCGAGCTCACGAGTGCGGGGAGCTCCTCGAGTCGCGGGGCGAACAGGTTGTGGAGCGGAGTCACTGTGATCTCCGTTGAGCGGTCCAGGCCGATCGCTTCGTTCGCGGGAGCGAGGCGGCGCTCGACGAACCTGTCGAATTTGTCCTTCTCATCCCAGATCTCGACGATTCGGAAGCCGAAGTCGGTCGGGGTCGTCAGGTGGAGATAGATGCCGCCCTCCGGGCGTTGCTCGACCCCGAGCTCGTCCATCACAGCTCGATACTCGGGAACCGTCAGGCCGGTGACATCAAGGGTGGAGACTACGGTCATGGGTGCCCTCCTTGGGAGCGGGTGGGTGCCTGGTCGAGTTGTAGGTGCCGACCTGATCGGCGCCAACACGCATTGGGTGTGGACCCAGACACCGCCGGTATGAGCGGCGAGCGGCTGGGAGCGGCGGGTTCTCACGCGAGGACAAGCTCATCGGCGAACAGCGCGCGGATCCGAGCCCAAGCGTCCTCTGCCGCCGCAGCGTCGAACGTGTCGCGCCGATCGTTGAGGAACCCGTGCCCGACTCCGGCGTATGCGACGACTTGGTGGCGGACCTTGGCTGCCTCGAGCGCATCGGCGATCTGGCGCCGCTGCTCGGGAGAGATCACCTGGTCGTGCTCGCCCACGAGGACGAGCAGACGCCCTGTGATGCCGGGCGTGCGCGTCAGCGTCGGCTGAGGCCGGCTGAGTGGAATGTCCGTGGTCGGGATCCAGCCGCCATAGGCGATGACGGCGGCCGCGAGGTCGAACTCACTGGCGGCCAGATACGCGAGGTGGCCCCCAAGGCTCAGGCCGATCATTCCAATGCGGTCGCTGCCGGTGATCCGCAGGTAGTCGATCGCGGCCCGCACGTCCCGCAGGGCGTCTTCTCGTGTGAGCTGATGCAGGAGCGCGAAGCCACGGGCCAGGCCCGGCTCGTCCTCGGCGAGCTCCACCCATGGCGCCGAGCGATGGTGCAAATCCGGCGCGAGGGCAACATATCCCATGTCGGCGAGCCGCTCGCACACCGCGCGTACATGGCCGGTGATGCCGTAGATCTCCGCGCCGACGATCACGCCGGGGAACGGACCGACCCCGGCGGGACGAGCGACGTACGCGCGCATCGTCCCTCCGTCGGCCGTCGCCAGATCGACTGTCTCGGTGAGCAAGCTCATGCTCCTGGTCAACACGGCCTCCCGCCCACCACCGGGCTGGGTTCGGGCCCCCCCTCCTCGCGCGCCGTGGAGGCACCCAGCCGCCTGACGAGCGTCCCGGCGAGAAGCGCCGCGGCGATCGCGACCGCGGCACTCAGGGCGGCCGCGACCTGGAAAGCGGCGGTGAACGCTTCCTGGGCCGCATCAATCAGTTGGGGGGCGAGCTCGCCCGGAAGCTCGTCGCCCGCCGCAACCGCCGCGCCGAGCGTGTCACGTGCGGCCGCCGCCGCCTCGGGTGGAGCACCCGCTGGGAGGGCGTCGTCGATCTGGCTGCGGTATACGGCCGTGCCGAGGGCGCCGAGGGTCGCGATGCCGAGAGCGCCACCGAACTCGGAGCTCGTCTCCGAGATCCCCGCGGCTGCCCCTGCGCGTTCCGGTGGTGCGGCCCCGACCATCAGGTCGGCTGCCAGCGTGTAGAGAGGAGCCAACCCGACGGCGAAGACGACTGATCCGCTCACGAGCGTGGCGAGTGCCGAGTCGCCGTCCACCTGGGTGAGCAGCCCGAACCCGACCGCAGTAACTGCGAGGCCCCCGGCCATCGCGAAGGCGGGCTGGATGCGCCGTACCAACAACGGGGTCAGCAGGGCGCCGACGAGGAACGAGCAGGCGTACGGCACGGTCCAAAGCCCAGCCTCGAAGGGCGAGAGTCCGATTACGAGCTGCAGGTACTGGGCGATGAACACGGCGATGCCGAAGTTGACGAAGAAGCCCAGCGTGTTGGCGGCGAGGGCTCCGTTGAAAGCCGGCAGGCGGAAGAGGCGCAAGTCGATCAGTGGATCGGCGAGCCGTTGCTGTCTACGCACGAAACTGGCGCCCAGGGCAAGACCGGCAGCGATCGAAAAGGCCGGAGGCGTTCCGAGTCCGTCCTGGGCGATCTGCTTGAGGCCGTAGATCACGCCCAGCACGGCGATCAGCGAGAGGACCACACTGATGAGATCCGGCTTGCCCGCCTCGGGATCGCGGTACTCGGGCAGCAACCGCGGCCCGACGATGAGGAGCAGGCCCATCACCGGCAGCGCGGGCAGGAACACGGAGCCCCACCAGAAGCGCTCCAGGAGCAGCCCGCCGATCAGCGGCCCGATCGCGGCTCCGACCGAGAAGCTCGTGATCCAGACCCCGATCGCGAAGGTGCGCTGCTGTGGGTCCTCGAACATGGTGCGGATCAGGGACAGGGTCGACGGCGCCAGCGTCGCCCCCGCGACCCCCAGCAGCGCTCGAGCCGCGATCAACATCTCGGCGCTGGTCGAGAGTGCTGCGAACACCGAGGCGAGGCCGAACGCCGCCGCACCGATCAACAGCAGGCGGCGGCGGCCGATCCGGTCACCCAGCGTTCCCATCGTGATCAGCAGGCCGGCGACCAGAAACCCGTAGATGTCCACGATCCAAAGCAGTTGGGAGCTACTCGGCCGAAGGTCCTCGCTCAACGCGGGTAGGGCGAGATTCAGCACGGTCAGGTCCATCGCGTAGACCACGCAAGGGAGGGCGATCACGGCGAGCCCGATCCACTCCCGCCGTCCCGCTCTTGCCGGCGTCATGGCTGCCCGTCCGTCCGCGTGAACGCCTCGTAGCGCCTGCCATCCTCGGTGGATCGCTTGTCAGTCACCCCGAATTAATGACTGCGGCGCGGCGCGAAACTGACCGCGCAGCCCGTCGTGATCGGCTCGTCTAAGCGCTGACGAGGTCGGACACGAAGCGCACGATTCGCGCGGCGGACGTGCGCTCGGGGTCGAGGTCCGGGTTGTAGATCACGATGCTGCAACCAACGCAGTCCGGCCCTGCCATGGCTCGCGTCGCGACCTCGAGCAGTTCATCCCACGCGAGTCCGCCGGGCTGGGTGTAATCGGCCGCTGGGAACTCGTCGGTCCTCAGTACATCCAGGTCTATGTGCAGCCAGAAGGCGGGTGCACTGTTCGCAAGTGCCCTTATCGCCTCGCGGACCGAGGCGTGCGCGGTGTCTGCGCGAACGGCCTCGTCGTCGCGGAGGAATGCGACCGTCTCCGCGAGCGACTCCACACCCGCTTGTTCGATCTCATGACGATCGCGCGGACCGAGCATGCTGACCGCCTCCGGGCCGAGAAGAGGCACCAAACCATCGAGTGGCTCGGGAAGTTCGCCGATCCGGCCGAGCGCAATGGCGACCTCCGAGTCCGACGCCTCACCGGTCGGCGAAAGCTGTGGCGGCCACGCATCCTCGTGCCCGTCGACCAGAAGGAGGCCGGCCGCACCGTGACGGTCGCGGCAGGCGGCCAGCGCTCCCAGCAGGACGGGGCAATCGCCGCCGACGAGGAGCGGCCGGCCTCCGCGGCCGAGACTTCCCGACACGGCCTCACGAGTCGCCGCCACGAGGTGGCCGAGGGCTCGCTCGTTCAGCAGCCCCGAGCGTCCACGCGCGCCGCTCCCGTCGAGCAGGCTGAGATCGCCGGTGTCGCGCGCCCCGGTGATCCGCTCCGCGAGCCCGACTTCCCTGAGTACCCGGATGGCGTCTGCGATCCCACCTGGCTTCGCCATCGAGCTGTAGGGAACACCGATCAGTTCGAAGCTCACAGCGCTCTCATCTCCTGGTTGGCCACGCGCGCGGCCCGCGCTCGGACCGCCTCCGTCTAGACCAATACAGCGTTCGTGTTGCTCCCCAGCACCAGGCCTCCTAGCGTCGAATGGATTGAACGAAGCGGTGAGTTTTCGGCGGCCGTGCCGTCTAAGTATGGGAGGACGCCCGTCATGATCAGCCAGCGCCAATTGGACACGCGCGCGCGCGAGCCCAGCCTCCGTCCGGCGCCGACCGGGGCGCCTGAACTGGCTGCGCTCACGACCGCGGTCCGTGGTGCGGTCGGCAAGCGCGCCAACTGGCGGGATACGGCCCAGCTGGTGGCCTCCGCGCTCGAGCGGCACCTTCCCTCGCCGGGCATCCTCACGGCTGAGCAACGCACCGGGGATCCCGAGACGTACACGAGCCACGTGCTGCACTCGGAGTCCGACGGCAGCTTCTCGATCGTGGCGCTGGTCTGGCTGCCGGGACAGGTGACGCCCATCCACGATCACGTGACCTGGTGCGCGTTCGGGGTCATCCAGGGCAGGGAGAGCGAGGAGCTCTTCGAGCTCGACGAGCAGAGGACTTGCCTCGTCGAGGCGGGCCACCGCGTGAACAGGTCGGGCGACGTGAGCGGGTTCGCCCCGCCCGGGGACATCCACCGCGTCCGCAACGCGGGTGATCTCACCGCAATCTCGATCCATATCTACGGGACCGACCTGGCCCGGATCGGCTCGAGCGTCCGGCGCTACTACGACCTCCCCCTGGAACCGTCCAGGCCGGCCGCGTGAGTCGCACACGCGGACACGGCCGTGTCGGCGGCTGATGACCGAGCGCCTAGCACTCTCGAGCAGTCGCAGGCCCTGGCTCACAGTGGCTGGCTGGGCGGTGGCGCTCTTCGCCGCGATCGCGATCACTGCAGCATTCCTCGGTGACGCGTTGTCGGGCGACGAGGAGGTGACGAGCGATACGGACTCCAGGCGCGCCGACGAGCTGGTGTCCGAGCGCTTTGCCATGGAGCGGGGCGGGCTCGGGCAGGGCGCGACCGAGGTGGTGGTCGTTCGCTCCTCGAGCGTGACGGTCGACGAGCCACGCTTCGAGCGGCGGGTAGAGGCGATCACGGGAGAGCTGCAACTAGCGGGTGCGACTCAGGTGACCAGCTTCTACGACACGGGCGAGCAGCGGCTGGTCTCGCAAGATCGCGATGCCACGGCGATGCTCGTGGCCGCCGGTCCCGACGCCGAGGACGACATCGATGGCATCGTCGATACCGTCGAGGCCGCCGACGGTCGAGGCGGATTCGACGCCACGATCACCGGCGAGTTCACGCTCGACGATGACTTCTCGACGCTGGCGGGCGAGGACCTGAAGAACGGCGAGCTGGGATTCGGACTGCCGGCTGCGCTGATCGTCCTGTTGATCGTCTTCGGCTCCGTGGTGGCGGGGTTGATCCCGCTGCTCTTGGCGATCGTGTCGATCACCGTCGCGCTCGCGCTGCTGGCGCTGGTCGGGCAGGCGTTTCCGCTTTCGGTCTTCGCCACGAACATGCTCACCGGGATGGGGCTCGCGCTCGGGATCGACTACTCGCTGTTCGTGCTGTCGCGCTACCGCGAGGAGCGCCTTCACGGGCGCGAGAAGCTTGACGCGATCGCCGCCGTCGGCGCAACGGCCAGCCGCGCCGTGCTGTTCAGCGGCATCGCCTTCACGCTGGCCATGCTCGGGCTCCTGCTTGTGCCGCACACGATCATGCGAAGCCTCGCGGCGGGCGCGATCGTGGCGGGACTGGTCTCCATGGCCGCGGCGCTGACGCTCCTACCGGCGCTCGTAAGTCTGCTGGGCGACCGCGTCAATGCGCTGCGCATCCCGTTGTTCGGCCGAGCCGCGACCCGAGAGCAGAGTCCGTTCTGGTCTCGAACGGTGCGAGGGGTGATGAGGCGCCCGGTCGCCAGCCTCGCGCTGGCCACTTCGATTCTGCTCGCCCTGGCCGTGCCCGTGCTCGGCCTCCAGTCGGGCGAGGCCGGAGTCCAGACCCTTCCGGATCGTCTGGCCGCCAAGCAGGGCTATCTAGCCTTGAACGCTGAGTTTCCGGGCGAGACGACAGAGCCGGTGGAGATCGTGATCGATGGCGACGGCGCCTCGCCGGCGGTCCGCACCGGGTTAGCGCGCTTGCGGGAGAACCTGGCGAACGAGGACCTCTTCGGCCGCGCCGTCCTGGAGCGAAACACAGCTGGTGATCTCACGGTTCTGACCGTCCCGGTCCAGGGCGATCCACTTGACCAGGATGCCGTCGACGCGGTCCGCGAGCTGCGCAGCGAGCACGTTCCCACCGCCTTCCCGGATCCCGAGGCCAGCGTGCTCGTGGCCGGGGACACCGCGGAGTCGATCGACGAAACGGACACGATGAACGACTGGCTCCCGATCGTCTTCACATTCGTCCTGTCGCTCAGCTTCGTACTTCTGACGATCGCCTTCCGCTCGCTCGTCGTCGCGGCCAAGGCGATCGCCGTCAACCTCCTGTCCGTGGGGGCGGCCTACGGGCTGCTGGTCCTCGTCTTCCAGGAGGGGATCGGGAACGAGCTCCTCGGCTTCCCGCAGGTCGACACGATCGAATCGTGGGTGCCGCTGTTCCTCTTCGCGGTCCTCTTCGGGCTCTCGATGGACTACCACGTCTTCCTGCTCAGCCGCATCCGTGAGCGCTTCAGTCAGACCGGCGACAACAGCGACGCCATAGCCCACGGCGTAGGCTCGACCGGCCGCATCATCACCGGCGCCGCCCTGATCATCATCGCCGTCTTCAGCGGCTTCGCCCGCGGCGACCTGGTCATGTTCCAGCAGATGGGTTTCGGCGTGGCCGTCGCCCTGCTGCTCGACGCCACCGTCGTCCGCCTCGTGCTCGTCCCGGCGGCGATGCAGCTGCTCGGCGATCGCAACTGGTATCTGCCCGCATGGCTCCGTTGGCTTCCCGACGTCCACGTCGAGGGCGCCCAGCGCAGGCGGCGAAGGACCCCTGAACCGGTCCACCGGGCGAGCCATCCCGGGCGAGGGGCGGCATGAGCGGGCATGGCTGGCCGCGTGGCGGAGTGGCGGTGCAGCTACGTCGGCGGCTTGCCTCGCCGGAGCTGCGGGCGGGCCGCAGACGTACACCAGACGTCGACAATTGCGCACAAGCACGGCGACCCCCGCACACGCCCGGGCCAGCGACCCGGGGGATCTCCAGGAGCTTCTTGCCCTAGCTTGACCACGCTGCGGCGCCCTTGGCAGCCAGTACACGACTCATGATCGTGAGGTCGGTTCGAATCCACCCGGAGCTATGAAATTCCGCAGCGGAATGCGGTTTCTCGCGGTCGCCGGGAGATGTCGAGCCGCGGTCCACTGTGAGGCCACTCGCGGCAAAGCGCGGAGTAGGTCGTATTCCGAGCTAGGCGGCTGCGCCGCTTGCCATAGCAATAGCGTGCTGCCGAGCGCGAGCAGCGTCACCCAAGGCCGATGTGGAGGCGCACGCGCTCCTGATCGAGCCACGCGACACCGACTGTCGGTGGTCGCGCAAAGCCAACTCGAGCTCGCCGAGGTCATCACTCCACCGCCGCGCCGGCGGGTGACCGCGCCGGGATCGCCGCGCGCATGAGCGCGAGATACGTCACCGCGGCGAGGCCGAAGGCGACGAACACGCCGTACCTGTAGAGCTCGTCGAAGAAGCTCGGGTCGGCGATGATCCCGCCCTCGGTCGTCGCCGCGTTGAGGAAGCCCGGCAGCACTGGGATCACGCCCACCGCCACTGCGATCAGCGCGCGCACGTTGTAGCCGTTCGAGTACCAGTAGCGGCCGCCTGGGCCGGGGCGATAGAGCTCCTCGAGCTCCAGCTTGCCGCGCCGCAGCAGCCAGTAGTCGAACACCATCACGGCGAGGAAGGACGCCAGCAGGCTGCCGTAGCCGACCAGCCAGGTGAAGATGTATGCGCCGGCGTCCTCGTACAGCTTCCAGGGGAACGACACGATCCCGATCACCGCGGTGATCAGGCCGCCGGTGCGGAACGAGATCTGGCGCGGCGACAGGTTGGAGAAGTCGTTCGACGGCGACACCACGTTCGCCGCCATGTTGGTCGAGATTTGGGCGAGCACCACGATGATCATCGCGATGACCAGCAGCACCGGGAGGTCGTCGAGCAGCCGCGCGACCAGCGTGACCGGGTCCCAGATCGGCTCACCGAACTCGACGATCGTGGCGCAGGTGACAGCGATGCCGATGAACGCGAAGCCCGTCATCGTGAGCGGCATCGCAA
>Ga0081538_10002631_pt1 | contig 17355 bp, 14 predicted proteins | sample TabmetS5T2R1_FD_71022 | JGI IMG/M metagenome (GOLD analysis project Ga0081538, IMG submission 71022) | Tabebuia heterophylla rhizosphere microbial communities from the University of Puerto Rico - S5T2R1 | ecosystem: Host-associated > Plants > Roots > Rhizosphere ... | reverse complement strand
TCGCCGCGGCCGGTCACGCTCATCCCTGTCGGGCCGTTGACCAACGTCGCGCTCCTGCTGGCCCACCACCCCGCGGCGGCAGGGAACCTCGAGCGGATCGTGATCATGGGCGGCGCCGTCGCCGAGGGGAACGTGACCCCGGCGGCCGAGTTCAACATCTATGTCGACCCGGAGGCCGCCTGGCGAGTCTTCCGGAGCGGCGTGCCGGTGACGATGATCGGGCTCGACGTCACCCACAAGGCGCTGATGATGCCCTCGCACGTCGAGCGGCTGCGCGCCTCGGGCAGGATCGGGACGTTCGTCGCCGAGCTGCACGACTTCTTCGTCGAGTACCACAGGCGAACGTACGGGACGAAGGGTGCCCCCATCCACGACGCGGTGGCCGTCGCGCGGGTGCTGCGGCCGGGGATCGTGGAGACCCTCCACCGGCACGTGGACGTCGACTGTGAGTCGCAGCTCTGCCGCGGCCGCACGGTGGTCGACCTCTGGCACCGCTCGGACAACGAGCCGAACACCGACGTGGGCGTCGGGATCGACGGCGAGGGGTTCCTGGAGCTTCTCTGCGAGCGGATCGAGTCGCTCGACCGCAGCTGAGCCCCGGGGAGGAGGGCGGATGCCGCCCGCGAACTGGCGGAGCATGGCGCAGAAGAAGCGTCCTTCTCGGGTACGCCCGAAGTCGCCTGCGCGCGTGCGCAAGAAGAAGCGCGCCCAGAGGCAGCGCGGACACCACCATCACGAACTGCTCGGCCTCGGCCTGCTGTGCGGGGGGCTCTTTCTCGCGTTCGTCACGTGGCTGGAGGGGAACGGCGGGATCGTCGGCACGACGATCGCCGAGTGGCTCGACGCGCTGCTCGGCACCGCGCGCATCGGCGTCCCGGTCGTGCTCGTCGTGCTGGGCGCGCTCATGGTCGCCCGCGCGTCCCTCGTCGACGTCAAGCCGTTCCGCACCGGCCTGGTCCTCCTGAGCATCGGCGCCTTGGTGCTCCTCGGCGAGAAGCGGGGCGGAGCCGTGGGCAGCGGCTTCGACGCCGTCTTCGGCCGCCTCCTCGGCGGCACGGGGACGTTCATCTGCGGGCTCTTCCTCTGCTGGGCGGGCGCGCTCCTCCTCACGGGAGCCTCGCTCGGCGCCATGCTCCACCGCTCGGCCCACGTCGCACGCGAGACTGCGGTCGCCGCGCGGCGGACTGTCGGCGCCGTCCGCTACGCGCCCTCGGCGGCCCCACCGCCGCCCATGTCGAACGGCCATGTCCAGCAGGAGCCCCCCGTCGACGGAGCACAGGCCTATCCGGACGTGGTCGGGGACGCACCCCCCGCGCAGCCGGTCCTCGTCGACCAGCTGGCCGAGTCGCTGGACGAGGAGCTCGACGCCGTCCCCGCGGCAGCCGAGCCTCCGACGCTCTTCGACCCGCCCACGAGCGAGCACGTCGACTACCGGCTTCCGGACGCCGGCGTCCTGCGGCGTTCGCGGCCGCACGAGGGCCAGCCCGGCAAGGCCGCCGAGCGGACCGCCGAGGCGCTCCTCCAGGCGCTCGCCAACTTCGGGATCGACGCGACCCTCGTCGGCCAGGTCGTCGGCCCGCGCGTCACGCGCTACGAGCTCCAGCTCGCGCCGGGGACGAAGGTCGGCAAGGTCGCCGCCCTCCGCGATGACCTCGCCTACGCGCTGGCGACGACCGAGATCCGCATCCTCGCCCCGATCCCCGGGAAGCAGGCCGTCGGCGTCGAGGTCCCGAACCTCGCGCCGAACATCGTCACGCTCGGCGACATCTTCGACGAGGTGCCGTCGAGCTCGAGCCCGCTCACGGTCTGGCTCGGGAAGGACATCTCCGGCGCCTCGGTGCACGCCGACCTGGCCCGCATGCCGCACGTCCTCATCGCCGGCACGACCGGCTCGGGCAAGTCCGGCTGCATCAACACGATGCTCTGCTCGATCCTCCTGCGCGCCACGCCCGACGACGTCCGCATGATCCTCGTCGACCCCAAGCGCGTCGAGCTCGGGCTGTACGAGTCGATCCCGCACCTGCTCACGCCCGTCGTCTCGAGCCCGAAGCAGGCCTCGGCGGTGCTCACGAACGTCCTCACGGAGATGGAGCGCCGCTACGAGCGCATGAGCCTCGCCCGCGCGCGCAACCTGCCGGAGCTCAACCGCGCCTTGCGGAAGCGCGGCGACGCCCAGCTGCCGTACCTCCTGGTGGTCATCGACGAGCTGGCCGACCTGATGATGGTCTCGCCGCAGGAAGTCGAGGACGCGGTCATCCGTCTCGCGCAGAAATCGCGGGCCGTCGGCATTCACCTCGTGCTCGCGACCCAGCGCCCGTCGGTGGACGTCATCACCGGGATGATCAAGGCGAATGTCCCCTCGCGGATCGCGTTCGCCGTCTCGAGCCAGACCGACAGCCGCGTGATCCTCGACACCTCGGGCGCCGAGAGCCTGCTCGGCCAGGGCGACATGCTCTTCAAGCCGCTCGGCACCTCGCGGCTCCAGCGCGTCCAGGGCGCGTACGTGAGCGAGGAGGAGATCGCGCTCGTCGTCGAGCAATGCCGCAGTCAGCGCCCGCAGGAGCTGGACGAGTCCCTCCTGGAGCCGCCGGAGCCCGTCGGCCTCGGCGAAGACGGCGACGAGGACTTCGACCCGGACGAGGACCCGCTCCTCGACCGCGCCGTCGAGATCGTGGTGCAGACGCAGACCGCGTCCGTTTCCCTGATCCAGCGCCGCCTGCGCGTCGGCTACACGCGCGCCGGCCGCCTGATCGACATGCTGGAGCGCCGCGGCATCATCTCCGGCTACGAGGGCTCGAAGCCGCGCAGGGTGCTCGTGGGCGAGGCCGAGCTCGACCGCGTGCTCGCCGAGATCACCTCCTGACACCCCGCTAACGAACGCGCGGGGGCGGACGTCCTAGAAATGGAACCGCCGGAGGGGTAGCATCCTGCGATTCCACCCGACGGCATGGGCAAAAGAGGAGGGTCCGTGAACGCAACAAGAAAGGTCCCGTGGCTCCTGGCGCTGGTCCTGGCGCTCGTTCTCGCGGTCGCCGCGGCCGGGTGCGGCGGTGACGACGACGATGGCGAGGCGACCACGCCGGCCGCGACAGGAGGGACCGACACTGGGGCCGGGGAGGCCATCAGCGTCGGCATGGTCAGCGACACCGGTGGGGTCGACGACCGCGGGTTCAACGAGTTCTCAATCAATGGGTTCGAGCGCGCCCAGGAGGAGCTCGGGGTCGACGGCCGTGTGTATATCTCCGAGTCCGGCGACGACTACCTGCCGAACCTCACCGCGGCGGTGGACGACGACCACGACCTGGTGATCGCGATCGGCTTCCTCCTCGGGCCGTCCGTGGCCGAAGTGGCAGCCGAGGCGACCGACACGAACTTCGCCGGCGTCGACGAGTTCTTCGGCGAGGAGCCGGACTGCGGAGGCGACACCGGCCTAGGGTGCTCTCTACCGAATACCCTCGGCCTGATCTTCCCGTCGGAGGAAGCCGGCTACCTCGCCGGCATCGTCGCCGCCAGCATCTCGAAGACCGGCACGATCTCGACAGTGGGCGGGATCAAGCTTCCGTCCGTGGACAACTGGATCGCCGGTTTTCGCCAGGGCGCGATGGACACCAACCCAGACATCAAGCTCCTGAACGCGTACTCGCAGGACTTCGTGGACGCGGCGAAGTGCAAGGAGATCGCGCTCGACCAGATCGCCCAGGGCTCCGACGTCGTCTTCCAGGTGGCGGGGCAGTGCGGCCTCGGCGCGCTCGACGCCGCCTGCCAGGAAGGCGTCTTCGCGATCGGCGTCGACGCCGACCAGTCGTTCGCCGGGGACTGCGTCGTCACGAGCGCGCTCAAGCCGCTCGAGCTCGCCGTCTTCGAGACGATCAAGGCGGCCCAGGAGGGCACCTTCGAGGGCGGCACCAACCGCTTCTTCGGCATCGAGGAGTTCCCCGACGCCGAGTTGCTGGCGCCGATGACCGACGCCGTTCCGGCGGACTTTCAGGCCCAGGTCGAGCAGGCCACGCAGCAGCTGATCAGCGGGGAGATCGACCCGCCCGCGACGTTCGACTAGATCACGGTCTAAAGGGGCGGGCGAGCACCCACCCGCCCCTTTACCCTTCGTGCCCATGGCGGACACGCCCCTTCTCGAGCTGAGAGGCATCACGAAGCGGTTCCCCGGCGTCGTCGCCAACGACCACGTCGACTTCGAGCTCAGGAAGGGCGAGGTGCACGCGCTCCTCGGCGAGAACGGAGCGGGCAAGTCGACGCTCATGAACATCCTCTACGGGCTCTATCACCCCGACGAGGGCGAAATCCGGCTGAACGGAAGGCCGCTCCGCATCGATTCGCCCCGCGTGGCGATCGACCACGGCATCGGCATGGTTCACCAGCACTTCATGCTCATCCCGGTGCTGTCGGTCGCGGAGAACATCGTCCTCGGCGTCGAGCCGCACAGCGGTCCGTTTCTCGACCTCGACGCTGCGCGAGAGCGCGTACGCGAGATCTCGGAGCGCTTCGGGCTCGCCGTGCGGCCGGAGGCCCGGATCGACGCGATCTCCGTCGGCATGCAGCAACGGGTCGAGATCCTGAAGGCCCTCTACCGGGGAGCCGAGATCCTCATCCTCGACGAGCCGACCGCCGTTCTGACGCCGCAGGAGGCGGAGGAGCTCTTCGCCATCGTCCGCTCGCTCCAGGCGGAGGGGAAGTCGATCATCTTCATCAGCCACAAGCTGAACGAGGTGCTCGAGATTGCCGACCGGGTGACCGTCCTCCGCTTCGGCAAACAGGTGGACACGGTCCCGCGGGAGGGGGCGACGCAGGAGAGCCTCGCGCGCATGATGGTCGGGCGAGACGTCGTTCTGCGAGTCGAGAAGACCCCGGCCCAGCCAGGCGAGACCCTGCTCGCCGCGGAGAACCTGGTGGTCTTGGACGACCGGGAGCTGGAGGCGTGTCGCGGGATCTCCTTCGAGCTGCACGAGGGGGAGATCGTCGGCATCGCCGGCGTCGACGGGAACGGCCAGAGCGAGCTGATCGACGCGCTCACCGGCCTGCGGCATCCCGTCTCGGGGCGGATCGTCGTCGGCGGCCGGGACATGACGACGGCGGGGGCCCGAGACGTGCTCGACCACGGGATGGGGCACATCCCGGAGGACCGGCAGCTCCGTGGGCTCGTGCTCGACTTCTCGCTGGCCGAGAACCTCGCTCTGCACGACTTCCGCACGCAGCCCGAGTCCCGGTTCGGATGGCTCTTCCCCCGACGCCTGATCGAGCGCGCGCGCGGGCTTCTCACCGAGTTCGACGTCCGCGGAGGCGGGCCGTCGACCGCGGCGGCCTCACTCTCCGGCGGGAACCAGCAGAAGGTCGTGATCGCCCGCGAGGTCTCGCGCGACCCGCGCGTCCTCGTGGCCGCACAGCCGACCCGCGGCCTCGACGTCGGCGCGATCGAGTTCGTCCATCGCCGCCTCGTCGCGGAGCGGGACGAGGGCCGTGCGATCCTTCTGGTCTCGTTCGAGCTCGACGAGATCCTGTCGCTCTCCGACCGGATCCTCGTTGTCTACGAAGGCAAGGTCTGCGCCGAGTACAGGCCTGACGTCACCGAGGAGCAGCTCGGCTTCGCCATGACGGGCGGGCTGAGCGAAGAGGCGGCCTGATGGCGGACGCGCCACGGTCGGGCGGCGAGCCCCAGACCGCTGGGACTGCGACCGTCACGTCCTGGTTCACGACGCGGGCCGGCGGAGTTCTCGTCCCGCTCGCCGCGACCGCGCTCGCCTTCCTCATCGGCGGGCTCGTCGTCGCGATCACCGGCAGCAACCCGATCACGGCGTACAAGGCGATCTTCGCCGGAACCGGATTGAACTGGTTCTTCCCATGGGTCGGCGGCGAGGCCCGCGAGGACGCCGCGAACGACCTTCAGCAGACGCTCATCCTCATGGCCCCGCTCATCCTCACCGCGCTCGCGGTCGCCTTCGCGTTCCGCTGCGGGCTCTTCAACATCGGCGGCCAGGGCCAGTACTGGGTCGGGTTCATCGCGGCTCTGTACGTGGCGACCAACCTCGAGGGGCTCCCGCGGCCGCTGCACATCCTCCTCGCCATCCTCGCCTCCATCGTCGCCGGCGGCGTCTGGGGCGGCATCGCCGGCGCGCTCAAGGCGAGCGTCGGCGCCCACGAGGTGATCACGACGATCATGCTCAACTGGATAGCCATCTTCGGGGGGACGTACCTCTACGAGATCGGCGGCCCCTGGCAGGGGCCGCAGGAGTCGATCCCGCGCTCGGACGAGATCTTCGAGTCGGTCGAGCTCTGGCCCATCTGGGGGAGCCTGCCGGCTCTGCACGCAGGCATCTTCATCGCGCTCTTCGCCCTCGTCGTCTACTCCGTTCTTCTGAACCGCACGACGCTCGGCTTCGAGGTGCGCGCCGTGGGCTTCAACCCGGAAGCGGCCCGTTACAGTGGGATCTCGGTCCCGAAGAACTACTTCCTCGCGCTCGCCATCTCGGGGGCCTTCGCCGGCCTCGCCGGGTCGATCGACCTCCTCGGCTTCAAGTTCAGCGTCGACGTCGGTGACTTCAGCACGAACTTCATCGCGTTCACGGGCATCGCGGTCGCGCTGCTGGGGCGGACGAGGGCCGTGGGCATCCTCTTCGCGGCGCTTCTCTTCGCCGCGCTCGAGGTCGGCACCTCGACACGGCAGCTGGATCCAGAGGTGTTCGAGCCCGCCCTTGCGGTCGACCTGGCGACGATGATTCAGGCGCTCGTCATCTTCTTCGTCGGCGCCGAGCTCCTCATCCTCTACATCTGGCGCGCCCGGAACCTGGTCCGGCGCGGGCCGGTCGCGCAGCCGGAGCCCGGCCCGTGAGCGCCGAGTCTCGCACGGCGTCCTTCAGCGACGGCATTCGCCGGCTGACCGAGCCCCGCACCATCGCCATCATCGGCATCGCCTGCGGGATCCTCGCGTTCTGGCTCGCGCTGCCGCCCTGGACCCTGCGTTCCTTCGGAGGGCCGTTGGCGGCGGGGTTCGTCGCACTTGCCTGCGGGATCGCCGTCGTCCCCCGCGGGGAGCGCAAGCTCGGCTGGTGGGCGATCGCCCTCGGGATCGCGGGAACCCTCGGTGCGATCTGGCTGCAGACGAAGGATGCAGAGACTCTCGACAGCATCCTGACAACGGGCGTGCTGGCCTCGACGCTCCGCTTCGCCACGCCGCTCGCCTTCGCAGCCATGGGCGGCATCTTCTCCGAGCGATCAGGCGTCGTGAACATCGGGCTCGAGGGGATGATGCTGATGGGCGCCTTCTTCGGCGTCTGGGGCGCGGTCTGGAGCGGGAGCTGGGTGGTCGGCCTTCTCATGGCCATGCTGTTCGGAGGCCTGCTGGCGCTCGTCCACGCGTTCTTCTCCATCCATCTGCTGGCGGACCAGATCGTGAGCGGCTTCGCGGTCAACTTCCTTGCGCTCGGGCTCACCGGGTTCCTCTACAGCTCGATCTACCCGGGGGGAATCGAGACGGACGTGTCCCGCGTGCCGAACGTCGAGCTCGACTTCCTCTACGACATCCCGGTCGTCGGCGACCTGCTCGGAGGCGTCTTCGGGAGTCTCAACCTACTCGTCTGGATCATGTTCGCCGTCGTCATCCTCACGTACGTCATCCTCTTCAAGACGCCGATCGGCCTGCGCATTCGCTCGGTCGGCGAGCACCCCAGGGCGGCCGACACCGTGGGCATCTCCGTGTACGGAGTCCGGTACGGCGCGGTCGTGACGTCGGGGGTTCTCGCGGCGCTCGGGGGAGCCTTCCTCTCGATCGGCTTCGTGGGGACCTTCACCGAGAACATGACGAGCGGTCGCGGGTACATCGCGCTCGCGGCGGTCATCTTCGGAAAGTGGCTGCCCGGGTGGGCCTTCGCGGCAACGCTCCTCTTCGGGTTCGGCTTCGCGCTCGCCATCCCCCTGCAGCGCGAGGCGGGCATCTCGGAGAACCTCATCTCGACGCTTCCCTACGTGCTCACCCTCGTGGCGCTCGTAGGCCTGATCGGCCGCTCGATTCCACCCGCAGCCGTTGGTCGCCCCTACATCAAGCAGTAGTAGCCTGCGCCCGATGCGGAGGACGAACACGAAGGGCGTCTGGGCCCTGGCGGCCGCCCTCGCCACGCTCGTCGTCTTCGGCGGGGCCGTCTACGCCGCCCGCCACTACGACGAAGTCCGGGTCATGGACGCCGTCATCGCGGTCGTGCTCGCGCTGGCGTTCTCCATCGGCGCAGTCGTCCTCAGCAGGCAGGCTCGCACCGAGCACCTGCGCAGCCTCGGTCGCAGTGGGAGCCGTACGTTCGTGAGCGTGGTCCGGCTGCTCGCCACGGCGGCCTTCCTACTGGCCCTGACAGCCGCTCTCGCCCTCACGGTCTTCGCCGTGCTCGTGTTCGTGTTCGAATAAGGGTCGCTCGAACGGAGCGCCGCTCCATCGCTAGAATCGGGGCCTCGTGTTCGAGATCGGCAACAGCCTGCGCGAGGCTCGTTTGCGGCAGGGTCTCGAGATTTCCCGGGTCGAGGCCGAGACCAAGATCCGCGGGAAGTACCTGAGAGCCCTCGAGGACGAGCAGTTCGAAGTCCTGCCCGGAGACACCTACGTCAAGGGCTTCCTGCGCACGTACGCAGACTATCTCGGGCTCGACGGGCAGCTGTACCTCGACGAGTTCAACTCCCGGTTCGCGGCGGCGGAGGAGATCTCGTTCGCTCAATCCACCGCGCCGAAGAAGCGCCAGCGCCGACGGGTCGAGTCGAACGTCGTGGTGGTCGCCCTGGCCGCGATCGTCGCGGTGACAGTCCTCGTCGTGGTCGGTCTCTCCGGGCTCGGCTCGGACTCCGGAGACGAGACTCCGCCCGCGGGCACCACGCCGGGCCAGACGACCAACGACGCTGGTACGCAGACGACGACCCGTGGCGAGACGGGCGGCAGCCAGGCACAGAGCCGCCGAGCACGCCTCGTCCTGACGGCGACCCGCGGGGACTCGTTCGTCCAGGTCCGCAGCGGCGGCGTCAACGGAAAGCTCCTCTGGGAGGGGACGCTCGAGGAAGGCCAGACCCAGCGGTTCCTCAAGTCCAAGCGGCTCTGGCTCGACCTCGACGACCCGGCGAATCTGAACGCCGTGCTGAACGGGCGCCGGGTGAGGAACTTCCCCACGGAGCCGGCGGTCGTGCTGGTCACATCCAGCGGCGTTCGCACGCTCTCCACCGGCTAGATGCCCGACCGGCAATCGGGGCACTCACGGCTGGCGACTGCGAGACGGCGCAGGATCGCCGCGCTCTCCCTTGCCCGTAGCGGCCGCTACGGGCAGCGGGTGACCCCGACGCCCTGCTCGCTCGCAGCCGTCCCCGACGGGCGCGCCGATCACCGGCCGAACACCTGATGGCCCGCGCACGCGCGGTCGTCGTCCTCACGGGCAGCGAGCTATCGCGCGGGGACAAGACCGACGCGAACGGCGCGTTCCTTGCCCGTGAGCTGACCTCGCTCGGGCTCGAGCCATCCAGGATCATGATCGTTGGCGACGACCCGGCAGAGCTCGAGGCGGCTGTGCGCGAGGGCCTGGAGGCGGAGCTGTGCGTGCTGTCGGGCGGCCTGGGACCGACCCACGACGACCGTACCGTCGAGACGCTCGCGCGCGCCGCCGGGCGCGAGCTGCGCATCGACGCTGACCTCGTGCGGCAGATCGAGGAGGTCTCCCGTGCGGTCGCCGAGCGCCTCGGGCGACCCTATGCGGACTTCACTCCGGGCGTCCACAAGCAGGCGTCCCTCCCGGACGGGGCGGTCGCTCTCGGGCTCGCCGGTACCGCGCCCGCCGTGCTGCTCGAATGCGACGGTCGGCTCGCCGTGGCGCTGCCCGGCCCGCCCAACGAGCTGCGTCGGCTTTGGCAGCGGGTGCTCGAGTCGGACGGGTTGCAACGGCTGCTCGCCCGCGTCGAGCAGCCTCGCCATCGCGTCCTCCGCTTCTTCGGCCCGAGCGAGTCGGCGGTGGCCCGTGTGCTCGAAGAGACGGGTGGCGAGGGAGAGGGCCTCGAAGTGACCGTGTGCGCCCACGACCTCGAGATCCGGGTCGATCTCCTGGAGCGGCCCGGGGGAAAGGAGCGGACGGCTCACGTGGCAGAGGCGCTGCGTGCGCACTTCGCGGCCGACCTCTTCGCCGAGGACGAGCGCCCGGTCGCCGAGATCGTCCTCGACCGCTGTCGCACGCTCGGGCTCAGGCTCGCCACCGCCGAATCGTGCACGGGCGGGCTCGTCGGGGCGCGCCTGACGGACGCAGCCGGCGCGAGCGACGTGTACGTCGGCGGCGTGATCGCCTATTCGAACGAGGTAAAGGAGCGCCGCCTCGGCGTCCCGGCCGATGTCCTCGCCCGCCACGGAGCCGTGTCGGCCGAGGCTGCGCAGGCGATGGCCGAGGGGGCGCGCGACGCGCTGGATGCCGACGCGGCGATTGCGGTCACGGGCATCGCGGGCCCCGAAGGAGGAACGCCGGAGAAGCCCGTTGGCCTGGTCTTCATCTCCGTGCTCGTCCCTGGGCGCGAGGAGACGGAGCGCTTCGTCTTCTCGGGCGATCGCGAGGCCGTGAGGGCCCGCGCGACCGCCCAGTCCCTCCACGCCTTGAGGCGCCTTCTGTGACGTCTGGTCACACACACGCGTGAAGTCGCCCGCTAGCGTGGAAGGCCATGAGCGCATCCGCCTCTTCGTCGCTCTGCCGCTGCCCGAGAACGGCGTCGAGCGCCTGGCCGTCTGGCAGGAGCGGGAGCTCGGGGGCTTGCCCGACACCCGGCTCGTGCCGAGGGGCAATCTTCACGTCACCCTCGCCTTCCTCGGCTGGCGGCCGGCCAGCGACGTCGCCGGCATCCTCGAGGTCGCGCGGGAGGCTGCGCGGGCGGCCGAGCGCCCGGTGCTCACGGCCACGGGCTACCGCGAGACCCGGAGCGTGGGTATGGTCGTCTTCGCCGACGACGCCGAACGCTCGGCTCGGCTTGCAGAAGCCGTGGGCGAAGGCCTCGAACGGCTCGGCGTCTACGAGCGTGAGCGCCGGAGATGGCTGCCGCACGTGACCGTCCTCCGCTTCCGTCGTCCACCGCGGGCCCGGCCGGCGCTTCCCGACCTGGGCCCCGTCAGTCCGTCCGAAGTGGCTCTCTATCATTCGGTGCTGCTGCCTACCGGGGCGCAGTACGAGATTCTTCAATCGGTTCCTCTGGGAGGTTGACGCCTTGACCGACTCCACACGCGAACACGCTCTCGACGCGGCTCTGAGCCAGATCGAGCGGCAGTACGGCAAGGGCTCGGTCATGAAGATGAGTGACCAGGCCCAGGTGGCCATCCCGTCCATCTCCACCGGCGCCCTCTCGCTGGACGTGGCGCTCGGCATCGGTGGCCTGCCTCGAGGCCGGATCGTCGAGATCTTCGGCCCGGAGTCCTCGGGGAAGACGACGCTCGTCTACCACGTGATCGCAGAGGCACAGAGGCGCGGCGGCATCTGCGCGTTCATTGACGCCGAGCACGCGATGGACCCCGCGTACGCCCGCCGGATCGGCGTCTCGATCGACGATCTCCTCGTCTCTCAACCCGACCACGGGGAGCAGGCGCTCGAGATCGCCGAGCTCCTCATTCGCAGCGGCGCGCTCGACGTGGTCGCGGTCGACTCGGTCGCCGCCCTCACCCCGAAGGCGGAGATCGAGGGCGAGATGGGCGACAGCCACGTCGGTCTCCAGGCGCGGCTCATGAGCCAGGCGCTCCGCAAGCTCGCGGGAACGCTCAACCGGACCGGCACCGTCGCCCTCTTCACCAACCAGCTGCGCGAGAAGATCGGCGTCATGTTCGGCAGCCCGGAGACGACGCCGGGAGGTCGCGCGCTCAAGTTCTACTCGTCGGTCCGGCTCGACATCAGGCGCATCGAGACTCTCAAGGAGGGCGTCGAGGCGATCGGAAACCGGGTGCGCGTCAAGGTCGTGAAGAACAAGGTTGCACCGCCCTTCAAGCAAGCCGAGTTCGATGTCATCTACGGCGAAGGCATCTCGTGGGAGGGCAGCGTCCTCGACGTCGGTCTCGAGCGGAAGCTCGTGCAGAAGTCGGGCTCCTACTTCAGCTTCGGCGACGAGCGGCTCGGACAGGGTCGCCAGAACGCCACCGCCTTCCTGCGGGAGCATCCAGACGTGACCGACGGGATCCTCCGCGCCCTTCAGGGGGAGCTCGGCCCCGATGCCGTGGTGTCCTCCCGGCTCCTGCCGATGGACGAGAGCGCGAAGGCCGAGGCCGCCGCTGCGCTCCAGGCCGAGGGCGGGGCGGAGGCCGAGAAGGCCGCGTCGGCAGCCTAGGGTCGGCCGCATGGGGGAGAGGCCCCCGAGACTGACCGCAGTCCGCAGAGCCCGCCCGGGCCGTGTGGAGCTGGAGGTCGACGGCAGGCGCTGGCGGGTGGTTCCCGACGAGGTCGTTCTCCGGTGCGGGCTAGCGCCGGGGATCGCGCTCGAACGCCCGCTCCTGCGCAGCCTGCGGCGTGAGCTGCGTGCGGCCGAGGCGCTTGGCCTCGCGCTGCGGGCGGTGTCCAGGCGGGAACTCTCGACCAGGCGGCTCCACGAGCGGCTGGCGGCCCGCGGCGTACGCTCGGCTACGGCCGACGGAGCGGTCGCGAGGCTCACGAGCGCAGGTGTCGTCGACGACGCCCGGGCGGCGGTCAGCCGCGCCCGCTCCCTGGCCGAGCGAGGCTGGGGCGACGCGGCAGTTGCATCGCGGCTGGCAGGAGAGGGGTTCGCCGCCGACGACGTGCGGGAGGCACTCGCCGGCCTCCGGCCCGAGCGGGACCGCGCCGCCGACCTGGCCGCGACGGCCGCGGATCCTCCGGCGGCCTGGAAGCTCCTGACGAGGCGAGGCTTCGCGCCGGAAACCCTCGAGGACGTGGTCGGGCTGCTGGACGCGGGCTGCTGACGGCGGTTACCATACCGACACTTCCAAGCATGAATTGCCTGCATCGGAACGGCTTTTCGCCGAATCGGAAACCAGCGTTGAGAACCGTCAGCACCGGCCACTCCACGACCCGCAGCGCCCTCGAAAAGGGGGGACCTCCGGCGGAGCCCTAGTCCGCTGCGAGGCGTGCTGCGGCGCGCCGATTCACCGAAACCGCCGTTCCTACGGGCGTGACCACGTAGGAGCGAGCAATGGGAACTTCCATCGGTCTCCTGATCCTCGGGATCGTTCTCGGCGCGCTCGCGGGCGGGCTCCTTGGCACACGGGCGCTCGTCTCGCGCCGAGCCGCGGCGGCCGAGGCGGAGCGCGAGCGCGCCGCGGCGCTTGGCACCGGCGAGGCTGACGCCCTGAGGGCGCGTGGGCTGGCCGAGGCCGAGGCAATGGCCGCCAAGGCGGACTCCTGGAAGGGCTACAACGAGGCCGCGATCACAGACCGCGTGCTGGAGATCCTGCCCGAGCTGGCCTCCGCCGTGTCGGCGCCGCTCGCCCAGACCGACAAGATCGTGATGATCGGGGGCGGCGACAACGGCGCCGGACCGGGCGCGCACAAGATCACGCGCGACGTCACGCAGGTGATGGCCGAGCTGCCGGCGGTCGTCGAGGCGCTCACCGGCACGAAGCTCGAGGACCTGGCCAAGCGAATCCCGGCGCTACAGGGTGACCCCTCCGGGGCACCCTTCGCGGGAACGGACGGCGAGGCGGAGGAGATCAGGTGACCCCGAACACCGTGGAGCGCTTCGTCGGCGGTCGCGCCGCCGAGGCGAAGGACGTCCTCGCGCTCGCCCAGGAGCACGGGGTGCGCATGGTGGACTTCAAGTTCACCGATCTCCCGGGCACCTGGCAGCACCTCGGGCTGTCCATTCACGCGCTCGACGCGGACGCGTTCACGGACGGGCTCGGCTTCGACGGCTCGTCGATCCGCGGGTTTCAGGAGATCTCCGAGTCCGACATGGTCCTGATGCCCGATGCCTCCACCGCGCTGATCGACCCGTTCCACGAGCAGAAGACGATCTCGATCGTCTGCGACGTGATCGACCCGATCACGCGCGAGCCGTACTCGCGCGACCCCCGCTATGTGGCCATGAAGGCCGAGCGGCATCTGCGCGAGACCGGCATCGCCGACACCTGCTTCATGGGGCCCGAGGCCGAGTTCTACGTGTTCGAGCACGTGGCCTTCGACCAGGCGGCGAACAAGGCGTTCTACGAGGTGGACTCGGATGAGGGCTACTGGAACCGGGGCAAGGGCTTCGGCGCGGAGCGCAACGGCCAGCCCAACCTCGGCTACAAGATCCGCTCCCAGCAGGGCTACTTCCCGGCGGCGCCGGGCGACACGCACGGTGATCTCCGCTCGCGGATGGTCACCACGCTCGAGTCGATGGGTATCCCGTGCGAGTTCCACCACCACGAGGTCGGCTCCGCGGGACAGGCCGAGATCAACGTCCGCTTCCAGCCCCTGCTGAAGATGGCGGACCAGCTCCAGCTCCAGAAGTACGTGGTGAAGAACGTGGCCGCCCGGGCCGGCAAGACGGCGACGTTCATGGCCAAGCCGGTGTTCGAGGAGAACGGATCCGGGATGCACGTGCACGTCTCGCTGTCGCAGGGCGGCGAGAACGTGATGTACGACTTCGACGGCTACGGGCTGCTGTCGCGCGAGGCCCTCAACTTCATCGGCGGCCTGCTCGCGCACGGGCGGGCGCTGATGGCGTTCTGCGCTCCCACGACCAACTCGTACCGCCGCCTGGTTCCCGGCTACGAGGCGCCGGTGAACCTCATGTACTCGCAGCGCAACCGCTCGGCGGCGTGCCGGATCCCGGTCTACTCCGCCTCGCCGCGCTCGAAGCGGGTGGAGTTCCGCCCGCCCGATCCGACCGCCAACCCATACCTGGCGTTCTCCGCGCTGCTGATGGCGGGCCTGGACGGCATCCAGAACCGGATCGACCCGGGCCTGCCGCTCGATGTCGACGTGTTCGAGCTGCCCGAGGAGGAGCTGGCGAAGATCGAGCAGGTGCCGGGCTCGCTCGAGGAGGCGCTCGACGCTCTCGAGGCGGACCACGAGTTCCTCCTGAAGGGCGGCGTGTTCACCCAGGACCTGATCGACACCTGGATCCGGCACAAGCGGCGCGAGGAGGCCGACGAGGTGCGGCTGCGCCCGCATCCGTGGGAGTTCGCGCTGTACTACGACGCCTGATTGAACGACATTGATGCACGGGTCGCGGGCCCGTAGCGTGGGCGCGATGTTGCGCCGCGGCGATTACGTGATCTCCACGGACCCGTCGCGGCTGGATCTGGACGCGATCCACGCGTACTTGTCCGAGGAGGCCTACTGGTCGCCGGGAGTGCCGCGGGAGGTCGTGGAGCGCTCGATCGAGCACTCGCTGAACTTCGGGCTCTACCGAGCCGCGGACCAGGCCGGCTTCGCTCGCGTGGTGACCGACTACGCGACGTTCGCGTGGCTCGCCGACGTCTTCGTGCTTCCCGCGCACCGCGAGGCGGGCCTCGGCAAGTGGCTGGTCGAAACCGCCGTGTCGCACCCCGAGCTCCGCCAGCTGCGGCGCTGGTTCCTGGCTACCGGCGACGCACATGGGCTGTACGCGCGATTCGGCTTTCAGTCGGCGGCGGGCGACCCGCGCTTCATGGTCCTGGAGGCGCCGACGACGCCTGACCCTGCAGGCGATCGCGCAGCGACGGCCAGCGGAGCGCCTTGAGGCCGACCAGCAGAGCCGACCCGAGCAGCGGCCACACGGGCCAGAAGTAGCCGCCCTTCGAGGCGAGCCAGATGCCGATCAGGAAGAGGTTGATGATCGCGAGCGCTCCGGTATAGGCGCGCAACCCGCGCAGCCTGCGCAGCTCGCGTGGCTCGCGGCCGCCGGCCACTACATCGGTCTCGCTGAGCGGCGGGCTGCCGAGCACCCTCCAGGCATCCAGACCGGCCACCAGCCCAAGGCCGAGCAGCGGCCAGACGGGCCAGAAGTACGACCCAAACCCGCTCGTCAGCGCCCACACGACCACGCAGACGAGACCCAGAGTTCCGAGCACGGCTGAGCGCGTACGTAGCCGTCGCACCCGGCCGGCCTGGCGCTCGGCCGCGGCCTCGTCGGACAGCACCCGCGGCGCCCCGGCGGGAAGGGGCTCGGTCACCTGGGCCGGAACGGCGATCGGAATGGCCGCGACCACGCGCGTGCCCTCGCCGGGCGGGCTCTGCACCGTCAGCGTGCCGTTCACCGCGCCGACCCGGTCGGTAAGCCCCTGGAGGCCCGTACCGTCGGCCACCTTCGCGCCGCCGACGCCGTCGTCGCTCACGGACACCGTTACCCGGCCGTCGGCCGCCGTGACCGACACCTGCGCGCTCGAAGCGCCGGAGTGCTTGGAGACGTTCGCCAGGCACTCGGAGACCACGAAGTAGGCCGCCGCCTCTACCTGGTCCGGCAGCCGCTCGGACGGGGTGGCGACGATGTCCACGGGCAGCGTTCCCCGCGAGGCGAGGTCCTCCAGCGCGGCGGTGAGACCACGGTTCGTGAGGATCGCGGGGTGGATCCCCCGGGCCAGGTTGCGGAGGTCACTCAGCGCGAGGCCGGCCTCGTCGGCCGCCTGCCGCACGAGCTCGCCGGCCTTCGGATCGCCCTCCGAGGCGCGCTTCTCGGCCATTCGCAAGGTCAGCGCCAGAGCCACCAGGCGCTGCTGCGCGCCGTCGTGAAGGTCGCGCTCGATGCGTCGCCGCTCGGCGTCCGCGGCCGCGATGATGCGCGAGCGGGCATCGCGCAGGTCGGAGACCTCGGCGGTGAGCTCTGGGTCGGTGTTGGAACCCAGCAGGATCGCCCCGAGCTGCCCATAGAGGCGACCGAGAGCGCCCAGGGCGGGAATGCCGATGAACGCGACGAGCGCGCCGAGCGGCACGACGGCGAGCGCCTCGCCCAGCGTGTCCACCTGGATTAGGCCGAGGTCGAGGATCTCGAGGCCGTCGGACCCAGCCCAGTAGTAGGCGGGCGCCAGGAGGAGCCCGGCCGCCACGCCGAGCACCACCGTGGCGATCACGAACGACGCGATCCCTAGCGGGAGCTGGAACAGCAGGAAGACCAGGTCTTTCCAGGTCGCGGGATCGGCGAGGTGGGCCTTCAGCTTGTCCCACCATGAGGCGCCGGCCGGCACCGCACGGTAGGGACTCGAGATGCCGACGCCCGTCAGCGCCCCGATGACCTGCCGCTCGAGGCCCGCGAGCCAGCGCCAGGCGTACACGGTGAAGATCAGCACCGGGATGCCGATCAGGGTCACCGCCGCGCCGATTCCGAACGAGATCGCGGTGACGAGGAAGCTGAACTCGATGATGCCGAGTGGAAGGGCGACAAACAGGTAGCCGATCCGCCCGTAGGTGCGCGGGTCGAGGATGTCGCTTGCGAGCC
>Ga0081538_10002630_pt1 | contig 17358 bp, 16 predicted proteins | sample TabmetS5T2R1_FD_71022 | JGI IMG/M metagenome (GOLD analysis project Ga0081538, IMG submission 71022) | Tabebuia heterophylla rhizosphere microbial communities from the University of Puerto Rico - S5T2R1 | ecosystem: Host-associated > Plants > Roots > Rhizosphere ... | reverse complement strand
CACCACGGTCTGGCGCCCGTCCGGCTGGTCGGCGGCCGAATCCGAGGTCGATACGACTGAGCGACCATTGACGATCGCGATCACGCTCGTCGTCGTTCCACCGCGCGAGAAGGCCCGGATGCCAACGGTGTTCGCCTTCGAGCCGACCTTGATGAACTTGCCGCTCCCGGCGGCCTCGAGCTTCGGGCCGGCCGCGCCCTTCGGGTCGCGGAAGTACTGCCACTTGCGCTTGTTGGGCAGGATCCGGAGCACGTAGCCGGCGGTCTCGCTGCGCCGCACCCCTACCCCGACGAACGACTTGCTCTGCAGCTTCTTCGTCCCGCCGCCCACCGTCGTCGTGGCGACCATCCCCTGATCCGCGTACTGGTCGGACGAGTCGGCAACCACCGAGGAGCGGTAGGTGCACGAGTTGCCCTCCCTCACCCGGATCGACATGGCCTGGTTACCGGCCCACTTCCGCTTGCACTTGCCGGCGGAGACCTTCTGGAAGGCGTTCACGTCGTCCTGGCTCTGGAACATGTAGACCGCGACCGGGATCGGAGCCCCGTGGGCAGCCACGGCGCCGGCCGCGAGGGCCGCGCAGGCGACGATCAGGGCTGTGAGCTTCGTGCGCATCCGGGCGTGAGCGTAAACCCGAGGTTCCGGGAATCTGCAAGAACACCGTGCAAGCCCCGTAAGAGCGGTCGCACGCCCTGCAGGCGGGTCAGCGCAGCCCTGAGAACGTGGCATTTACGATTACGGCATGAGCGAGCACCGCCTGCCGGAGCGGGACCGGCCCTGGGTGATGCGCACCTACGCGGGCCATTCCGACGCGCGCCGCTCCAACGAGCTCTACCGCAAGAACCTCGCCAAGGGCCAGACCGGGCTCTCGGTCGCCTTCGACCTGCCCACCCAGACCGGCTACGACCCCGACGCCGAGCTCGCCCGCGGCGAGGTCGGCAAGGTCGGCGTCTCGATCGCCCACAAGGGCGACATGCACACGCTCTTCGACGGCATCCCGCTGGACGAGATGAACACGTCGATGACGATCAACGCCACGGCCGCCTGGCTGCTGGCCCTCTACATGACGGTGGCCGAGGAGAACGGCGTCGACCGCCAGGCCCTCCAGGGCACCACCCAGAACGACATCATCAAGGAGTTCCTCTCGCGCGGGACCTACGCGTTCCCGCCGGAGCCGTCGATGCGGCTGATCGCGGACATGATCGCGTTCACGGTCGACGAGGTGCCGCGCTGGAACCCGATCAACATCTGCTCGTACCACCTGCAGGAGGCCGGGGCCACGCCTGTGCAGGAGATCGCCTACGCGCTCTCGACCGCGGTGGCCGTGCTCGACCGGGTGCGGGCGCGAGTGCCGGATGACGACTTCGGCCGCGTGTTCGGGCGCATCTCGTTCTTCGTGAACGCGGGGATCCGCTTCGTGGAGGAGCACGCGAAGCTGCGGGCGATGGGCCGACTGTGGGAGGAGATCGGCCGGACCCGGTACGGCGTGGACGAGGACCGGTTCCTGAGGTTCCGCTATGGCGTGCAGGTCAACTCGCTGGGGCTGACCGAGGCGCAGCCGGAGAACAACATCATCCGGATCGTGCTGGAGGCGCTGGGCGTGACGATCGGGCGGTCGGCCCGGGCGCGCGCGCTGCAGCTGCCGGCGTGGAACGAGGCGCTCGGGCTGCCGCGCGCATGGGACCAGCAATGGTCGCTGCGAATCCAGCAGATCCTGGCGTACGAGACCGACCTGCTCGACTACCCGGACATCTTCGAGGGGTCGAAGGTGATGGACGGGCTCGTCGCCGAGCTCATGGAGGGCGCCCGCGAGGAGATGGCCGTGGTGGCCGAGCGCGGCGGGGCGGTCGAGGCGGTGCCGTACATGAAGACCCAGCTGGTGGAGTCGCACCGGCGCCGCGTGCAGCGGATCGAGAACGGCGAGCTTCGCGTGGTCGGGCAAAACGTGTACACGGAGGCGGAGCCGTCGCCGCTCTACTCCCCCGACACCTCCGCCATCCTCCGCGTCGACCCCGCTGTTGAGTCGTCCGCCGTCGCCGCGGTTGCTGCGTGGCGTAAAGACCGCAATGAGGGATCGGTTCAGGCTGCCCTGGCTGCCCTTCGGGAGGCCGCGGCCGACGAGACGGCCAATCTCATGCCGCCCACGCTTGCCGCGGCTCAGGCGGGGGCGACCACGGGGGAGTGGGCGGCCGCCCTCCGAGAAGTATTTGGCGAGTACCGGGCGCCGACGGGCGTGGCCGAGGCCGCCGCCGCTCCGGGCGACGCCGCACTGGCCTCGCTGCGCGACCGTGTGGAGCGGGTGTCGGAGGCGCTCGGCCGGCGGGTCAAGATCCTGGTCGGGAAGCCGGGTCTCGACGGCCACTCGAACGGGGCCGAGCAGATCGCGGTGCGGGCCCGGGACGCCGGGATGGACGTGGTCTACGAGGGAATCCGGCTGACGCCGGCCCGAATCGCCCGGACCGCCGTGGACGAGGGCGTCCACGTGGTGGGCCTTTCGATCCTGTCGGGCTCGCACGCGGAGCTGATCCCGGCGGTGCTGCGCGAGCTTGCCGAGGCCGGCGCGGACGTCCCGGTGGTGGTGGGCGGAATCATCCCGCCGGCGGACGAGGCAGCCCTGCTGGAGGCCGGCGTGGCGAGGGTCTACACGCCCAAGGACTTCGAGGTGAGCCGGATCATGGGCGACGTGGTCGACGTGGTGGCGGAGCACCACGGGGTGGCAGCCGTTTCGTAACGCTTGTAACCCACATGTGCACGGTCCCGCGGGACGCTTCGGGGGCCATGACGAAGGGGGTCCAGCACGTTCCGTCCTTATACGGGACGCTTTGTGACGAACCCCCTCTGGATGTGCGCATCGCGAAGCTGGCGGAGCAGCAACACGGGGTGGTCTCCCTTGCCCAGCTGCAGTTCGCGGGCCTCACCGCCAGCGCCGTGCGAAACCGCGTGGCCGCCGGTCGGCTGACGAGGATCCACCGCGCCGTCTACGCCGTCGGCCACGCCCGCCTGACCGGGCACGGCCGCTCCATGGCCGCGGTCCTCGCCTACCGCCCCGGCGCGCTCGCCTCACACCGCACGGCCGGCGGCCTCCACGGCCTCCGTCAGGACAGCCGCCCCAGGATCGACGTGACCGTCCCGAGCGCCTCGGCGCGGTCCAGGCCCGGCATTGACGTACACAGGACCACCACGCTCGAGCCGACCGACAGCACGACCGTCGACGGCATCCCGTGCACGAGCGTGGCCCGCACCCTGGTCGATCTGGCCGACGTGATCGACCGACGCGGCGTCGAGCGAGCGGTCGACCAGGCCGAGGTGTTGCAGATCTTCGACCTGCGGGCGGTGGACGACGTGCTGGCGCGAGCCGTGGGCCGGCGTGGAGCGAGCGTGCTCCGCGGCGTGCTTGACGCGTACGCGGGTCCGACCCTCACCAAGCAGGAGCTCGAGGAGCGCTTCCTCGAGCTGTGCCGATCGGCCTCCTTCCCCAGCCCAACCGTGAACGAATGGATCGTCCTCGACGTCGAGACCGCCTACCAGGTCGACTTCCTCTGGCGCGAGCAATGCCTCATCGTGGAGACCGACGGCTGGGCCACGCACGGCACCCGGCAGGCGTTCGAGAACGACCGCCGGCGCGACCGCCGTCTCCGGCTGGCGGAATACGAGGTCGAGCGGTTCACGTGGCGCGATGTGGTGGAGCGGCCGGCCGAGGTCACCGCGACCGTTCGGCGCCTCCTGGCGCTCCGCTAGCGTCCGCCGCCCCATGGCGATCGATCCGGCAGAGCTCGGCAGGCGCCTGCGCGAGCGTGATCGCTCGGCGGCGCCCGCCGCGCTCAACGTGATCGAGAACCGGGCCGACCGGGGCGCGGCGGCGGCTCTGCTCGCCGAGGTCTCCCCCGCCGAGCTCGGGCGGGAGGCGCCCGCTCACCTGGTCGGGGTGACCGGGCCGCCGGGGGCCGGCAAGTCCATGCTCCTTTCGGCGCTGCTCTCGGAATGGCGCCGGCGCGGACGGACGGTTGCGGTGCTGGCCGTGGATCCGTCCTCGAAGCGGTCCGGCGGCTCGCTGCTCGGGGACCGGGCCCGGATCGAGCACGACCCGAAGGACGACGGGGTCCTGATCCGCTCGACCGCCGCCGGCGGCCGCCTCGGTGGCCTGGCGGCTCCGACCCGCGAGGCAGCGGAGGCGCTGGCGGCGGCATTCGACGTCGTCGTGGTGGAGACCGTTGGCGTGGGCCAGTCGGAGACGGATGTCGAAGAGGTGTGCGACACCGTGGCCGTGGTCGTCCAGCCCGCGTCGGGCGACGTGCTCCAGTTCCTGAAGGCCGGGATCATGGAGGTGCCGGACGTGCTGGTCGTGACGAAGGCCGACCTGGGCGACGCCGCGCGCCGGGCCCAGCGCGACCTGGAGCAGGCGCTGGCGGCACTCGGGTCGAGCGACGTGCCGGTGCTCGCGGTCTCGTCCGTGCCCCCGCCGGTGGGGATCCCCGAGCTCGTGGACGCCTTGGCCGAACACCGCGAGCAAATCGACCTGACCGAGCGCCGCCTCCAGGCGCGTCGAGCATCGGCCCTCCGGGAGTTCACGGCCGAGCACGGCGAAAGAGCGCTGCGAGCGCTGGGAGGACGCCGCGAAGCGGAGCGCCTGCTGGAAGAAACGGGCCCCGCGGCCGACGTAGCGAGCCTGATCGAGACGCTGAAGGCCCGGGCGTGAGCCGGCGGAAACAGCGCAGCCGGGGCCGGAGCGAAGCCGGCGGAGCGCGCCCCCGCGCCCCGGCCGAACGCGGACCGGAGCGGGCGGCAACCGGCGGCCGGGCGGCGCCGGGCTGGGGCCTCGCCTTTCAGATCGCCTTCGTGGTCGCCGTCTTCGGCCTCGGCGTCCTCGTCGCCGAGCTCGCCGGTGCGGCCAACCTCGGTGTGTCGTTCGGCATCGGCCAGATCGCGTTCGCGATCGCCGTGGTCTATCTCCTCGTCCGTCGCTAGCGCCCGCTCAGGATGACCGGCAGGCGCACGGTCGGCAGCACGTTGGCCGTCCGTCCCGAACGCACGTCGATCACATAGGTGCGCTTCCGGGGCCGGCGCACCGTCGCATACGCGTAGGGCCATGCCGCGCCCCAGAGGCCGATCCGTTCGTCGCCGGGGAAGCGCAGGAACCTGCGCCGGCCGTCGAGGCCGTAGCCCACGAGCCCCGTGGCACGGGTCCTGTCGAGGGAGATCGGGAGGTCGTCGGCGCCCATGAGCGCGTCGCCGGCCTGGAGGAACCAGCGCAGCGAAGGATGGAGGGTGTCCACGGTCCAGTCGGCCGTGTGGATCAACCGCAGGCCGTACGGATCGAGCACCGTTGGCAGCTCGCCTCGCTTCAAGGCACGCCGCCAGTCGCGCCTGGCGCGCATTTCCTCGCCTGACACCGCGATCGTCCCCTCTCCCACCCAGCGGGCGGTGCGGTAGGCGCCGTAGGCCAGCCCCTTGGATGCAGTGGCGCCCGCCGCCCCGTGACCGCTCAGCCCGTGGTAGGTCACCGCCCCGCTCGTCAGGTCGACCTCCGCCACCAGTGGCTCGTTCGCCGCGACGACATAGGCCCGGCCCGACGCCTCGTCGACCGCCAGGCCCGGCACGAGCTGCCGCCCGAGCAGACGCCGCCGGTTCGCCCACTCGAACCCGGCCCGGATCTGCGTCAACGTCGCGCGGAGGAAGCCGCCGTCCGGCGTTGCCAGGACGAGCGTCGCCGGTCCGATCCGCTTGCGCGGGCCCGCCACGGCGACCATCCCGAGCGTGGTCGCCTCGCTCGCGAAGGTCTGTCCGCCCACCCGTTCGGCGGCGACGATCCTCCCATCGGGCAGCGACAGCGTCACGAGCCGCGACGCCGGATACGGGCCGGCGAACGCCGTGAGACGGTCCGGCCGAGGCCAGGCGATGAGTCCCGCGCCCGCCCGGCCGCCGACGCTCACGGTGCCCGCCCGGCGCCCCCGGTCGAGATCGATCAGCGCGATCCTGCCGCGCCGGCGGCCAGGGAGCGCAACCGCGTCGCAGCCGGGCGAGAAGGCGAAGTTCCAGCCGCTCACGCCGCGCGGAAGCTCGACGCGAATGCCGGCGCGGGGCCTCAAGGTGCGGCGGTCGAACTGCGCAAGAGCACGTGCGCCGTCGATGCGCGCGACCCCGTACAGCGCGTCGCCCGGATCGGTGCAGCGGTCAGCGGCGCCGGCTGCGGGTGCGGCCAGGGCGAACACCGCGCAGGCCGAGCAGACGAGGGCCGCCGCCCTCACGGCGCCGCACCGTTCGAGCACGGCGGGAAGGGGCGCTCGTCGCGCGGCTCGGCGTAGCACCAGCCCGCGAGCCTCGGGAACGGCGCCGCGATCGAGCGGCCGGCCCGCGGCCCGCCGGCGAACTTCGCGCGGATTCCCTGCACCGTCTGCAGCCGCACTCCGGCGCGCGGTCGCAACATGTACCACTGGTTCGCATCGGGCAGGCCGAAGGCGAGCACCCGGCCGTCGATCGACCACGTCAGGCCCGAGATGCCGCCGGTCACGGCGAGCAGGCGACGCGGCGCCGAGTCGCGGTCGAGGCGGTACAGGAGCACCTCGCTCGAGCGCCCGCCGGGTCTCCGGGCCGCCACGGCGAGCCGCCGCCCGTGCCTGTCGATTGCGGAGCCCACGGCGCGCAAGCGAGACGGTAGGGCGCGGCGATCCACGAGGCGCCCACGCGCGTCGTGGATGCGGATCTCGCCCTTCGACACCGCCACTAGGCGCCTGCCGTTCGCGGTCCACCACAACTCGCGCGGCACCGGGCCACGCCGGCTCGTGCCGAGCACGCGGCGGCTGTCGACCTCCACGATCCTCACCCGCTTCCGCCACGAGAACGCCAGGACCTGTCCGAACGGCGGCCGGCCCGGCTGCCAGGCCGCCGGCGTCGCCCCGGCGCCCCCGGCGAGCAGCCAGTGGCGCTCGTTGTTGCCATACACGACCCAGAGGTCGCCGCCGCTGCGATAGGCGATCCGGAAGCCGTCCGGTGACCAGCGCGGCACGGTCACCGGCGCGGGCGCCGGCCGGATCCAGCGCTCGTCGCCGTCCGGCTCGAGCGCCACGAGCTGGCGCCCGCGGGCGGCGGCCACGAAGAGACCTCCAGGCGACCAGGTCGCGTCGCGGAACGCGCCGAGGCGCCGGCGGGAGCCGTCGTCCTGGACGATCCACGGCCCGCTTCCTGCGACCACCAGCAGGCGGCCCTTGGCGGGCAGCGGACCAAGGGTCCCGCTCGAGCGGTCGGGCTTCGAGTCGACCACGTCCCCGATCCAGTCGCCCACCTTCGCCCCGGCCGGGCTCAGGGCGAGCACGGCGATGAGTGCGGCGCCGAGCGCCGCTAGCGCCGCTCGCCGCGCTGCCTGCGGCCTGCGTACCGGGGAGCGCGTGGCGTGAGCCGCGCGGACCACGTGCCAGGCCCGCCGCTCGGCCTCGTCTGCGCGCGGTGGACGCGTCGCGTGAAGCTCGTCGCGAAGCCGGCGCTCGATCCCCCCTCGCCGCCTCATGACCCGCCCTCCTCGTCGGCGAGCTCGGTCGCCAGGCGGTCGAGCGCCCTGCGCAGACGCGAGTTGACCGTGCCGCGCGGGACCTCGAGCAGCTCCGCGATCTCGCCGGGCGTGTACTCGAGCAGGTGGCGCAGCACGACCGCCGCGCGCTGGTCCGCGTCGAGCACCGCCAGCGCGGCGACGATCGTGTCGGACCAGGCCACGTCCCGCTGCGGCGGTGCCTCGCTCTCGACCGGCTCGCCCACCTCCCGCCGCAGCGCCCGCGCCCGGGTCCAGTCGATCGCCCGGTTGACCACTATGCGGTGCAGCCACGGACCGAAGGGGCGGCGGCGGTCGAAGCGATCGAGCGCCCGGATGGCGGCGAGGAAGGCCTCCTGGGCGATGTCCTCCGCGGCCGCGGCGTCGCGGACGATCAGGAACGCGGCCCGGTGGGCCGGCGGCCAGTGGACCCGGAAGAGCGCCTCCATCGCCTCGTCCGAGCCGGCCTGTGCCGCTCTGACCCAGGCACGTTCGCGGCGGGGCGAGGGTCGCTCGCGCCCCGCGGGGCGAAACCCGGCGGCCACGACCTCGATTGCCGATGTCCGTGCCAGAGCAGACAACATCCTCGCCCCTGTGGGGACTACGGGCAACGCGGCGCAAGAGGTCCTGCTAGCGGAACCTCAGCCGGTAGACCGGCCCGCGCAGGCTGGCGGCGTAGGGGCGGCCGCGCCCGTCGCGCCCGAAGCTCGAGAGCAGCGGGACCCGCGCGCCCTCGCTGCGGTCGCCGCTCGCCCGCCCGTCTCTCAGCCGCACGGAGCGCACCTCGCCCGTGCACAAGTCGCCGTAGAGGTACCGGCCACGGACGACGTGCCCGCCGATGATCGCGCACGCGCCGCCACGGTGACGGCGGACGAGCACGGGGCGCACGCCCCGCGCTGCGCCGGGCTCGCGACGGACACGGCCCTCGAAGCCGGGCCAGCCGAAGTTCGCCCCGGCGGCCCGCCGCAGCGACACGAAGTCGAGCTCCTCCTGGCGCCGCTCGCCCACATCCGCCACGACCAGACCGCCAGACCCGAAGGCGAACCGCCACGGGTTGCGCAGCCCGTACGCATAGATCTCCGGCCGCGCGCCCGGCCGCGGCAGGAAGGGGTTGTCGGCCGGAATCCGATACCCGCCGGCCGGCCTCGGGTCGATGCGCAGCAGCTTGCCCTCGAGCCGGCCGAGGTCGCGGCTCGCCGCCGGGTCGCGCCCGTACCCGAGGCTCACGTACAGCATCCCGTCGGGGCCGAACCGAAGCGCTCCGCCGAGGTCGTTGTTCGAGCGCCGGGGGACGGTGAGGACCGTCCGCAGCCGGCCCCGGTTCAGCTCGTCGACGCGCACGAAGTCGTCGCGGCCCGTGTAGAGCACGTACAGCCTGCCGCTCCCGCCCGGCGCGAAGGCGAACGAGAGCAGGCCGCCCTGGTCGCGCGAGATGTCGCGCCGGTTCCGCACCTCGACCCGGGCGCGCAGGTCCGCGAACGGGCGCACACGCCCTCGCCGCACGACCAGGATGCGACCAGCACGCTCGGCCACGAACAGGCGCGGGTCGCCCGCAGGCGCAGCGATCTCGACCGGCTGTGAGAAGACGCCGACCCGCTCGAGGCGGAGCGCCCCGTGGGCAAGCGGGGGGAAGGTGAGCACGACGGCGAGCGCCGCGGCCGCCCGCCTCACTCGAACACGACTCGCACGGTGCGCTCGGCCCGGCGCGGGCCGGCGATCAGCTTCACCGGCCGGGCGTCGCCGCTCTCCACTCCGACCACCGCCTCGCAGTAACTCGACAGCGTGCGACCGACGGGCAGCCCGCCGATCTCGGTGATGAGCACGTCCTCCAGGCCGATCGCCTCCGCGCTGGTGCCCTCGCTGGCGCTCGCGGCCAGCAGGCCGTCGGGCAACCGCTCGCGCTCGAGCAGGCCGGCCGGCGGCACCAGCAGGCCGGCACCGAACCAGCCGATCGAGCGCCCTTCGCGCAGTTCCTCCAGCACCGAGCGAACGCGGTCCACGCCCACGGCATACCCCTGGTCGTTCACAGGTGCCGTCGGCGAGCCGCGGAAGAGGATCGTGCTCAGGCCCACGAGACGACCATCCTCTCCGACCAGCGGGCCTCCGGAGTTCCCGGGGTTCAAGGCCGCATCGGTCTGGATGAGGTTGCGGAAGCGCGGCGAGTCGGGCGTGGGCCTGCGCAGCGACGTGCGCACGGCCGATATCACCCCGGCCGTCGATGTAAGCGAGACGCCGCCCGACGCGCTCGCCGGGTAGCCGAGGGCCACGACCTGGTCGCCCTGGGCCAGGTCGTCCTGCGACCCGAGCACGAGCGACTCGACGTCGTCGAGGCCCTCCACCTCGAGCAGCGCGAGGTCGTCACAGGGCGCCGCCGCGCGAACCTCGGCGTCGTCGAGGTCGCCGGGCCGGCCCGCCTCCACGTCCTCGCCCAGGCCCACCACATGGAAGTTCGTGAGCACGAGCCCCTCGTCGGCGTCCACGACCACGCCGCTCCCGAACGACTCCTGGCCGAGCCCGCTGGCGTGCACGAACACGGTCGCGGGCCGCCCCGCGGCGGTGATCGACTCCGCGTCCGGCGCCGACCCGCCCCCGCCGTCCTCGTCACCGGTCAGCGCGGCGATGCCCAGGGCAACGGCCGCGACGAGGGCCACCGCGGCGAGCCCGATCCCGATGCGCGCGGTTCGCCGGGCGCTGCGCAGCCCCTCCAGCGCGGCGCGCCCGAAGCGCCGGCGCCGCGCCGGGCTCGGCGGAACCTCGCCCTCGGCGAGCGCCGCGAGGACCTCGTCGGGATCGTCCGGCACCTCGGCCACCTCGGCGCCGGGCTCCTCCAGCGACAGCGCCAGCAGGCTCTCGCCGACCCGGATCGTCTCGTCGCCGCTCAGCGCGAGTGGATCCTCGAGCCGCCGGCCGTCGACGAAGACGGCCGAGTCGTCCTGCCCGTGCAGCACGACCTCGCCGTCCGGCGAGCGGCGGATCGTGGCGTGCCTTGCCGCGACGTCGGCGTCGTCGAGGCGAACGTCCGCGTCGGCTCCGGAGCCGATCGACAGCTCCCCCACAGGGATCTCGCGAGCGACCGGCTCCGCTCCCGTCTCGACACGCACCCACACCGTGCCGATCCGGTACCCGCGGAGGGCCGCCGGCCAATCCTCGGCTGTAGGCTTCCGCGCCGCGTGGCCCTGAGCTGCTTCATCGGCGTCGGGAAGTCGCTCGAGACCGCAATCCAGCGCGTGGAGTCGGCTGAGCGGCTCGGCTACGAGTCCGTCTACATCACCCACATCGCCGACCGCGACTCGGTCACCACCCTCATGGCCTACGCATCGCGCAGCGAGCGCGTCCGGCTCGGCACGGGAGTGATGCCGATCTACAGCCGCACGCCCGTCGCCACCGCGCAGTCGTTCGCCACCCTCGACGAGTTCTCGGGCGGTCGCGCCGTGATCGGACTCGGCGTGGCCCACCGCCCGGTCGTGGAGCACTGGTACGGCCAGGCGATCGACAAGCCGCTGCGGGAGATGCGCGAGTACGTGGGGATCGTCAGGGCGATCCTGCGGGGCGAGGATCCCCCGCGGGGTGAGAAGTTCCACTGTGCGTTCCACTTCATGGGCTACGAGCCGCGGCCCGACATACCCCTCTACCTTGCGGGCCTGTCCCCCGGCATGCTGCGGCTGGCCGGCGAGATCGCCGACGGGGTCGTGCTCTGGCTCTGCAACCCGGACTACGTGCGTGACGTCGTGGTGCCGGCGGTGAGCGAGGGGCGCGAGAAGGCGGGCAAGACGCTCGACGGGTTCGACATCGTGGCCGCCGTGCCGTCGTCGGTCACCGGCGAGCCCGAGGAGGCGCGCGGGCGGCTGCGGTCGGAGCTCGTCCCCTACTTCTCCCTCCCGTTCTACCGCACGATGCTCGAGCGCTCGGGCTTCGGCGACGACATCGCCGGGTTCGACCGCGGCATGCAGGATGGCGGACCGGAGGTGGCGATGGAGGCGATCTCCGACGAATTCCTTGCGACGCTCGCGGCGGTGGGCGACAAGGAGGACGCCACCGCGACCGTGCGGCGCTACGCCGAGAGCGGGGTCACGTCGCCTGCGATCGGGGGGATCGCCAGGACGGACTTCGACGCCACGCTCGAGTCCCTCGCGGGCTGCTTGAACTAGTCCTCCAGCGCCTCCACCCGCCACTCGCCCCCTTCGCGGCGGAGCTCGATGACCTCGGGCACCGGGGCCTGGCCGGTGGCGCGCGTGGTCACCTCGACCCGGGCAGTGTCGCCCTCGACCTCGATCGCCTTCGTCTCGATCCGGGGCCGGGCGATGCCGGCCGCGGCCGACCGGGTCAGGCGCTCGCAGTCGTCGCCGCCCGCCCGCTCGCGCGCGGCGGCCGTGAACAGCTCGTCGCAGAGGGCCGCGAAGTCCTGCTCGGCCGTCGCCTGCTCGAACCGCTGGACCACGACGGCGATGTCCCGGGGGGCGCCGCTGGCGGGCCGCGCCTCCTCGTCTGCGCCGAGGCAGCCGGCGAGAAAGGCCGCGACGGCCATAATGAGGGTATGGAGGGATCCGCGCAGGAGTCCGTGGGCACGCAGTCGAGCTGGCTGCGCTGCTATCGCTGCTGGTCGCAGAACCTCGAGGTGCAGCTTCACTACGAGGGCATCTTGAAGGTCGACGCCGACACCGGTGAGGCCGTCGACCCGGTCGAGGAGGTGCAGGAGGCCGTGGTGCAGTGTCTCGACTGCCTCCACGACCAGCCGCACCTCGCCCTCACCTTCTACGAGGAGGACGGCCGGCGCATCTCGCGGATCGAGCCGGTGGAGGACCGCTGGGAGCGGATGGTCACGGGCACGCCATGGGTGGCGTCGTGCACGGTCACGGTGGACGCCGACCAGGTCGAGTCGTGCTCAGGGCCCGAGGCCGCCGAGTCGCTCGCCTTCGCCGCCTTCGGCGACCACGGCACGCGCGAGTTCTTCACCCACGTGCGCTTCCACAAGCACGAGGACGACAACATCGTGATCCACATGCTGGTCGAGCTCTACGCCCGCTCCTCCGACGAGGCCACCGAGGTCATGGAGGACGCCGCGCGCGGCAACCTGACGATCACGTCTCTGGCCGAGGAGTCGCGCCCGCCTGCGTCCAGCGCAGACGAATCCCACTAGGGACCCAGCCGCACCACCCCGCGTCCGGCCAGCGCGGCGATCTCCTCCTCCGAGCGGCCCAGCTCGCCCAGCACCTCCGCCGTGTGCTGCCCGAGGAGGGGCGGAGCCGTGGCGGCGGCGCCGTCGGCCGGGCCCCAGATCGGTGAGGCCACCAGCTCGAGCGAGCCGGCGCTCGGGTGCTCGACCGAGAGCGTCGCCGGCCGGCCAGCCCGCGCGGCCGCCGCCAGCGCGTCCGGAACCGTGCGCACCTGCCCCACCGGGACGCCCGCCGCCTCGAGCGCCTCCACCCACGCCTCGGCGGACCGCTCGCGCAGGCGCTCCTGCAGCCGCGGGATCAGCTCGCGCCGGTTCTCGACGCGAGCAGCGTTGGTGGCGAAGCGGCCGTCGCCGATCAGGTCCTCGAGGCCGAGCGTGCGGCACATCGCGGCGAAAAGGCCGTCGTTGCCCGCGGCCACCGCGATCCGCCCCGTGGCGGTCTCGAAGTCCTGATAGGGGACGATGTTCGGATGCGCGTTCCCGTGGCGCTCGGGCTCGCGGCCGGTCACGAGCGCGTTCTGGGCCACGTTCACGAGCCCGGCCAGCCCGCTGTCCAAGAGCGGGACCTCGATGCGCGCGCCCTCGCCGCCGTGCAACCCGGCCAGGATCGCCGCCGCCGCGTGCAGCCCTGCCAGCACGTCCACGAGCGCCACACCGACCTTGTAGGGCGGCCCGTCTTCCGCGCCGGTGATCGACATGAGGCCGGACTCGGCCTGGGCGACGAAGTCGTAGCCGGGGCGGCCCGGCGGGTCGCGCCGCGAGCCGAATCCGGTGATCGAGCAGTAGACGATGCGCGGGTTCAGCGCGCGCACGTGCTCGTAGCCGACCCCGAGCCTGTCGGCGCCGCCCACCTTGAAGTTCTCGATGACGGCGTCCGCGCCGGCGCACAGCTCGAGCGCCAGCGCCCGGCCCTCCTCCTGGGAGAGGTCGATGGCGCAGGAGCGCTTGCCGCGGTTCACCGAGAGGTAGTACGCGGCCTCCCCGTCGGCGAAGGGCGGCCCCCACGCGCGCGTCTCGTCGCCACCGTCGGGGCGCTCGACCTTGACGACGTCCGCGCCGAGGTCGGCGAGGACCATCGTGCAGTACGGCCCGGCCAGCACCCGGGAGAGATCGGCCACGCGGACGCCGCGAAGAGGCTGCGAGGATGCTTCCGGTGAGCTCATCCCGGACGGGCATGCTGACAGGCGCCGCGCTGGCGGTCGCGGCGCTCGAGCGGGCCGGCGTGGAGGTGGCGTTCGGGCTGCCCGGCGTCCACAACCTGGCCCTGTGGCGGGCGCTCGGCGAGTCCCCGATCCGGCTGGTGGGGGTGCGCCACGAGCAGACGGCCGCCTATGCCGCGGACGGCTACGCGCGCACGACCGGACGCGTCGGGGTGGCGCTGACCACCACCGGTCCGGGTGCGGCCAACACGCTAGCCGCGGTGGGCGAGGCCTGGGCCTCGCGCCAGCCGGTGCTCGTGATCGCCACCGACATCCCGGTGCGCCTCCGGCGCCACGGCGTGTGGCGCGGCGTGCTCCACGAGGCCACCGATCAGGCGGCGATGTTCGAGCCGGTCGTGAAGCGCGCGATCCGCGTCCGGGATGCCGGGGAACTCGGCCGGGCGGTCGCCGAGGCGATGACCGCGGCGCTGACGCCACCGCAACGCCCCGTCTACCTCGAGGTTCCGACGGACCTGCTGGCCGCCGAGGCGGGCGGCGCCCCCCGGCCCGTGGAGCCGCCGCGGCCGCCGCGGGGCGACGAGGAGCACCTGACCCGCGCGGCCGCGATTCTCGAGCGGTCGCGGCGGCCGCTGATCTGGGCCGGCGGCGGCGCCCTGCAGGCAGGCGCCGGCGAGGCCGTGGCCGCCCTTGCGGAGCGGCTCGTAGCCCCCGTGATGCTCACCTACTCGGCGCGCGGGCTGCTCCCTCCCGGCCACCCCTGCCTCCTCGAGGTGCCCCCACACGTGGCCGACGCCGGAGCGCTGTGGGACGAGGCCGATGCGGTGGTCGCCGTCGGCACCGACTTCGACGGCATGATGACGCAGGGCTGGAAGCAGCCGCAGCCCCCGCACCTGATCGCCGTCAACGTCGATCCGGCCGACGCGGCCAAGAACTACCTCCCCGACGTGCTGGTCGAGGCCGACGCCGCCCGGGGCGCGGCCGCCCTGGCCGAGCGGCTGGCGGAGCGCGGCGGGCTCGACTCGCTCGCCCACCGGGTGCGCGGGCTGAACCGGGGCGCACGAGCGGCGCTGCGGGAGACCGACCCCGAGGCGATCGGCTTCCTCGAAGCGGTCGAGCGCGCGCTGCCCGCCGACGCGACCGTGGTGTGCGACATGTGCATCCCCGGCTACTGGCTGGGGGGCTTCCACCGCACGCCGGCTCCGCGCCGGCTGTCCTACCCGCTCGGCTGGGGCACGCTCGGCTGCGCCTTTCCGCAGGGCCTCGGCGCGGCCCTGGCGGGCACGGGCCCCGTGGTGAGCGTCTCCGGCGACGGCGGCTTCCTCTACGCCTGCGGCGAGCTGGCCACTGCCGCGCAGGAGCGCATCCCGCTCACCGCGGTGATCGTCGACGACGGCGGCTACGGGATGCTGCGCTTCGACCAGGACCTGAAGGGCGACCCGCACGAGGGCGTGAACCTGCACACGCCCGACTTCGTCGCCCTGGCGCGCTCCTTCGGCGTGCGCGCCGACGAGGTCGAGGGCCTCGGCGAGCGCTTCGAAGGCATGCTCGGCCACCACCTGCGCCTCAGCGAGCCGACCGTGCTGGTGGCGAAGGCCGCGCTCGCGCCGCCGCCGAACGTCTCGCCGCGCTGGTACCGGAAATGAGACGGCCGGCCGCTGTCGAGCGGCGCTTCGCCAGCCGCGACGAGTTGCTCGAGCAGGCGGCGGAGGCGTCGCGTGCGGGCCTCCGCACGCGCCAGGAGCGGATCGTGGCGGGGGCCCGCCCGATCCTCCACTCGGCCGTCGCCGCCTCCCTCGCCTGGCTCGTGGCGACCGAGGTGATCGGGCACGAGCAGCCCTTCTTCGCGCCGATCTCCGCCGTGATCACCCTCGGCCTGACCGTGGGCCAGCGCAGGCGGCGGGCGATCGAGCTCGCAATCGGCGTGTCGGTCGGGATCGCGATCGCCGACGCCCTCGTCGCCGCGATCGGAACCGGCGCCTGGCAGATCGGCGTCGTGGTGGCGCTCGCGATGGCAGCCGCCGCACTGGTCGGCGGCGGTTCCCTGCTCGCCTCCCAGGCAGCCGCGTCGGCGGTGCTGGTGGCGACGCTCCAGCCGCCCGAAGGCGGCTTCGACTTCGACCGTGCCGTCGACGCCCTCACCGGCGCCGGCGTGGCGCTGGTCGTGAGCTCGCTGCTCCTCCCCATCAACCCGCTTCGGCTGGTGGGCGAAGCCGCCGCTCCCGTGCTGGACCGGCTCGTCGCCGCGCTCGGGCAGATCGCGACCGCGCTCACCACGCGCCGACCCGCGACGGCTGACGAGGCGCTCCTTGCGGTGGCGCGCGTGGACGGCGCGCACGACCACCTCGTGGTCACGCTGGAGGCGGCCGGCGAGGCCGCCCGGCTGTCGCCACAGCGGCGCAGGTCGCTCGGAGGCGTGGACCGCTACGCCGTGGCGGCCGGCGAGCTCGGCCGGGCGATCGAGAACGTGCGCGCCCTGGCGCGCGGCGCCGTCCGCGCGGCGAGCCTCGACGACACGATCCCGCCCGAGGCCGTGCAGGCCGTCCAGGAGCTGGCCGCCTGCGCGGAGGCGCTCGAGGAGTACCTCGAGGGCGGCGACGCAGAGCCCGCCCGTGCCGCGGCGATCCGCGCCGCGGCGCTCGCCAACAGCGTTCTCGAGTCGACCGCGAACCTCTCGGCGGTGCACATCGTCGGCCAGATCCGGCTCACCGCCGTCGACCTGCTGCGGGCGACCGGGCTCGAGCGCGACCGCGCCCAGGCCGCCGTGCGCGGGGCGTAGCCCCTAGCCGAGCTCGACCCTCATCGCCCCGCGCACGTGCACGACGCGCGTGGGGCCGAGCCGCTGCACCCGCCGGGCGGGGTTGGGGCGGGTGTGCCCGTGGAGGAGCCAGGCGGGCTCGTGCTGCTCGACCCACTCGCGGAGCGCCGGCGATCCGCTGTGGGCGGGGTCGTCGGGCTCGTCGTTCACGCCGGCTGGCGGGCTGTGCGCGAGCAGCACGTCGGCGGCGGGCAGGCGCTGGACCAGCTTGGCGGCCTCCTTCTCGGTCCACTCGTTGTCCCCGTGCTTGCTATAGCGCGGCGAGCCGCCGAGGCCGGTGAAGCTGAGACCGCCGACCTCGGCACGGGCGAGGTGCAGGTCGTGCGCTCCGACGAGCTCGAGCGCCTCCTCGGCGTCGTGGTTCCCGCGCACCCCCAGCTTCGGAAGACGGATCCGGTCGAGGCCCTCGGTCCAGGCGGGCTCGAGATCGCCAAGCAGAAGGATCAGGTCGGGAGGCGACGCCTCCACCAACTCGGGCAGCGACGCGTGCGGCGGCTCGTCGGCGAGCGCGAGCGCCTGCACTCAGTCCCAGGCCAGCCGGAAGCCCGTGTTCCCGGTCAGCTCGGCCACGTCCATCTGGGCCTTCTGGAGCTTGCCGGCGTAGTCCCAGTTCATCGACTGCCAGCGCGTGAACTGGTCGAGCACCCAGATCCCCGACTGGCGGCTGCCCGTGCCCCACTTGCCGTTGCCC